>ENA-ORBV01002530-ORBV01002530.1-microbial-mat-metagenome-genome-assembly--contig:-NODE-2530-length-38355-cov-11.333403_pt1 | contig 38355 bp, 24 predicted proteins | sample MGYA00237777_ERZ505514 | MGnify/ENA primary metagenome ERZ505514 (study PRJEB26160, sample SAMN06269048) | microbial mat metagenome | isolation source: Oligotrophic lake microbial mat | place... | reverse complement strand
ATCAAAGGCAGCGGCCCCAACGGTCGCATTGTTGCAGAAGACGTGGAAGCAGCAGCCGGTAAAGCCCAACCCGCTCCGGTTCAGCAACCAGTCACAGTCCCCGCAACACCCGCAGCCGCAGCACCCGCACCCGCAGCAGCCAAACCTGCACCCGCACCAGTCCCAGCAGTGGCGCTTTCCGGTAACAGAGTACCGATGAACGCGCTGCAAAATGCGGTAGTCCGCAATATGGAAGCAAGTTTGAGCGTGCCCTGTTTCCGCGTCGGCTATACAATTACTACTGACAATCTGGACAAACTCTACAAACAAATTAAGTCAAAAGGCGTCACGATGACGGCTTTGTTAGCAAAAGCAGTAGCAGTAACTTTACAAAAACATTCTCTGCTGAATGCTTCTTATGTAGAGTCGGGAATTCAACACCGCGCTGATATTAATGTGGCGGTAGCGGTGGCGATGGATGGCGGCGGTTTGATTACGCCGGTGTTGCAAAATGCCGATCGCCTCGACATATATTCACTCTCCCGTAGTTGGAAGGATTTAGTCGATCGCGCCCGCGCCAAGCAGTTGAAACCTGACGAATACAGCACGGGAACTTTTACTCTTTCCAACTTGGGAATGTTTGGAGTAGACAAGTTTGATGCGATTTTACCACCGAATCAAGGCTCGATTTTGGCGATCGGTTCTTCGCGGCCGCAAGTAGTGGCTAACGAGGAAGGCTTGATGGGAGTGAAGCGGCAAATGCAAGTGAATATTACTTGCGATCACCGGATTATTTACGGTGCTGACGCTGCATCTTTCTTGCAAGATTTAGCGAAATTGATTGAGACAAATCCTCAGTCTTTGACACTTTAATCCGATCTTGTAGGGTGCGTCAGTTTGGTGATTATCAATCATCATTTCTAGTCTCATTCTGACGCACCATTTATTCACACCCTATTTCTCTAAAAATTATTTTTGTGGCACAGGCATCTTGCCTGTGACGGGCTAGAAGCCCATCCCACAAGACAACGGGCTAGAACCCACATTCCGCACCCCAACTGTCACATGGGGTGTGGGTGGACTGAATCTACCCCAACAATGGTGATAACTGCAAGATATCTTCAGTATAAATGCTTAAAAGAGTGGCATTCGAGACACGAGTTTACATTTAAGTTGAGCCGTTGGTATAAAATCATCTGCTGAGACATCTCAAAACCTGAGGGGCCGTCACCATCACCAAAAAAAGTATCCATATCAGTGAATAAAAACTTAAAATTACACACAGGAATACACAGGCACAGCAATAAATTAGAACTCAGTCGCTGTCGCCCGAAAAATACTATTCAATCAACAAGTAATGCTCTTACCCTGACCAGAAATATGTCAAATCAATAAATAATAACGACGACAAGCATCCGGGAAAAAATTGAGAATGGACAAGCGTTCAGTCGTCAAATTAGAGATGGTTTGCACTGACTCGAACGTGAATAAATGAACTGATGGAAAGCATTGAAATATCCACCGCAATGTCGGTCGATTAGTTGGCTGACCTAATTGACTTTTCAAAAAAGCTTCCTCCTGTTTAAGGCGGGAACGTAAATCTCTTTGTGCCAAGGTATAAACTAACAGACATAAGCCCATAATTAAAGCTAGAGATTCAATTCTTTCACTTGATTTAATAAACACACTATCAGTAAAAAACAAGGGATCTTTGAGAAAACTAAACCCTCTTTCGGCACATTGTTGCTGTTTATATGTCTCGATGATTTTGTCGGGAGATAACTCATTGTTATCGAGTACATTTGTCGCCCGGATAAATCGTCCAGCTTTTTGAATCTCTCCGGCTATTACACCAGCATCTACTTCTAAGTCAGCTTGAACTTTATAGAATTGCTGATCACTTTTTTTGGGGCAAATTTCGCAGGCTTCAATTTGAGTTAATTGATGGTATTTGAATTTTTGAGATAGTTGTTCGGCTGCATCTATAGCATCAGGCCCACAAGCAAATTTTTGACTTGATAGTTGCTTGAATTTTTGTTTCGCTTCGGCTGCTGATTTTTTTACTGCTTTTTCGAGCTGACGCAAATCTGCTTCACGACGCAGAGCACTTTCTACCACTAACCATCGTTGCGTGATTCCCGCGTAATCGCTACACTGTTGAGACCATCTATATCCTGATATTTTACTTTCTTTAAAATCTGACTCTGTTAGTTGACTTATTAGTTGTTTAGCTTGTTTAACCGCTAACGGTACTCGACTAAGCCATTTTAAATTCTTGATAATTACCAAGTTTTTTGCTGTGTACAAAGCACTAGATGAACTGGTAAAACCGAAAGCCAGAAAATGTTCAGATTGCTTGTCAATTTGGTACACATAAAGTACCATCAAAAAAATATCGGTAGTAACGAGCTTTCTTTCAAATTGAACGAATTTGGTTCTCATCTGTGGGTTTTGTCTGAGTGATAATACTGTAGCCAGAGGTATATACCAATGTCTCTCAACGAAATTGATCCTGCAAACAGCCTGAAGACCAGAGTAGACTCCTTTACTGGTTTACCTGGTAGCATTTCTGATATTAATCGCGATCTCTTTCGACCACTGAGTAACGCTCCTAATAGTGCTCTTGGAGGCATTCCGATGAATCCTCTTTTGGAGTCTGACGATCGCACCCTCAGTTCCACTCAAATGAAAGCTAGCTCTGGTGTCTCATCGGTATATGGAAATGAAAGCGAAATTTTTCCAATCGATCGCACTGCTCAACAAGTAGGCAAGGCGTTAATGGATAATGCCATTACTGCACCAGTTCCGATTGGCGATCGTCGAGTCGATCGGACAGAGCGATATGACGAGTTACTTAACCCGAACCCCTCCAATTTGTCGGCAACTGTATCTTGGCTAGACAGAGCTGATAACGAAACCTATTCGGGGAATTTTCTACCTTCAGGTCAGCTTAGCAGTAGCGATCGCTTAGATCGTCCTTTTGTTGGTGTCATTGATACTGGCTTCAGTGCACAAGATCATGGCACTCAGGTGATAAATGTCATTCAGCGGGTTGGACACCAGTTTCCTGATTGGCTAGCAGATAGTGTGGGAAGCGGAACATGGTCAGAGTCCTTGGTAAACTTCGTTGATGCTGCAAAAGCATCTAAACGTTCCAGCGCAGTCATCAATCTCAGTTTTGATTTGACTCAAATTAACCCAGATGGCAGTGTCTCAACTCGCTTTGAACTTACGACTGCGGAAAGGGAGGCTTTGAAGTACGCTCAAGCGAATGGCGTGCTAGTTGTTGTCTCGGCAGGCAATCAAGGTGGAGCCATGTCGGCATTGGGGCAGGCATCTCAAGATTTTGACAATGTGATTGCCGTAGGAGCCACTGAGGGAGGACGACGAGCGGATTATTCCAGCTACGGAGCAGGGTTAGACTTCGTTGCCTCTGGTCAGGGAAAAGGAGAAGCAATGGGGACATCTCTAGCGGCGGCTAGGGTGACAGGTTCAATTGCTCAAATCTGGGACGCCAACCCGAAACTAAACTATCGCCAAGTAATCCAAACACTTGAGTCAACTGCGATCGATTTGCAGAAACCAGGATGGGATCGCGATACAGGCTATGGCCAATTAAATACCTCAGCAGCCATTGATTTGGCTGAAGACCTTGCATCTCAACCCCAGTCACTTTCAAGTTCATCAACGCCTCAGAATACTATTAAGAGCGATCGAGACGATCAAGACTTGCATAACGGCATTTTTGAGCATGAAAGCTTTGTTTGGCAGAAATCAGCGAATGAGGCCATTCCAAGTGAGCGACCGAACAGGGTGTTAGAGGTTGATGGGACTCAACCCGAACCTACTCCTAACACAAGTTCGTCATCAGGAGAAACATCATCCCTAGATAGCCCGCTGAAGTACGAGCCTGGAGTGCGGTTGCAGTATGACGAGCAGGTGAAACAGTGGCAACAGCGTATGCAAGAGCGGGGCTGGAACATTGCTGATGATGGTATCTACGGTTCGCAAAGCGCCCAGATTGCACGTCAGTTTCAGCAGGAGAAGGGGCTGGGTGTAGACGGTATTGTCGGCCCAGACACCTGGGCAGCCACCTTCGACACAACAAACAATGTCACGAACTCACCCTCGTCTGGATCACCATCTCTAGATAGCTTACTGAAGTACGAGCCAGGAGTACCGTTAAAGTATGACGAGCAGGTGAAGCAATGGCAACAGCGCATGAGCGATCGGGGTTGGAATATCACCGTTGATGGTCTCTACGGTTCGCAAAGCGCCCAGATTTCACGTCAGTTCCAGCAGGAGAAGGGGCTGGCTGTAGACGGCATCGTTGGTCCAGACACCTGGGCAGCAACCTTCGACACCAACAATGTCACAGGCTCCATCCCAGCACTACCAAATACACCTGGTATGCCAGGAACTCCTCTAAGCGATCCCGCACAAAAACTGCTAGACGTTGCTAGATCCTACATTGGGGTGCGAGAGCAGGGAGGGAACAATCGTGGTAGACAAGTAGAAGAATTCCAGAGGGTAATAGGTGGAGCAGAAGAAGAACCCTGGTGTATGAGCTTCGCGCAATATTGCATCAAAGCTGCTGAGAGTGAGACTCAAGCCAATTCCCAAGTCACTCAATCAGAACACTGCCTTACCGTTTGGAATGGCTCTCCTAGCGAACTAAGACGCTCTCGCCCAGAGGCAGGTAGTTTGGTGATCTGGCGGCATGGAAACTCGACAAAGGGGGAGGGGCATGTTGGCATTGTCGAAGCAGTGAATTCTGATGGCACTTTCACAACAATTGAGGGCAATACCAGCGATAGCTCTGGCATTAACCGTGAGGGAGACGGTGTATATCGGAAGCAGCGCGATATGGACGGTGCGGGAGATATGCGAGTTGTGGGTTTCCTTAAGGTCTTTCCAGACTATACCCCTACTGATGTTAGTAAGCCATCAAGTCCCCCAAAAAGCCCAACAACGCCTACTCCTCCTCCTAATACTAATGGTAAGCAAAGCCCTATTTCTGGATATATCGACCCTCGCGCTGGTTTTGGTGAACTCTATATCAGGCGTTACGACACGAAGGGCAGATCCAATCAAGGAATTATTGAGGGTGGTAAGGAGACGGTCGTCGTTATTCATGGCTGGGAAGGTAGTGATGAAGATAACATTCGCCAATTGGCAATGGAAGCAAGTGAATCTGATAACGTTCAAGTGCTTGCTTTAGATTGGAGTAGTATAGCGCGGGCTGAGTTGGATGGCTCTCCACCTCCATACAAGACTGCCGAGTGGATCGCGGATGTTGCTAAATGGGCACACGGTGAATTGGTGAAGTCAGGCATTGCTCCCAATCAACTTACTCTTGTTGGACATAGTCTTGGATCGTATGTGAGTTCTAATATTGCCCGACAATTTGGTCAAGTCAAAAATCTCGTAGCGCTCGATCCTGCGTTTCCTGCACATACTATCTGGATACCTATCAAGTTTCCAGGGATTTTTACTGGTGATTTCGACGGATACGATATTGACCGCAACATTTACGGCATACAGTCTCCGGCAGACTTCAGTAAAGTAGCTGCTAATTCTTTGGCATTTGTTGCTAGTAACTCTAATTTAATTTTAGGTGGCTTTGCTGGGGATAACGACAAAGCTGCTACCGCCCATGATTCTTTTGTCATTCAGTTTTCGAGTGGGGTGGGTTCGGATGCCCATAATCTTGTTATTGATGTTTTTACAGATGCTCTCAATAAAGGTCATCTGAAACTGCCAAATCTCACGCTGCCAAATCATCAGGATAACTGGTATAGCGACCAGGGCAACAAGCTTGACTTCTTTGCTAGTAAGTTTCCTGATTGGCTCAGTGGTGCGCTTGACCTTAATCATCACGAAGGGAGAATATCTGCTACCTCAACTGGTGATATACAAGGATTGACACTAGTTGTAGATTCTTCAGGAAAAGAACAAACCATTTGGACTTGAAGCAGACGATCGTTGTCCACCTTGCACCAGTGCGATGGCTATTTCTGTAGCTCAGGTTGAAAAATGAAAGACTACCAAGGGTTGTGAAATGCGATCGCCATTACTCAAAGTGCATTGCTTAAAGAAACTCATGTGTTTCAAGTGTGCATAGATGTAGAGCACATATTGCTAGAAAATCCGAGACTCATCACATCAGGAAATTCAGTCATGGCACTTATTTTTGCACCCAATAACAATGACACTCTACTCACAGGAACTGCGAACGATGACACGATAATCGCAGCCTCCGGAAATGATACCCTCGTCGGCCAAGGAGGTAAGGACGTTCTTTCCGGCGAAGAGGGCAATAACTCCCTTCTCGGCGGGCTTGGCGATGATCTCCTGATTGACGGAATCGGCAATTCGACTCTCAGTGGCGGTGAAGGCAAAGACTTCCTGTTCGGCGGTGATGGGAATGACATCCTCAGCGGCGGATTGGGGGACGATTCCCTGTCTGGGCAAGCAGGCAATGACACCGTTGATGGTGGAGAGGGTTTTGACTTTATTTCTTACGACGGTGCAACTGGCCCGGTAGTCGCTAATCTGACAACTGGGACGGCAACGGGAGAGGGAACGGACAGTCTCATCGGTATTGAAGACCTTGAAGGTGGTAGTGGCAATGATTCTCTGACAGGTAATGCTAGCGTTAATTTCCTAAGTGGTTTGGATGGCGATGACTTCCTGTCGGGATTGGATGGCGATGACTTCCTGTTGGGATTGGATGGCCAGGACATCTTGAATGGGGGAGCGGGCAATGATTTTATGGGCGGGGGGACTGGCGATGATTCCTTAAATGGGGGGTTGGGCAATGATTTTGTATTCGGAGGAAATGGCAATAATACCCTTGGCGGTGGTGGCGGTGCTGACTTCTTGTCTGGAGGGGTGGGCAATGATTTTTATCAGTTGGATGGTACAACGGCTCAAGGTAGCTTAATTTCAGATGCGGGTGGCATAAATTCCCTCAGCCTTCCGGGAGTAACGCTTTCACTCAATTTGGCGGTTGGAAAGACGGGCTTGGGACGAAATGGCACCAGTTTGGTGATTGACTTGAACCAAGATGGCACGGTTAATGCTCAAGATGTGGAGATTTTAGACTTCTTTGCTACGCCGACTGGAACTACTCCCGGTGCTGGCGTCATCCAAACTGTGGGAAATTTGAGCAGTACGCAAATTTTTAGTAGTTTTGCTGACAGGCCTCCAACCCCTCCTACACCACCAACGCCAACGCCTGTGCCAACGCCTCCGGCTCCACCAGTGCCTACTCCAACACCAACTCCGACATCACCAACTCCGCCATCACGGACTCCGCCATCACCGACTCCGCCATCACGGACTCCGCCATCACCGACTCCGACATCACCGACTCCGACATCACCGACTCCGACATCACCGACTCCGACATCACCAACTCCTACCCCAACCCCAACGTCTTCTGTAGAATCATGTCCAAGTCCGGTATCTATACCGATGCCTATACTGGAACCTGGCCCGATCGTAACTTTGGAAAATTCAGGGGATGATTTGCTGTTTGGTACTAACGGTGAAGATAGTATCAATGGCGGTAGAGGCAATGACACGGTATTTGGTTTGGATGCTTCCGATAGTTTGTTTGGAGGTGATGGGGACGATCGCATCTTGGGTAATCCAGGCAGTGATACGATCGATGGTGCTGCTGGCGATGATGTTCTTTTTGGCGGCAAGGATAACGATTTGGTTGTCGGCCGTGATGGGAACGATCAACTCAGGGGCGATCGAGGTAATGATAGTGTCACGGGTGACAATGGCGACGATCTTCTGTTCGGCGGCAAAGGGTTAGATTTGCTGTTCGGCGGGGCAGGAAATGATACGATTAGCGGCGATTTGGCTCAAGATACCTTGATTGGCGGGCCGGGAAGTGACTTGTTTTTGTTGCGACTTCAGGGAGCATCGACGGATGTAGCTTTTGCAGATTTAATCGCCGATTTTCAGGTGGGAATTGATTCGATCGGACTTTCTGGAGGTTTGACGGCTGCTAACTTGCGGCTGGAGGCTGATGCTTGCAACACGGTGATTCGAGTTGCTGATTCTGGTCAAGTTTTGGCTGTTGTTAATTTGGTGAAGCCAGAGCAACTTTTGGGCAGTTTTGTGACTGCTAATATCACTTTGATTTAGAGCTTTAGCTTTCGGGCGATCGCATTTTTGTAAAGCTTCTCATTCGGTTGAATTAAATCGAGTTGTGGAGACACTTCTAGCTAACTAGAAGCCCATCTCACCAGACAACAAGTGGCACAGGCCTCTTGCCTGTGACGGGCTAGAAGCCCATCCCACAAGGCAAGTGGCTATTTGATGACTAATGACTACAAACTAATTACTCGATCGCACAGTCAAGACTTGTGGCGGCGTCGCATCCGGCGGATACAAGAAGTCCACCTGAACCAAACGGCGTTCCCCCGGCTTCATATTCACATTCACCAAAGGTTCCCCCTGCTGTCCCCGGCGCTGCACAATGTGAATGTAGCGCGTCAAAGTTTTTCCCGCATCGTCATTAAACATCACCCGCACCGTACCTCGGAAAAATATCCGATTTTCTGGAGGATCGTAAAACATTAACCCCGCCGATTCTGTATTTGCCTTAATCGGTGTTTGCATTCTAATGCTAACAGATTGGGACTCGCGAGACTTGTTGTAAAGCGGAAAAGTTAAGTTGTATTGAATTCCGTAATTACCGTGAGCAAAATAAGCAGTATCGGGATAGCGAGCTAACATTTTAGCGCTTTGAATTTGACCAGTCCCAAAAGTACCAGTATCCGTAGTGCTCAAAGCATAGGAAAATGACTCACCGCGTTTAGGAATCGTCAAATAATCGGTTCGCGAATTGTCAGTAATTTTAGCTTTCCACTCAGAACCTTCAGCTACTCCCGCCACGCGGCCGTAAATTTTTTGCAGCGGATTTTTGTCTTTCGGAGTTGGTGCCAAATCTCTCGGCCCCGCTAAACCTTTGGTATTTAAAATATTTTCCCACTCTTCTAATGTCGGATCTTGTTCGGCTCCATTTTTAGTTTGAGGAGCAAACATTGCTAAACTAGCAACATAAACCGAATTGCTGCTCGACATTCGCATCAAAGTCGATCGACCATTGGAAGAAGGCGTAACATTCCCCACAGGTATCGGCAAATTCATCAGCATTCGGCTCTGCATAGCCGGAATCTCGATCGCAGCCGGCAAAATGCTTTGTCTGTATCCCCGCAACACATCGCTCGTAATCCGGCTTCCGGGCCCCGCAAACACAGTGCCGGATCGATTTTCTAAATACGACGGCAAATCGACAAACAACGCATCCGGTCGAGTTAAATAGGTCGCTCCTTGCAATACTTTTAAAGTAACAGGTTCCGAGTTGGGATTGTAGACAATTATTCCTTGAAATAAGGTGCGAGTTTCGTGGCGATTTTTAGCTTTGGCGATGTGGTGGGCGAAGATATCAAATCGACCTTTGAAGGGAAAGTTTAAGTGTGCAGAAGGTACTGGTTTGTCTTCTTGTGGAAATGTGGAGAGCAAAATGCCTTCAGTTTGCACAACTTCCGGGCTGTTGCTGTTGAAAACGGGAATATTGTCGAGTTTTCCCGGCAAAACGCGCACTTGCTGGGGCTGCATTACAGTGTTCAGCGGGGCGGTTGTCACAGGTGGTGGCACATCCAGTTCGTTTTCCGGTAGCGGGACTTCTGGCTGGATGATCAGTTCTTGGGCGGGACTTGTGGGGATTGCTTGAGCTAAGGGTAGAATTGGTAACAAAAACATAGCTGCGATCGCATTTAACTGAACTTGCCGATTGTCTTGACAGAGCAATCGACACAAAACTTTACCACAACTATGTTGATATTTTTTGGGAAATTTGGCGATTTGCGGTGAATTTTTGCGGTAATTAGGGCGAGCACAAATTTTTTCTTCTCTAAGTTGACAAAATGTAGATTTTGTCAACTTAGAGCAAAAATAAGAGCCAGAGGCGGGATAGCTGCCCTAGCTTTTATTCGCTAATACTAGAAACTTAAGCTGAATTCACAGTAATGCGACGAGCTTTTCTGCCGATGGATGGCCCGCACCCCTGAGAAAATTTAGGCAAGAGCTTTTTTTGCCTGCTTGCGGCGGGCTGCGACTAAACTTCCCAACCCCATCACCATACCTGCAATAGTGGTTGGTTCGGGTACTGGCTCAGCATCACCGGAAACTCCGGCCATAACTTTGTCACTGGTACCAACATTAGACCCAGCTACCTGTTGGAAGCGAACCCCTGCCTTAAGCGTACCATTCTGAAATCCCGTCAAGAAGGCACTTTCTGCCTGAGCCGCACTCAGACTGCTGCCAGTTAGCAAAAAGCTAACGAGAGTAGACTGATTTTTATATAAGCCTCCATTAGCGTTGCCACCATTAAAGCTATTGCGCGGAGTGCTAATGCCATAGTCGAAACCGTTGTGCAAACCGCTAATATCAACGTTTTGCCAAAACTTTGTAAAAGTGCTGCCTGCATTCGATTTAACCGATGCACTAACGCCACTCAATACGTCAAATGCCACGGCAACGAGAGAAGAGTTGGTTGCACCGCCGGCTGTAGCCTGAGTGCCAGTGGTATTGGTGATGCCCAAATTCAGGAGCAAGTCGGCTCCACTTTGGACAACGTTGAAGTCCAATGTTGCAGTAGCGCCGGTGCCAATGCCGTTGGTAGTACCGTACTGAGGAGCCACGGATAAACTGAATGCTTGGGCTTGCGTTGCAGCTAGTAATGAAGAAGCAATGGCTAAACCAGCGGTAGCTAGACACGCGGTTAGTGGTTGGGCGAAGTTGGTTTTCATAAGAGTAATACCTCGTTTATATCGTTGGGGGGATTGACTTTATTGATTTCTTCTGGTGTCTATTTACATCATCTATCATGTAAAGGTATTTGTATATAGATTTTTGCTACCTTTACCAAAAAAATATTGTGCGAGGTTTATTCTTAAAGTTTTCGTAAACTCGGTTGTATCGCAAACGCTAGGATGACTGTTGCTGAGGTATTCCACGGCTAACTATCCGTTATTGCAACTTTCGGTATCATCGGCTGTCACAATGGCTAATTGCGTAATATTACTTACAAATAAGTGTGTATTTATACAATAATTGAGGAATCGGTTTGCCGATCGCCTGATGTACGCGAAAGTAAAATATATAGCCTTTCGAGCTCTCATATCAGGTACGCGAACGGCATATGGCATAGGGCTATGGCATAGGGCTATGGCATAGGGCTATCCTCACTTTTTTGAGAACCGCTATAGTTGCACAGTAAGTAAATATAGAATTAGTAACTCTTCCTGGGCGCAGATAACGGGTTTGAGCCACTAAAGTACGGCGTGGAGGGCTCAAAAATTTTAGGCTGTTGTTCAATCTCCGAGATTCATCTGTGGAGTAAATCTAAAATCTAAAATCGACTGACACCGATACAATCCCCGCGCCACCCTACAATTTGAGATTGCCTCGACTCGCCCGCCAGTGACACAATAACGTTACTAACAGACAAATTTTCAATGACGATAATTTTAACCAACGACGACGGCATAGACGCTCCCGGAATTCAGGCAATGAAGCAAGCTGTAGAAGGCAAGACAATTATGGTGGCTCCCCAGGGGCAGTTATCGGGCTGCGGGCATCAAGTGACGGCTCACAGTCCGATTCATGTCGATCGGCGATCGGAATTTGAGTATGCTGTAGGGGGAACACCGGCTGATTGCGTGCGAATCGCTCTTCATCACGTTTGTGCGAAGCCGGATTTGGTGCTTTCGGGTATTAACGCGGGTGGCAATTTGGGCGTTGACGTGTACATTTCGGGTACAGTTGCGGCGGTGCGGGAAGCAGCAATGCACGGTATTCCGGGCATCGCAATTTCCCATAGAATTAAAAGGCCGCTGGAAATTGACTGGGATGTCGCGACTCGCTGGACATCGCGGGTGTTGGCGGATTTGCTCAATCGGGAACTAAAGTCTGGGTGTTTCTGGAATGTGAATTTTCCGCATTTAGCGCCGGGAAGTGCGGAACCGGAAATTGTGCTTTGCCAGCCTGCGACGCAGCCGCTGCCGGTTGAGTACAAAATGGAGGGAGAATATTTTTATTATGTCGGAGAATATGGGAATCGCGATCGGGCGGCGGGGACTGATGTTGATGTCTGTTTTGGCGGTAATATTGCTGTGACTGAGATATCGCTGTGATAGATTTGGGCGATCGCACTCTCGATCGACTACACCCCCACTATACAAGTCCGGTGCAACCGGACTTGATATGATTAATTACCAATTACCAATTACCAACTTGCGTTATTTCTGTTTTAGGACTACCAACGTAATGTCGTCAAAAACTTTCTGCTTGTCAATATGTTGCCGCACGTCATCAATTACTGCTTGTCGAATTTCTTCAACCGTTTTGTGGCGATTTTCTTTCGCCACTTGGCACAATCTTTCTATGCCGTAATACACGCAATTTATATTTATAGCTTCGGTAATTCCATCTGTGTAAAGCACTACTATATCCCCTGGATTAAGATGCACTTGAACTTGGGAAACAAAATCAGCAATGTCTTCCTCTAATCCCAGAGGAAAGCCGAGTTCCATTGTATCGATCAGTTCGATGTTACCATCAGTACGGACTACAATTATTTCTTCATGTTGACCGCTGAGGCTGAGGTTACTATCTTGATAATCTAACAAAGCCAAGGTCATGGTTTTAGACGAGTCAATGCGCTCGATATTGGCATAAAGGGTGCGGTTTAACACATCAAGAAACTTCACCGGATCGGTTTCGTTCATTTGTTGGAGAGTGCGGACAGCGGTTTGCGCCATAATCATTAATACGCCACTTTCTAAACCATGTCCGGTAACATCGCCGATGCTAATTTTTAGCTGATCATTTTGGGTTAGCACGTCGTAGTAGTCGCCGCCAACTTCATCGGCAGGTTGCATATATCCAGCAATTTCTAATCCTTTAATTTTATCTAGTTCTGATTGTTTGGGCAAGATCATTTGTTGCAGTCGTTTGGTAACTTCCAACTCAGCACTGAGGCGGATGTTTTCAGCTTTAAGTTTGTAGTTTAGGGCGCTAATTTCCTCGTTTGCTTCGGCGAGTTGGGCGGTGCGTTGTTGCACCTTTTCTTCTAAAGTTTGATAGAGGCGGGCATTTTCTATGGAGATCGCAGCTTGGGCGGAAATGATGTTGAGGACTTCTAGGCGATCGCGCGTAAAAGCCCCCGCTGTTAAATTATTTTCTAGGTATAATATCCCCACCAATTTACCTTGGTTAATCAGGGGGCTACACAAGATAGATTTAGGTCGCTGCTGAATAATATACGGGTCAGAGGCAAACCTGGTTTCAGTCGTTGCATCATCAATCGCAAGAGTTTCTTGCGTGCGTTCTACATAATTAATTAGTGAGATAGGAATCTCTAGATTTTCAGTCGCTGACTTGGATATTAATTGACATCGTTCACCCGTACATTGAGCTTCAATTTTCCACTTACCTGCTGGTTCAGGTATGAGGAAATAAAATTTTTCTGCTCCCGCGTTTTCCAGCAAGACTTGCATCAAATTCGAGAGCAATTCATCCAGATGAACTTTTCCTGAGAGCACTTGGGAGGCTTTGATAATTGTTGATAAATCCAGCTCTTGTGCAGCACCTAAATTGGTAGAATAGACAGTGGTTCTGGTCTTAACAATCGTTTCGTCTGCTGCACTCGGAAGGCTCTTTTTCCTACCGAGGATAGGTGCGAGTAATTCAGCATGGCGCTCTTCTAAATCTTTAACTTTTGCCTGCGCTCCCCAGCGAATATAAGCATAGTAAGCGTCAATTAAATAGGTACGCGCTACTTTCTGACGACCTAAAGTTAAATAAAATTCTGCTGCTAGTTCATTGGCGAGGGCTTCGTGCTGGACGTATCCATTTTCCTTGGCTCCATCAATCGCCCGGTCGTAATATTCCATTGCTGAGAAAGATTGCCCTAAGACGCGGGCTTTTTCTGCTTCTACTAAGTCATACTTATGCTGGTAATTCATTGGGCAATTCTGCGCCCAATATTTCATTTTTTCCTGATTTTCTTCTACTTGTGTCAGATAGTGTTGTTTGCTATTCTCGTTTTCCTCAGAAAAACAACTATTTGCATACTGAGCAATTAAAGCAAGTGAATAGTAAAAAATATGTTCAACAAAAAGAACTATATTGCGAACAAAATGCGAATATTGGGCAGCTAATTCAGCATTTTCTAAACAGCCATAGTAATCTTTGAATAAATAGCACAAACGGGATTTAAAAAAATACAAGTATAACAAACAAATTACATTTTGCTCTTCAATAAATTGCGGAATTTTTTCTGTTTCATTAAAATTCTTACCAATTAATTTGCATTTATTTTCAGAATCTCCTCTAATATTCGATACAACTTGACCAAATATTTTCAACAAATTTAACTGGTATTCCTGCTTAAATATATTGACAAAATCAATATATTGCTCCAATCTATCAGCCACAATTTCAAGATGTTCGCCAACAAAAAACAAGTGAGCGCAGTAGAAGTCAGCCGTATGACAAGCAAATTCTATATCGCCAACTTCTAGACCGTCTTGAATTGCCTGACGCAAGGGTTCTATAGTATTCCTAGTATGTTGCTTCCAATGTTGGATAGTAATGCAAAATGTGAGCGATGCTTTACAACGAAACTCTTTGGCATTCAGCTTATCTAATAGATTCAAAGCTAGTTGACCGAGTTGATAGGCCAAATCTATGTCTGGAATTTGCCAAGTTACGATTCCACCATAGTTACAGTAGGCATAAACAGATGGGCTAGAATTTCCGTATTGACTGGAAAGATCGATCATAGTATACAGAATTGGTAGAGATAGCTTGGCATCTCCAAAACAAGCAGGTGGGAATATGAGAACTAAAAGCTCCATAGCCGCCCGCTTGTAGGGATCGGTCATTTCTGGCAGCGTAGCTAACTCCTCAATATTAAGTTCTTGCGGGGGTGATTGAGATATTGTCACTCCCAGTATTTCTAGGATTTGTAGCCCAATATCTAACGCAGATTTAATCTCGTTTTTAGCGAGGTTAAGCCTAATTTTCAGCACGTATAAGTTGACTTGTTCGAGGATTGTTTTAGCTTTTTGGAGAGTGCGATCGCACAAGAGCCCCGCTCGTTCTAAATTGGCATTGAGATATTCGGCTTCCGCCGCTTCCAGATAAAAATTAAATGTCAGATCGTATCTACTTTCCCAGCTATCTTGACTCAGGAGTTCTATACCTACATTCAAATAATTAACAGCAGCTTCATACGCAGTCGCTGCTTTTGCTTTCTGTCCGGCAATCAGGTTTAATTCAGCCAACTCATCTTTTTCTGACTGATTAGTTAGCAAATCTGTGCCAAAATTCAGTTGGTTAACCAGAGCAAAAATATTTTCTTTTCGCTCTTGAGGCGTTGTATTATTCAGCAGCAGTTGACCAATTTTCAGGTGAGTGGCTTTTTTCTCTGACTCTGGAATCAAAGAATAAGCTGCTTGCTGCACTCGGTCGTGTAAAAATTTGTATTCAACTTTGATATCCCGTACAGATGCCAACTCTTCCTGGGCAAAGACTAGAGGAATTTTGTAATTTTCAGACAGCGGCAGAATCAAACCAGCTTGCATTGCCTCCCACAAATGAGCAGCCGTCGCTAAGTTTGATTCTTCATTGACAATTGATAAAACTTCTAAATTAAATTGGTTGCCGATACAAGCCGCTAGTTTTAATGCTTTCTGCGTTGTTTCTGGGAGTTTGCGAATATTTCGGGCAACCAGTTCAACAATATTGAAATCTGCGATGCCAATTGCTTGGATTTGTTGAAGATCCCACTCCCAGCGGTCTGTATCTACTTGATAAACCAGCAGATTTTCTGAGTACAGGGTTTTGAGTAGCTGTGTCAAGAAAAACGGATTGCCTTGGGTTTTATTAAAAAGTAATTCAGAAAAAACTTTAATTTTGTCTAAGTTTACGCTGGCATCGAGAGTGTCGGCGATTAATTGGTTGACGCTATCCAAAGCCAGCGCGTGAATGGTGATATTATTCACCACCGTTTCATTTTCTTGAATTTTTTCTATTGTCTGAATTAAAGGATGAACGGGACTGACTTCGTTATCTCGATAAGCTCCAATCGTTAACAAATATTTGTTATCTGGATCGGTTACCAAAAGTTGGATTAACTTCAGAGATGCCGAATCTGCCCACTGCAAATCGTCTAGGAATATGACTAGCGGGTGTTCTGGTTGACAAAAAACTCGAATAAATTGTTGGAATACCCGATTAAATCTGTTTTGCGATTCCGATGACCCCAGTTGAGGAACTTCAGGCTGTTTACCGATAATTAGTTCGACTTCGGGGATAACATCAATAATAACTTGACTGTTAGTATCTAGGGCTTTTAATAATTTTTCTTTCCAAACAGCAATCTGTTCGGAACTTTCGGTTAATAGCTGACGAGCTAATTCTTGAAATGCTTGGATTAAAGCTGCATATGGAATATTGCGCTTAAATTGGTCAAATTTACCCGCAATAAAATACCCCCTCGCTGCTACAATTGGTTTATGAACTTCATTGACAATTGAAGTTTTACCAATCCCGGAATAACCGGAAACTAACATCATCTCGGTGGCACCGAGGCTGACTCGCCCAAAGGCATCTAGAAGGGTTTGGACTTCGGTTTCTCTGCCATAAAGCTTCTGGGGAATGAGTAATTGGTTGCCGCGATCGCGTTGACCGATGGGAAAGTTTTCAATCTTGCCAGTTGTCTGCAATTGCTGCAAACAAGTTTCCAGATCAAATTTTAATCCCGCAGCACTTTGATATCGGTCTTCAGCATTTTTTGCTAACAGTTTCATCACAATATCTGAAACCGCTTGAGGAATTTCTGCTACCTCTTTGGGTGGGACGGGTTGTTTCGCAATATGACAGTAAACCAACTCCATCGGATCGGTCGTAGTAAATGGCAACTGGTTGGTCAGTATTTCATAGAAACTCACTCCCAAAGAGTAGAAGTCGGTGCGATAGTCAATGGCTCGGTTCATCCTCCCCGTTTGTTCGGGGGATATGTAGGCAAGAGTCCCTTCTAGCAAGTTGGGATTGACAATAGTTTGCTGTTCTTTTGGTAAGGTGATCGCGATGCTAAAGTCAGTTATTTTGACTTCCCTCGTTTCGGGGTTAATGATGATATTGCTAGGTTTAATATCTTTATGTATAATCCCTACTTTATGGACTTGACTGAGCGTTTCTACTAAAGAAATCGCCAGGGTTAAAAACTCTTGTAATTGAATTTTTTTTGTTTTCAATAATTCGCTAACAGATTGACCACCAAAGTCTTCTAAGATTAAAGCAAAGCTATTCTGATAGGTAACCAGGTTGTAGGGCTTAACAATTCCTGGAACGTCTAATTTTTGGGGAATGGTGTATTCTTGTCTGAAGCGAGTAATCTCTTCAATGTTCGGATATTCATCTTTAATCATCTTGAGAATAACTGGCTGGCGATCGCGCTCTCTGATTCCTCGGTAAACAACTGTTCTGTCTCCTTCATAAATTGTCTCTGCAATTGTGTAGCCGGGGAGAATAATCATATTTTTACCTTTTTTGTTTAAATAAAAAGAGACTAGAGGTCAGGGTGGCCTAGTTTAAAGTAGCTTTGACCTCTAATCTTGTTAAAGATATTACCCTTACTCTCAGATCGATTTTAATTCTTTCTCAAAGTGAGGGTACACCTTTTCATCGAACAGATCCTGAATCTCCTGAGATCGTTTCTGATTGACTAATTCCTGATAATCCTCTCTCACTGGCACGTTGTAGCTAGCTTGGCGGCGTCCTATAGTTGGCAACCATGTCGTGTGCAAAGTTAACCCAAAGTTGAGAGAGGAATCGCTCAGTTTCCACTGAGGACCCTGCTTGAGATCCCAAGCCTCGAAAATCCAGATCTCGTAGGTATTGTTCAACCAAACAGTGCAGGTAATGTAACCATCCGTTGAACTGTTACCATCACCGCGCGGTACAAACTGCGGCGAAAGACCAATACAACCAGGAGGAAATTCATAGGAGTCGGCAATCTTCATCGATTCAGTTGAAGACGTATCCATCCGGAACAAGCTACTGGGTCTGCCTTCTGTTTTGGCAATTTTGAGCAATTCCTCTAGTGGCACTTCTCTGGACGGATAGTCTTTGAAGAAATCAACCATGAACTTACTGACGAGATCCTTCCAAAGTCCCAAAGAGATCCAGTAGATATTATCAAGCTTCCCTGGCGGCATGGTGGGATAGAGAGCAGAAGGAAGTCGGTCAAGGTAAGCATAAAGTGCTACTCCCCAAGTACACTTGCACTCTTCGGCGTCAGGGATGAATTTCTCTGGAATCACCTTCTGTTCAACGATTTCTCCAGTTTTTCCGTTAATGACGTAGCGTCCGACGCGACTGATGTCCATCTCGCTCTGTTCCATTCCGTGTGGGCGAGGTAACTTATGATCGAAATAAGGAGAGTCATCATAGGCACGTATCCATTCAGACACATCCCAGGCACAAGTATGTGCTGCATGAAGGGTAATGAGTTGTTCGGGATTGTCGTAATCTACGAGAAAGTGGGTAACTTCTAGGGGAATTTCTACTTTTTGGACAGTCACCGTCGGTACGTCCTCATTGCGATCGCTAACTCCAGATTTTTGGCCTTTTGTCAAGAGATCGCGAGGTATGAGATAGACAGGAGTTGTTGCTAACTCCATGACATCCAGTTTTTTTCGCAACCATTCTTCGAATTTTTTGTTGTTTGGAAAAGGGTTGTTAATTATCTGCTCTATCCCTGTTCTGAAAGAGGTATCTACAATTACCACGTAATCTTGAGAGAATCCAATTTGGTGAATGCTTTGCTTAATTTTGACAGGCGAACCATCAGGCAAGACTAGCTGCCATCGCTCTAGTTCTCCTTTACCATCCCAGCGCATAGATAGATGAAATCTTCTGGAAGCTTAAATTTTTCCAGATATGGTCTAGCTGGTGGAAAAACTTTCTTTACTTGTTTCGCTAGTTTATTTGCTGTATTAGTTACGATGCCGAGAAAAGTTTTTAATGACATCCCGTAATTGACCGTGAACATTTCGCTTTTGCGAACGTCAAATACGGGGTGGGCAGTGCTAAGCACGGGTGAAAAGGGGAAATTCAGGCACTGCAAGGGAAAATTTAGCTCAATTTCTCCTCGCCACTCTTTGTTCCAGCCTACAGGAGTTGCCACTTCAAGACTTTCCGTATCAATTTCGTAATGACGACCCGCATCATAGGCAACTAGCAGGCGTTCTTGGGAGTCCTCAGCAAATTTCATTGGCAGGAAGGCAATACTTAAATCGTTGCGAGAGCCAAGACACCAAGAAAACCTGATGATGCCATGATTGCGGAATTGATACTTGGCATATTTTTCACCAGGTTGGCTTGCTTCATCCGCATAGTAATCTGGTGGCCTGATAATCCGTGTAGTTAATAAAACTTCACCCTTTTGCTGGAAGTCCAATCGGTAAATCATGCCGTCGCCGCTCAAGAATGAGTCTCCATTTGTAAAGGGAAGACCTCCTGATTCAATGGTTCCGACTGGTGCAATGATAAAGACATGACCCTGCAAGTCATCTGGGAAGTCTTTCTCCCCCATTTTGGTAATCTTTAGTTTGATGTCGGTGAGTTCATGCCGCTTAGCTTTCAGAAGCGAGTCGGGGAGTGATGGACAACCGTCTGTTACTGCTTTGGTATTGCTCTGAGTTGGTTCGCTCATGTGGCTCTGCGGGGTGAGATGTAATAATGGTAACAGTGTAGATGAGTATTTGATTTATGAATGGGAAATGAGGACTGGAACTTAGATACTCTGCTTGGTAAGGATTTCATATCTATTCCCCCATCCCCTGCGTCAAAGCGCAATTTGAATCGACATCAACTTATTATCGGCTCTCTGGTACTTATGGTGATAACGTAAGCTAATAATTTAGCAGCATCAAGGGTTTCAGCATTCAGTTTTTAGACACTTAGTATCATCGACTACATTTGACACTAAGCATCCGGGAGAGCCGAGGAAAAAATTATGTGATTAGAGGTTTACATCGACACTGATGTCATGAATGCTGCGCTGCGGCAAGCCTAACAAGTCGCTTTAACTGACACATCAAGATGCGGCTGGGCTAAAATGTGGCGCGCCACATTTCTGGGGCAACTGTTCAATTAATGCCATGATATAAATGTGTGGCAATGCTCATACTAACGATCGCCACCAACCAACAACCAATTTGGGCTAGAGCTACCAGAAGGTTGCCAGCCTCTGCGCTCTCAAATCGGTTCTATAAAACCGACACATTTTTAATGACGATAATTTTAACCAACGACGACGGCATCGATGCTCCGGGGATTCAAGCACTTTTGCAAGCAGTAAAGGGCAAGACGATTGTGGTGGCTCCCCAAGGCCAATTGTCGGGCTGCGGGCATCAAGTGACTGCTCACAGTCCGATTCATGTCGATCGGCGATCGGAATTTGAGTATGCTGTAGGGGGAACACCGGCTGATTGCGTGCGAATCGCTCTTCATCACGTTTGTGCGAAGCCGGATTTGGTGCTTTCGGGTATTAACGCGGGTGGCAATTTGGGCGTTGACGTGTACATTTCGGGTACAGTTGCGGCGGTGCGGGAAGCAGCAATGCACGGTATTCCGGGCATCGCAATTTCCCATAGAATTAAAAGGCCGCTGGAAATTGACTGGGATGTCGCGACTCGCTGGACATCGCGGGTGTTGGCGGATTTGCTCAATCGGGAACTAAAGTCTGGGTGTTTCTGGAATGTGAATTTTCCGCATTTAGCGCCGGGAAGTGCGGAACCGGAAATTGTGCTTTGCCAGCCTGCGACGCAGCCGCTGCCGGTTGAGTACAAAATGGAGGGAGAATATTTTTATTATGTCGGAGAATATGGGAATCGCGATCGGGCGGCGGGGACTGATGTTGATGTGTGTTTTGAAGGTAATATTGCGGTGACTGAGATATCGCTTTGAGGGGATTGGGGAACTACATTTTTTGGGCAAAAAAGCGGAGCTAGGTAGGTTAACTTTGGTATCACTTCCCTCAATATCCCAAAACAGGATAAAATATTTGTACTTAATTTTTACAGTCACGTAAGTCAACAAATGAGTCCTAACGCAGAACCGAATTCTCCCAGCATCTTAAAACGCAAAGCGAGCAGCACTGTTGGTCGTGGTAAAGTAGCTAACCTCAATACCAACTTTAATTTTTCTGCCTGGAGTGACGAATACGTTACTTTAAATCTAGGCGATAGTCTCCAGCACTACGATAATTGGGAGCAACCTACTGTCATCATTTCAGATGGAGCTTACGGTATTCTTGGGTTTGAAGGAGACACTTCAGATCACATTGATTTACCTAATTGGTATCAACCTCATATCGAGGCATGGTCAAAAGCAGCCATACCCTCCACAACACTATGGTTTTGGAATTCAGAGATTGGCTGGGCTGTGGTGCATCCACTTCTAGAAAAGTATGGTTGGCGCTATGTTAATTCTAATATTTGGAACAAGGGAAAAGGTCATATCGCAGGGAATGTTAACACACAAAAAATTCGCAGGTTCCCCGTTGTTACAGAAGTTTGCGTTCAATATGTAAGAGAAGTAACAGTTAATGAACTTACCTTAAAAGCGTGGTTACTGCAAGAGTGGAAACGCTCTGGATTGCCGTTACGACGGGCTAACGATGCTTGCGGGGTGGTGGATGCTGCAACCAGAAAATACTTCGATCAAGGGCATTTGTGGTATTTTCCTCCGACGGAGATGTTTGAAAGGCTAGTGAACTATGCAAATGAGTATGGTAGTCCTCAAGGAAAACCCTACTTCTCTCTGGATGGCAATCAGTCTTTAACGGGACAAGAATGGAGTAAAATGCGATCTAAATTTAGATGCCCTCACGGCTTTACAAACGTGTGGGCTCGTCCAGCTTTACGAGGCAATGAGAGAGTTAAAACTATCTCAGGAAAAGCATTACATCTCAACCAAAAACCTCTGGATTTGATGAAGCTTGTTGTTGAGGCATCGACAGATGAAAACGATGTTGTATGGGAACCTTTTGGCGGACTTTTTAGTGCAGCTTTGGCAGCACGTAAACTAAAACGAAAAGCCTTTTCTTGCGAGATAGATCCAGACTATTTCTACTATGGTGTACAGAGATTTAATCAAGAAGTTCATCAAGACTCTCTTCTCTAATCTGTAGATAATCTTGTAGGGATTTCTTGATGCTGTCTTCTCGGCGACTTGACAAAAGCTTATTCCACCCACCAACTGTCATACCGGAAACTTCAGTATTGTAGACACGTCGCTTAAATTCCTCGATACCTGGATGTGCAATTCTATCCATCTTTGCAAAATTTGTATCGAGTCTGTATTCATACCGTATCCGTAGCTCGCGTAGAAGGCGCTGATACTCTCTAGTCGGTTTATAGACTTTTCCTTGAGTACCCCATGAACCAACTATTTTCTCAGCTTCTAAAAACTCCTCAGCAGAGCCTTGGAATTTATATCCGCTGGTGTTTGTCTGTTGCAAATTTACTGTTCTTTGAGTTGTATCTTCCGGCTCTAAAACAAGATAATCCGGCGGATTGTGATAGTGGGTATCTCTCGCTACAGCTACGGATAAACCAGAGACAACGCACACATCAAGAATGCGAGGCTTGCCATAGATGATTTTATCTGGTAGCCATGCCAGTATAGCAACGTAGGTGCGATCGAACCTAGGCGTTGCTGATTTACGGTATGAAAGGCTAAATATGCCAGTCATAGAAACCTGTATCGACAAAGCTTGGGGATTTTCAACTTCGTTTTTTCATACCCTGATTAAGCAACGCCAAGTGATTCTGACTATCTTTAAAACGTGCTGTTATCTCTGTTGCTAGTGGGAACCACGCTTTAATTTCTAATCCTGGCGTTGGTTGAACTATGCCGAGGAAAATAGTATCTGGAAAGCCCGGATCTTGCCTATGCCACTTTCCAAATTCAGCGAACTCATTTTGTTGATTCAAGAATTCAACGGTGTTAAATTCGATTAAATTTCCCACTAAGGGCGAAAGCTTTGAGATAACTTTAGACAGGTTCACCGCTGCATCTACGGTAACAGGTTTAGATACATCTAAAACGTCGAAAGTGTGACCCGATAAACGATCGAGATATTGGGATACGAGTCTGATGACATCTTGTGTATTCATATCTTACTGTCACAAGATGCTTCAGATATTTTTTGTGAAATTCCCCTAATAATGTCGCAAGGATCTACACCAATTGCATGGGCAACTAACAGAAACTCAATTACATCTAACCGTCGTTCACCGTTTTCATATTTGGCTACGAAAGACTGGGGCTTTTTAAGAGATTTAGCAACAGACTCCTGAGTTAGTTGCGCTTCTTTACGAGCCGCAATCATATAGCAACGGAAGGTTTCATATTCATCGCTAAAAGCAGATTTCATTATACTTTGGGTTTAGCACTGCATATTCCCTAGATATAATAAACCTATTTTCGGATAATCCCAAAATAGGATATTTAGCTATAAAAACTCTAGTAATGAGAATTGAACAGCATTAATAGCTATCCCGATACCGGCAGCCATCTCTACTTGCGGCCGTCGGTGCTACCATAATTTTTCTTGTCGTCTTTCGGCTTAGCCACACCATCAGGTTGTTTCTTGGGCTTTTTGACTTCTTTATTGCTTTTTCTTTCTTTTGACATAATGATTCCTCAATTTTTCCTCAGCATAACATAGATTGAAACATCTGCCTAGCCGCAATTATAGCGGGTTACGTCAAACGGATTTTAGAACGTATCCGGTCAATTACCCTGAATCAAATATGTTCGATCGTTCGGACTTCAGTCCGAACGATCGAACATATTTTACTACTCTGTTTTCAGCGGCGACGCTCTGACTCACTGTTGGTTTTTCATATAATCTTGGGTAGATCATCAACTAGGTTTTGAACACATAGCATCTACCGTTAGGTATATCTACAAATCCCTAATCGCTATATAGCGGTTCTCAAAAATATGAGGTATGCCAAATTCTGCGACGATCAGGTTTTCGCACGGAGGCCGTCTTTACCTCCAGAAACCTCAGAAAGCCTATAGGCACTTGCGATTCCCAATTCCCAATTCCCAATTACCCATTACCCATTACCCATTACCGGACATACCTCACCTTTACGAGAAAGGCTATAATGTCGGAATAATGTCGCAAATTACTTTTAACCGGACACTTTTGATGTGGCAGTCTGAAACCATTGATTTACCGGAAAGCCTATCGTGTGCCTCGCCCCGCGTTGCCTTCGTACCCCCCCTGAGCCCCTGATTCTATGGTTGACCATCAAAAATAGTCCGAAGTGTTGCAAAAAGAACCAAGTATATTGAAAAATATAAAGCAATACGGTTCACTTAACATTATTTATGCCCCGGAGATCCCCCTAAATCCCCCTTAAGAAGGGGGACTTTGAGAGCATTCTTGTCCCCCCCTTGTTAAGGGGGGTTAGGGGGGATCTCTCTTAAGTGAACCGTATTGAAATATAAAGTTAATTTTAAGCTTTCTTGAAAGTGCGATCGCGTGCGATCCATTCGATATAAACTATTTATCAAGAGTTCGTATTTCTAGATAAATTTTCGCTATTAGGAATCAGACCCCTATGGAAGTAACCGAGCTGCTCAAAGACTACGAAAATGGCAACAGAGACTTTGCTGGCGCCGACCTCAGCGGAGCAAACCTCAGTGGAGCTATGTTGGTTGGCGTAAACCTTTCGAGAGCAAACCTGTCGGGAGCTAATCTGAGTCGGGCGCATCTGACCAAAGCAGAACTCAACGACGCAAACCTTTACAGGGCAAATCTGAGTTTTGCCAAAATGGGCCAAGCCAGACTAGCGGACGCAGAGCTTACCAAAGCCAATCTCAGCGGAGCTTTCCTCGTCAAAGCAAAACTCCCCAGGGCAAAGTTGAGTGGCGCCCAACTCATCGGTAGCAACCTGCGGAGCGCCATCCTCTGGAACGCCAATTTGTGTACAGCCGACCTGCAATTCATCAACCTGCGGGGTGCCAACCTCACGGGAGCCAACCTCAACTGGACAAACTGCGGAGGGGCCAAACTCAGCGGTGCAAAGCTTTTTGGCGCTCAACTAACAGGCATCTATCTCAGGAAAGCTTACATCAATGGCATCGACTTGAGCAGGACGGATCTCAATGGCGTCAACCTGAGCGAAGCCAAACTCAACGGGGTCAACTTGGAAGGCGCGAACTTGTTAGCTGCCAATCTCAGCGGGGCTCAGTTGCGGGGCGTCAAGTTGATGGGAGCAGATTTAACCAGGGCAAATCTGGTGGGAGTTTCTTTGGTGCAGGCAAACCTCGATTGGGCTAGGCTGTGCTATGCAGACTTGAGCGAAGCCGACTTGAGCGGGGCAACGTTCACGGGAACCAACTTTGAGGGTACTCAGTTAGCCGGATCAACAATGCCCCCATCTTTGAGCAATGATGTCTACTTAACTGCAGCACGTGGTGTAGCAGCTTAGGCAACGTCAAAAATAAATTTCGCATCCGAGTGGACGACTGTCGCATTGGTTTAACTTTTGATGCAGACATCATTACTTTTGTGAGAGTGTTGCACCGGCAAGAAATTTACTAATATTTGCGAGAGTTTGTAGCTTCACAATTGAACTCACCCGATTAATTTCGCGACTCGCAAAGCAGAGGTAATGGCTCCTTCGTGCAAACCATCCCCCAAATAAGCTCCCGCATGATAAGTGTTGTTCTCGCCATTAGTCTCGATAACTTCATCTCGATATCGAAAAGACTCGACAGTGTACAGCGGCGTGTGATGTTTCTGAATATGAATAATGTGCTTTTGGGCGATCGCCTCATCAAGTCGAAATGCTAAACTATACTCTGGCGGTGACGAAATGCCGCAAAGCTGATTCAAGCTCGCATTATAGCCCCATCCCTTCTCCGTCTCGAAAAAATCAAATTCTGACAATTTGCGGATACCATAGCGATCGTACATCGAAGTATCCGAATGCAGCACAGTCGTGGCATAATTAGCTTTCCACGCCGAAAACCGCTTCGTTTCCGCATCCGTCGGGTCAGCCAACAGCCTCATCACTTGGTCTGGCGGCATCGCAAAAACCACCTTATCAAACTCCCGAATCTCCCCATTAGAAAGCACAATTTTTACAGCATCAGCACTTCTAAAAATATTGGCAATCTCCACATTCAGCAGTATATCACCCTTAAACCGCTCCAGAATCTTTTCAATGTAAGAATACACACCACCTTTAATCCTCACCCAATTGACCAAGGCATAATCGCACAAAACAGGCATCGCCAACTCTGCCGGAAAATCGTCAAGCAATTCAAACGGTATCGAGTAGCTGTACATCGTCAGCAACTTCAGCCAATCGTTGCGGATGCACGAACTTTTCAAAATCTGAGAAAGCGCGATATCGTAGAAATCGTGCTGTTTGGCAAACCGCATTTTTAAAATAAATCCAGCCGAACGAGCGTAGAGACTATCGAGCCGCAAATACTCGATCAGGCGTTGGATTCCCGTGAAATTCTTTTTGATTGAAACCGCAGACAAAAAGTGACTGCCATCTTTAAGAAACAGCGCTGAACCAATCTGCACAGGTTCTAATTCAACGCCTAGCTCCTGCATCAAAGCAACGAAATTGTAAAACACAGTGGGAAATTCCAGCACCCCATTTTCTAATATTTCATTGCACTCAGATTGATTGGGCTCGACATTTTTGTTGAGCGTCCGAATGTGTCCGCCCAAAATCGGCTCCCTTTCCAAAACAGTGACGTGATGTCCCTGTTTATCCAGCCAGTAGGCTGTCGCCATACCGCTAGCTCCACCCCCAACAATTGCAATTCTCATAGTTTACTCCTAAATTGATAGAAGACTGGGCGGTTTCAACCGCGTCTATACAAACAAAACCCGCCTCCGCGGGTTGAAGAACTGTGCGGTTAAAATTACGTTATTTTCTTCAGTCCGCGGAGGCGGACATCGTTTTTGTAGACGCGGTTTCAACCGCCGTCTTATCTCAGCCTAAAATCGCATCACCGGATAAACGTTGATAAAGCAGCGCCCCCGTCCAAAATGTCGGCGCAAAGCCTGGGTAGCCCGAGGAAGCGTTGCAGAAATAGAAATTGTTGAGGGATGTTTCGTGATTTAGCCGATCGACCCCCATGTTTTTCGGCGTTAGGATAGAACCGTAGGAATTGCCATTAGGACACCAACAGAAGCGCTCGTTAGTGGTAGGACTTCCGGTAATATGAAAAATCATGTGTTTGCGGAAATCGGGAACATAATGTTTTTCAACTACGTCTAAAATCGAGTCCAGAATCTCCTGTTTCTTCTGCCTGTAAGCTTTCCTATCGCTCTCCCAAAGTTGCTTAAAATAACCATAATTAGCAACAGTCAAAAATTCAACAATTTGACAATCTTCTGGACAATCCCGCCGCGCTTCTGTCAAAAAAGTTGGCGTTGTAATTGCAAAACTCGGATGAGAAAAATCATTTTTGTTATACATTTGAGCAAAAGCTTCATTCAGATCCAAGTGTTCGGAATGAAACGTATTCCACTTGCCAAATCCATAGTCTCGGAGGTCGATATCTTTGACAACACAGTACACCATGTAGTTAGATGCAGAATACTCATAGTTGAGTTTCCGCCGCACTGTTTTAGAGAACTGTTCCTCTCCAATCATCTTAGCCGCTCGTTTGGGGTCAAGGTTGCAAATCACCGTGTCGCCCGTGAATTCATGGGTTTGATGCGTAGTCAAATCCATCGCTTCAACTCCCGTGACAGTTCTATCTGTTACCCTAAAATTCGTAACTTCATGATTTAGTAGAACTTTCCCACCGTTAGATTCAATGACTTTAACTAAAGAATTGATGACATCTTCAAAATGCTGCGTCGGGTAAAATGCACCTTCTTGATAGCCTCGAAACAAGGCAATCCAAGCATAGAAAGAAAGCTGGTTAGGAGGGAGCAAAAAGTCGGGCCATTGCAGGGCTAATAGGGTTTGGGCGGCTTGCGGGAGTTGGAACTTGTCGAAAACGTCCTGAAGTGTACTATTGAGGTGTTGGATGGCGCAGAATACGTCACCGAAGTTTTTGAGCAATTCAATTGGTTTGACGGGAGGAGCGAGTTTTCTGAGTCCCGCGCCGGTTTGCTCGACTTCGTTGACGAATTTGCGAATTCTCTCGCTGGCTTCGGGAAACAGCGCCGACAATCTGCGGATTAGTTCCTCTGGTTCCGAGGGAATATCCAGTGCGTACCCAGGCATTCTCATGTGGTCGTAGCCATTCGGATCGTACCGCTCAAAGGTGACATCGCGATCGAGATTGAGTTTTTTGAGCACTCGATTGACTGTATGTCCTTCGCCACAGTCCCAAACGTAGTGAAATTGAGCATTAAACGTGTATTTTTTGGCCATTGTAAAGGTGTGGCCAAAGCCTCCGGGATGTTCGTGCGCTTCGAGGATGTGTACGGTTTTGCCGGAATTGGCCATCAAGGCTCCGAAAACCAGTGCTGATAAACCACTGCCGACGATGAGGTAATCTGTTTTCATGGGACATTTCCTCGATCGATTTAATCGGGCGATTCGGTGTCTATCTAAACTAACTCTAAATTCTGAGGAAAGTGTGAAGTCAAGCAACAGCATTGCTGGGCGCGCTGGCTCAAACATTGTATTAAAGCCGTTTTGCGGTTGCTATTAAGATTAATTAAGATCGGACGTAAGGTTGAAACCGCGTCTACAAAAACGATGTCCGCCTCCACGGACTGAAGAAAATAATGTAAAACGTAATTTTCACCGCCTGTTCTTCAACCCGCGGAGGCGGGTTTTGTTTGTATAGCCGCGGTTGAAACCGCTCGGTTTTTTTTCCAGTTCACCCCACAAGGAAAAAAACCGAGTTTATACCTTCGTATGTAAGCCTTAAGGTATAGAGTAATCTACCTAATTAGGATGATATTAATTAGATATCCTATCGCTTATTTGTGCGGCACAATAACATCAAAAAAAGCGTCATCTAAATCATAACCAAACATCTGCGACATCGCCATCAACTTCGATTTACTGGGAATTCCCTGCTGGTTCAACCAATCAGTCAACACAAAAATTTTGCTCATCAAAAACATTTCCAAAGCTTCAGGATTGTACTGAATACCTTGGGTGCGGTGGAACTGGTGCGGCACCAACATCGCTGCATAGCGGGCCAATTCTCCGGCTTTCCAATCCAGCAAAAATGGCAGCCAAGGATAACAAGCATCTAAGCGAATAAACCACAGCCGCACTTCGGGAATTTCCGAAATTTCTCGCGGATCTAATTCTTCGCGCGGATACTCAATTTCAAATTGTACCTGTTGTTCGTTTTGGGCGATCGCCCCTGCTTGCAGCCACTCTTCAATCACAGTCCGCACTGGGGATAAATCTAAGCTGTTTATGCGATCGGCATCTATCGCTATCATAATACTCATAAAAAGTCAACCTTATAGCATTAAGTTTTATCTATAATACCACCAATCACCAATTAGCAATTACCAATTATCCCAAATCCGACTGATTCATCTCAATCCCTTCAATCCCGTACATTGCCCGTTGCCCGTTGCCCTCTTCCTTCTTCCTTCTTCTCATCACCCATTTTTCCCAAACTTGCTATCTTGCAAAGAATTACCAATTCCCTGGATAATTCCCCGCCCGATCAAACCAATTCCCCGCCCTATAACCTGAGTCAAAACGTAAACAACAGCCGCACCCAACAGCGAAATAACCGCGCGAACTCTAGGTGCGATCGCATCCCTCGTTTCCAGCACCAAAGTCAAGGCTAACTGCCACCCAGAAAGCTGTGCTAACTCCAGATTTCTCGGAGCATAAATAGAAATTTTCTTAATTCCCGAATCGCCCAAAACAAACAGCCAAAACCTGCTTTCAAAAATAGCTTTCGGTTCCACCAAATATCTATCCCAGCTATATCTCCACGACAAATCATTCCGAAATCTCTCAATTTCTCGCGTCGAAATCAACTTACCATCGTAAAAAAATTGCTTGATTTCTTCAATATTTGCCAAATTATTTAGCAGAGGTTGTACCACTCCGCTAGCAACTTGAATTGCCAAATTTTCCAACAAAGCTTCAGCTCGCTGCATTGCTTCCGGGCTGCCAGCAACACAAGAAACATTGTCAACTGTTAGAGGAATTTCAAATAGCAAATGTGCAAAAAAATCAACTGTCATCGGTATTTTGTCAAGGATTTCTGCTGCAACTACATCAGCATCTGCCAGCAGCATCGGCACAACTTCTACGCCGCTGCCTGCCAAGAGATAAGCCGCGCTTCCCCCTTGACTTTCTTCCAGTTTTAAGCTTGCTTGACTGCCATCAAAAACCAGATTTTCTTTCGTTTGCAGTGTATAGTATCTGCCAAAAAAATCTATGATTGTCGCCTCCCACAAATTCCGTAAAATAGCAGGCATTTTTTGCGACAATTGAGTTTGCTGCACTTGCGAAAAGCGCAATTCTTCCAGCAAATCCTTTAACTTCCGCAGGATGGAACTCATCAATTCACGCTTTTTGGGCGATCGCAAAATATCGATTTCCAAAGGCACGCCAGTCAAATTCACCAAATCAAACTGCAATTTAGCTGCCGCCGAGTCAAACAAGCTACCTTGCCAATTAGTTGCAACCACCAAAGATTCAGCCGAAACTTGGGAATTCACTAATTGCGATTGAGAATTATTTAACAAATTCTCCCGTCTTCCTTCTGCCTCTGCCTTCTCCCCTCTTCCTTCTTCCTTCTTCCTTCTTCCTTCTTCCTTCTTCCTTCTCCCCTTTTCCTTCTCCCCTTTTCCTTCAAATAATAACTGACTGACAATCCAACGAGCTGCGAGCAATTCTCGGCGGCGCCCGCTGAGTACAACCCCATCTAAAATAGAGGGCAAATCTGTCGGAGCTGCGGCTCTGATATCTTGCAAATCAGCTTGGACAACCGCCAAAGTTGCATCTATTTCTCGTAGTCCAGACTGACAAAAATAAGCCAGCATTTTTTTGTGTACTGGCGTATCAATTGTCGAATTATCTGCATTTTTATCTGCAATTGCTGCGGAGTTTTCTACTGTTTGAACCACCGCTGCATTTAGTTCTATTTCCGAGTTAGCGGCCGCATCCGTCGCCCAATAAGTGAGATCAGATGCCACAGCGCGAATAGCTTCGATTGTCAGAGAAATATCTCTACCTTTAGGACAATAGCCATTCGCGCCCGTCGCCTGTAACTCCGCCAACAGCTCTGCTGTCAGCGGCCCGCCTAGCAGCAACAGGGGCAGGTTGGGGTACAAACTTTTGAGTTCGCGACAAAATGCCAGCGCCTCTGTTTGACCCGATCGCAAATTTAGGGTCTCAACAGCCAAAATTACCAAATCTGCGGGCTTCTTGGCTGCTCCAGAGTCGATCGAGCGAGCTTCTAGAACCCGCAAAGCCTCGGTTGCGGTTGAAATCTCTGCAACAACTTGCAAGTCTGGATACTGCTCGCAAGCAACTCGCAGCCCCAGCCGGAAAATGGGGTCGCCCTCGATCGTCAGCACTTGGAAATTACTCACTTGATTTTAGATTTTAGATTTTAGAGACCGATCGCGCGAACACCCAATTACTCCGGGAGCAAATTAGCATCAGGAGGCCCAGCCGATTCAGGAATCGAGGGCGGCGCGGGTTCCGGAGCCGGAGCCGGAGGAGCAGGTTCCGGAGCCGGAGCCGGGGCCTCTTGTCTCGCGGGCGGATAGTAAGGTTCCGGCTCCCTCGCGGGCGGATAGTAAGGTTCGGGAGCCGGCTCTCTAGCAGGCGGATAGTAAGGTTCCGGCTCCCTAGCAGGCGGATAGTAAGGTTCCGGAGCCGGGGCCTCTTGTCTGGCAGGCGGATAGTAAGGCTCTGGCTCTGGCGCGTACTCCTCCTGTCGCGGAGCTGGCGCGTACTCCTCCTGTCGCGGAGCTGGCGCGTACTCGCGAGCGGGTTCCGGCGGCGGCGCACTGTTGGCTCTGAGTTCAGCACTCCAGCGCCCGATCGCACCTGCAGCCTCTGAATACAGCGCCCTACCGTAACCGATTTGGGAAGCCGTATTGATCGCCGCTCCTAGACTCCCTTGAGATGCCAATTCCGCAGCTCGATCGAGAATCGGTCTGTCTTGAGCAACTTGCAGTTCGCTCACCCACTGATAGACATTATCCTGAGCTTTCGCGTACAAAGTCCTACCGCTCTTAATTGCCGAAGCTTTTTCAATAGCAGCACTAAGTTTTCCTTGCTTCGCCAGGGCGATAGCTTCATCCAAAAAAGGCTGATCTTGAATAACTTCTATGCGTTTCGTCCACTGAGCCAAGAGAGTTTGCGCCTCTATCCTGCGGGGGCGGTTTTGAGCAACCAGGAGTAGCTGAGCCATGCCGCCCTTGAGTCCTTCAACCGTTTGCGCTTCTGCCAACTGCTTCGCCAGAGTCAGAAAAGATTGGTCTTCGATCCGCTGAATTTCCCGGCGCCAAGCAGCCACCAAAGTTTGAGCGTGAACCCGCCGTGGTTGCTTAAGTCCGATGGTTTGCGCTTGCTCTATCGCGAGTCCAAACGTCCCTATCTGACCAAAACTAGCGATCGTGCTCGCCACTTGCAGACGCAGCAAATCTTGAAACTGCACCTGCAAATTTTCAATTTGAACTTGAGCTTGCTTGTACAGAGGGCGACCCGGAGCAATTTGGCTAGCAGCCCCCTGCCCTTCCAGCAAGCTAAAAATGTGTTGTGGCAGCGGAGTTGATATCGACTGGTTCCACGTCACTGCCTGAGCCCTACCCAACTGCATCAAATCTTGAGCTTCCGCAAACAGCGGGGAATCCTGCGGCACAACAGAAGCAGCCTCGATCGCCCCCGGCAGGTCTTTCGCCCCCAACCGCTTAGTAGCCATTGCCAGCAAAGTCCGGCTCCATCCCTCAATTTCCTTTTCAGCTTTAGCGCGGGCAAAAAGCTGCGAGTCTATTTTGCGAGCCAGGACTATCGCCTCAGCGAACTTTTGCGGAGTCTCGTCCTTCGCCAAATCTCTAGCCTCTTGCAAGCGCTGCCAGCCGTTTCTTTCCAAAGAAATCTGCTGGATCAGCTCGTTGTAACGCTTCTGACTCCAGAAAATATTTTCCAGCTTAAATAGAGCTTGAGCATAATCCCAAGCCTTCCTTAAATCCTCACTTTTCAAAGCTGCTAGGGCTGTATCGTAGAGTTTTTGGCCCTCCTGCCAATTTTTTTCCCAAGCAGTCACAGCCTCCTGTACATCTGGGTAAGACGGACTGGTTTTGGGAATTTTCGCCACAATCTCCAGAGCTCCCTTCAAATCCCCCAGCTCAATTTTTGCCCTGGCAAAACCCAGCATGGCTTTCGACCATTCCCCGATCAAATGTTGACCTTGCGAGTATAGCGGATGTTCTTTCGGCCAAGCCTGCACCAATGCCATTGCCGATTCTAGCTGTTCTAGCTTCCCCGACTTAGCCGCTTGTTGAGCGCAGTAAAGTCGCTCTCCGTCCGCCGCCAACGGCGACAGTTGCTGGCAATTTGGCGGCGGCGGCATCGTCAGCAACCACAGAAATGCAGCGGCACCGGTTACTCCAAATCCCACCAGGAGACTCAGCCAGATTAGCTGCCACTGCCAAAAAGTTCTTTTCCCCTCGGTCGGCTGGGCCGTTACGAAGGAACTCGCATCGCCTGTCGCCTCTGCACTGAACTGTGCCGTCGGTTTGGGGGATGGGTTGTATTGCGGTGGTGTGTGGAATTGGTCAGATTGTCGTCTCGCCATTACTTCAGCCTGTCCTGTAATGCGCACTCTTCATGTGACACTCCCACATCAAATCTATAGATTGTGATGTCGGCTTCTGACTCCTGTTAAGGAGATCGAGAACTTCCTTCAAGGTACTGGCAATCTTTCCCTCTACGGCGTTTTATAGTGAGGTTCGTGTCCAGCCCCACTGGTTGCTTCCGAGTATTTTAGGCTCTCGAAGCACGTAAATCATACCAGTTATCACATAGTTATTGACAGATCCCGGGGCCGTTTAGCAGAAAAAACAGTATAAAGCCCCGTCAGTCCATCACTTTTAGATTTGAGATTTGAGATTTGAGATTTGAGATTTGACTCCACAGATGAAGTGGGGGAGGGATTAAACTAAGGTCTAACATTAAATCCGGGTCAGAAATTCCCTTATCAGACTCAGCGGTTGAAACCAATCATACACAAATTTTGCTCCACTCCAAGCCGATTAAAAAATAAAGGGGTATTAAAGCCGGATTTGGTCTACACTTTTACCTGTAGGGGGTAGGATTGATTTTTTGGGTTTAGTCGTAAATTTTATTGCCGATCGCCAAACTTGCCGATCGAGTTTCATTTTTCTGTTTTCATTTTTTTTCTACAGTGCCTAATTCCGGCTGGCGACGGCAAAAAAACTATCGCACCTAGCAAAATACTTAAATCATTTTATTACGACCGACAGGCCGATCACAAAAATCGGTTTTGCTTCCAACAGCCGCTGCTTTATCCGTTACGAAGCCTTTGGCCTATCGCTGACACTCGATGCTTGCGTGGCGGACTCTGCCGATCGATATCCGTAGAAATCTATCCGGTAGTCTACAATTTTGACACCCGTTTGCTCTTGGATTAGCTCGATTAAGTCGATCGGCAATTCCACATGAACGTCTAGAATCTGAGCCGTATCAAGACAATTGACATGAGAGTGAGAGTCGCTGACATTGCCGTACAAGCGTCCCTCCGAGCGTTCTATGCACTCAATAATCCCTTCTCTCGACAAAGCTTCTAGATTTTGATACACAGAAGTATGACCGATCGAATGCGCTTGTTTGTTGAGGCGATCGTAAATTTCGCGAGCCGAGAGGTGTTCTTTTGCCTCCCACAAAAGTTCTAGAATAAATCGACGCTGGCGGCTCAAGCGCATTCCCATCGCCTGACAGCGGTTTAAAGCATCTTCTAATGAACGAATTGGTTTCACAGCTACCGCCTTATAAAGCCTGCTCGATTTTTAATTCTGGTACAATATTGCACGCCTACATATCCACTAATTCTAACGCAGGGTTGCCCAACAGTAGAAGGTAGAGCGCAAAAATCTCGAATGAGTGAATTTTTTCGACTTGCTGCTCAACTCACGCTGCCAGCACCCCCAGAAAATTATCCGCTTCAAAAATATTGCTTTGACTCTATTCTTCTACTGCAACAACTCCTAGTTCGAGGATTTGATGGCTTGAACCAGTAACTTGGCGATTTCGGAGAGTTGCTTTTTGTTGAAAGTTTTGAGCAAAAGCTTGACTACCGCCTTCGGTTCGGCTGGAAGTGCTACTTGCTTCGATGCTGCGGCTGGGGCTGCTGGGGCGCTTGCCTCTGCTGGTTTTGGGCTTGCTGCCAAAAGTAGCAAATTTTTACTCGGAACGATCGTCTTGACTTTCCCCACTTGTACTAAATCGCCAGCTTCCTTGAGTTCTTTGATAATCAGCGGAGCTAAGACTTTATAAGAGTTTTTGGGATTAACGATCGCTGCTCTAGCTGTTTTTACTAAACTTTGCCAAGTCTCTATTTTACCTCCCAACTTATAGAGGCGAACGCACACAGCCGTCAACTCAGAGCGACTAGCAGCCGATTCTTTCTGCTTGAACACCTGCAACATTTCTTTCAGTAAAGTCATCACTTCAACAGCAAAATTCGCCGGCACAGCCCCCGCTGTTGGAGTGGCGGGCGTACCAGACCGAGCAGCCTGCACTTTGCCCGACGCCAATTTATTGAGGTGAGTTTCGAGTTGAGCAAAAACAGGCATCACCTGCTGCACGAGTTTTTCTCCCTCTTCATTCCTCAAGCCGAAAGGCCCCTCCAGTCGCCCCAGCAAGTCCTTAAGCGTATCAACTCCCTTTAAAAATAGGGATTCTGCCGTTTGGTCAACCTGGTTGACGGGCCCGTCCTTGAGCACCTTAAAACAATCTTCCAAGCGGTGAGCGGTTGTTTTAATACTATCTAAGCCAAGCATAGCCGCCCCTCCTTTCACGGAATGGGCGGCTCGAAACATCTCTTGGACGCTTTCGGGGTCTTTCATCGTGGACTTTAAATCCACTAAACCATTTTCTAGAGTATCGAGGTGCTCCTTAGCCTCCTCTATAAACAAACGCATAATTCGGTCTTGCTGATCTGACACGACAGTCCTCCTAACAATCTCAGCACCCTCCAGAAAGCACCCTCTTCGCGGGAGAAAACGCGACTCCTGCCAAAAGTCGGAAGCTCCCATGCAAAACATTCTAGCCTGCCTCAGCTAGCAGACTCAAAATACTGGTGTCGGGGCAATCTTAGCCCTAAAACTGGTGCGGTGGAGATTGAGTCTAGAGTTCTGAGGGAGTATCTGGAGCTATTTCAATGCCCATTCCTTGTTGCATCATCTGCTGATCCGTAATCAAGTCGCTTAACTCCTTGACTTCGACGCCGATGTTTTGGCAAGCCTGTTTCAGTTCCCGCTCGAAGGTGTTGAGGTCGCTCCCGTAGCCGCAAAGCTCGGCGGCTGTGGCGATTCCTTGTTGGGCGTTGGCTTTGGCGCAGTCGATCAATTCAATGCCTTTGAGGGGTTGGGAGGATGCCATAATGTCAAACCGCAATTTATCTTTTTTTCCACTGTACCTAGAACGTTGAGGTCGATCGATCTATCGAAAGGCATGAAAAATTCTGCCTGTGCTGCGCGTTACCAATTCATTATCTTTGGGGATTTCCTGAAAAGATAGCAGTTAAGATTTTCTAACCCTTACTGTGCCTAACTTAGGCTAGATTACTGTGAGAAATGTTTCCAAATCTCAAATGCACTGGGTCTGGAGCGTCCGGCACCGCCTGTTTGTGTCTGTTCTGTTTGCTATAGCAGTCGCTGTTTTCCTGCCGCCTCACTATTTCCTCCTGACTCGGACGCTGTGCATTTGGAACGCGGGCGCTGTCAGTTTCCTGCTTTTGACTTGGATGCTGATGCTGCAAGGCACTCCCGAAATAATGCGCCACCACGCTCAGCAGTTGGACGCTGGCCGCTTGGCAATCTTAAGTACGATCGTGGCAGTCGCTTGTGCTAGCTTGTTGGCGATCGTCTTCTTGCTGCGCGATACCAAAGGCCTGCCCCCAAATTTGCTATTGCTACACTTGGGGCTTTCTGTGCTGACAATTGTTGGCTCTTGGATGCAGGTGCACACTCTCTTCACTTAACCTACCAATTACCAATACTTCTAGCCATTCTACCTATACTTTCTAGACACATTCTAGTTATTTAACGTATTTACGTTATCCTAGCTGTTGAGATAGCTTAACTCTAGCTTGTTAATTTCCGGCATTATTCTAGAGCTTGGTTATTATAAGGTGCTTCCAATCTGCTGGCAGCGTCGGTAGGAAGTTTAAATCACACTATGCGTATATCGTGGTTATGTAATTTAAACGTCACTGCCAGAGCGAACAGTTAAATTAATTTACAGCTTGACTTTTACTATTTACCCCCCCATATTAGGGGGGGATATTTACTAAATAGATACATTTAAAGCTACCTATAGACAAATACTAGACAAATGCTAGACAGATACTAGACAAAGTGTAGACAAAGTGTAGACAAAGTGTAGACAAAGTGCTTGCACCTCATATTTTGATATATGAAGCAATAATTATTTTCGATAACTCACAGTATTTGTGGTCAAAAATAGCTCTTGCCTATTTTACCCATAACACTTCGCTCTTAATCGCCACAGAAACAGCCATTTTTGCCACCTTAAAGCCCGATTTGTAGTCGAAGTCCTTTAGGGGGGGGGTTTACTCATTTTCCTATCCTTCTTAATCATTCTATTTTCTATCTCTCTTTACATCTTTATTTTTTATAGGTTCGAATAAGCTATTAAATAAAAATCCGGCTTCTTCATATTTATCTGTTAATACTTCCCATTCCAAACTTTTTTTATCGGCAACTTTTGTAGAAAAAACAGAAGTGGCAGCTTTGAATTTTGTGGAATCAGGCAGTTCACTATTGTTCCATTCAATTCGTTTAATGGAGTATCCTTTTGGGGAACAAGCGTTTAATGAAGCAGCATTGTTTGGTAAATAACGAAGATAGATCGTATTCGATTTTACAAAAGCTTTTGCAACAATACTGTTTTGTGAAACAGCAAATGCAGAGTAAAAAACAAAAAAAACAATATACCTGTTCAGTCAAATATTTCAAAACGCGTTTCGTCCAAGCTTTTGTCTCTTCATCCTCCTCCC
>ENA-ORBV01002529-ORBV01002529.1-microbial-mat-metagenome-genome-assembly--contig:-NODE-2529-length-38359-cov-5.340526_pt1 | contig 38359 bp, 55 predicted proteins | sample MGYA00237777_ERZ505514 | MGnify/ENA primary metagenome ERZ505514 (study PRJEB26160, sample SAMN06269048) | microbial mat metagenome | isolation source: Oligotrophic lake microbial mat | place... | reverse complement strand
CTTCCACGGGAGCGCCGGCGGGCTCCCGCCGGTGGCAATGGTGACGCTCGAGGGTGATTCCCCGGGTGCCGAGCTCGGATCGTCGCTCGGTGTGGCGTGGACGAAAGCAGACCAGCCAAGCTCAGAAATCCTAGCTTTCAGCTCCTCTACACGCTCTGCAGAGACGCCGTCTAGATCGCCCACAATCGACGAGACGAACGTAGCGTTGGCGCTGGCACGCGCTCCCGAGAAAACGGCAGGCGACCAAGCCGGCATCGTAATCTTCAATTTTTTCCACTCGGGCGTGTCGCGCCATCGACCCGGCATGCCGAGGCTGCTTGCCGGGTGGGGGGAAGTAAGAGAGTCGGTGTACATCTGCGCTACGAGCAGTGCCCACGTGTCCGGGCCACGTTTCGGGTTGTTGTCGCGGGCTGAATCAAATAAACTCGTGTACATTTTTCGGTAGATAACACCGGCCACTAAAGCCGTCAACAGAAAACGGGACGACTCTGATTATCAGAGTGAGAGGCGGTCATAAACCGGCCCCACGATGCCGGGGCGACTCTGATTCCCCGGTATCCTAGACGTCCCGGTATGGTTTCAACCTTAAGCAAACTTTAAAGTTGATATATACTCAGTATACATACACGTGTATTTGGTATAGGCTGGGAGCTGAGAATGGCACCGGGACGTCCGTGTTACCGGTCTTACTTTTACCTACATTGCTCATTTCACGGGCTTTTCGGGGGGTGAGAATTTACGTTTTTGGCGAAGGGCTATAAATTGCCCGTTAAATCCCACGGGTTCCGTTGGCCCAGTCATTGCAAGGGTTTTTTGGTGTGCTTCGCGACGATCGCCGCAGCACGCTCGAGCGCTTGAATCTCCTCTTCGGAGCAATCGTCAAAAGCTGCGGCGCGGGCGGCATGTGCCGGGGGTGCGGGCACGACGTCTGCCGTGCGGACGATCTCGCCGCTGTCTCGCTGCCGCTGCCGGTGCTCAGACGCGAGTCCAAGCGCCAGGGAGTCGGGCACCGTTCCCGGGGCTTGGCGCCACCCACGGGCCTTTTGCACCGCCACGGCCACCGAGAGCTCGCTGAACTCTAAAGCGGCCGCGGCGGCCCTCTCCCGTGCCAGCAATTTGGACGCCTTGGCAGCCCGGGCGGCTTGGAGCTCCCCGCGGTAGGCTTCGGCTCGAACCTCCCACCCCCAACGACGGGAGAGATCGCCTATCGCCGCGAGATCGGGACGAGAGATCAGCGGCCGCGGACGGATCCGCGCGCGCCAAAAATCGCCCAAATCGAGGTACGGCTCTGTCGTAGCCCAGTCCAGAAAAATCGCGTAGTCAGTGGCAGGCTCGCCTGGTAGACGAGCCCACGGATCTGTAGCGGAATTCATAATACCGCTAGTTTATCGCGTTTATCGAGCGGCCGCCCCTGCTTTCGCGGCGAGTTGCTCAGCGCATTCTCGGATTGAGGCGCCCACCGCGGCGAATACGCGCCCATCGATTTCAATCTCCGAGTACCACGATCGTCCGAGCTTGGTAGCGACCATGCGGATCGGAGCGATATGGTCGGTGATCTGGTCACCCACGAGGCACGGCGATCTCACGACGTCACCGATGGCGGCACAACGACGTAGGCGCCGTCCGACCGGACATCGAATCCGGGCGCGATCGTACCGTTGGTGATGGTCTTCGAGTCGATGACTGTGAACAGCAGCTGCATTGATCTGCTCGTTATCGCCTGCATCTTGCAGATCTCGAGGTCCCACAAGTGCAGACCCAAAACGTTGCGATCAAGCGCCTCCTCTATGGCTCTCCACGCACGATCGCGCGCGACATCAGAGAGCGCAGTCAGGGCGGCCCCGGTGATCTCGATCGCAATCAGGCCGTCGCCCATCGCGATCCCAATGTCGTCGTTTGGACGGGCGCGCCAATGGGCCCGGACTTCATCGATCGTCATCGGCTCTCGCCCGACGACAGGTCGAGCGCCCCGCGGCAGCGGCAAGACTCGATAGCCCTGCTTGGCGTAGCAGACTGCTGCCTCGCCCGCGGTGGCGACTTTGGTCGCCGAAGAGCGCCCGATTGTGGTGAACAGCACCTTCACGTCGGGCTGAGAGAAAAGCATTTGCATGCCTCTCCCTTTGTCGATGAACCTGCCCGATCGAAGTGTGTTGAGGTTTTTCCAGCCTCGGTCTGTTGCCACTGGACGTCGCCCAGGAACTTTCCAGCCTCGGGCTTTTCCCCCCGCGACGCTCACGACGTGACCCCAGAAACCTCGCCCTGCCAGACGAGCCAAGCGCCGCCGCTGGTGGGGCGAGAGTGACGTCACGACGTAGTGCCGCGCGATCGGATCCCACACGCGGGCATAGCCATCGGAGTCGACGCGCACGCGCCGCACCTGTAGCTTCTCGCCGAAACAGCGGACACGCGCGAGGAATTCTACAGGCCTCACGATTGCACCTCGAGAGAGGCGATCGCGCGGGCACCGTCGTCGTTCTCGCTGTCGGCCTCGCATGCCCACACGAGCGTGCGGTCTCCACCATCCGCTAGGTCGCCATCGTGACCTGCCCAGTAATCGGGGTAATTTGCCTCGATGGCTGCGAGCGCTGCCTCGGTGGTCTCGTACCCACCATCGATGGTGCCGTCCGTGTAGCTGATTTGGATGCTCATGTTCTTGTTCCTTTTCTTTCGTTGCCCGAGTACACAAGATAGCACCCCTGACACCGGTGTCAAGGGCTTCGTCCGCAGTGCGCCGTACCCAGCGCGCGAGCAGGTGGGGCAGGTGTCTTGGGTCTTTCTCGAGATCCTGCTTCGGATGTCGCCTACGATTACAGGTCGCGAGCAGGTTGGGCAGTAAGAGGCGAAGCGGGCGATAATCACCTACGACCCCTGTCGCCCGACGTCTCGAGAGCTCGCTCGGCAGCGCGTGCCAGCCCGGGCCCGACCGCAAGGCGGTTGCCACACGCGTCGTAATAAACGACCTTGATCGGCGTACCGTCATCGCGGAGCACGATGAGCGGCTGATCCACTGAGTCCAGCCAGCCGGAAGCCGTGTAGATTTTCCCGCGATATTCGAATGAAGTGCTCATGTTCTTGTCCTTTTCTGTTCCGCCCGAGTCCACAAGATAGCACCCCTGACACCTGTGTCAAGGGTGCTACTAACTCACCAGCCGTCGCAATCGTGCCCGCCGCAGCTCGTGCCGGAGCCGAATGACGAGCAATTCCCGTCCGTTACGCATGCCTTGCGGAAGCCGCCGCGGCGTGCGCCGTACCCATTGAATTTGCTGGAATCGTAGTTAGATGCCTTCTTGACGACGACGACGTTGGGGTTGGTGGTGGGCGCTGAGCAGCCCACGTGGCGTGCTTTGGTGCCCTTCGTCCAGTTGACTTTGTCCCCGACGGACACAGCGCGTTGGCAGGTGGGGCAGTAAGAGGCGAAGCGGGCGGTGATAATCATCTTGGTATTGGCTAATGCAGGTGGCGTGCCAAGCCAGACACCGGTGTCAGGGTGCGTATCTCGTGAGTTTCTTGGGTGTAGTAGTAGAGAGGCGCGCGAGATCTTGCTTCGGACCATGACAGAAATGTCGTGCGTATCTTGGGGGTTTCTTGGGTGTATGACAACCGTGTCATGCTGATTATCGCCAGAATCTTTAGCCAGCATGACAGCAATGTCATGGGGTTTAACCTGGGGTCAGCGTTTCCTGGGGTGTTCGTGCTGGCACGCTACTAGCAATAGCCTGGTGTACCAAGATGACTATCACTGAGATTGTGCGTAGCCAGTCCGTCCTTCAGATCTTCACGGTTGACGGTGGCAACAAACGCGAATTTACATCCTACAGGGGCGGAGCCGTAGAGGTCTACGATTTCCCGGGTAAGGCTGGCCTGCCGCGCTTCTTGGGGTACCTAACGCCCAAGATGGCGACCAAGCTAAACCAACTCGCTGCCGAGTGGGAGGCTAGACAACCGTGACAGGGTGCCTTACACTCCCGTTATGGATCAGATCTCGGGGGCTTGGGCCCTGTCGGCCCTGCGGCCGACCGTCATCGCCTACCTAGCCTCACGGTACCGTGAGGTAGGGAGTATCGAGGGTGTGGCGAGAGAGGCCGGCCTCTCCCCCCGCACGCTCTACCGCTGGCGAGACGACGATCCAGACCTGCGCGCGGAGCTCGAGAGCGCCGGCCACGTGTTCGGTGCGGGTAACGTCGCGCGGAAGATCTCGGACGCGCGTGATCTGGCGATCGTAGCGCTGTCGACCGTGGCAGATCGATCGCACGTCTCGCTCGCCACGCTCGCCACGGAGCTGCTCGTGACGCCGTCGACCGTCAAGCGATGGTGCAAGGTCTACGGACTCGCCCGGGTCGTGAAAGGGAAATTGAAATGAGCAAGGCGAAGAGCACCAAAGCCACCAAGGCGAAGAGCAGCAAGGCGAAGAAGAGCGCCGCAGCTGCGTGGGCGGATTGGTTGGCTGCGGACGCAGCCTTGGTCGCGTGGGTCGAGGAAGCGAAGGCGGAGAGGGCGGCTGCGTGGGCGGCTGCGTGGGAGGCTGCGTACGCAGTAGACCTGCGTACGGAGGTGGCGAGGGTAGCGAAGGCGGCGAGGGCGGCGAAGAGGCCTCAGAGCGGGAATCCTCCGCGGAGCGATAAACTGATATAGATGTTGCCCGCTGCGACAGACCAATCACTAACGAGTAGTCCATTGCCGACCTTGCATATGCGCGAGGTTGCTACGGTCGGATCGAACGTGGGTTTGAGCAGCGGGTCTCCAACCCAAAACCACGATGAGCCGTTATCCCGAGTGCAGAGTAAAAAGGTTTGGGTGATGCTGTTCGGCGCCTGAAAAATCCAGGCGTTGATCTCGCCGATCGACACGGATCCCCCGATTGGAATGGTCCCTGTCATGGTACCTGCGCCTGGTAAAGTGCGAGCAGTCCAGGTGCCAGAGCCGCCATTTGGACTCGTCCAAATCGTCGGCTGACCGCCTTGGGCGTAGGATATCCAAAACTGTTTTCCCACGTCGTCCCAGTGGATCGTCTCGACGTTGCCGGTGCCCGGACCGGTCACCAGCACGGCGTTTACGTCATTGTCTTGCCATCTCCATAGACCCGTGCCGCCGGAGCGCGCAGCGAGCTTGTAGGGGTCGCCCGCTGCCACGGTCCGAAGCGGATAGGCGCCTGATGTCGGGTGTGCTGTCGCGATTGTACCGCCTGTTGCGCCGTCGTTTGCGTCGACCGCCCAAATCCCGGGCGCCGATCCTGCGGTTTGGTCGCCTACAACAAGGAATTTCCCAGTGAATGGATCGGCCACTACAGCGTATGGCGTGGCACAGCCAGCCAAAGCCTGATCGTTCCAGCCAGCCGTTTGCCCTCTCATCGAGACTCTACCTGCACCCGCGACAGTGCACGTCGCGAGTACGGCGCCAGTGTCCTCTGTCGGCCCCTCGTACGCTGCTATTGCCCTGTACGACGCGCCCGCTAGTGTGTCATCGGTTGCCCACGATTGACCATTATCGTACGAGACGCACAGGGTGGTAGCAACTGGTGCGTAGTAGAGTTGGCGCTGATCCCACGTGGCCCTGCAAAAATCAGGGACCGATGCGCCTGCGGGCAGGTTGTACAGCCATTTGTCCGGCCAATTAAGGACGTTCGCGGAATCTACGTCGTTGATTCGCGTGCCTAACGCGCTGAGCACGTAGTTCAAAAATTCGACGCTCACCGGTCCGCCTGGTACGAACCCGTACGCCAGTATGCCGGCGCTCGGGGCGACCTTTGTCGGCTGGCCGGACCATGCGTCTGGGCCTGCGGGATAGAGCGGACTGATCGCGACGATCGGAACGAGTGCCATACCGCGAGCCTAGCAGATCTCTCAGTGCAGCGCGCGCGTATGAGCTGCGGGCACGCCCTCCGCTGGATCGGTCTCTGTCCCCCACGCAGTCCCCACGGAGCTCGTCGTCACGCTACCCCAGAGGAGAGAGTCTGCCATCGCCGCCTCAGTAGAGACAAAAGCGAAACCTGCCACGCCGATCGGTCGGACCGCAATCATATTTTCCAGGTAGGGCACGGCGGACGCGACGTCGATTTGTTCTGCGAGCGTAGCGGTGTAGCTCGCCGGCGAGTAGTCACGGATCACGACGGTCCCGAAGGAGAGTCTGGCGACCTCTACGATATCTGCGACGCGTCCGCGACTCCGGTTGATCGCGATCTGAGCTCGTAGCGCGATCTTGTAGATCGCATCATTTGCGTAGACAGATCTACCTCGTCCGACGATGCGGCCGATCGCATCGAGGATCCAGCCTGTACCAGCGTCAATATTGAGTCTCGACGCGACGTCCCACGCCATGTCCTCTGTGCGCTGCGTCCGACGCAGGTACGAGGTGAGCAGCGCCGTGATGATCGGCTTGCCCTGAAATTGCCCGAGCAATTTCTCTAGACCGCGCTCGATATGATCGGTGGATTTCATCGTGGCGCCCACGGCCAGGGACTGTCGTCGTTGCGCGAGTCGACGCGCACGGAGATGTGCACATGGTGTCGGTGTGGATTGGTCCCTGCATACGGTCGCCAGCCTTCAACCGCCCGCGCTCTCGAGTAAATCTGCGCGTTCCAGATGACGTAGGTCGTGCGCGCGTCTTCTATTGCGTAATCGGCAATCGTGTCGCCGTCCGCACCGCTCACTCTATCGTGTGTAATGTCGACCGCGTTACCCTGATTGTGATCGGAGGGTCGGGCCTGGTGTGCAGTGTCGCCCATGATGCCATCGCTTGCGCGATTGCGCGTCGGCCACATGGCATTTGCGTCGCGCAATGCCGCGCGGCAGGCTGGCGCACGCGAGTCTTTGACGGTCGCGGGGGTCTCCCCCGCCATAGCCCACGATTTGGCCCCTACGATTCCGTCAGCGACGAGCCCCGCCGCATCTTGCCACGCTTTGGTGGCTGCTTCCGTTACCGGTCCGAAGTGGCCGTCCGCCCGGATGCCGAACTTTTTTTGCCAAGCCTCTACGTCGCGTCCGCTTGATCCGATTTTGATTGTCGACCGTGTCAACATTTGGGGGCCTCCGCGTACCAACATCGTTAGCTGCGAGTAGTCGGTGTGCCGATCGTCGTGCCGCGTCCCAAGGGTTTGCCACATGCGCCCTTTGGGCGCCATTGTCGACCACCATCCGTAGTTCAGCGCGCGCCCGGGAGCCGCGCCTGCGACCCATTGCTTGCCAGCATTGGCCAATGGCGTCCTGCCATCCCACGAGACGAGTTGGTCGAGTAGCTCCGCGTCGTGCTGACGCGCGTACTCGAGAGACGCCATGTCCGGGCCTGGTGTTTTCAGCACGGGTCTGAGCTTGCGACCGATGCGCCAAAGCTCATCGTGCTCGGCCAGCGTGAGCAGTCGTGCGCCCATCGCCCCAGCCACGGCGAGTGCATCGCGGTAGGTGAGGCGAGCGAATGGCGGATCGCCGCCTGCAACGATTAGCGGCGCGGCAGTGATCTCGAGATCGCCAAACGTGATCCAGCCGCTAGCGTGTAGAGTCGCGTCGTCTGGCGACGTCTGATAGATCACAGTCGTCCCGACGCTCGAGCGGCCGCACGTGCCGCTTTGGCCCTCGCCTCGGCTTGCTCGTAGACTGACAACGCGGACGGCGGGCGGATCCGACGGACAGCAGCGACGACACCTGCGAGTCCGGCAATCGCACCGATGCCGCCTGCGGCGCCCATGAAAAAATCAGCCCAGTTCATTTTGTGCATCCCTCCTTAGTGGGCTCCGCGTCGCAGATCACTGTTCTGATCTCTTGCATCGCTGCGATGAAGGGCGCCCACTCGCCGCGCACGCGATCGGCGCAGGCCTCATCGGCGCACGCTGTGAGTTCGCGCTCGTAGGCTGCGAGTCCCACGGCGTCGATGACCGGTAGCGCGTCGACAACTGCTGTCGCGACGCGCGCGACTTGCGCCGGTCCGCCTGCGCAGCCAGTGCCGGACATGATCGCGATGCCGAAAAACAGGCCGACCATGAAGGAGAAAACATCTCGAGTAGTCATTGCGGCACCTTCGAAGTAGCAGCTAGCCACGCAGCTTTTTTGATCGGTGGTAGGTCCTCCCATAGCGGCAAGATCGCACCGTCTCGGCCTATGCCGGAGCTTACTTCGTAGTAGGTGACATACCCGTTTTTTGCCATTTGGAGCTCTGTCGCGGTGTCCGCTTTAATGAGCGGCGAGACAACCGACTTGCCCGCTTGCGCGGAGAGCACGGCGCCGGCGACGTCATTGCAGAGCAGCAACATGAAAGCAACGAATTTGTCGAGCGCACCTCCGGGCCAGCGCCGGGCGATGCTTGGCGCGATAGCGCGAAAAAAGACACCACCTACGACAGAGGCGGTACCAACGATCGCAAGCGCTACCGAAATTTGCAGAGCATTCATGGTCCGATCTTATCACGTCACGTGCCTTCAGGCGACGAGTTGATCGTGATGTTCGCTGAATCGAAGGTCGCGATCTCTCGCACATTCGGCTCGAGATCCACATTCGCTTTCGTCGTGTCCCCGCTTAGGTGCCACTGGATCGATTCGATCCGCGAGACGCCAGTGAGCTGCATAACGATACTGATATAGTAAGAGAATGGCACCTCGCCATCGACAGCGAAGGCGCTGACAGGGGTCTGATAGATGTTGCCTGCCGTGGCGATCGCCAACTTCACAGCGGCATCTCCCACATAGCCCGGCTTGTAGCGCAGGATCAGAGATACGATCGTGACTGGTCTCTGAGTCGCGCGAGAGAAGCGCTCGGCAGATCCGTCGCTGGCCGTTCCTGTGGTTGCACCCCACGATACGATGCCGGCGGATCGGCTCGCGTGGATTATTTTTGCCACGTCGTCATTGACTGCAACGGCTCCGATACCATCCCAGATCACAGCTTCGAACGAATGCGCCGGCAAGAAATTAGAGTCGACTGCGTCAGTCACGTTCTCCAGTACGACAGCAGAAATGATCGGGTTGTCGCCCGCGTCGTCCTCTAGTCCGAGCAGATCCGACAAGATCGCATCGGCGGACGAGCTACCCGATTGCCGGATCTCTCGCTCGCGTCGTAGGCGTAGCTCAGTGTGGCTCTCTATGTCCTTCCCGAGCACGGCATCAAAAGGGTTGTTGACGCTGTTCAACCCCGTAGTTGGTGTCAGGATCGTCGTCACGGATCCCGACAAGGCGGGTATGGGTCCTTTAACGGTCGACTCAGCGGAGACGAGAAACGACGCGGTTACGACCGATGTATTTTCGATCGTCTCTGTCGCGACGAAAACGATCGTGACGTCTGCAGTGACCGCAAAGCTTGTCACGCCCGCGAGCACAACGACGCCAGGGTCAAGCGACACAGAGAGCTTCTTTGACCCGCTGAAGCGCGAGGGCGTGGCGCCATTGCGGATCGTCCCCGTGATCGCGCAGATTCCGTCCAAGATCGCACCCTCGGCACTGTCAGGATTAAGCGCTGAAGCTAGCTCTTGGATCGCCTCTTGATCTTCTCGTTCGTGCGACGCGAAGATGCCATTCAGTTGACCGAGCACGTTCGTTGGATCTGTGCCGACGAGCGGATCGATCTGGCCTTGTTGCTCGGCCGCAAGCTCGTCCAAAATCTCTTCGACAGACTGAATGGCTACGCCCGTGGCAGTAATGAATGACATGTCAAATCTCGATGATAAATGGGTTTGGAGCGAGCGTTAACGTGGTCCCGTCGACAAGCTTCGACTCGAATTGATCTACGTAGTAGCGACGCGCGGACGAGTCGAAACGAGATCGAAAAACCGTGACGTCAGCGATGCCCGGCACCGATCGGACGGCCTTGCGAAAGATTGCGTCGATGAGCGGTATGTCGGGAGCTGCAACGAAGATATATTCGATGTACGGCATTCCGAGGCGCTGGTCTAGGAACCACTCCCCGAGGAAGAATTTCAGACGAATCCGCATGTTCTGCACGATCGCGTCAACGCCCGTGATCAATGTGATAGGCACTACCAGATCACCCGTCGCTGGATCCAGCGCCAGATCTTTGAACGCGAGCCGATCGATCGGCACTGATGTTTCGTTGCTCGCGCCGCTCGATGTTGGTGCGGGAGTCACGAGGTAGGACCATTCACCGGCCATCAGATCGCCTTCACTTTCGTGGCTGCTGTTTGTGCCGTGTCAGCAGTAAAACCCGCCGCGACTCCGGTTGACCCTGAACCCACGGTGACTCCCGCGTGAACGTGGGCTGGCAGCCAAGTCTCGATCGCGGCAAGCCGCGATTCGACGGCGGGCGAGAGCGCCACGAAATCTGTCGCCGTCTCGTCTCCGAGTCGGACTTCCGGAGCTCGCAGGACGAGCGCATTCTCGGCCGCCGCGGGCATCGCCACGGCGTCCGGGGCGTAGCCCGGTAAGAAGCGCGAACACCCTAAGTGGAAGCGCCGCAGATCGCCCGGCTCGGCCTCAAGTTGTGTCTCGCGCCAGATGTGATCTGAGTCCGACAGGACGATGATCAGACCGTACGATCCGACTGCCACGGGATACGTGATCGAAAAATCTCCGGACATAGGAAATACGACGGGCACGGACGGTAGGACGGGTAGCGTCTCGAGTAGGAGCGAGCCATCGAGCCGCTCGATCGCGCGCTTCACCATTGGCTGCACGTCGACCGTACGACTCGCTGAGTCGTACGCTACGACCTTGCCAGTCATGGGGCCGTACATGCGCTTCTGGCCCTCTTCGACGCCTAGCTCGATGTTCTCCGCGTCTGTGTTTGTGAGACTCATATCAGACCTTCTTGCCCTTGATCTCTACCTGCCACGCCTCGCCCGCGAAGTCCCCCGAATGGGCGGTCTCTTCTATTCGATAGCGGCCCTTCAAACGCACGCCTTCCACCATCACTTGTCGGCCGGGGAAGACGTCGGGCTGTAGCGCGCTGGTCACAGAGACAATCCCTTTTGAATCGATTGTAGGCGAGCCGATCATGCCGCTCCGCTGGTTCAGCAGAATTGCTGCGCCCTCAAGGAGCTTGCCCCTCTCCAAGATCTGAAGCTTGCCGTCCTGAATCGACCACTCCAGATTCAGAGATCGGCACATGGCAGATAGCTCGCGCGACGCGGATCCTGTGATCACGCAGCCCTTAGGGAACCGGTTCCCCGTGCCTGAGAATACAGCCTGAATTTTTCTCTTCGCGTCAGGCAGATTGCCGGGCTTCACACCAATTTGCGTGGCCACTGCGGCAAGCACATTGTCGGTTGTGACACCCTTCGCGAATGACGTGTTGATGCGGCTCGTACCGAATGCAGCCTCGGAGTCAGCGGTCTCTAGTACGACGATTCCGAAGTCGGGCGGTTCGTCGACAGTCATCCCCACGCGCAGCTCGCCTAGGTAGATCACACTTGTTGCACCCTTGTAGCCGGCTGCGAACTCTACACGCGCGCGCTTCATTTGTTCGAGCGTGGATCGGTGCTGTCGGTTCAGTCCGTAGATTTTGAAATTGGCTTTGTTCGGCTCTGGTTTTAGAGATTTCGAGACGTCGAACACGATCTGAAACGGCGGTAGGATCTCGAGTCCTAGACCCGCGTACTCTACCACTAGACGGTAGTCACGATCGTATACCTCTGTACCAGGCATTGGTCAGGGCTCCCCGTTGTACCAGAGCGTGATTCGTCTACCGAGATCGAACAGGCCCGGCGCATTTGCTGAGAAGGTGTCGGTCATGTCGAGTGCGATCAGCACCTGCTTGGGAGCTCGCGAGTCCGCTCGACAGAGCCTCGCGAGATCGATCGAAGGGACGAGCTTGATCCCCACGCGGATGGGCTCGCCGAGCGCGTCGTACACAGAGAGGTACCAGCGATCTGCGCGCTGCGAGTAATCGAATTTGAAACGGTACTCGATGCCGTCGAGCGAAGTCGAATAGGTGTGCAGCGGTTCTGGGAAGGTAGGTAGGCGGATCATGGGCCCCCCACGTATTGGATTAGATCCAAAAGATACGAAGAGGCTTCACCCGGGGCCGGGGCTGCGGCCGGAGTCGACGGCCCTTGCGGCTCCGTCTGCTGCCCCTTCGGGACTACCTTGTTGCCTCGAGCCTCCTTCGGTTTCGGCGCCGCAACAAGTCGCGTACTCACGATCGTCAGCCTCTGAAACGACAGGTGGAACAGGCCGAAACTTTCGCTCTTCTCGCCACGCTGTAGCTCGCTCGCGATCATCACCATTGAATCGTATTGCTTCGTGGATGTGAGCACCGAACAGCTCACAGCCTTGCGGATCAGCGCGTCGTGTCTCTCTTGCATCTCGAGTACTAAATTCCCCACGCGCGTGATCCCGAATCCACGTAGAGCAAGCGTCTGCTCCTCTATGACGGACACGCCTTGCAAAAAAACAGGGCCGGTAGGTACGAAGCGCTGCGCAGGAAAAGTAGCAGCGACGTACCGATCAAGTCCCTCCCCGTACCAGTTCGTGGCAACTGGTTTGTTGCTCACCACTACGTCACACGAGAACATGTCTGGATCGATCAGCACGTGATCGGTGAAGTGCGAGCCATCTTCGACCGGATGTTTTGTCAGCGTCGATGTTGTAGAGTGCGATTCGTTGCGCGTTTGATCGTACCCGATTGCGTCGAACGCAGGATCGTCTGGCGCGATATAGACGCTCATTTCTCTGGCGCGGCGGTTCGAAGCGCCGCCTCCGTCGCTCGCTTGGTTGCGGCCCCGACGTGTCCGCGGATCGCATCGACTGCGCCCTCGCCGTCTGCGACGTTGATGGTAACGGGCGCAGTGACTGTCACGCTGTTTTCGTTGACGCGATCGGACGGGGTTGGCGGTCCCGAATTCGCGAAACCGACTGGAGCCAGACTAGGTAGTAATAGATCTTTGTTCCGTTGAATCTGCGCTGTTATCGACGCATCGTCATCGTCTGACCACAGCTTTCTCCCCGGGTCTTTGGCCAGGGCCTTGTTTTTCTGGAAGGAGCCTAGCAAGTCTGTTGCTTCGTCCAGTGCCGCTTGTTTCTTTGTCGCTTTGGACTCCGCTGGATCGATGCCTAGCGCCTTTTGGATATCCGTAATGGGGATACCAATCGCCTTCTCGATCTTGCCCTTCAGCTCCGCGATCCAGCCGTCGACAATAGCAGCTAGGTTTTGGATCAGCCCCTTCCAACCGGCCTCGATTGACTCGTTCGGTAGATCGAACGCGAAGCCGATTGCCTCGGGAATGTCCTTCTTGAAAAAGGTCGCGATGCCTGACCCGACACCCGCCGCCGCGGCGCTGATTTTACCCCACAACGTGGGCTGTTGGGCCATTGTCGCGTTAAGCTCAGAGAGATCTTTGTTGATTTCTTTGAAGATGCTTTTGCCTGCGCCTTCACCGAGTAGCTTGTCCAGCACTCTACCGATCACGCTGTCGCCGCCAGCGAGCGCAGTCATGAGATCATCGACAACGAAAAAACCAAGCGCGAGCATCGCGAGAAAAGGGATCCAAGGGACGAGCGCAGCCCAGCCCGCAGCTGCCGCAGCAATGCCGAGCACGACGAGCGCAGCCTTCAGATGTGTTGTCATCCCTTCTGAATTTTTGAAGCTCGCTACGAGCTTTGCACCGCCCGCAATTATTTTGTTGATGGCTGGCAAAACCTGTTCGGCGAGAGCACCCTTCAACGAGCCGAGCGCAAAATCCCAACGATCGGTGTTGTCGCCCAACTCGCCCATTTTCTCGAGCGCCTCGTCCGAGTAGCCACCCCCAAGGCGATCCATCTCCGATAGCAAATCTTGTAGGCCTGCTTCACCCTTCGCGAATATCGGACCTAGTGCCGTGCCCGCTTTTCCGAAAGCTTCGGTGCTCGCCTCCGCGCGCAAGAACGGATCTGCTAGTCGTGAGATCGCAAGCCCCGTATCGCGCATGATGTCGGTGGTATCGCGCATGGGACCGCCTACGCCAACTCTGAGCTTTACGCCGAGGTCCGCGAACACTCCCCCCGTGACGGCTCCGGCTTCTGCGGCTTCCGCGGCTTTGAGTTGCAACTTCTTTATGCTCGCGGCGAACACGCCGGCCTCGACACCAGAGAGCTTTGCGGCGAGTCCCCAGCGCTGGAACTCTTCGGTAGCAATGCCGAGTCGCGCGCTGGTGTCGATGATCTGATCGCCCGTCGCCGCGAGACCGTCGATAAACGATTTGATTCCGCCCAACACAACCGCGCCCGATACCATCGCACCGAGATTGCGCATCTTCAGCGCGAGCGCGTCGACACCCGAGGCGCCTTTTTTCAGCGCTCCTTTTGGGTCGACCTCAACGTCGAACCGAGCGAGCAGCTCTCTCAGTGCGCCCATTTTCTTGGTGCCTTTCCACGGCGTTCAGACAGAGATTAGCATCGAGTACATCCGACAGCGACCAATGCTGACTGATCTCTGCGAGCGTGGCGATCTGTGCGAGCACGACTCTCCAGACGAGCCAATCGTTTTCGTTCTCTAGATCGGGACGATCGAAGGAGGTTGTAGTGGTGCTGGTGTCGTGTCCGTGCCCTTTTGTGAGGGCACCATATCGGCTAAAAAATCGGAGAAATTCAGATCGTAAGCAGCTTGCATCCACTTGATCATGGGGCCGATCTTGCCGCGGAAATGTTCGTCGAAGGTTCCCTTCATTGGCAGTCGCATCACCTGCCCGAGAGCGGCGCCTTGGATCTGTTGGACGATCGTGGTCGATGCCTCGAAGGCCGTGATGAGTGCTTGTAGATCCTCTTCACGTGCCGCGTGCAGGGCTACCGCAGCGCGACCGAAGCGACCTGCGGCAAGCGCGGTGAACGCGTCCACAAGCGCTGGGGCTAGGCGCATCGCGGGTAGTAGAGCTCTGGACGCATCGATTCCACCCAGCGCGTGGAGCTCGTAGGTGACTCCGTCAATCGATTCTGTTTTCGTAGAGCGCATCAGATCGGGCTCCCCACGCCGCCGTAGAATGCAATCCCTTCCAGCGCGTGGATCGTCCAGATATGGGAGCTACCCTTGTTCGATCGCGCGATTGCGGGCAACGCTACGATGTAGGATTTCGGCGAGAAAAACAGATCGTTCGCGTTCGGATCCTTGAACATGAACGGCAACAAAATTCCGCCTGGTGTCTCAGTGTCAGCGATGTACGCGGCAGTGAGGATCGCATTCGACGCGGACGATTGAAGCAGCGATACCTTGATCGTGTACCCCTTCTCGCCAGTATCGACGCGGAGTCGATCACCTGATGTGCCGACGGTAGACACCCAGCGATCGCCCATTGGTTCGATTGCGATCGCATCGCCCTCACCAAATCCGTCGAGCGGTGCGGCGAAGAGGATCGAACAATTCAACAGTGAGAAACTTGCAACGGCCATGGTGGAATTTCCTCAGACTGTGACAGTGCCGGCCACGGCAATGTTGTGGATTGCGCCTGCGAACTTGCCAGACCAGAGTACGCCAGTGAGGCGCCGCGTCGCTTTGTCCGCAATGGACACGCCCGACTCCAGGATAGGCTCGACCAACCCGCGAGGCTTTGGATTGAAAATCGGGTTTGGGCGCTTCGGTGAAGTCGCGTCATCAAGGATTTTTTGTGCTGTTGCTACCACCATATCTATACCCTGTTGCGTGTAGGGCACGACGTCGAGCGAGTAGAGCAGTCCGTAGATCGCTTCCTGGAGTCGCGCTTCGATGAACGAAATAGAGATCGTCACATCGATGAATCCGCCCGATGGTGTCTTACCTTCGTAGAGGATATTCAGCCCGGCAACTCGCGTGTAGCTCGACCAATTTTTCGCAAGCACGAAGTTTTCTTCGGCGCTGTTGACTCGCGATACAGCGACACCAGCCAACGTCTTGAAGGTCCAGGTAGCGGAGCCCGGCTGCTTCGCCAGCATCAACCCAAGCGCAGCAGCATCGATGAACCCCGCGAGATCCGCTTGGTCGTACAGACAGACCGTCCGCTTGTACGCGAGCGCTACCAGATCGCTGGCGAGATCGGTAGAGGAGCTTGAGGCGATTCCCGAATCGCTTGATCGTGCGGCGAAGATCTTCTTCGACGCCTCGGTCCAAAGCGCTGCCGCTTTGACCTCCGCTTCTGATCCGCGGTCGATTGAAAAACCGAACCAAGAAACAGACGAACCAACTGCTACTTCGTAGACGGCGATCGCCGCAAGATCGGCAGCAAGGTCGGCTGCGCTCGTCCCTGCCGTGACGTCTGTCACGGTCATCATCGATAGCAGCGGTAGACCACCGATAGAGAAATACTGACCCGAGGCCCCTGTCACTGTAATGACTTCCGCCGCAGATACGGCAGTCACGCCTACGAGCGGATCGATCAGCGCGGCAATGGCAGTTGCCACTGTCGATGTTGTCGCTGCGGCAAGTACCGTGTACGCGATGTTCGTCGTGAGACCAGCCTGGTCTGTGACCGAGAAGCTGTAGACTTTTCCTGGCGTGGCGTCGACAATCGTCAGCGCCACAAGTGGGGTGTACGCGGTGCGGCGCCCCACGACGAAGCTCTTCACACGCGGGCTCTGGCCAAATGCGACTTGAGCCATGCGGTAGATCGGGTGGTAGCTCGGTACGCCCGCAGTCGTGAGCTCAGCAAGCGTTGTGAAGCTCTTCAGCAGGTCGAGCCAGAATGTATGCTGCGCCAGGAACATTGGCGTTCCGAAGCCGGTAGCGGACGGGAATACGTCCGACCGCGTGACGCTGCTCTGTACGATAATATCGAGTCCGGGCATGGGAGATACCTAGCACCTTTCAGGGCGTCAGAGAGCAGGAATTGACCTGCGTCACAAGGATTGCAATCATCGCCACTATTAGCGGAGAGAGGATCACAGCCACGCGTTTGATCGACGCCCAACGTTGTTCGACTTCGAATTTCTTGATCTCTGCCGCGACAACAGCCGCCCTCGCGCGCGCCTCAATTTCTGTCGCGCCAGCGCGGATGTACGCTGCGCCAGCCTCGTCCGTGATCGAACTTGCCTGCCTCGTCCCGAGCTTCATCTCGAGCCGCGCGAGGCTTGAACGCCACTCGTTTGATTCGAGCTGCCGAACCATTTCGGATCTGTCGACGGCGGCTCGTAGATTTGCGACGTCAGCGCCGAGCGCGCCGAAGAGTTGTACCAGGTGTTCGTACGCGTTTTTTAACGCAGTGACGCCGTCGCCATTAACGTTGGCCAACTGGAACGCGCGATCTGCCTGTTGCTCAGATCGCCGCGCGTCGCGTCGCGCCACGAAATCGATCGCCTCTTCCCCGTCTGGATTTGTCTTGATCATCACAATTCCCTCGGAGGTGAGATAGAAAAGTCGGCGATCGTCGGCATGCCGACCGGGTTGACCGCCTCTGAGATCGCATTGAATCGTACATCGATCGCGGATATCGAGCGCATGCGTTGGTCTTCGATGCGGCTTAAATCTACGGAGCTTGCGATCTCGGAGAACCCGAGACCGAGCACGTTGATCGCCTTGGTCATGTCCGACCATCGCAACCGATCTCTAATGCGCTCTACGTGCACGCGCGAGGCCCAGCCCGGCGACTGAGATGCACTCGTGACCTTCGCTCGTACGACGATTTCTCGCCACCCTACTGCGGTCTCTACAGCGAGCGGCGCGACCCCACCCCACGGCCCAATCGGATCTTCTGGATCAGCTGGTGAAGTGAATCGTAGTTCGTCCTGTCCAACGCCGACCATAGAGATCAGAAAGAGATCGACGACGGCGCCCTCAGTAGGCACAGCCATGCGAGCTGTAGCGCCCTCCCAGCGCACCTCGGTTACGCCCGAGAGCGCGCGGAAGATCGTCACGAGACCCGGTTCGATTACGGCCCAGTCGATCACTTCGGTCCGACCTTCCCGCGGATGCTCGACCTCAGGATCCCAGTGTCGATGAGCGGTGTGGACGATCCCTTTTTCTGGATCGTAGCGGGCGCATTCGGCGGATCGATGCCTGCCGCGATCCGGGCTTGGATCTCGCCTGCGCCGATCTGTGCGAGCGCGTCTAGACGCTGCGCGGGGGAGACCCCCGCCTTCAGCGCGAGCGCTGATTCATCGCGCATGCGCGTGACGAACGCTGAGCCGTGCTCGTCCGCCCACGACGAGACAAACGGACGAGCAGGAACCCCGAGACCGAATTCATTTGCCTCGGCAATGTCGGCGACTGAACGCCCGCCATTATCGCCGCCGCCTTCTTCCGAGTGAATTCCGATCGTGACAGCGATCTTGCCGGTCGCGTCGAGCGCAGCAATCATCCTCGCGTAGCCATTGTCGCGATCGGTTACAGGCATCGGATTCCCACGGTCGCGGCCTTCAGGCGACGATGAAATTCGGCGCCGTATGTGGTCGATTCTTTTTCCGCTGAGAGTCGGGCATCCTGCCCGAGCGGCGACGTCGCTAGCAGGTGCGCTGCGAGGTAGCCGTGGCCCGCGTCGTAGCTGCTACCCCAGATCGTAGCGCTGACAGACGTCGCTGCTTGATCGAGCTTCGCCTGTACGAGCTCGTCCGGGATGTTGGCGAACTCGGGGAAACCCTCGCGGAATCCCCCGAGAGTCATTTCATTTCTCCTTGACGATTTGGATCGGTTTTCCGCTCGTGTCGCGCAGCACGTCGGACGGATCGCCCTTTGCCTCGCGCGATTTCTCCGCAGCCACGCGCCTGTTCTGGTCTTCGCGCTTTGCTACGGAATCGATATCGGCTGCTCGCTCTGCGAGCACGCGCTCACGTGCGTGCTTCTCGTCATCGCTCGCGCTCGAGTCAAGCGTTGCCGCTGGTTCGCTCGCGCCTGCCACTGCAAAAATCGCCGTGTCTGGCGCCTCTGCGTATTTGTCCACGAGCCGCTGGACGGCAGCTTGCTCGCTTGCCGGGACCTCTACAACGGCACCAGGCGGCACCAGCAAAAGCTTTCCGTCGACCTTGAATCCGTAGGCGCCCGTTGGCGAAACGTTCTTGATTTTCATGCGATCAATCCAACAAGCCATCGACGTACAGCATCGACAGCGGACGCCGGACTACGACGCCGCCGTGCCTGCCGTGGCAGGGAATCTTGAATGTGAGGTTGTCCGCCTGCGGCTGCTCCGACTGGAACAGAACCGGTTTGATCTGGTACAGGTTGTCCAGATTTTTGTCGTACACGACGGCACGCTCGCCATTGCCTTGCGCGTCCGCGAGGTCGAGGCGCACCCACGAATCTACGCTGGTGATCATCTTCGACCCACGGAGGAAAATGTCGAGCACGCTGTCACCGATAAACTCGCTGTAGGGCTTGCTCAGAGCAGCGTAGGAATTCGTACCGAAGAGCATTGCGTTCGGCATGTGGTTCTGTCGGGACTGGGTCCAGACCAGGAATTCCATCATCTTGAGATCGGCCAATACCATTGCACCCGTGGTGCCGCTGTCGTCCCAATCGCCGTTATAGCCTGCGGCCAAAATGGGCACTCCGCTCGCATTCAGCATTCCTGTGATGTTACTTTCGGCGCGACCGAAAGCAGCCATTTGATCGGCGAGTCTCTCGATTGCCTCGCGTGCGATCCGCGCCTTTCGTTGTTCGAGCGGGCGCTTCAGTTTTCTCGAGGCGCGAATGTCTTGCATCGTGTATTGATACGACGCGCCGAGGTCGACAATTTTCGTCGTGGTCTCTTCGCCGTATTCTTCAATGTTGGGCAAGTCTGTCGCGTAGTTGCTGATCACTTTTGCCGCGCCGATCGCCGTGAAGCGACGGTGCGTATGCGTGAGGTCAGCAGGATCAATCGACGGGTCGATCGGGATGAATTCGTCCGCGCGGAATTTGTCGAATACGGTCTCGGTCTCGCGCGCCGAGATGTTTTCGAGCTCGCGTGCGAAGAGACCGCTCTCGTTTGCATCGAGTCGGATGCCGCCCTTACGAAGCTCGGCAGCAACAATTTGTTCGTCGAAATGCATGGTATGATCCTCGAATCAGGTCTGAGTCAGATCAACTTCGAACAGCCCGGTGCCGCCTGCGGCAGCGCCGACGAGGCACTTGATCCCCGGTAGGAGCGAAGCGCCTGTTGAGCCTGCGTAAAGCTTACCGTTATTGGTGCCGTCTCGCCGCACGTAGATTGGCGCGTTGGCGGCAATCAAATCGACGCAGTACAGCCAAATACGCCCTCGACGTAGCAGACTGACTTGCTCGTACCGCGCGATTTGCGCGGCAACGCGGTGGGGCTGATAGATCACAAATCCACGACCGTTGGCCGTGACGTCCGCGGCTGCGTCGGGGAGCTCAACAGTTTCAGCAGCGAGGTAGGTTGCGAAATCGCCGATGTCGCAACCCGTAGCGTTGCCCCACGTGGACGACCAAATGTCGACGCTAGGCATCATGTCGTAGAGCATCCCAGGGATGCCAGCGACGGGGCTTGCAGTGTACGTAGTTTGTGCGGCCATGACTCAGGCTTCCTTCCTTACCAACGAAATCTTCCACGCGTCCGCGCGCATTGCGTGCGCCGCTGCGTGCGAGATGTCAGCGTCGACAACCGCTACAGCGAGCGGCAATGGTCGGACGATCGCCGCCGCATCGAGAGCAGCGCCGGGCGTACCAGCCGCATCGATCGCGTCGGCGCTTGCATCCGCCGGAGCGGCCGGAGCGCGCATGCTGCTCACGAGCTTCAGTGCGATCATCAGGCCCGCGTGATCAAGACCCGAGAGATCCATCTCGGGAGCGAGCTGACCGATAACGGCTTTGATGATTGAGTCGTCATCAGTCGCCGCCATTACATCTTCGTCTGCACAGTATTTCGGCCCGAGCTTCGTCGCTCGCGCTCGGCTGATGAGGTCCGCTCGGAAAGCCGCTGCCTTGCGTAGCGCGACAGGGTCCGCGGCTTTCTCTGCCACGTCAGCGCGTGCGGAAGAGACCTTGACAGCGGCGTCAAGCTCGCTTACTTTTTCTGAGAGGCGCTTGACCAACCGGTCAAGTGCCTCCTGAGCCGACGCCGATCCGGCATCGTACTCGATACCGTCGATTCGGATTTTGAGCATGCTCTCACGGATAGCAGACGCCGCGTCCAACCGCAAGCGACAGTCCGCGCCAGCGCGTCCTGTGCCCGCTGGCAGCAGAGCAACATGGTTGTAGACGATGTTTTTTTGAACTGCGTCGTACGCCTCGCCTGTGGGCGTGACGCCCGGCGTCTCGTCTGTGTCGCACGTGTAGCCAGATGATAGCTCGATTACGTCTCGGGTACCGATCTGGGCGAGCGCCGCAGCGTCGTTAACAGCGACCGAAGCAGCGACGAGATCGCCATCTTCGCGCACGTCCTCCCCGACAGATCCGACGTTGACGCTCCGCCATGTGTCAGGGGTCACGAGCTCGGGCGGATGGCCGATCGTCACAGCAGCGCCGCGCATCGATGCGAGCGAGTCGGCACGGAAAACTTCGGACGGCGGGCGGTACTCGCGCTTGATTGACCCGTCGCTGTAGCGGTAGGCGAGCACACCCACGCGCGTCGGGCGAGCATCAATTCGTAGTCCACCGATCGGAGTCCGTGTGATGTTGGCGACGGGGGTAGCGAGATCAAATCGAACGGCCATGCCACAAGCTATAGCACAGCACGCTCAATCATCTGCGTAGGTCGATAGGTCTGGCAAAATTGGGATCGCCACGCATCGGCACTGGTAGTCAGTGCCCGGATGATTTCGATCGCCAGCGTCGTTCGTGACGGGTGGATCGTCCCACGATTGGATCGATCCATCGAGCTCGTCATGCCACTCTCTCACGCGCTCATCTTGGCTAGATGACCACGTGTACTCGGTTACCCCTGCCTGCGTCTGTCGGGTCTCTGTGATCTGTCCGTTCAACTTCAGTACTTGATCTCGAGCGAGCAGATCGGCCTTGGATCGCGAGACGTCGGCCACCTCTTGAATACGACTGCGGAGTTGGTCGCGATGCCAGCCCTTCGACTCTGCTTCAGCGAGCGCCTGCGAAACGCGCCTGACTGTCTCGCCTCCGATGCTCTTAATTTTCGCTACGTTCTGCCGGCGAAAACCGTCGATTTTTTTCCCCACACCAGGCGCTGCTCGGAGCGAGAGCCGCTCGAGTTTTTTTACCTTGTCTGGATCGACCGATCGGATCGAAGCGAAGAGTTCCTTCTGCTCTGCGGCCGTGCGCTTCGCGATGCGGTTAGCTACGAGCTCGAAATCAGAACCTACGCCTGCGAGCGACGCTTCAATCTCCGCTGCAAGAGAGCGTAGCTTGTCGTCAAGCCATCGCTTCGACGCGTCGGCTCGTATCTCTGATCGCCACGCGTCGGCAATGGCGAGAGCAGCGCGCAACCATCGCGCTGTGCGCTTACGCAACGCCGTCTGCAAGGTAGAGACTATGGCGATCGGCGCTGGCCGATGCGGCGGGCGGCGGATCCGCGCGAGGCGCGGCACCGATCACTCGTCTACTACGATGTTGATATCGAGCACGGGCGCGGTGGCGATTACCCACAACACAAGTGAGCTCGTCGCGACCACGTCGTCCATTTGCAGCCCCTCGGATCCGAAATCCCACACGACCGCTGCGCCTACTGCGGCCGCGCAAGTCGCGCGGCGGAAAAAGGCGTCAGGCACGGTGGGCGGAGTGCCCCACGCGAGCGCGATGCGTGTCTTCGGATCGTAGGTGGTAGCGCGCTCTTCCAAGAGCGTCGCTGGTGTGGTAGGCGTTACGCCTGCGGCAGCGGCGAAACCGAGTCCGTAGGTGCCTGCCACGGCCGTCACCTGCGAAAATTCGATCCGGCGGATGCGCGGTTTGTAGGTACCGAGACCCAAGATTTCAAGGGTCGCTCCGCCTGCGGCAGTGACGATAGATCTGCAACCGATTGATACGAGCTTACCCATGGGGTGTAGGCTAGCTCTCCAACAGCTCAGCGTCAATCCACTCGATGGCGCGGCCGAGCAGCTGCGTCACGGGTCGCCCCGCTCGGCCTCGGGGATCTCGCCCATGTCGCGCGTAGCGACTGAAGGCATCACAGAGACGTCTCGCCCCGGTACGACGATCGGACTGTCTGACATTTGCCGGCGGATCGCATCCCGAGCTTGGTCGAGCAGATGCAATGCCATTGCCTTGTCTGCAATTGTCCCCTGCGTGCTGATCGCTCCGTGCGCATGCAGACGCACCGTCACCCACGCGACGCAGTCTAGAGGCTTCGGGGGCGGGTTCATCACTCGTCGATTGACGCGTTCACGTCGAGCGCGACGGTTGTCGTGATGTTGAAGATGGTCAAAGATGCCGACACAGGCATGATGATCCCACGCGGGAAAGTCCAGACGATCCCAACGCCGACCGTCGCTGCGCTATTCCACCGACGATGGTAGACCAAAGGTGCCGTGGGCGAGGTACCCCACGTCAGATTTTGCGATGTCAGGCACGCAGGATCCGCCGAGTCGTCGCGTTGAAAAAGCGCGCTCGTAGCAGGCGTCACGCCGCGTGCGGCAGGCCGACCAAATCCGTAGCTAGAGGCGGTACCCGTCACCTGGATCAGAGAGAGTTCGAGCAGGCGCGCTTTCACTCCTACGTCCGTCCTGATCTCACAAGAGGAGTTGTTGATCGTTACGTTGGTGGTCCGGACTGCAATCGATGCGAGGGCCATGGGTCAAGCGCTTTCTGTTGTGATCGGTTCGATCTGCGGAATCTCCGGAGCTTCAATGTCGAAGAGATTGGCAGCGGAGATTGTGAGTGCCTCGGGCGAAAGGATATCGTTCTGCACTGTCACAGCCCACGCATCGACAAGCAATTTATCGATCTGCGCTGCTTCGAGCGCGCTCGGAGACCAAAGAGGGGGCCACGAAATCTGGTGACCCGGAGCGATCCAACTAACGAGCTGTTCGATCTGCGGCTCCATTTCGTGGCGTCTCCAAGACAGCACAGAATCAGCCCAGTTGCGCGCCTCGCCGTCACCGGTCGCGTTCATCCCAGCCGCCGACACGCCGATCAATCGCGTGACTGGGATGTCCGTTGCGGCCGAGAGTCGCTGACCGAGTCTGTCTATCGACTCCGGCACACCGGCGAAAGCGGTTGCGATTTTTTCGTACGATTCGTTTTCCTCCGCATCGAGAAACAACGACCGCGTCACGCCGCGCATGAGTTCGAAGAGCTGCGCGCGCGTCTGCATCGTCGCGCGGCCCTCGTCCGATCCGAGCGAGGAAATGACGCCCGACATTTTGAGCACGCCTTGCGATGCATCCGTCAGCATCGAATCAAGCGAGAGAAACCCCGAATTGAAGGCGCGGACGGTGCGGATGACGACCTCTAGGACGGAGTCATCCCAGCCACCATTTGCCTCACGCTCTTGGCGACCGGTCATCGCGCCACCGAAGATGATACACCGCGATCGGTGGACGATGAGACTCTCACCAGACGCAGTCGTCACGCGTAGGAGCTCGGGCATACCGTACTCCAGTCGACTCGGATCGGTCACGATCGACTCGCGCTGAACGAATCTCCGATCGTATACGTCTAGGTAGCGGACGATCGCACCGGGCGCGCGCGGTAGAGACTGATCTGGTGAGCCATCGCCAACGATGATGATTGCTCCGCCGTAGAGACGCCCCCACACGGACGCCTCGAGGACCTTGCGGCGTAGGTCGAGGCGATGGATCGCGGCGCCCGCGCCATCGGCGAAAGGGCCGACCAAGGAGAATCCGTGGCGCAAGGCTTCCTTCGGGTATATCTCGGTGATCTTGCGGCAGATATCGTCCTGTCGGAAGAGATCTGAGAGCGTAGTCAGCGAGAGACTTGCCGAGCGGACGAAATCCAAACCTGCGGCGCGATCTCGAGCGACCGTGCCGAGTCCGGAGACCGCATTTTCCCATCCGTCTTTACGAATCGCCCGGAGCGCAGCGACCAATTTACCACCGCGTGTTGTCGTCGTCACTCGCCCACCCTAGCATATCCAGCTAAGTCAAGCGCTCCCGAATCTTTTTCATTTTCTCGTGGAATGGATCCATTTTACCGAGCGCGTTGATCACTTGCGTCATCGCGTCGACCTCATCGTCTCTGCGGACCTTCGGGAATCGCGAGAGCGTGCGCTTCAATCGGTCGTACGAGCTCCCACGGAGGATGTGCACGCGTCCCGATCGCCACGCTGGCGCGGTCCTGTGTGCGCGCGCGACCTTCGACCCCTGCGGATCAACCAGCTTGATCCAATGGGGGAATTTTTTTCTCAGCATCGACTCAATACCAGGCCCATTTGCCTTGTTTTCGATGAAGCATTCTGCCGACGGCCAGGTTTTTTCGCGCCTCCGGAGCTCAGACAAAGTCTCGTCGAACGAGAGCCGCTCGAACACGGGTTCGTCAAGCATGAAATAGTGCGTCTCGCCGTCGATGATCGCAGCACGCCACCACTGACCAGCTACGAAATCGCTGGTCTCGTCACCCTTGAAGGAAAGGTCCCATGACTGGACGTCGCGTCCGTGGATTGCCTTGAGATCGTCCGCATAGATCGCGTGCTCTTCGACCCACGTCTCGTAGATGATCGCGCCTCCTGTGCGACTCGGGCGTTGTTGGTACTGTGTTTCCCACGTGTCCTCTGTCATGTCATTTGCTCGCATGCGTGCGATCTCTACAGCGCCATATCGCGCGGGGAAGAGCAGCTCGCCTTCCACAGTCCGACGGTCGCGAGGGTCGATCGCGTCGGCTTCGAGCATCATCGGAAACCGCAGCCCTGACCAACCCAGGGCGAGCGCCTCTTCTGACGGATCCCCTTCTGAGATCCGCTGCATGACGATCAGACGCCGGAACTCCACTTGATCGTCCGATCTGCTAGCGAAGGTATTGCCGATCGCTCGCTGCGTTCTCGCTAGCGCGATACCTGTGGTTTGCTCCGCGTCGTCCGGCTTCACCGGATCGTCGAAGATCTGATAACGGCAATGGTGTCCTACTCCCTTGCCGAAAATCGACGTCGAGAAACAACCCCCGCCCTGGATCGTCTCGATGTTGCCAGCCGCTTGTCCGGGTTCGAGCCGCACACCGAAGAGATCGGTGTACCACTCAGACGACACGAGCTTGATCAGATCGTCGCCACGATTGAGCATCAACCCGAGATCGGCAGAGACGTACATGAACCAATCCTGCGGACGAACGATCCACACCCACGCAGGCCAAAAAACACCGAACAGCAGCGTCTTGCCGGTCCCCGGTGGAATGTTCGCTACCGCGCGCTTGATATCTCCGCGCGTAATCTCCTCTGCGTACGCACAGAGCGCTTCTAAATGCCAGTTTTCGACGAGCGGAGTGGGCACAACATGCGGCCAAGCGCGCCGCATGAAGGCCCACAAACAACACCGCATTCGTACGGTCTCAACGGTCTCAACATCGGGGAGTATGATCTCATCGAGTAGCATCGTGCTCCAACGCGAGTAGGAAGAGCAAACAGCACGCTGCGTGAGCCCAATGCGGTAAGCCCGTATCACGATCGTCCTGCTCGCCGAATAGCGCCGCAGCGACGTGACGGAGTAGTGCACGGCGATACCGTGTAGGTGAGACGTTGAGCCAGTTGTCAGCGCCGTATTTCTTCGCTCCGTGTTCGAGCACGGCAACGATCTGGTTCATCGACCGGACTGGCAACAGAGGAGAGAGCAGCGCAGTGAGATCTTGTTTTCCTTCGTCGTCTTTTCGTCCTGTCACTTCGGCACCTCCTTACACGGAGGATGCCACGCGCGCTCTGCTAGCAGCATGTTGCATGTCGGGCACCGCCACGGTTGCGGCACTGCCTCACGCTGCGCCAGACAATTTTCACAGAGAGATCCGAACCCCGAGATCATGATCCCGCATGATCGACAAGCCGAACACGTCGTCATGCTCGCCCCGTCATACGCCCGATACTCTCGAGCTTGTGCGTGTCGACTCGTCCGACGATCGCGATCACGCCGATGTGCGTCGGGCTCTGTTTTTTACCCGTCTTTTCGTCGCGTATTTCGTCCCCCGTCTCAGTGAGATAGCTCGGCCGATCATACAGCCATAACAGCCGACCGTCCGCGGGGTGCGGTACCTTGTATTGCGCCATGTGGCGAAAAGTTTCGGCGTTGAAAATCATGAAACAGGCCCCTACGACACGGCCAGCGCCGACCTCCGCAAGCAATTTCATCCACCAGATACAGGGCTCGTGATGCCTCATACCGTCCGCGTCAACGAAGCCCGCGCGCGAGCTAGGCGGATTGCACCACACGCGCGCAGGCTTCCGGTTCTCGCGACACCAGTCCTGTCTGAGACCGTTTATCTCTGAGTTGAACCAACTCTCGGCGCGCACGTGGCGCTGAGCAATCTCGGAAGAGCACGGATCGAGATCGATCTCGCCGAGCGCTAGCCGAACAGGCTCTAGAATTTTGGGCTTCGTGTAGCGCTCGGCACCACTACTGCCCAGATACGCCAGCGCCGTCACGAGCGTCTCCCGAAGCTCGCGAGGATCGTCGTGTGATCTCTGTTGGTTAGTTTTCCGATCTCTGTAGAGGAGAGACCCGCTTCGTGCATGATGCCCCATAGCGCCCATCTGGCGCGCACCGCGCACGGGCAACGCGTCCTGCTCAGCGTTTCTTCGATCGTAGTGTGGTGGGCCTCAGCAGCGGCCGCGAGTGCGTCGCCAAAACCGCGCGCGCGCAGTACCGCGCTGATACGATTGATCTCGGATTTCTCCGCGTTCGGTCTCTTGGTGAACTGGAAGAGTTTCATTTGGCGCCGCTCCGCACAGTTACCACGTCGTGATCGTACCACTCGACACCAGCGATCTCCGTATCGCTCGGGAGCGCGCTGATTTTTCGTAGGTCAGGTGAGCACAGATGCCGCGGCACGGCGCTCTCGTCCACCAAGCGGAAGCGACGCTCCGTACGGATCGACACGCCCTGCGCTACAGGCGGCGCCAAGATCGGCATGTCAATAGACGGGGCTACCATTGCAGCGACGCGCGCAGCTTCGGCCGCACGGCAGTAGGTGGCCATCTTTTTTTTCAGTACTTCTTCGCAGTCTTTGTACGTCGCGAGCGGCTCGCGGAATAAGTCGTTCGTCGCGCGCAGCGCCTGATTCAGCGGCCCCGTGATCGTCACGCGCTTCGACTCGAGCTCTTTCCAGGCGCCCTTGACGACGTCTAGGACTTCGCCTGCGAGGGCGTATTGTCCGGTGCTCTGGATCGCAAAGCCCTCGCTCACAACCCAAAATCCTTGCGCGATCGGAGCCTGCTCTTGTGTGAGTGCGAGAGCGTCGGTAGGTATTTGCATGCGCACAAGTTACGCACACAGATCAGCGCGTCAAGCCCGAGGGCAAAAACGATGAGAGCCCGAGGTCACCTACGATCGGCGCGAGATCCGGTCCGGGCTGCGCGGACAGAACGAGCGGTAGACTGCCGTGGTAGGCCCCAGATTGGACAAATTCGCCGCCGCCACCACCCCACGGGTGACCCCATCCGTCCGGTGAGGTCGCTGCCTCGTCTGCTGTGATCGTGGGTGCGCTCGACCAACCGCCAGTGCGGATGACCGAGAAAATAGTAAGACCGCTATTGGTGCTCGTGCTCGACTCGCGCGCGAACACAGGCGAGAACGCGCCCCCCGAAAAAACGATCTCGCGTCTGCTGTCGGGATAGGTCACAGCGATCACAGCATCGGAAAGATCGTCGTGCAAGAGTGTGAACGTGAGCACGTCTCCGCGTGCGATCGTAGATCCGATCGCGGGGGTTTGATCAATGACAGCGACGCTCATGATGCGACCCCGACGAATCGACGCACGAGACCGTACATCGAGCGGCCGAGATCTTCAGCGCCGGCAGCGTTGAAATGGTCGTTGCCCGTGGGAAAGTTCGCAGGGTCAATGCAGCCGATCTCCGGCAGTACAGCGATGCGTTGTCCAGCTTTGATGCGTGCCTTCAGGGCAACCAACATTTGCTCCGCGAACCTGTGCCTACGCTGCCTGTGCAGATCGTTTTGCGCGTGCTCGCCCCGACACGGTATGGCGAGCGACACAGCGATCCACGCGCTTGGCCACGCTACTTGCATCGCATCGAACAACACGCCCGCCTGCCGGATCAGATCGGGGCAGGCGGCAGGGTCGTTGAGATCCATAGTCGTGTAGCCGTTCGCACCGAGGATGCAAATGACGAGATTAGGCGTCTGACCTGCGAGCTGCTCGGTAGCGTAGCGAGCTGGGTCGAGGTCGACGTCAGCGAACAAAAACGGCGAGTCACCGAACGCGTCCTGATATTCGCCAATCCACCAGGCATATGAGCGTCCCGGGTATCCTTCGTGATAGACGTGCGCGGACTGTCCGACGCTCTGCTGTGTGCCGAGCCAGGTGACAGCGACCCCGGCAGCTACGAGCAGCACGTCAACGTATTCGATCCAGCACACGGGCACCGCGGCGCCAGTGAACGAATCGCCGATGCACAGGATCTTGATCGCTGGCGAACCAGCCGCAATGGCCGGTCGCGTCGTTACCAGCGTGGACACGTCACCGTCGGCGGCCAGGAAGTGCAGCCGAGCAGTTCCTACGTCGCCTGCTACTGGGGTGTGACTCCAGCTAGTGCCATCGTAGGTGCCATAGCCAGACGTGGAGAACGCTGGCACGCTCGGCAGCCCCGCGCCGATCGCAAGGCCCTCCCACCATTGCATGGCCGGTACGCCGACAACGAGATCGAGCTTCGGCGCGAACACGATCCGCGCTGAGCCGGGCACGTCTTTTAGCCCGCCGAGCCGGAGGATATCGATCGCTCTCATAGCTCTGCCACAAGCGCCGTAATGGTGGCGCTCTCTTTCGCGCCGCTACCTGATTTGGCGAGGATGCGACGGTGTTTCGCGTTCGAGAAGACCGCGCCCGAGCCGCCGAAGATCTTGAGCGTCTGCGCCGTTGCGGCCGCGTCGACACCCACGCCGACCGCAGTCGGTGTACCGTCCACACCATTTACGGACACAATCAATTGGCCACTCAGCAAGCGCATTTCGATCACACAGCCGTTGACTGGCAGCGATGCTCCGATGTCAGCCTCTGCGTAGAGAGTCGCCCCCGCGTAGATGTACCCGCGTGCGCGGTAGGTGCCACCCGCGAGGTAGACCAATAGCGCGAGATAGCCTCCCGCGTCAGCAATGAGCGGCTCCGCAGTGTTGTACCCGGACGCAGTCGCAACTACGGCGTCTAGCTTGCCTTGCCAGATGATCTCGAACGCTGTCGAGGCTGCGCCGATAAGATTCCCCACCGTCATCGTGCTTGCGAGCACGTCATCAACGCCGTCGGAGTCGACGCATGAGAGTGCGTTCACGCCGTCTGCGTCATAGACCGCGCGAAACCCACCCGTCGCCTGCGTGAAGTTTGCGGCGCCAACGGTAGGCACCCACGCGGCAACCGCACCTGTGTCCACAATCGCCGTCGGATGCGACGCGCCTTGAAGGTTGGCAACCTTCGCGTAGAGGTCGAGCGTTGATGTCCCTGCGCCTGGAGTCCAGGCTACGTCGCCGCCAGCGAATGTAATTGTGTACGTACCTGCCGCGACCTTCACGCCGCTCTCCATTGAGCACAGATTGCGAGACGTAGCGAGTATGAGCGTCGGGAGGTCGGTAATGGTGAGGTCGCCGCTCAGGTCAACGACGATCGAAGCGGTGCCGTTGCCGCTCGTGACGCCAGTAATCGTGCGCGGGGTGGCGAGCGTCCCGCCGATGGTCGCGCCCGTGATGATGCCGGCAGGGAAGTGCGAGGCCACAGAGCAGGGGATGGTGAGCTTGTCGAGGTCGCTAGAGTTTACCGTGAGTCCGGAGATGGTCGGCGTCGACGTGGCCGGCGCATCCTGCGCTTTGCCGACGCTGACGAACGTCGTCGTGCTCGTCGCAGTAACGGCGATGAAATACGGCACCGAGAACGGGTCCCATAGTGCCTCGGGGTCGAGCGCGGCAGAGTACACGAGCGACCCTGCACCAATGATCGTGAGCTCGTAAGCAGCGCCCGTGACGTAGGGTTGCGGAGGGAGACCGAGCACACATGCGTCTGGCGCTTGATCAAATTCTGTGCGCGTGCTGGACGTGAGCGATGCCTGCCCGGAGAAGGTCACTGTTGGAATCGCCGACCCCGCGGAATCCGCAACCACTTGATCAAAGATCGTAGCGTAGCCACGTGGCTCTGCGGTCTCGCTGGGGACCTCTTCGAGCGCCGGGGCGACGACCTCGAGATTCGATCCGTCCGCATCGCGTTGCACGCGTACGACGCGATACCACGTGACCCACGCGGCCGTGCTCGTCGCACGGTACCGCGTGCGGAATCGGAACGAACCTTTGCCGACCGACGGCACAAACGATGGGAGCGCAGTGCTCGCCGCTGTCAGCACCACCGTCATGCCGTCCGAGGCATCGAGTAGCGTCGTCTCGTAGGCGTATTGTGACGCCGGTAGCGCCACCGTGACGGCTGCTACCAGCCACGCGCCTGATAGGCCCTTATCGACTAGCGCAGCGCCCACGCCGGTGGCTTGTGTGATCTGGATCGCCATGCTGCGACACTAGCAGATCAGCGGCCGAGAGCCCAGATCCCGATTCCAACCGCGTCCAAAATGTTGTGTCGCCGACCCCTCGGGATTTTCCCGAGCGCGGCGTCCAGAACGGCACGTTCCTGCGCGTCCAGTAGGCCCAGCGTGCGCGCGTGGCTGACATCCTTGGGTGTCTGCCCCTTCCAGTCGGAGGGCGTCACGAGGCGCAGCGTGACCCCCGGAGCTCGAGCGGCGCCGATCGCTAGCCCCGCGCGCACTGACAGCGTGATGATATCGGATTTCGTTGCGCGTCCGTCGCCAGCGTGTGGGATCTCACACACGATCGCATCGATCCCACCGATGCGCGGCGGATCTGCGCCGTCCACCAGCTGCACACCTACGAGCCGAGCGCCTCGGAAAAATGCAAGACCCGTGTCTTTGCCCGGGTCAATCGCTAGCGTCACGTGCCCCATGGTACGAGCCTCCCGTCCGCATCGCGGATCGCCTCTATCGATTTGCTATATCGCCGAGCAAGCATCGGCTCGGCCTTGATTTTGACGCCGCGTAGGTAGGGTCGCGCGGCATCGATCATGATTTTGCTTTGCTCCTCCGCGGCTTCATGCGCGCTCGCCTCGGGCGCCTCTGTCACGATCTCGTCGTGCACAAACAGCACAGGTCGACAACCAAAAAGCGGACTCGCTGGTCTCGCGTAGCATGCCTCGGACACGTCGAAGAGAGCGGCCTTCGCGATGTCAGCGCCGAGCCCTTGGAAAAACGTGTTGCAACCGTCGGTCAGGCCGACCTTGCCGCGGATCCTACGCGAGATAATGTGTTCGATCGTGCCTCCGTTTTTCACCATGTGCTCGACGCGCGCGAAATACCAGACCATCTCTGGCCAGCGCCGCAACCACGCAGCTTTTAGATCGTAGGCTTGCGCGACCGTCATCCGAACACCGTACGACGCGAGAGCGAACAGCACGAGCGAGTTCGGCGAGAGCCGCCCGGGGAAGCCGAAATTCGCCACCTTCGCTGTCTGTCTCGCGTCGTGCGTGACAAACTCGTAGGAGCACCCGAGAATCTCCGCGCCAAGCGATCTGTGCACGTCCTGACCGGCGTTGAGCGCATCGGCAAGCGCGGACACACCGAACCAGTCGAGGCACGTCTGAGCGAGCGTGCATAGCTCGAGTCCGCCGTAATCAACGACAATAAAAACATGCCCCGGCCTCGGTACTAGACACTCGCGTACGCCGCCCTTGCGCGGCAGATTTTGCATGTTGTCGCCGCCTCCGCCCGCAAGAGATCGCGAGGTCGATCTACCAGAACTCGCTAGACCATAGCGAGTGTGGAGTAGGCCCTGCCGTAGGACGGGGATGTTTTTGTCGAGCAGCGACCCGATTTTCCCGAGGCGTCCGTACAACGCGAGCACTGGATCGCCAGACTCGGTGCACGTGAGTGCGTCTGTCGCGGGCTTGCCGCCGTCCGTCTTAGGCGGAGCGCCTACGTACGCGCGCGAGACGCGCTCCGCGACAATCTTCACGTTGCGCTTGATCTTGCCAGTCTTCTTGTCGAAGCTCACGAGCCCCGCGGCAAGAAGCTCGCGACAGATCTGCGCCTTCTCTCGCTCGAGCGAGCATGCGAGCGCCTCGACCGCGACAGGATCTGTCGGCACACCCCACGCTGCACACAGATGTAGAGCCCACGCGGCACGAGCCTGCGAGTGCTGATCGATTAGCCACTCGCTGGGCACCAAATCTCCCTGCGCGTAATAGACGTCGCGCGTGGTAGTGACGTCTAGCATTGGGTACGCGCGAGCGGACTCCGGCCAATTTGCGATAGGAGTGCCATCCAACTCCGCGTAGCGCAGCCGCCATGTGTCCTCGCCCTTAGCCATCGTCCGATCAAGGATTCGATCCGAGAGCGCGCCAAGCGAGTAGCTGATCTTGACAGGTGGCTCACCGTGGAATCCGTGGTGACACCCCGCAGCAATGTCTATTAGCTCCTGTCGGAGCATCGTGTCAGTGACGCGATCCTCGCGGTACGCGCGAAAAATATCAGGCAAAAGATCGGGCCGCGCCGCAGCGACGCAGCCGAAATCGAAGGCGACGTTGTGCCCCACGATCTGATCTGCGAGCTCTAGATTGAGCTCTAGGCCTGCTAGCGCCTCATCGCGATCGGACAAGTACGGATCGCTACCGCGATCGGACAAGTACGGATCGCTACTGACGGCGCAGAACGCGCCGCAGACGATCGGCGGACACAACCGACCCTGCGAGATCAAATGCGTTTCGAGATCGAAAAAGATCATGTCTCTACGCTGCGCAGCCGCGTCATCATCCGCCCACGCAGCCGCCTAAGCCGCGTCATCAGCCACCCACGCATCCGCCCATCGCTGCGCAGCCGCCCACGCAGCCGCCCACGCAGCCGCCTTAGCCGCGTCCGCAGCCGCCTCGCCGCCACCCATGCATGTCTATTGGTCATGTCTCGAGCTCCACGCAAAAGGGGCGCACCGGATCGGTGCGCCCCTGCCCTAACACGCAATCAAGCTGCGGACGGTCCCGAGTAGCTCCCGTCCGGGTTCAAACGGAAACCAGGCGGCAACGCAGGGCGTTGGCCACCGCCCGCAGATGCGGCCGCAGCCGCTGCGCGTACTGCGTGCTCCTGAGTCGGGAGACTCGGTAGCCATTTGTGGACAGTGAAGTCACCACCATTGGCCATTTTTTTGTGGTAGCATTCGACCTCCGCTACCAGCCCACGGCAAGGATTGGCAGCGCCAATCGCGCCCTCCGCAATAGCCTCGAAGGCGGTCCCCAGAGATTGCGGATCGGACGATCCAGCGAGGCAAGAATAGAATTCTTTGATGTCTCCGAATGCGCGCATCTTCGCTTCTTGCTTTGCCTCGATGCCGAGCACCCAATCGCGCTTGAGACCGGTCCCCAATTGGTCGCTGGCGACCACAGAGAACTCAACAATGAACATGTTTTCGTACTTCGATTTCGGGTTTTCGGATCGCTTGAACCGGATCGCTTCCACTCGCAATGTGTGACGTCCAGGCGTCAAATAGCTGCCATTGGTGTTCGTTTTTGCTTCGTTGATACCACTAAACATTCCCATGATCTTGCTCCTTCGTGACTCGCTGATCGACAATCGCCTTTGCGATCTCGAACCCTTCCTCATACGTATCTACGTGGTCGAGCTCAATAGTGATCTCTACACGTACTGACTGATAGTTTTTGCTGTACGTGCGACCGTACGTGACTGTACTAACCCTCACTCGTCCGTCCAATCTGCGATCAAAACCTTCTGCTGTTGACCGGTTGTCTGTTGGATATACTGCGCATCCCTGATCAGCGTGTCAAGCGCTTTCTCGTGCTCCTGACACGTCGAGACGATTCGTACGATCACCTCGTCTGCCTCTTGTCCGTCACGGTGCGTGCGGCCGAGGGCCTGCTCGAATCGATCGGGCCCGTCCGCCGGTGTGAACGTGAAAAAATTGCGAGATACGTACTGTAAATCGAGACCCTCTCGGCACGAGTGATAGGACAGGATCCCAGACGAGCCGCGTGGGTGATCCAAGATCGATCGGCCCTCCTGTGTCGAGGCACCGGGACCGTAGTAGGGGAGACCGGTGCGTTCAGCGAGGCGGATCGCAAAAGCCGTATGCTCTGTCCAGTACCACGTAGGAGGCCCGGAGAGGGCGTCAGACGCGAGCGCGTCTATGACGTAGTCATCTACCCATACAGGGACGGTCACGGGCTTGTATACGCCCTCGACGGCGCGCCAAGCGCGTAGCGGCTCCGATGCCTCGGGGTACAGTCCAGCGTCGATGGCATTTGAGATCTGCAAGATTGTGTCTAGGCCTCGTTTTCCGTGTGTGTGGATCTCTCGCGCCGCGCTCGACCAAGCCCTACGCGCGTCCAGCCAAGGCTTCGGCGGAGGGTCTCTCCACCGGTAGTAGAAACCGAGCGCGAGCTCGCGACAGTGGCGCCAGAGAGCAGGCGCATCGGTAAATACCATGTCGTCTGGGGTCGCCCACGTATCGCGCATCTGCTCTACAGCGAGACGGATCGCATGCGGGACCGGTGGCCGGAATCTGTTTATCAAAATCGGGATATCTATTGCGGTCTCCTTGGTAGACACGACACCAAATGTCTCTGTGAGACGTCGTCGATAGCCGTCCCGCGCACCATCACCAGGTAGATCGCAAAGAGCGCCTACTGGTCTCTCGTCCTCGCCACGTTCGATCTCCGCGCGCGAGGGCGGATCAAGCGCGTAGGACCACGAATCAAGTTCGTTCCAGCCGTTCGGCAGCGGGCTAGCCGCCGCCCCGAGCGACCACCCCACGATATGCGCGTAGTCGCGCACGCTGCGCTTCGTGACGGTGCCCGTCATGGCGACGACTGATACCCTGTCCTTAGACGACTCGAGATAGCGGCGCAGGCGCCGTGCGACCGATCTGCCAAGGTCCTTGGCTTTGTGACACTCGTCCAGGACGATCGCATCGGGCTGCATGCTCTCAAGGAAATCAGCAGCCGCGACCCGACTTAGCCACTGGTAAGATCTGATTTCGATCGTGGGGTAGATTCGCCAGTGATACGCGAGCTCTCTCCAGCGCCTTCGCGTCGCTTCGACGAGCGCCGCAGGCACTAGGAGCAGCGGACGCCGAGCGCCCAAGATCGTGGGTGACAGGAGACTCACGATCGTCTTGCCGCCCGACACGCGGATTGGCAAAAACCCGCCCATACACTGGCCGATCTCGAAGAGCGCTATAGCCTGGATCGGCCGCAGCGTCATCGTACCGACGTGAGTTCGCAACATCAACGTCATGGCTGATACCAGCGCCTTCGCTTCGTCGTCGGGGTACTCTGCCGGACGCCGCGGCAGCGCTAGGATCCGATCGAATTCGTCGGTGCGCTGTGGCGGAGACCTGTTCACCGGCACTCCAGTAGCTCGCGTGCCTCTTCGATCGGATCGGCAGGCGCCGTCGTGATCCAATCGCGCATTGCAACGTCGTAATCCTTGATCGCCTCGTCAAGCGCCTTGAGGTATTCGACGAGGTCTGTCTCGTTATCCCGTCTAGGGATCTCGAGCTTGGGCCGATCGCCAAGCCACCTGCGGACGCGCGTCGATAGGACCTCGCCACGTCTGTGGAACGGTACCATGCGCTGATAGTTAATCAGCGCGCGGAGCGAGTCAGAGGAAATCACAGCGGCAGGCCCAGCGCGGTACGTGCTTCGTTCACCGTCATGACGCCCGCTTGCATGAGCGATAGCAGCTCGGGCACAGTCAGGACGCGTGGGGTTGTGATGGTGACGACAACAGACTGTAGATCAGCATCCGTCCAACCAGGCGGCTCCGCCGCGGCCGCAGCGACCGCAGCGACGGTCGGATCGTGTCGCACTACCACGCGCGGATCGTCAGCGTCGGGGGCCTCGACCTCGGCCTTCCTAGGCCTGCCTCGTCCGCGCTTCGGTGTGGCGGCTGCAAGCACTTCGTCGAATGTTTTCCCGGTCTCGAACGCCTCAGCGATCACGGCTTCCGTCTCCGCGATCGCCTCGGGCGTAGGCGCCACGTAGGCCTTCGTCCCGTCTGGATCTATCTGCGCGCGCAGCGACTCAGGAGCAGCGGACCAAGGCGCATTTGCCGACCCCGTGCGGAACCAGAAAAATCCCTCCGGTAGCGTAGCTCCACCTGCGAGCTCTGGGGGCGCATCGGTCAGGGGCGCACCGTAGACACTTCCCTCAAGACCCAGGAAATCGGGCGTAGGCTGGGGCAGGGGTGCGTTCACACGTTGCTGCAATTGTGCGAGTTTCTCGGCTGTAGTAAGCATGGATCTAAACCTTTCTTGATCGGTAGCGTCTTCGCAATTTTGTCTGAATGGGCACCCACCAAAAGCTCCGCATGCGGACCAAGTGGCGGGTAAATCGAGCGCTCTAGGTCGTGGCTCTGCAGTGCTGAGAGCCTGCAATAGGCGAGCAGTCTGCGCAGTCCTCTCGACCCGAGGCGCGATGTCACTATCAGTCACATTGACCGTGACGTCAAGGGCTCTGGCGACACCTTTTGTGCGGTAGTAGATCCACTGGAGTTTGCGCGCACCTGTTGCGTGCGCGTATAGCGTCGCCTGCGGATCTGATAGCAGATCGTCTCGTGTTTTTGCCCACCGCAGATCGCTCGTCGTCTTGTGATCGATGACGCGATCGGCGCACAGCACGTCGATAAAACCAACGAATGGCACGCCTCCTAGCACGATCTCGAAGCGATGCTCAACGACGATCTGCTCGTCACGTGTGGGCCATAGATGAGCCCCGGCCATCGCGATCCGACCCGCATCGGACGAGAGATCGATCGGCTGCCCGCTACGTAGATAGAGCTCAATCTGTTTGTGCACAGCAGATCCAAGCGCAGCAGCAGCGCCGGGCAGATCGCTAAGACCATCAAGTTTTTTGAAGGCCCACTTGCGTAGACAGAGTTCAGCCGTGGATATCTGGCTAGCGGAGCAATGGTATGTCATGTCTCTACCGCGCGGCGGACAAGCCGCAGCTCCGACGGTCTGTGTCTGACTACCACAGCCGCGGGGGCCGCGGGATCGATCCAGCAAACCTCTAGTCGGCCATTCCAAATATCAGTGACGGTGCCTTCTGTCTCTGTCCCCAAGAGCGCGACCGTGTCGCCTACGCGTATCTCTGTCCCCCGCGCCGCTGCCGCTGCCGCTGCCGCAGCACGCTGGCAGGCTGCCTCGACCTCGACACCCGAAGCGAACGACGCGACCGTGGAAGCAGCCACAGAGGCAATGTCCCTCACCATCGCGACCGCCTCGGAATGCAGGGCAGCGACAGGGACACCCGCCGCGCGACGAAGCGCATAATTTTGCTCGCGCCAATCGTTTGTACGACGCGCGTCGATGAGTTCATCGCGCAAGGCTTCGAGTTCATCGCGCAAGTCTTCGAGCTCCTTCCACCTGTCTCTTATACACATCTGACGCTGCCGACGAATAGAGAGGTGTAGATCTCGGTGGTCGCCGTATCAT
>ENA-ORBV01002528-ORBV01002528.1-microbial-mat-metagenome-genome-assembly--contig:-NODE-2528-length-38381-cov-14.081010_pt1 | contig 38381 bp, 27 predicted proteins | sample MGYA00237777_ERZ505514 | MGnify/ENA primary metagenome ERZ505514 (study PRJEB26160, sample SAMN06269048) | microbial mat metagenome | isolation source: Oligotrophic lake microbial mat | place... | reverse complement strand
AGAAGACGGCATACGAGATTCGCCTTAGTCTCGTGGGCTCGGAGATGTGTATAAGAGACAGGTGCAAATATTCGCAAATTTGTTACACAAAAGCAAATTTATCATCAAAAAAGTGACAAATGGCAGCAAACAAGGTCTCACAAGGTTCGCCTGTGCCGAATGGTTATGGCGAACAAAGTAATGAATTTTGGAAAGAAGTGCCTTCTTGGGCAAAGGCTTGGGTGGCATTGATGACCGTAGGGGTGACGATTTTACTGGCGTTGGGTCTCAATATCGGCGGGTTCATAGACAAGGGCTTGGACAACAAGATGCGGGAAGTGGAAATGCGGGGTGAGTTGGGAAAAAGTGGGCTGGATGGCTTGATAGAAGTATCGAAAGGCTTATTGGAGCAGAATGCAAAAATACTGGAAGCGACGAATGAGGTGCTGAGGCAGAATACTGAGATTATCAAGCAGCAACAGGTCGTCATAGCTTCCGCTCGCTCCACGAAAGGGGAGTAAGCCCCTACCCGACCCTCCCCGAGGGGGAGGGAGTAAGCCCCTACCAGAGGGGGGTATAAGGTATTGCTCATAGTTGTATTTTTTGAACCCTGTTCTGTAAATGTATAGAATGGGGTTTCTTTTTCAGGCAATTTATAAATCACTGATTTGTAATAATTTAACCGGAATAGGCTAAATAATTATAAAAAAGGTTATAAAAAACTTGCTTATGATAAAAACTTGCTTTATTATTATATCGAAATGTTCAGGAAAATACTCAATGATTAGGGCGCACCAATTTGTATAGGACAGCGTGACACTTATTTTTTACGCAAACTACTGATTATCAATTATTTAAAACCACTTGTTGCCTTTGGCTTATTGTAGCTGATAGGTCTCAATCGTATATTATATTTTACTAAATGACTGGTGCAGTTATTTAGTAGGTTGCTTATTTTTTGCAAAACGAAAAACGGAATGAAAATGTCCTGGTTCAAGTCATGTGCCGTAGCATTGCTATTGGTATGCTGTTGTGTAATTGTAAAGGGTCAAACAGTTGATTGTAACTCTCCTAGTGCAAATACCCCCTATGTTACAAAAATAGACTCAAAAACTACTATAGATCCTAATTATTGCTATCAAACAGGCACTATACGTTTTTTCGCAACTAATGTAGGGAGTCCATCGGGTAATCCAGATGCTTCAAAATGGGAATTTAGACTTGGTACTGGTCAGTGGCAGAGTGGAATGACGTTTAATAATGTTTTGCCGGGCGTATACAATCTCTTTGCCAGAAATAGCGTGACAGGATGCACTACCGAATTTGTGAATAATCCAGTAAGTTTTGACTATAAATATGGCGGCGGAGAGCCTATTATCAGCAATATTAACGTAACAGAAGCTTCTTTTTGTAGTAATGATGGTCAAATCGTAGTGAATGCTACAACCGGTGTACCAGGCGGAGCAAATGCAGATTTGAGGTATAGATTAAATGGAGGCACCTGGAGTAGCAGCAATACTTTTAGCAATCTCGCCGAAGGAACTTACAGTGTAGAGGTTTCTACAAATGGAGGAAGATGCCTCTCTTCTCAAACCGCTACGATACTTAAATTAACATATCCCGTCCTAAATAGCGTCACAGCGACTGCTTCTAATAGTTGCTCTACACCCAATGGTCAGCTTCAAATCAACGCCACGAGTAGTTATGATCTGATGTATAGTATTGACAATGGTACGACTTGGGTCGGCAATTCTGTTTTTAATAATTTGAGCCCGGGTACTTATCAAGTGGCGGTTGCTATTGCTGGCGATCAAAGGTGTAAGCTTACCAGAACGGCTACTGTTGGCGGTGTAACCACGATCAATATTTCAAGTGTAGTGCCTACGGCTGCTACTTCGTGTTCGGCTGCAAATGGTAAAATCACGATTAATACGACTGGAAGCGGTACGCTTTATTATAGGATAGCAGGTGGGCAGTGGCAAACGTCCAAAACGATTACGGGTTTAGTGCCGGGTAGCTACCAAGTATATGTCAAGAATAGTAATGGAACTTGCGAAATCGCTTATGCTAGTAACCCAGTGCAAGTAGGCGGAGCAGGCTCCATCGTTATCAGCGGTGTCAACACCGTCAACCCCACTAATTGCGATACGCTGACTGCCAATGGACAAATTACGATCAATGCAACGGGCGGAACGGGGTTGAAATATAGCATCAATGGGGGGTACGACTTTCTTTACAACTAACGTCTTTTCTAATCTAAAAGCAGGCACTTACAATGTAGTGGTATCCAAATCAGATGGAAGTTGCCCGGTGAGTTATCAGCCCATCGTGCTGGCGACGCCATCGGGCATCGCGATCAGTACAGTAACCACCACCAAGCCTACTTTGTGTGGCTTGTCCAATGGCGCTATTACGATTGCAGTTACGCCATCCGGCACGTACCAATATAGCATCAACGGTGGGCAAACTTTTCAAGCATCGGCTACTTTTTCCAGTCTGCCGCAAGGCAATTATAGCATCGTTGCAAAGTCGGCTACGACGGGTTGTACGGCTTACTACACTACCAATCCACTCGTGTTGGCTCCTCAATCTTGCCCGGAAATCTGTAATGACGGCATTGATAACGATGGGGTAGGCGGTATTGATAATTGCCCGGATGGTACTTGTGGCTTGACCCCACTACAAGTGCTGGTGACCCAAACGAACTGCTCCACCAATGCTAAAGGCACGATCAGTGTCAATGCGACGCATACGTACAAAGGTTGTTCTAACTTGGCTGCTGGTGCGATCACCTTTACTTACTATTCTACCGGCTCTGGGTCTTTCTATTTTTCTTTTGTCCCCTTGGTAAATATCGCAGCCGGTACTGCGCTTATTTTTACCGATAAGGGATGGGTCAATTCCAGTACGGGTTTCCGCGCTGGCGAAGGGGTACTGCAGTGGACGGCTCCTACGGGCGGAGTGCTGGCAGGAACCAAAATAGATATTGTGGGCATTACCATGATGGGCAATTACAATGTAAGCACGACCCTTGGAACGATTAAAAAAGACAACAATATCCCCAACGCTTCGGCTTATGGTACTAATTTAAGCTTTGATTTAGGCACTGGCGGCGATCAAATTATTGCACTCTGCGGCACTTCTTTTGCAAGCACCGACCTGAGCAACTTAGTGTTTTTAGCGGCGATCAATGCCAATGCTACTTCGTGGAATTCGGGGGGCGCCACCAATGACAAAACTTCTGCCATTCCACCTGGATTGACCAATGGCACTACGGCAATGGCGGTGGGTAATACCGCCTCTTGGTCTACCACGGCTCCTACGATTGATAATACGATCACGTATAGCATCAATGGCGGAGAGACGTTTCAAGCCAGTGGCACTTTTGCCAATCTTAGCCCCGGATTCTATCGGGTATTGGTTAAAAAAGGCAGTTGCATCACAGCTTACCCAGGTAATCCGGTACAAATTTACGCTTGTAGCGAAACGTGTGGCGATGGCATTGACAATGATGGCAATAGTAAAGCCGATTGTTTAGATGCAGCTTGTAGTGTGGGCGGTATCTCGGTTGCTACTACTTTGCCCGGTTGCCCGCCGGTGGATACTTTTGGAAAAGTGATCATCAATTTGTCGGGTACAGGCGGTGCCTCCTACCAATATAGCCTCAACAATGGCGTAGTCTGGCAGGCAAGTGCCACGTTTAATGCGCTGAATCCCGGAAACTATACGGTAAAAATCAAACGTAATAATACGGCTTGCGAAACGGCTTACTCTGGTAATCCGGTGGTGCTGACCGTGCCGGTTTGTACGGAAGTGTGTAATGATGGGTTTGACAATGATAAGGATGGCTTGATAGATTGTGATGACCCCGATTGTGGTGTAGCAAGCAGCGAGTACGAAGTGCGCATGGTAGCTCCAAGTTGCCCTACTAATGCTGCTAATGGAAAAATTACCATCTTAAGAAAATTTCCGACCGGACCGACCTATTTGTATAGTAAAGACGGCGGACAGACGTTCCAGTCGGATACCACTTTTGCCAATCTTGCGCCGGGTACGTATCTAATTGCCATCAAAAACCAAAGTACGGGTTGCGTGGTGCTGTACCCTGGCAATCCCGTTGTATTGACAGCGCCTACTTGTCCTGAAATATGTAACAACAGCATAGACGATGATGGCGACGGTCTGACGGACTGTGCCGATACGGATTGTGGGGTAGCCCCTTATGCCGTAGACCTGGTGCGCCCGAATTGCCCACCTGCGGCTATCACGGGGAGTATCACGATTACGCCTTTTGGTGCAGCATCCAATTATCAATATAGTAAAGACAATGGAAGTACCTGGCAAAACGCACCGACTTTCACCAACTTGCCGGAAGGGGATTATCCAATCAAGGTAAAACGCATCAGCAGTGGTTGTACCTTAGCTTACACGGGTAATCCGATCGTGCTGCGGCGCGTACTGTGCCAGGAAATATGTGGCGATGGCATAGACAATGACTTAGACAGCCTGATAGACTGCGCCGACCCGGATTGTAATATGCCGAAAATAGAAGGCATCACCAGTACGGCACCTACCTATTGCTATAACAGCGATGGTAGCATCACGGTGCTGGCGGTCAATAACGGTGGTGGCAGCGGCAACCCGGCGGACTGGGAATACTCTAAAGACAACGGCGTAAGCTGGCAGAATAGCAATGTATTTGGAGGATTGGCGACCGGTACTTACACCTTGAAAGTAAGAAACAAAGTAAGTGGGTGTCAATTGCCGAATGGGAGCGCGGGTGCAAGTACAACCGTCACGCTGCAACCGGCGAATGCCGGTACAGGTATCTCTGTCCTTATCAATGCCAATCCTGCTTCTTTTTGTAATGACAATGACGGCAGACTAACCATCACTTCTACCAATGGTATTTTCTCGTATCAATATCGAATCAATGGAGGTGCCTGGGGCGCAGGTAACATTTTCTCTAACCTGAGTAGTGGCAATTATGTGGTAGAAGTATCGGCTAATGGGGGTAAATGTATCAGTAGCACGACTGTCAATCTACCCAAACGTGCCGACATCACTATAACCGGTGCAATCTCCAACCGAAACTGTACCAATAACAGTGGCGCGATACAAATAACAGCCTCCACTACCGAAAGCCTTGCACTCCAATACAGCATTAATGACGGCAGCACTTGGAGTGACAGCTCCAGCTTTACCAATCTCGCTGCCGGTACGTACCAGATAGCCGTGCGGTACAAGACCGACACGCGCTGCGTGAAGCGTTATGCCATGCCGGTAGTGATTGAAGCATTTGTACCGATTAATATTTCTCAAATCACAGCTACTGCCACTACGAAGTGTACGATCAATGATGGTATTATCACCATTACTGCCAGTGGAAATAAACCTTTAGAATACCGCCTCGAAAACGGGCAATGGCAAACCTCCAATCAGTTTACGGGATTAGCGCCTGCCAATTATCATGTGTATGTACGCTATGGAAGCTATTTAGATTCTGTATGTGTACTTGGTTATAGCAGCGAGCCGATACGAGTAGCTGCGCCGTTGGCTCCAGTGATAGATAGTGTAGTGGCGATACAATTAAGCGGCTGTGCGCTCATAAATGGTGAGTTATCTGTCTATCCACTTGATAGCTTACTCTATAGATATAGTATTGATGGTGGAGTTACGTTTCAAAACATTAATGCCTTTAGCAACCTCGATACTGGCAGCTACCGTATTGTAATACAAAATAAGAATACCGAGTGCTTCACCAACTATTCCAGTAACCCAGTAACACTCGCAAGACTGACCAGCGCAGAAATATGCGGAGACAGCCTCGATAATGATTGCAACGGACGAATAGACTGCGATGACCCGGTGTGTGCGGTAGCACCTTATGAGGTAAATGTTATTCAGCCGTATTGCGGTGATACGATTTATAGAGGAAGTATTCAATTCGTAGCAGATAGTATAAGTGATTATCAATATAGCGTCAACAATGGTGCAAGCTGGCAAACAGCGATACAATTTGATAGTTTGCCTTTGGGAAGGTATTTTCTAGTGAAAAAAAATACACAAAGTGGATGTGTTCAATTTTACGAAAATAATCCAATATCACTTTTAAAACCCTTTTGCATAGAATTATGTGGAGACAATAAAGACAATGATAAGGATGGGTTTATTGATTGCGATGACACAGATTGTGGGGTGGCACCTTATACCTTGGATATTACTCAACCGGCTTATGTAAAGGGTGCTATTAACATCAAGTCATCAGATAACAAATCTTATCAATATAGTATAGATGGTGGTGTGACCGCAAAATCACTGCCAGTTTTTAGAGAATTGGAAGAAGGAGATTATTATGTCGTCGTAGCGGGCAACGGTTGTGAACGAGAATACGAAAATAATCCAGTAGAGTTAAGGAAATCTACCAATCTTTTACAATGCAAGACCTATGAAGATATTGGGGAGCCTACAAATCTAGATTACTGTGTAAAATGGTTTCCCGATACTGATTTAGCAAATAAAGAAAGTAGTGAGACTAGAGCGGAACCAAAGACAACAACACTATATAGATTAGTGGTCACTGATTACGATGGAAATGTGGTTATTGACAAAGAATATCTGGTAGAAATTCAATCTATTCCCCTTACTATATCTCCGAATAATGCTGCTATTTGTGAGCCTGGTGGTTCTGTAAAATTACAAGCTATTACCGACAACAATCCAAATTACACCTATCATTGGTCAACAGGAGCAACTACACCTTCTATTACAGTTAGTCAAACACTTAATTATGGACTCACTGTGACAGACGAGACCACAGGTTGTCAGCAATCAGATTCGGAGCAAGTTGAATTAGAACTTTTGGATGCGAATATTAGGGGATCAAGTAATTATATATGTGAGGGAGATGTAGTGATGCTACGTGTATCAGTAAATAGTACAGGAAGTGAATTAGCCTACAATTGGTCAAATGGAGCTACTACTTCTACCATAAATATTGAGTATCCAGGTGACTATAAAGTCACCGTAACTAACACTGAAACCGGTTGTATTTCAGCCGATGAATTTAAAATCACAGCCGAAGCATTCCTGTTAGGGATCGGAAGCAGCAAACCTTCTATTTGCTCGCCAAGCCCAATCACACTGACTGTAGGTGGAAACTATTCTCTTCCTGTTACCTACAATTGGGCAAGAATAGATGCGCAGGGACAACCTATTGCATTTGGTGGAAGTACCGCTTCGGTAGCAATTACACAGCCCGGAAAGTATCAAGTTACCGTTATAGAAGATAACAACTGTAAAGGAACAGCCACTATAGAAATAGCAGAAACGGAAGATAAATCAATACAAATACAACCTAGCCCAGCAATTATTTGCGAAGGGCAAGAAATAGAACTATCTGCCCCACAGGAACCAGGTACATACGAGTGGAATAGTGTGGATGGCAACTTTGAAGCCATTGCTGGCACACCTCATAAAATCATGGTAAGCGAAGCTGGGACGTATTCCCTTACGATCACCGATGCGGAAGGGTGCAAGTCAGTGGGTTCGGCTAAAGTAGAAAGTCAAGAAAATGGAGATGGTATTAAACAAACGTTGGAAAGTCAAGGGTTTGTCTGCATTCCGATTACGGTTACCCGTCCAGGCGCACTTAAACAAGGAGGAACTGACCTTGAAAAAAACAACGGGGCAGTAGATAATCAAGCACCAGGTGCAGAATTTTCTTTTCAAACTGTAACTGGCGAGAGTATGACCACCGAGCAATTAGCTTTATTACTAGAAGCACAGCTTGGCGAAAATGCCTGTGGACTAACGCCTAAAGGATTAATAACCAATAATAATAGCTTCTGTAAGCCTGGCTTTTATGGACAAAATAAAGGAGACTTCTCTAGTAGCGGTGTGGGTATATGGATGCATTTATATAATGGAGCAGGCGATAATGATTGCTTATATGTGAGAGGCTTCGGACAAGAAGGACAAGGCGGCAGCTTACAAACAGAGTATTTCAATTACCTCTTAGATAAATTAGGTCAAGATCCTGATAACTATGGATTGGCTTCTAGCTCCGAAAAACTACTTTCTTTTATCATTAACGAGGCAACCACTGCTTACATAGATACTATTCCGCCAGTGCAAACAACTCCAAGCCCTAATGGAGTAACGTTAGCACCAATTTATCCTACTGGAGATTTAGAGTTAATACCAGACCAACTGCCCTGCCAGTCCGATTCTCCCATTGTTGGTATATCGCCTAGTGGTTTGCCGGTTTGGTTACCTGCTAAATCCACTCCAAGGTTTGGAATCAGAGATAGATTCGAGGGATTGATTGATGAGCGCGCACTGACTGGATTTACTGTACATACAGGTGTCAATAAAGGGATTTACAGAGCATACACTTGTGGCGGTGGTAGTAGATTTTCAGGGTATAAAAAATTTACTGGAAAGCGATACACTTTTGATATTACTAAAATACCTCCAGATAAAACTCCTGCGTGGCTTGGGGAATTTGATAATGTACCTTGTCCTGCCTCGCGTTACATCATTCAAAATGTGCTCTATGACTACTCGACGAAAACAAAAACAGCCGACGCTATAGGAACAGGTGAATTGGTTGAGGACTTCGAGAGTAACATACTCACCAAAATAAAAGATGTAGATGATGTTCTATATCTGTGTAATGGTGTCATAACCGAAGAAGGCTACAACAGACCTTTTCGGATTGACCTTCAAAGACTTCCATTAGGTCAGATTACAGGGTGGGTGATGTATGTACGAAACACGAATGGAGATACCGAAAACATATACGTCCAACCTCAAAGTAATGGTACTTACCTTTATTACCGAATGCTATGTGATGGACAATTACAACTTACTAATGGATTTGAAGAATGGAACCTGCTCAGTAAAATGTTGTATGACCTAAAAGATGGTATAATAGCGTCCGGGCATACGATATTGGATATTATTGGAATTGTTTTTGAACCTGCGGATTATGTGAATGCAGCTTGGTACTTTTTGGAAGGTAACACTGTAGATGGTACGCTTACTTTAGCTACTAGCGGACCCGGCGTAGATGTATTTTACAAAGCAGGGAAATTGTTTGCAAGAATCGGAGGTAAAGTATTAGAATCTTTAGGAGTAATCGTACGCTATACCGACGAGGGAGGAAATATAGTCAATGCCGCTAGAAGTGCTGAAGAAGTAATAGCCGGAGCTAACCGTTTGAGAATGACTGATGACCAAATAACAAAGTATGCAAAGTGGCTTGATGAATTTATAGCAACGAATCAAAGCAACGCCAAATTTGCACTAAATATAATTGACGATATTGATATTACTAAAATATGGAAATATGCGGATGAGGCGGGGTTGGATAATGCGAAGCTGACTCAATTGTTCGATGATTTGGCAGGTAATGTTGACTTGTTGAATGCATTTAAGACTAAGCCGGAGTTGGTTAAAGCGTGGAATGCTTTGGCTGATTATTCACTACTTAGAAAGAATCCGCTAAATCTTACGAAAATTGATGATTATATTGCTAATTCCTCAGATGATTTTACATCTCTTAAAAACAAACTTGAGAGTATTTCATCACTTACTGCAAAAGAAAAATTTATTAATGATTTGGAGGAAATCACCTCATTTAACACGAAAACTGGATTAAATACTAAGGCTAGTGTTGATAATGATTTACTTCAAACAGCTTCTAGTGCACAAGGTAGTGGAGCTTACCCCGGAATTGATAATTGGATAGTTGTTGAAATTCCAGTAGGTAGTAAAATTTATGGAGGAATTCCAGGTCAGTCAAACTTCTACACTCCCTACGAGACAATAACTGGTTCGAACTTTGATAAAGTAAAAGTATGGGAAAGCTTGCAAGTTGAACCTCATCCTACTTTTGGATACAGAACTCAAATGGCTGAATATCAAATAACTGGCAACATTAAAATAGCAATATCCAAAACTCTTGAAAATCCCCAACATGGTGCTGGTGGAGCTTACCAAGCTTTTGTAGACAATTTTGCTAATAATGTTACTCCTACTGGTAACATAATCAATTTACAATAATGAAACGAAAAATTGAGGGGTGTGAAGTTTGTGAACCCATAGAAAACTTAGTAAGTCAATTGAAAATAAAAGGCTATGAATTAGTGAGTGAAAGATGCAGAGATATTCATTTTAATGAAGTTGAAATAAAAATGGGTAAGCGTATAGGAAACCTAGAATTAATCCCGATAAAAATTGAGAAAATTGAACTACATGAAGAGGGCTTTTATTTCTGTACATGTCATTGGAGTACAGTAAGATTTATAGAAAATGATAGTAATTAATTTATTACTCCTCCTTAGTGGAAGATTACCTAACTAGCAAGCCTTACTGATAGTCAAGGAAACGTGATTGTCAAAATATTTTTAAAAGAAAAATAGCATGACAAAAGAAGAAAGAGAAGAAATAAAAAAAAGAATGCAAGAAGCATATGAAGCAGCTCAAAAAGAAGCTGCGGAAAAGCGTGCGAAAATGACGCCCGAAGAATTAGAAGCCTTGAAACAAGCTTCTCGGCATCATGCTGCAAAGGTCAGAGACGAGATAATAACAGGATACGCAATAGACCAAAGAAAAAAACTAGAGGAGGTTGAAAGAAAATTTCACTCGGCAGAATACCAGCAAATGAGTATTGAAGAAAAATATACACTTCTTAGAGAATCACTTGATATAATCGAAAATTCCCTAAATGCAGGTATAGATGTTGTAGGTGACCGTGTAATTGAAATCTTTAGAAGAATTCATGCTCTGGGTTATGAAATAGAACAAAGTAAAGTAATAGAATATGCTACTAACCTTCACAAACCTATAGTTTTAAAAGCTGTAAACATAGTTCGACAATACCTCAATCCTTATGGAGATATGGCTCTCCCTTTAAAAGATGCAATGGTTTATGAAGATGATAATGATAAAAAGAAAGAATTAGAAAAAGAAATACAGAAAATTGAAAGCCAGCTATGAATAGTAATACAGTAATGTCATGCTTTTGATTATTACACATAAAAATATTCAATGACTTTACTTTTAATTAAGAGTAAGCAATAAAAAACAACACCAGATGAACCTTTTTACCTGGAGCCTAAGGGCTTTGTTCATAGTCACTTTATTATTAGCGAGCCAAGCGGCGCTGGCTACCATCCGTATTGAGCAGGTTACACCTGCCAGTAGCAGTAGTGCTTGCGACGGCAGCATCCGGCTCACCGCTAAAGGCGATGACCCAGAGCGCACTGCTGGACCATTCAGCGTACAAGTTTTTGGTCCCACCCCCTCCAGCCGCAGTGGCGTGGAAGGTGAGATAATTATATCCGAACTCTGCACCGGAGATTATCAAGTAGAGATAACAGACCGGTTTGGGTGTAAGCGCACTATCACCACTGCAATACCTTTGTGTGGGTTTATGATAGATGGGATAGTAGGATCTACTTGTACATCAATCAGTGGCGGTAATATTGGGGTTCTTATTAATGGAGGTACAGAACCCTATACCTATCAATGGAAAAATAAACAAGGAAATCCCCCTGCTCCGAGTCAAATTTTCTTTGGAGGACAAGTTGTTGGTAATTTACCTGCTAATGAATATTGTGTAACAGTGACAGATGCCAATAATTGTATGGCGACAAAGTGTTTCTCGACCGCCCCTACGGAGGGCGAAGCTACTTACCCATATATACAAAGTGTTAATGTATATGCAGTGGTGAACGAAGTAGAATATCTCATTTATAGTGGTAACTGGGAAAAGCAAGCAGATAACTGCCTGAAATTCAATGGTGGTATGGAGGAGATTGCTTCAATGGCATATAATGCCATTCTTGCTGGACAGGCGAAAATTCGTATCAGAGCCACTGCCAGTAAAGTAATGTCGTCATTAAGCATTAGTTTACCTGGCATCTTTGCATATAACCCGACTGCTACCTCAACGGATAATAAGCAATGGGAATTTGACTATCAAGCTAATCAACTAGCAAACATAGTAGCAAATGGCAATATCTACTTTCCTATAGAATTTACAGGTGTAGCTAATGGTAAGACTATACTTGATCTTAGAAGTGCTAGTGCTAATCTAACCCAGTGCGCTCCTCTACCTCAATTAAGTGAACAATGTACCTGGTCTCCTACTCCCCAGACTGGTACAGATGACGTACACGTTGTCAATCTTTGTCAATCTTCAGCGGCTTTCAGTGTCTCTATCCAAGAAATTAATTATCAATGTAATATAAATCTAGCAGATGTTTGTTTACAAATAGATGAAGGCGGTCGAAACTATAATTTCCTTTGGGCGGATGGGAGTACTGGTGGTTGTAAAGGTAATCTAGCAGTTGGGCAAAACTATAGTGTGACAGTGACGGACAAATGCGGGCAGAATAAAATAGTAAACGTTAATATACCTGCAACTTCAAGCACCTTTTCAGTTGATATTAATGATTATCAAAGTATTTGTAGACCTTACGGTAAAGGGATGGTAGAACTCAAGGTATCTGGTGGTACACGTCCATACACCTATCAATGGAATGGACCAAATTATTCAAACTTTACTACTGTACCAAAGATAGGTAATCTTACAGAAGGAGGAGATTTTAAAGTAACGGTAACTGACCACTGCAATAGAAGAAAGGTATATCAGTTTTATATGAGAGATAATGGACCTATTCAAATAACATTAAATAAAAATATTCCTGCATGTACAGATGATGGCATTGGTAGTGTAATTGGTATCTCTACTAATAGAGGAGGTACTCCTATGTGGAGCAATGGAATAGCTGGTCATACAATTAAAGACGTAAGCCCTGGAAAATATACAGTTACCGTAGAGGAATGGGGGTGCTCTTATTCAGAAACATTCACTGTCTCAAAATCTGAAACCCACCCTTCTGTAATTATTTCTCTCGCAGAAAGCCTAATTCCATGTACAAATGATGGGGTAGGTAGTCTTAAAGTTAAAGCTACAGGAACGGATCCGTTTACGTATCGCTGGAGTGATAATAATGGGATACAAATAGGTACAGCCAATCAAATTCAAAATGTTTCAATTGGTGCCTACACAGTAACAGTAACAGACGATAGAGGGTGTAAAAACAGTAAGGACTTCTTCATTCAAAATGCTCCAGTTGATATATCTATCGAAGAAAGAAAGCACGTATGTGAAGGAGAGACTAAGGAATTGTATGTCAAAATGCCATCTGGAGCTTTTACTTATCCTCCTTTTAATGCTTATTGGGCTAACTCGGGTAGTACGTTTAATGACATTAGCGTTAATGCTGGTATGATTAGTAGTTGGAATGCGCTTCCTGCTGGGAATTATAGTGTAACGGTAACAGATGCCAGAGGTTGCCAAGGAACAGATGACATTGTTTTGGAACAAGGGAGTGGTATTAATTATATAGCCGGAGTTATAGAAAACATTAGCTGTCTTTCAGAATTTTATATTGATATACCAGATGCTAGAAAATATACCTACAAATGGAGTAATGGTGCGAGTACTAAATTTTCCGGGCAAGGTAGAGCCTATATTGATAATCTTCCTCTTGGTAATTATTGCGTTACTATTACGGAAGATCGTGATTGTGAAAACACTATTTGTAGAACAATCATAACGGGTATTCCAAAAATTGTCGTAGAGCAGGTTACACAAAATCAACCACCGCAAAATAATGGTGCTGTAAATATATCGGTGGTAGGTGGAACGGCTCCTTATACCTACCGTTGGCGGAATAGTAGTGGTATGCCAGTAGGTAATGTAGATGCTAATGGAGATATTACTGGATTATCACCAGGAAAATATACTGTCAGTGTTACCGATATCAAGGGTTGTTCCGCTATTGCAAGCGTAGAAATAGAGGGCTGTGTTCCAGGGGGTACTCTTAGTATAGAAATTAGACCAGAAGATGTAGTGCCTTGCGCTTACGGAGCTGGTTCGATTAGTCCAAGGATTACCAAAGGAAAAGCAATTTTTTATAAATGGTCAGGTCCACAAGGCTTTAGTTCAAATCAGCTAGCCATTAACGATTTGCAGATTGAAGGTGAATACTGTATTACAGTTACTGATTGTGCCGGTAATACAGCGACGAATTGTCAATATATAACTTGTAACTGCCCCAATATAGAATTTGATATTGCGAAAGAGAATGAATGTATTAATGATGGATTTTTTGGTGGGTCTTTACAAAACGGTCGTTTAGAATTTAAAGGTTTAGCAAGTGATGCAAGTGTATTGGGGGCATACGGAGAAGCTATATTTAATGGCATGAATAATGATGATGGAGGCTTTAAATTCACATTGGATTGGTATGCTGGGGATGGGGACCCTATACCAGATGCATCATTTACTTATGGTCGAACAGGAACTAATTATAATTTTACTCCAAATGATAAGGAAAAATTAACAATAAATAATGAAGGAATAGTGAATGTCATTATTCGTGATTTCCTAGGATGTACGTATAGCGAAAAATATGAATTCTACGAAACGATAAAAGTAGATGCTACTAGTCCACAATATGAGGATATGGGAACTAACTGCCAAGATTTATCGGGTATTTCAGTTCTTACACATTATTTAGATTGTAAAAAAGCTTGTGGACCTGAATGTGTAAAGAATCCTAAAACCTATGAATTAATATATAAACCGAGTAGTGAGAGTAGCCCTTGCACAGAAGGAGGGGTAATTAATATAAGTAGGAGAGGTATATTCGGATCCAGAAGTATAGGTACAATTACCATTCCAAATATTCCAAATGCTACTGAGATTATTAATTATAATGCTAAGACTCAGATTGGAGGTAATTGTTACTATGATGTTGGGTGTTTTTTTCCACTTGGGTCTCTTCCTAATAATCCTGAAATAAACACAGCTATATATGTAACTAAAGGCAGTAATGGCAACAACTTAAGGAAAAAAGGCGATGATTGTAATCAGACTGGGCACAGTTGCGGCGGTCAATCAGGTAATCCAATCTGTGATGGAACAATTATTACTAGACAATTAACAGGAGGTAGCGACTGCCATTATGAAGAAGTATGTTTAGTAAAAGATCCCATTACTGGTAGAATTCGAGAAACAGTACTCAGCAGAAAATCGGAAGCAACAGAATGTATTTGGAGTGTAATTGATGCCCCAGATGAGTATCAATGTACTGTGTATGAATACTGCCCTATCACCAAGAAATCGAAGAAAAGACAAACATTAAGAAGCAAAGAAGAATGTCAGCAATATAAAATATGCTCTACCAAGCCGATTGCTTTAAGACCTGATGATGAGGCATTTTTAATAGGAGGAGATCAGCCAGAAATCAAGTCTGCTGCTTTTTTGGGAAAGAACCTAACAAGTGAAAAAAACCTTATAAATACAGCCACTATCATTAACGACGAACAGCAGCAAACAGCTTCTAAGTTAGTAGTGCCTGAACAAGAAGTTAAAATTGGCGCTGTAAAGGTTTATCCTAATCCTTTCAAAGAGATACTTAATATTGAATACATTAGTGAAGAAGAAGGTGTGGTCAATATTCATTTGTTGAATGCAATTGGTATCAACACTTTGAGCCAGCAGTTTAATGCTGTTAAAGGAGCAAATAAGTTTACGATTGAAACCAAGAGCAATGTATCTTTGGGTGTGTACTATCTAAAGATTACTGATAAGAACGGTAACTTTAGTATTCACAAGGTGGTGCATTAAATAATTAATTTATTTTGCATGGGTAGAATAGTAAGGTTATTGATAGTAGCACAAATTTTTTGGTGTGGGGAGTCGTTGGGGCAGCACTTTACGTTCCATACGGATGCACTTGGTGAGGGGCTTTTTTTTTACAGAGATGTGCAATGGGGTATTTACGATATAGCAACATGCCGTGATAGTATTTTTTATGAACTACAAGGTCGCGATATTCGTGATATTGCGATTCCATTTGGTGGAGAATTGTTTACTTACGCTATTAAAGACTCTTTTTTATCTTCATATGAAGGACTAGCTGTTTTTTATCCTGAGCAAAATTTTCTGCGTTTTCAAGGTGAGTTTCAATTTGTAGATCATAAATATGTCACAGCGTTGAGCTGTCATACTGATGGACTGATTTATGGTGCAGGGAAAGGAGTTACAACCTATAATCGAGCTTCTGAGACCTATACTTACCTCGGAGATTTGCCCCTAGCAATGCAGGCGGCAGGCGATTTAACTTTTCGACAAGGTAAGTTATATTTGAGTACAATATCGAATACACTGGTCGAAGTGGACATTAGAAATCCGATGAATAGTCGAGTTGTTATGACTTTTCCGGTGGGTACGCCTCTTATTCATGCAATGACAACCCTGCAAGGAGACTGTAACAATACTATTACCTATGCCATAGGAACAGATAGTACCGGAAGTATTATCTATGAATTAGATTTTGAGAATAAAACGCTTCATGAACTGTGTCGAACGCCTTTGCGCATCATGGGTGCTGCTTCCCAGCAGGAATGCGTTACTCCTATCTGTAAAGTCTATGTAGATTTAGATAAAAATAATAGCTCTGGTGGCAGCCGATATGATTTTCGACCAACATCGGTTTGTATTGCGCCGGTTTATATCGCCGATCGAGATTTGGAGGTATACTCCGAAGAACCAATTGATTCGGTCGTCGTTACTCTCAATGGCATTTTGGATGTAGGTTTGGAAAATCTGACTGCTTCTTCGGCGGCTAATCTCACTGTCACTGGATCAGGCACCACTCGTATAAAGATTGTGAATTCAGGTATTGCTACCAATAACGATTTTCAGGTTGCTATATCCAGTATCTTTTACAAAAATAACAAGGCGATTCCGACGAATGGCAACCGAGAAGTTTGGGTACGTGGCTATACCCTCAGCTATGTCGGCGAGATTGCTACGACAAGTGTTCAGTTACAAAATAATCTGGCACTGGAACAGGATAGTATTTACTTAAAATGTCATGGGGATGCGGGTATTTCTTTTACAGCAGAGGCGAAAGGAGGCGTTGCGCCTTATCGGTATCAATGGGTGAATGGAGATACGACGGCAATAAGAAATGGATTGGCGGTTGGGAATTATTCGGTTATAATTTCTGATCAAAGTGGCTGCCAGTTAGTAGATACCATTCGCATTACACAACCAGATTCTTTACGGGTGAATTTGGCTGCCAATTCGGATACGATTTGCGGCACATCGGGACAGTTGATGGCAAATGCGTCCGGCGGCACGGCTCCTTACACGTATGATTGGGTAGCCCCTCCTGGCTCTCCCAGTGATGGAGAATTGGGAAGATTAAATAATTTGAGTGCTGGTAATTATGCGGTCACGGTCACGGATAAAAATGGCTGTCAAGCGAATGCTGCCTACCAATTATTTGCAGGCGACACCGTGCGAACGCAAGAACGAAGAACGCTTTGCGCTACGGAATCTTTTAGTTGGAATGGAAAGCCGATTACGCGCGATACGAGTTTTTGTGTAGCTTACAGAGCGGTGGCAGGCTGCGATTCTTTGCATTGCATTACCATTCAGTTTTTGGATACGGTTTTAGTACAAGAAAGAAGAACGATTTGTGAAGGCGAGATTTATACTTTCAACGGGCAAGCACTTCGTCGGGACACCAGTATTTGTGTACAATTAACTGGCGCGAATGGCTGTGACTCGACCTATTGTTTGCAATTGGAGGTAGTAGAGCGAACCCGTTTACTGGCGGTTTCCATTTGCGAAGGCGAAACGTATTCCTTTGCTGGTCGAACGCTCGCAACCACTGGTACGTATACCAACACGATTCTTAACGTCAATGGGTGTGACAGTTTAATCGTATTGAGCCTTCAGGTAGTACCCAAGCCAGCTGTGAGGCTGATCGCCGATGGTCGCTTGTGCGAAGGCGGTCGCTTAAAAATTGAAGCACCGATTGGTTTTTCTCGATATGATTGGTCGAATGGTGCTTCGACTGTTGCTATTGAGGTGAAAAATCCCGGCAGCTATCGTGTAACGGTTACCAACGCTCAGGGATGTACAGATACAGCATCTATTACAATTGCCAATGAAAGTTTTCAACCGGTCATTACTGCAACTCCGCCCGCCTGTTTCGGTCAAAAAAACGGTAGCATCGTCGTGGATAGCGTGATAGGAGGCAATCCGCCTTATTTTTACAGATTGGATAATCGGACGGCACAAGCTGTCAATCAATTCAATCAATTAATAGGCGGTATTTATGAGGTAGAAGTGGAGGATAACAATGGCTGCTTTGTAAAAACTGCCGTGACTTTAACCGAGCCAGCGCCGCTTATCCTGCTCATTGGCGATGATACGACTATTCCCTTGGGGGATAGCCTGGTGCTGACTGCACAAACCAATGCCATAGCACCGCTTATTCGCTGGCGACCCTCGGAAGGATTGAGTTGTGATTCTTGTTTGACGACCGTGGCTAAACCTACCAAATCAGTTGATTATGAGGCGATTGTGATGGATCAATTTGGCTGCGTTGTCAAAGAAAAGATTGCGGTTCTCATCAATCGGCAAACGGGTCTATACGTGCCAACCGCTTTCTCTCCTAATGGCGATGGGGTGAATGATGTCTTTACGGTTTTTGTGGACGGTTCGGTCGCGCAAATTAACTATTTACGGGTATTTGATCGTTGGGGCAATTTCCTGTTTGAAATAAAAGACTTTACGCCTGGTAATGCGGAAAAAGGTTGGGACGGCACATTTAACCGTCAGGAGCTGCCTACGGGGGTGTATGTGTATGCGATGGAAATTAGGAAAGTGGATGGAACGGTTGAGTTATTGCGGGGGGAAACGCTTTTGGTAAGGTAGTAGCAGTTGAATACTTCAATAGGACTTATTACTATCTTTTGTGATAGTATTTTTAATTTTATTTTCTTACTTAAATCCCTACCTCGGATGCTCTTGCATGGCGTGTAGTACCCGGCGCAAATTCACCATGCCGGTTCGGTTCATACGTAGGCGCTCGACGGTGGCACGACCGGTGGGCGTAACGCCAATAATCTCGGTATAATCTTCTGACCAGGTAAAATGCTCTGACCAGTGCTGCTGCCGTGGGTGAAAAAGGGGCACGGTTTTGCCGGTGAGTGGGTCAATGGCTTCGGTATGATTGTATTTGCAGTTGTTGCAGCCCTGGCAAGCATAGGCGAGGTTGTTGAGTTGGCTGGAGCCGTCTTTTGAGGATGGCACAATATGTTCTATCGAAAATGGATCAGGCGAAAAGCGGTTTTGCGACTGGCAATATTCGCAGCAGCCATCGGCACGGGTTTCGACTTGCTGCTTTAAAGCGGTGGGGATAGTGGGCATGAAGGATTTAATTTTGCAAACCGAGTTGCTGGAAGAGGGTTTCGAGGGATATTTGGCGGATTTGAGCCAGTTCGATGAGGTAAGGCATTCGGTTGGCGTTGGCTTCCTCGATTTGGTCAGAAAGGTGAATGAGTTCTTCCTGTTCTTGTGGAAGTAAGGCTTCTCCCTGGCGCTTTTCCTTCAATACAGCGTATCGCTCCCAGAAGGCAGGAGAGAGTCCGAGGTTGATTTTTTGCAACAGCTCTACTTCTACTGGTCGTTGTTCCTGCAAAGGAGCCGTATAGGAAGGTATTTGTGCTTCCAACATTTTGGTGATGTAGTCTGCAATGTGGACTCCTTCTGCATCGGCACGCTGGCGCAAGCGATTTTCTAAATCTTCTTGAATGTGAATGGTAATAGACATACGTATGGATGTTGTGTTCAAAGATAAGGGTTTTACAGGATTCTTACAAGTGTAACGGATTTTTGTAGTTAACCGAGCAGAATTAAACCTATCCCGTCTTTCGACGCGGACAAGTTTCGGCGCGGACAGGGAGGGTACAAATTTATGCAGAGATTAACTAATTGATTTACAATAAAATACGCTTTGCGACGCTATAAACTCTATGCTTAAAACAGATATGCTCATTACTTAGAGGTTGTTTAAAATTAGTTTAAAACACCTCGTATTACTTTTCTTTAACCACTAAGCGCACCAAGTCAATAAGGTTTTTCATGCCCTTTTAGCTAAAAAAGACCTTGCCGGTTCGGCAAGAAGTACACTAAGACCGCTTGAAGCGCGAGATAGGTTATTTGGTAAAAAGGCTGTGATGCCCTAAAATCAAAAGAATTAAACAACCTCTTATGGGTGCATCCCTAATTTTTTTGCTTTTCGCAGGATAAATTGATACCGCTTGCGAGCGGCAATGATGCGCGGGTCATCCCAAAAATACTCGACGATAAAATATGCGTGCGGCTTGCGCTTGCTGACACCGACAAATAAAAACCGATCTGCACCTGTGGCATCGAGGTAGAAAGCAGCTTGGCGAAGGTAATCATAGTCGGTGATGCTGGCTGCGAATGCCGATTCGTCCGTAGCGGAAGTAGTTTTAAGGTCATAGACGACTCGGTCGCCATAGACTAAATCTGTATTTACGCTGTCAACCTTTGCTTTACAGGGTAGCCCCGTGCTGGCATCCGTCCACTGGAAAACGGTTTCAATCTGCCCGTTTCGCATTTCTTCAATAGCTCGGTCTATCCCTGTGACTGCTTTGCGCATCGCGTAGAGAGTTTCGAGTTTGGAGACAGAGAGAAAGTAATCGCGAGCGTCGGCGACTACCTGCGGCTGCAACACGATTTCGTGAAAGGCAGTGCCGAAAACGAAAACCGAGCGGCTGGGTAGTTCCGTGCGATTGAGTAATTGGTTGCGGATACTGCCGAGGCGAGAGTTGGAATAAGCAGGAATGCTGCGGTATAGGTCTAAGGGATCACAAGCTGACCAGCCTTTGTCGGAATAGTGGTTGATGAGATGGATGAGCGAGACTTGGGAATGGGTCGGGCTGGTCAGTTCCCATCTGTGGCGGATAGCATTCCATTCATTCAGTTCCAAATTATGGCGGATGTGAAAATCGTAGTTGGGGAGGTAGTAGGTTCCGAAAGTACGCATGGGTGTAAATTTAATGGTGAATATTGTAAAGAGTAGAAAGTAGAGGGACATAGGACGAGAGCGTCCCCCCTACCCTCTACCTTTGTCCCTCTACCTGAGCATATCAGATACCGATGTCGGAGAATAGCTCCCATTCCTTATCGTCAATAGTCAAATCTTGTTCGGTCGGTAGCCACATACCGTCTGTGATGGCGTTGTCTACCAGTTTTTCCAATCGTTTGGAATTGGTTAGCGCGTCCTTGCTTCTGGTCGCGAAGTACCCCTTTTGTGTTGCGCGCATTTCAGTAACGAGTTCGACAAATTGTTTACAGGTCATTGTTACGAATGATTTGCGGCTGCCGTAGGCATACCTATTTCAGGAAATAGTTCGTCGGTTTCGTCGGGTGCGTTGAGTTTTGGCAATTCGTGATAATTCAGGTTTACAATCATATCCTGATCATCGCCCCAAGTGTCGTGTCGGTAAATGCTAAATCCTTCTACCGCTATATTCTGTACGCTTAATAATTCCTTGTTGGCGGGTTCAAATTCAAATTCCGCGATGTAATAGCCAGAACCGCTTGTTTTGCTGGTTTTTTCACTCGGTTTGACAGTCAAAACTACCTCGTTAATCATTAAGTCTTCGTAGAATAATTCCGATTGCAGCCGCTCCAAATTTTCCACGGAATAGCCATGAAATAGCACTACGCCCAATTGATTGGCTTGATTGAGAAAGAAGATTTCGCACCAGGTGTTACGCCCACGCTCAAATAAATTGCCTTTGAAAATCCGCAGCGCGACAGGAAGAATTTTGAACTCTTTACCCGGCTTGGTGAGTGCGTCCTCACCGTTGAAGTTCAGAATGCCTTTCCCGGCATCAAATCGGTAGCTGCGCGGAAAGCCGGTCATGTACTTGGCAGGGTGGATGTCACCATTGGATTTGTCCAAGTGATGGGCGATGTTCAGCGATGGTAATAATTTGTTTTTGTCCATGATATAAAGTGTTTTAGAAGTTACAAAGTGATGCCGAGTTGTCGCACTCGGCAAACGCACCTTGTCGCGGTGAACGGCTGTCGTTTTCAGATTTGGGCGCATTCTCAAAAGACCTGCCGACAAAAACTAAGCCCTTGCGCATCATTCTTCGGTTTGTTGCTCTTCATCTTCTTCGTAGCTGCCACCACAGCAGGTATTAAAATCTACTTCACTTGCTTCGAGCCTTGCTTTTTCGATAGAATCTGCCAAGTAATCCATGTGTGTAAATTTGATTGTGAAAGGGTGATTAAAATATCAAACCGTTTTGCGCTGCTTGCAAACCTGCGGAAAAACCTGCCTCGTAGCATTTTCTGCTGATGTTCCAAATGGCATCTTGTGCTGCAAAAAGTGACGCATTCAAGTCTTTTTGAATCTTCATATACTCATCCAAATCCCGCGTGTACAGGACTTGCTTTCCACTTTCGATAATGGCGTTGGTAATCATTTGGTGTGCAAATCGGGTAATGTCCAAACCTGTTGGCTCTTGCGGTGCGGGATGCTCAGTAGTGTCTATAATCGGATATTCAATTCCTAATTCTGCGCTGGTGTAGGGTGTGCTTGTTTCGAGATACATATTTTTTTTGTTTTGTTCCTTACAAAGATAGTGCTAAAAAGTGCAATTTACAACACTTAATAACACATATTTATTTTAATTAATTAACAAACACTGATTAAGTAGAATCAAGAAAAATAATAAAAATGGAGATAAAATATGAAAATGAGCATCCGTATTATTTGGTAAATAGTGTATTTAAGTGTAAATTAGTGCTATAAAAAGTAATACATGAAACTACTGATAACAGGTAGCAGACGCTACGACAACTATGAAGAACTAAGAGCAGTAATAAATCATTATCAACTGCACTGCGAATACAACCTTGATGAAAAAATAACACTACTCCTACACGGCGGGGCGGCGGGAGCCGACGCGCTGGCTGCGCGATATGCGCAAGAAAATGGCATCGTGGAAAAAATAGTAAGACCTAACTACAAAAACACATACTACAAAGCTGCACCCTTACTGCGAAACACAAAGCTGGTAGCAGAAGCGGAGGCGGTAATATGCTTTTACGCAAACGAGCAAAGCGGAGGAACGCACGACACTGCCAAAAAAGCAATGGAGGCGGGAAAGGAAACATGGGAGGTACTAAAGGGTAGAATAACAAAATACCCGCCAATAATACGACTTGGGCTGGTGAGCCTAACGATATAGAAACACAGCCAAGCTAGACCGAAATGCTAAAACGCGAGACGGGAAGCTGCGCCAACCAACCCCTAAACAACTAAAATGTGTACGTTTTGAGGGGCTGAAAGCAAGCCACAAAAGCGCGCTGGCGTGTACGCGTAGGGAGCAGTGGTGAGCAGACAAGGGAAAAATCGCAAGGAAAACGGCATAAAAAAAGTAGTCCCGCCCTTTGGCGGGACACTGCTGTCCCCGAAAGAGCAGAGAACCAGCCCCAAAGGGCGAGCCCAGTGCAAAAAGGAAGCAAAACGGCAGAAAAGCAACGAAAAAGCCGGTGCCATGAAAAGGTGGCTGGTGCGGCAGCGCAAGGTGGAACGCCGACGAAGGAGGTGCGCGCGTTTGCCTTGTGGGAGGGAGACCTTGCGCTGCCAACGGGTTTGGTCTGAGCCAGCCGACTAACTTGCACTGGCTTTTTCATTTGCTGGCTGCCATATTTGCGACTTTTGTACTGGTTGCCCTGCGGATGGTTTCGGCTCTTAGAGTGGGCGTATTGGGCTTGCGGGTTGGCAGCGCCGCAAGCACATCAAAAAAGTTTTGCCGTTTCTGGGGTGTTGGTAGGAGTGCTGCCTGCTGCGGGTTAGGTTGAAATGGCTGCCGAGACGATTGGTTGCGGTGTTATCCCTTGTGGTGGCACAGCAATAGGCAAAAAGCAGGCTGCACGGGCGGGTTGGATTTTGGTGGGCTGGCGCAGCATAGGGGTGCTGTCAGAGGTTGCGGGTGGGGCACTTTTATGCTGCACGGGTTTGCCAGCGCAAAGGATAGCAGCGGTATGCCGCAGCGGGTTTGGAGTGAGGGAGGGCGTGGCATGAGAGCGGATAGCCTGACCCCGCCTTTGCTACACTTTTGACTGGCGAAGCCCAGCTGCTATTATTGATGGCGGGGATGCGCCCAAATGGTTGTTTTTGTTAAATACTTATTCTACGAGGTTGGTAATGGGTTCAAACTTGTACTTATGGGGGCTACAATTTAAAGTCCTAATAAGTTGTTTATCAATTTGTTAGGATTTTATTTTTTGTGCCAACAGGGTATTTAGCAAACAATAAGAAGCTTTAAGTTAAAAAAACACAAAAGTTACTTTAGCTGAATATGGACCTAAAATATTCAGCTCTTCCTTCTCCTACTCACAAAAAAGAGCGTAAACCCACTTACTACTGTTACCAAACTAAATATAGAAAATGCCTTCAATATCCAGTTAGAAATATTATCTCTCGAAGAATAATCCATCGCGTGCAGCATCCACAGGAAGTCGAATTGCCGCCACGGGCGGTTTCTATATTTTTGAATGGTGCCCAATTCTGTAGAAACATAAACAATCGTTTTTCGCTCATCGCCAAAAGTGACTGCATAGGCAGGCAGCGGTTGTGCCCGATATTCGTGGTGTGCGGATGCTTTGGTTAGATATTCTACTTGCGTCATTTTTCCTTTACCTGCGTAGCCATTTTGAGCTACTTGTATCGCTTCTTCTTTTGATAAGGGAGTGCGTAAACGACCGGTTTGCGCATCGGCAAGTTTTACAATTGGATGATGGTGTTCATGCCCAGTCGGGGAATACATGATTTGCCAAGTCGGTTTTCCTAAAACATTTACTAATTTCATTTCGGAGACACTATCTATTGCTAAACTATCTAATATAACCGATGGAGAAACATACTCATTTGCTGTCGCTATCAAAGGAAGCCGTGCTTTTTCATAATCGCCATGTACTTCGTGCATATCGCTCCAACTGAAATAAAGTCCTCCTACCGTCCAAAGTAATAACTGGATACCGAGGGTTAAGCCAAGCCACCGGTGCGTTCGGCGGATGAAGTAATGAATTTTCGATTTTCTCATTAGAAACAGGATTTAATTCAGTAACCCAACAAATTTAAAATAGAGCATATTATTTAAAAAATCTTATTTTCAATGCTTTGAGTGCTGCCTACTGCTAACTGCCTACTCAAGTAGGTGTCATTTTAATTTTGAACGAAGAAATTGGGCATTAATCGCAACAATAACGGTGCTAAGACTCATCAATACCGCGCCCATTGCCGGACTAAGCGTGAACGTAGGATATAAAACACCGGCTGCTAATGGAATGGCAAAAATATTATAGCCGGTTGCCCAAATTAAGTTTTGTACCATTTTATTATAAGTGGCTTTGCCAAAGAAAATGAGATTAGTTACATCGGAAGGACGGCTATCAGTCAGAATTATATCTGCCGTTTCTGCTGCAACATCGGTACCACTGCCCACCGCAATGCCTACGTCCGCCTGCGCCAATGCCGGAGCGTCATTCACGCCATCGCCGGTCATGGCTACAAATTCACCTTTTGCTTGTAAATCTTTGACAATATCTACTTTCTGATGCGGTAAAACCTCTGCGAAAAAACCATCTAATTTCAATTGATTGGCGACGGTGGCTGCTACTTTCGCGTTATCGCCAGTTGCCATAAAAACTTTGATACCACTCTTTTTTAGTTGTTGAATCGCCTCGGCAGCGTCGGGTCGAATCTCGTCGGCGAGTGCAATAAAACCGGCGAGTTTTTCTTCTACAAGTACAAACACGATGGTTTCCGTAGCGTTGCCGGTACTTTGTGCTGGCAATGCAATGTTATTTTCACGCAGATAGCTAGGGCTGACCACTTTTATTTTTTGAGCATTTATTTCTCCGGCTACGCCTTTTCCGGTGATAGCTGTAAAATTACTTATGCTTGGTAGGGTAAGGTTTCGTTCTTTGGCGGCACGTACAATGCCGGAAGCGATGGGGTGTTCACTTTCTTGTTCCAAAGAAGCAGCTAATGATAATAAATCATTTTCATTATATTTTTCTGATACGGATATGATACGGCTTACGCCAAATTCTCCTTTGGTCAGCGTGCCGGTTTTATCAAAAACCATTGCACTAATCTTACGCGCATTTTCAAAAGCAGTTCGGTTGCGAATCAACAATCCTTTACTGGCGGACATCGCCGTAGAAATAGCCACCACCAGCGGAATTGCTACACCCAGCGCGTGCGGACAAGACGTGACCATCACCGTGACCATCCGTTCCAAGGCAAAAGCAATACCTTGTCCTTTTATCAACCAAATTGCCAGTGTAGCAAAACCCACGCCTAAAGAAATGAAAGTCAACCATTTAGCAGCACGGTCTGCCAAGTGTTGCGTCTGCGACTTGGCTGCCTGCGCTTCTTTGACCAATGTAATAACTTTATTGAGATAACTATCTTTTCCTTCTTTTTCTACTCGCACTTTCAGGCTTCCTTCACCATTAATACCACCTGCAATGAGGTCGCTACCGGGCGTTTTTTGTACAGGTACGCTCTCGCCGGTGAGCATACTTTCATTCACATAACTTTCCCCCTCGATGACTTTGCCATCCACGGGAATTTTTTCGCCGGGTTTTACCAATACGATGTCACCAGGTTTGAGTTCGTCCACGCGCATATCATGCAGCATCTCCCCATGATATATATGGGCTTCGGCAGGCAGCATTTTCACTATCAATTCTAAAGCGCGGGACGCACCGGCTACCGACCGCATTTCCAACCAATGCCCAAGTAGCATAATGACAATCAGCGTTGCCAATTCCCAATAAAAATCCATACCTACCACCAGCCCAGTTGCAACGGCGGTGCTGTATAAATAAGCAACCGAAATGGCAATGCCGATAAGCGTCATCATCCCAGGTTCGCCTCGCCTCAGTTCCTGTACCAAACCTTTCAAAAATGGCATTCCACCATAAAAATAAATAATCGTACCCAACAACAGCGACACCCAATTGCTACCCGGAAAGGTAAATTCATACCCTAAAATATGTTGAAACATGGGTGAAATAATGACTACCGGAACGGTGAGCGCCAGACAAATCCAAAATCGTCGCAGAAAATCAGTTATCATTGCCGAATGGTCATGTCCGCCGTGTCCGGCAGCAGCGGAATGGGATTCGCCGTGTTTGTTAGGAGCGATATGTTTTGAATGGTCGGGATGGGTCATCATGATTTTGAAGTTTATTACATTGCAATAAAAACACCAGCGTAAATTTCACCCCGGAGTTTACAGCGTTTCACAGCGTATTTTACTGGAAATTAACAAATATAGCTCTGTGAAACTTTGTAGCCTCTGTGGTGAATGTCTTATTATATGTTTAAAATATACATTCTATTTATTTACTTACTTTTATCGGAAAAGCGATTTTGATTTTTTCCCAGGCAACTGCCAAATTAGCTTGAGTGTCCCCCGTTTTTTCAATGCTGTAAGTCAACCTTTCCGTGTGTAGATTTTCTACTGGTTTTACTTGAAAACGTAAGATATCATCGGCGGCATTATATTCATCGGTGAGATGTTGGTCCCAATTTTTATTTAAAATGACCGTCCATGTTTCCTTACCGGGAATGGTGAAAATAGCATATTTACCCGCCGGAATCTTCGTGTTATTCACTTCAAAATCACTGGATACTTCCAGCGAAGTGGCTTTATGTCCACCCGTCACCCAAACCTCCTCATAAGGCACTAAGCCGCCCCAGATAACTCTTTCCCGTACTCCTGGCGAATGATATTTAATTTTAAATGTTTCATTTCCTACCGTTGTTTCCATTTCTCTTGGAATGGCTTTTTTGGTGGTGTAGGCGGACGGAGCAGTAGCCGTAGTTGCAGATTCTGAATTAGCGTCGGCAGTTTCTGCAGGTACTTGATTGTTGTTGCAACCTGTCAATAAAACAAGCGTAATTACAAAAAAGGATAAAAAGAAGGATTTCAAGTTCATATTTTTTGTTTTTTATAAAATATTAATTAAAAAGGGCGGCTATCGGTCAAAATAATTTCCACCTGTTTTCTACTTAGTTTATTTAGATGATTCATTATGTTTTTTATGCAAGATGTAGATAAATATTGCCATTATTAGGATTGATACCAAAGAAGAAGGTAAAGTTCCAAGTTCTAAGCCACCTTTAGACAAAGGCTTTGTCAAGAAATCGCCGAATGTTGCCCCAAATGGTCGGGTAAAAATGAAAGCTATCCAAAACAGAAGAATATGGTTGATTTTCGTATAATAATGAAGTAGCACAACTATTAATATTACTGCGCCTGTTATTATTGCTCCGTTTAAATAACTTAGTCCTAAATTATCACTTAAAAAGTCGCCAAAAGCAGTGCCTAAACTATTTGAAAAAAGAATAGCTACCCAATAGTAAATTTCCTTGGGTCTTTCCGTAATCGGATAGACTTCAAGATTTTTATATTTTTTATACCACAGCATTAAAGTTAAAATCAAACAACTAACGAGTAATAAACTACCCCAAGCATAACCCAAATGTAATGTTCGGTCAATAAAGTCGGAAATTTCTGTACCCAAAGTAGTAGTCCCCACTATTACTAACCAGTAAATTACAGGAACATATTGCTTTACAGATAATTGGGTAAACAAAACCCCTAAAAAAAAGAATAGCGTAATGCCTATTCCTACTACATATCCCAAATTAAGGGTCATAGAAATGAAATCGCCCAGCGTTTCACCAAGTGTCGTGGCTACTATTTTCATCAACCAAAACATTAAAGTAATTTTGGCAACCTTATTTAAATTTGGCATTTCCATTTATTATCTATTTTTACAAACAACTGTAAATCTTCTTTTAATATCATTTTTTACTTACCATAGATTTTACACAATATCCGATTGCTCTTTACTTTTGAAATAACTTTTCAATGCTTTTTCGCCAATCGCGTAGAACACCACCGGCGTTACAATAATATCCAACAGCGTACTACTTACCAATCCGCCCAAAATGACGGTTGCAACCGGATAGAGAATTTCCTTACCCGCTGCTTGTGCATCCAACGTAAGCGGAATGAGCGCTAACGCTGCCACTAAAGCCGTCATCAACACGGGTACTAATCGCTCCAACGAGCCGCGTATAATCATTTGCTTGGAAAAGCGTTCGCCTTCATGTTCTATTAAATGAATGTAATGAGAAATCATCATAATGCCGTTTCGACTGGCAATACCCGTCAAAGTAATAAAACCCACTAAAGAAGCAACCGAAAATACGCCGCCGGTAATCATGACCGCCACGACACTTCCAATGAGTGCCAAAGGAATATTTAACATGATTTGTAATACAATCAGCGATGATTTAAAATGCTGATACAACACCAGAAAAATACCGGCGAAGGAAAAAATACTCAATAACAAAATAAGCTGGGTAGCCGATTGCTGGCTTTCAAATTGCCCACCATATTGCAAAAAATAACCTTCTGGTAATTGGACGTTGGCTGCCAGTTTTTGCTGGATTTCTTTCACCGTGCTGCCGAGGTCGCGGTCTTGCACATTACAACTAATCACGATTCTACGTTGCGTATTTTCGTGCGAAATCGTGTTGATGGCGCTGGTGTATTCGATGGACGCAATTTGTTGCAAGGGAATGAGATTGCCTTCGGGCGTGTGTACCTGCGTGTTGCGAATGGCTTCGATGTTGGTGCGTTCTTCGTCGGTCGTTCGGAGCAAAATATCAAAGGTTTTTTGTCCGTCTATGATTTGACCCGTCACTTTGCCATTATAAAAAATTTCCAAGTCTTCGGCTACTTTTCCGGCTTGAATGCCATAGCGTTGCAGGGCTTCGCGGTTGACTTTGATGAGTAACTGCGGCACCATCACTTGTTTTTCAATCTGTACATCTACTGCACCGGGGACGGATTCAATCTCGGCAGCGATTTGATTGGCGTAATTACGAATTTCTATGATATCTTCGCCAAATAACTTAATCGCAACTTGCGCTCTTACCCCGGAAAGTAAATGGTCGAGGCGATGCGAAATGGGCTGCCCGATATTGACCGAAACGCCTTTCAGTTTTTCTAATTCCTTGCGGATATTGGCGACAATTTCATCCCGACTTCTTTTTATATCCGATTTTAACTCCACTTCGATTTCAGAATTACTCACCGGCTCGACGTGTTCGTCCAGTTCGGCGCGTCCGGTACGGCGGCTCACGTATTCTACTTCGGGTACACGCAGCATCAATTTTTCAGCAATCGTGCCAATTTTATTACTTTCTTCCAGCGAAGTGCCCGCGGGAGCAGACAAATTAAGCGTAAAAGAACCTTCATTGAAAGGCGGTAAGAATTCCGTACCGAAAAACGGAACAATCGCAATAGACAACACAATCAACAATCCGGCAAAAGGAATAATCACTCGCGGATGCTTCAACCCCCAATGCAACAATCGGGTATCCTCTCTTTTCAGCCAACGTACCAGTCGGCTTTCTTTTTCCGCGTGCGCTCTTTTTATATTTCCCAATAAATAACTACATAAAGCCGGCGTAACGGTTAAAGAAACCAATAAAGATGCGGTAATGGATGTAATGTAAGCAATACCGAGCGGCGCAAATATTTTACCCTCAATGCCTTGCATATAAAAAAGTGGCAGGAAAACCAGCACCACGATAACCGTAGCATACACAATAGAATTCCGGACTTCGCTACTCGCCTCGAAGACGACTTGCAGGGTTGGTTTGGGATTATCCATTTGCCGATTTTCCTTGAGTCGCCGGAAGACATTTTCCACATCTACGATGGCATCATCTACCAGTTCACCGATTGCAATGGCAAGCCCGCCCAGCGTGAGGGTATTGATAGAAATATCAAACCATTTAAATACAATAGCCGTAATAACCAACGATAATGGAATCGCGGTAAGTGTAATAATCGTTGTTCTAAAATTTAATAAAAATAGAAAAAGTATAATTACAATTAAAATAAATCCGTCGCGCAGGGCTACTTCTACATTATGAAGCGAATTGACAATAAAACTTTTTTGTTGAAAAATATAGGGATTTAATTTAATATCAGTCGGTAAGGATTGACTCAATTCTGCCAATGCTTTTTCCACTTCATTTGTCAATTCGACGGTACTTGCGCCGGGTTGTTTTTCTACCGTAAGAATAACGGCAGGTTTTGCATTAATACTGGCATCGCCGCGTTTGATAGCTGCCCCGAAAGTTACATCTGCTACCTGCGACAATAAAACGGGCAAACCGGCTTTATTCGTAACCACCGTACCGCGCAAATCGTCCAAAGTATAAGCCCTGCCGACGTTGCGAATGAGTACTTCCGAGCCATGTTGGTCAAAAAAACCGCCGGTACTATTCTGATTTCCCGATTGCAACGCCTCGTCCAAGTCATCAATCGTGAGATTATATTGCTTGAGTTTGCTGGAGGAAACCAGAATTTGATACTGCCGCCGGTCGCCGCCAATGGGAATTACTTGTGATATGCCCTTGATACTCAATAATCTGCGGCGAATCGTGAAATCCGCCAGGGTGCGCAAGTCGGCAGCGCTGGTAGAATCGCTGGATACGCCTACTAACATAATTTGCCCCATCACCGAACTAATGGGTCCCATCACAGGTGTGATGCCCGCCGGAAGTTGCACCGTTTGCAGTTTTTCCGCCACCAATTGCCGAGCCAAGTAAATATCGGTATCCCAATCAAACTCGACGAACACCATTCCAATCCCGATGGAAGAGCTACTGCGCACGAGTTCCACGCCGGGCGCGCCGTTGAGCGCGGTTTCTACGGGCAGCACCACTTGGGTTTCCACTTCTTCGGGCGCCATGCCGTTGGCTTCTAAGAAAATAGTTACGCGCGGACGGTTCAAATCGGGCAACACATCTACCGGTAAATTAACAATTGTAAAAGTGCCATACACCAAAATCAGTGCCGCGAAAGCCACGACAAACAGGCGGTTTTGCAAAGAAAATTTAATAAGCCTATCCAGCATGATATTTGAAAATTGAAATTTTCTAAAATAAAAATCAACTACAGAGGACACAAAGTTTCACAGAGGCTACACCATACTCTGTGTGACTCTGTCAACTCTGTGGTTAAAAAATTTAATGATTGTCGTGGTCTTCTCCTCCACCGGGTGAATGTTCCTCTTTTGCTTTCGATGCGTCGCCTTGCGCTACATTCAGCACAAAATCGGTGGTATGGATTTTACCTGCACTTTGAAATTGCAGCCAACCGCGATAAATACCGGGTTTTTCAAAAGTAGTGTGTAGGTCGAATGCGCCATCTGCCACGTCTGGGTGTACGTGCAAATATTTTTTGTCTGCCATATCCACCACGACCACGTGGGCTTTTGCACCCAGATAGTTTTCCAGCGTGTTTGCATCTACCACTTTGCCTTTTTGTTTCACAATTCCTTTGATGTGCATCGGCTGGTTGCTCAGGAATTTTCCACCCAATGGGTCAAGCGTAATACTGAAATCGCCGGAATTACCAGTCAATTTTGCAGTGTTGAACGTCTTGGCAGGAGCCGCTTTACCTGCTACATTTACCAGCGTTTTTTCTACCTGATGCCCAGCGCCGCTTGGTTTATAATCTGAAAAAACAAAATATTCTCCGCCGCTTGGAAAGGTGTAATCAATCGTATAACTTCCGTCCGCCTGAAATTCTGGGTGAATGTGGTCGAAAAATCCCAAATCTCGGCTTACGACAATGGTGTGAATCTTCTTCTCATGCGCTACATCCAAAGGTACTTGGGTAGATTCGTTGCCTTTAATTCTTGGCGCGAAGGTCATTTTTACACTTTTACCGGCTTCCACTTGCGTTGGATTGGCAGTGTATTGCATAAAATACGTGTTGGTATTGGTGGTCGCTGCTGCGTCGTTGTGCTCCAAATCCATACCGCATTTCGGGCACTCGCCGGGTTTGTCGCTCACCACTTCCGGGTGCATGGGGCAAACGTATTGGTGCTGATGTTCGCCCGCCGCGACGGTTTCAGCAGTAGCTCCATCGGCTTCGGCAGTGTTTTTAGAACCGCCGCCGCAAGCAACGGAGAATACGAATAAAAATAGCAAGATTACATTTTGATAATTTTTCATTTTATTTCCTTTTAATTGTTAAATAGAATATTTTAACCGCAGAGGCGCAGAGGACGCAGAGAAAATTTCACCTCAAACTCTGTGTAACTCTGTAAACTCTGTGGTTTGAATAATAATTTACTGATTTAAATACATCATTTTCATTTGATATGCGCCGTTGAGGACGATTCTTTCCCCGTCTTCCGCTCCTTTTAAAAGCACGGTATAAGTGCCATTATTTTCACCCAATTGCACAAAACTCATTGAGTAATGTTCCGCACTGTCTTTAATAAAAACAACCGGTCTGCCGTTAATTTCTGTAATGGAACTATTGGGCAACATCATATCACGAGTAGTTTGTGTAGCAAAAGCGCGGATATTTACAAATTCTCCGATTTTAAAATCATTATTGCGATTGTCCATTTCAAATAAAACCCGTTGCGATTGATTGGTTGGATTGATGGTTTGGGCAGGAGAAATGAGCGTTACCTCAGCAGTTCGATGCTGGTCTTTATCTTTGTCCGCACATTCCACCACGTAGCGATTATTGCCATATATTTTTTCAATATCTTTATCATACACTTGCGCTTCGATGTAAACCTTACTGATGTTATTAATCGTGAAAAGCGGTTCATTGGCATTCACGGTAGCGCCTACGGCAAGGGTAAAATCCTGCACCGTGCCATTAATCGGCGATTTCAACGTGATAAACCTACCGGAAGCGGATTTCAGCACTTGTAAATTATTTTTAGCTTTTTCCAAGCGGGCTGCGGCTTCGTCCACATCTCTTCGCGCGGCGATGTCTTCGATGGTTTTCAAGCGGTCGTATTCCTTGCGAGCAGCTTCGTATTCTGCCGTTAGATTATTCCGTTCCGTTAATAAACCAATTTGCGAAGCCGCTTCAATGTTCTGTTCTACCACTGCCAGCGTTTGACCCGCCGTCACTTTTTGCCCAACTTTTACGCGCAGAGAAGTGAGTTTGCCGTTTTGAGGAGCCGCTATTGCCGCCTGTCCGGCGCTCGATGGAATGACCGTACCAAAGAGCTTGACACTTCCCGTAAACTCGCCCGGCTGTAATTTTTGAGTGACAATATCAAATAGAAATTGCGTTTCCTTCGGCACATTTAGTTGATTAGAAAAACTGCCTTTCTTTTTATTTTCTTCATCATGCCCTTCATGCGCTTGCGCCGCATTATAAAAAGTAGCGGGAATTAAACAAGTTATGATAACTGTTAACACTGCTTTATTCACTCGCCGACGCATGGTGAGATAAGTAAGTAAAATGCCAATGAGAAAAGCACTGACAAACCCCAAGATGTAAAGCGGATTAAAACCGGCAGTATTGGAAGCAGCAGCAGCAGCTTCGTCAATCGGCAATTCTTTCCCAACTTCGATGGGTTTTAATTGTAATAAATCAGGACCTAAGGCTGCATTAATACTTACATTCAGTGCATAATTTTGCTGCTTGGGAAAGGTCGTGCTGATGGCGTAAATACCCGGTTCGGTTTCTGTAACAGTAAATTTCAATTGTGAATCTTCGGGACTTGTTACTTGCAGCGTTGCTTTTGCTATCGGTTGATTAGAATTAAAATTACTCAAAAACAGGGTGAGTTCTGCCGCTTCGCCGGGGTGAATCGGGTCATATCGAAGTAATAGTTCGTATTTATCGGATACGGTTTCGATGGAGAAAAAGGAAGTTCCTTCCGCTGTCAGATTTTTTTTCTTAGGGTCGTCGTGTCCTTCATGGGCTATTGCCGTAGGTAAAATGCTGATTATCAATAAGAATAACCAAACAATTTTTATAATCCTTTTCATAATTGACCATTTAAATAGTTGATAAGAATAGCAGCTTCGTGAAAGCCTTTCAAATTTTCTAAATATCGTAAGCGAATATCATAAGCGTCATTGATGGCTCGTAAACTCGTGATGTAGTCCGTCTGTCCGCTTTTAAATAATCGGTCTGCCGTTTCAATAATGGTATCTGCTTGTTTCAGTCCTTTTTGGTTGTAATAATCCAGGGTCTTTTGGAATTTTAGATAATTGCTCGCCGCCTGTTGTTTCTTCAATTGCAGTTCTTGTTGCACCGCCAGCAAATTTTGTCCGGCGACCTCTACTGCCGTTTGTGCTGCGTTGATTCTGCCTTTGTACTGCCCGTACCACAGCGGAACCGTGATTCCTACATTAAAGCGATTTTCAAAAGGCGAGTCACGTTCTCCCTGATTGGCATAGCCAATGGTAAAACCAGGCAAGGCGCGGACTTTTTCAACGGCGAGCGCTTGGCGATTTACTTCGATTTCCTGCTGGGAATACTGCACATTGGGACTTTGACTCAGACCTGTGGAATCCATTATCGAATTGTCAGCAGTAATTATCAAATTGGTGGAAGCAAGCGATGTCACTGAAAAATCCTCACTTACGCCGGTTAACCAAGCCAACTGGCGTTTGTTAGACTGTAATTCAGCTTGTAATTGCACCAAGCGACTTTCCGTTTCATTGTACTGCGAAGTGGTGTAGGTGGTTTGCAAAAAATCAACTTGTCCGGCAGTAAAAGAGCGTTCCACAGCGGTTGCAATTTTAGAATAGGTATCGGTTTGACGGGTCAAAAATGCTACTTGTTCCTGCAAATACTGGACATTCAAATACAGCAGCCGTACTTGCAGCCGCAGGTCGTTTTGGGCAATTGCCTGATTTTTTTCACTTAACCGGGTTTGTTGTTGCGCCAGCTTTTTTTGCTTGCCATAAATCGTTGGAAAATTGAAAGATTGCTGCACGCCAAACGTGTAGAAATTGCCCGTCGGACTTTCTACCACCAATGCCGGATTAGGCAGGTCGAGCGCGCTTTTTTCCAGATACCGATTTTGCATGGTTTGCAAAGCACTCGCTTTGAGTGCCGGGCTTTTTTCGGCAGCCAGTTTCAAAATTTCGCCTACTTCCAGCACTTGCTGGGCAGCCGCTTGTTGTGCCGTACTAAATAAAAATAGCAGCACCGCAATAAAAACAATGTTTTTATGCATGATTTTCTCAATAATTTGACAGACCGCATTACAGAATGCGCCTAAATTCCGAATCGGAAGTCTTTAAAACTTTGCCGTTTCAGCCATTACTAAAATTCAGATGGATAATAATTGACATCACTTCACAGCTCTAATCGAGCGGTGAAAATGATTACCTACTTGGAAAAAATAATCAGGAAAGGATTAGCATTTTGGCGGTTGCCAAATATCGGTATGAAAAGATTGCAGCGTAATATTACTACGTATTTCCGGTAGTGCTTCTTTAAATAAGGAATTAGAAATTAAAGATTTGATACCAAAACTGGTAAAAGTTGAAGTTTGAGAATGTACACAGCCGCAACCGCAGTTACAATCGTCGCCGCATCCACCAATTGGGCAAGAGTGGTTTTTGTGAGACTCTTCTTTTGCTGTTTGATGATGGATTTTTTCGCGCGTAGCTTGTTTTTCGTCTGACTTAGCCGTTTTTTCTTCTTTATGCGAGCATCCGTAGGCATAGGACGTTGGCACGGTGGCAAACAGCACCGCAACCAATAAAACCAATAATATGCCTGACAATTGTTTCATGCTTTTAAAATCCTCGCGAATTTCGGAAATTCAAGCGATTAATTCAAATAATTGATGATTTATAACAACATTTTAAAAGTAAACACCATCCTTATTTAAAGAGTTGTACTTCTGACTAATTGAAAAAAAGAAGCTACTTGCAGCACGACTTGCGCGGCACAAGCAACTTCTTTCCAATTTTCCAAAGGTAATTCAACCAACTTCGGTTCATTTTTTTCAAATTTAATTACTCATAACGGACTGGCTTGCCATCTTTCTGCATGCTTCGGCACAGGCTCTGCAAGCTTCCGCACATTCCCGGCAATGCTCCATGTGGTTGGCGTGTTTCTCACATTCTTCGGCACAGGCATCACAGATTTGGGCGCAAACCTGACATAGTTGAGCGACAAACATTCCGCCCATTGCCATTACGCGTGCAGCGGCGTAGCAGATTTCGGCGCATTCGCGGTCTAATTGGATACATTTTGCCATCATCTTTACATCTTGCTCTTGGAGGCAAGCGGTGGCACAATGTTCACACTCCGTAGCGCATTCTAAACACGCATCAATGCAGGATTGGAATTTTTCGTGACTCATAATTTTGAAATTTTTTGGGTAAAGAAATTATAAAAAACTGAGAAGAGTGCAGCTATTGCTGCACCTGCATATTCAATGTTTCCGCTTTGAAACCTGCTTTTTGTACCGTTGCGATGACTTCTGCTTCCGTAATGCCTTCTGCGTGTACGGTCAACACTTTATCGCCGTTGGTGGTATCTACTTCCCAATGGCACACGCCTTCCGCTTCATTTCCATCATTTCCGGGCTACTCATCATGGACTTACACATTCGAGACATCATACTCGTGTCGGCTTTAACGGTTTCCATCATACCTGACATCATACGATTTATCATTTCAGGATCATCTTCATCATCTTCATCACTTGCTATCAACGCCAGGGCAATTGTATTGCCTCCTGCCAGACGCTAAAATAATAAGTATTCTAAAATGCCTTCGCTCAGGTGGCAGCTTTGCGTTTTCGTCATTGGGTTTCATCCTTCGTTTTTTTCTTTATTTTTTTAATAGTAGAATAAATCCCATAAACAACCATCAAGCCAATAAAAACATATACCCATACTGGAATATTTTTACCAGCTATAATCAAATAGAGGTAAGCTGATATAAAAAAGAAGCCAGTTAATAATACAGGTAGAACGATTGATTTTTTATTTTTGATATTTTTGATCGTCCAGCTTAAACAAAGAAAAAAAAACGGTATCGCACCTACATAGATGCCTCCAAAGATGTAAGGGTTTACGTTGTATTTATCACCCAAACCTAAAAACCATTCTGTAAATGTTTCCCGCCAACTCATTAGCTAAAAAGTTTAAAAGCAACGTGTAATAATTTTATCAAGCCTGAGGTTAAAGTCTTCTGCTTATGCCTCACAATAAGCTGTTGGTTAATCCTTGTGGCAACGGGATAAGGATATATTTTATTAAAGATGCTACTGATTGATAACCCTAAAGTGTTAGCCAATATTAGTTCCTGTATGAGTTCCCCTGCACCAGGTGCAATCATTGTACCCCCAAGAATTTTTTCTTTCTTGAAGAAGCCGCCTTTGCTGATGTAAAGAATAGTTCTGGCGTATCGATAATTATCCGTAACTGCCCTGTCGTCACCACTAAAATCCTGTTCCAATTTTTCGTACTCAATACTTCTATCCTTTAGTTGTTTTTCATTTAATCCAAAGGTGGCTATTTCAGGATCGGTAAAAGTGACCCACGACATGTGATCGTTGTT
>ENA-ORBV01002524-ORBV01002524.1-microbial-mat-metagenome-genome-assembly--contig:-NODE-2524-length-38435-cov-4.936597_pt1 | contig 38435 bp, 31 predicted proteins | sample MGYA00237777_ERZ505514 | MGnify/ENA primary metagenome ERZ505514 (study PRJEB26160, sample SAMN06269048) | microbial mat metagenome | isolation source: Oligotrophic lake microbial mat | place... | reverse complement strand
CCGCTGGAGGTCACCAACACAGATCGCGCAGATTCGCCCCGTGACGACGCGCGGGACCGACGGCCGCTACTGGGCCCCCGATCCGAATGCGACGCGGCTCTTCTTCTCGTCCACGGCGCGGCCGCTCGCCAAGGGCGAAGGGTATGTCTCGAGCTATTTTCTGTTCTTCCCTATGGTCGCGTATGGCGTGACCGACCGCATCACGCTCGCGGCGGGAACCCCCATCCTGCCCGGCCTCATGGGTCGGATGTGGTACTTCGCGCCCAAGGTGACGCTGGTGAACCACGAGAAGCTTTCGGTCGCCGTCGGCGCGCTCGGCGTTTGGATTCCTGAGATCGCAGACGGCTCGTCCGTGGGGATCGGGTACGTCTCGAGCACGTACGGTACGAGGGACCGAGCGGTCACGGTCGGGGCAGGGTGGGGCTACTTCTCTGATGGAGGGACGACCGATTTCTCAAGCCGCCCAGTGTTCGTGCTCGGTGGCGAGAGACGGGTGTCGGCGTCGATCAAGCTGATCACCGAGAACTGGCTCGCCTTCAACTCGGGGAGCGTCGGAGGAATCGCGTCGGGTGGAGTCCGGTTCATCGGCTCACGCCTCTCGTCGGACCTTGGACTCGGGGCCGCTGTCGGCGCGACGGGGGGATGCTGCTTCCCGATGGTGAACTTCGTGTACAGCTTCGGAAACACAGGGCGCTGACCCGGCGGGCACCGGCGCCGGAGGCCGCGCATTCACTCCATATGCGTTCCCTGCTGCTGGTACTCGGCGATCAACTGAACCTTGACGCGCCGATCTTCGTCGGCGCCGATCCCGCGCGCGATGTGCTCTGGATGGCGGAGGTGGCGGCGGAGTCCACGCATGTCTGGTCATCGAAGCCGCGGACCACGCTCTTCCTCAGTGCGATGCGGCACTTTCGCGTGGCCGCGGAGTCGCGCGGCTGGCGCGTGCAGTACACGCCGCTGGACGACGCCGCCAACAGCGGCACCCTTGACGGCGAACTCCGTCGCGCCTGCCTCGCCGAGCGGCCGGAGCGGGTCATTGTCACCGAGCCCGGTGATCACCGAGTGCTGCAGCTGCTGCGCGGCGTCGCCGACGAACTGGCGCTTCCGCTCGAGGTGCGCACCGACACGCACTTTCTCTCAAGCGTCGCGGACTTCCGCGCCCATGCGGCCGGCCGCAAGCAACTACGTATGGAGTTCTTCTATCGTGAAATGCGGAAGAAGCACGGCGTACTGCTTGAGCCCGATGGATCGCCGGTGGGAGGGGCTTGGAACTTTGACGCGGAGAATCGCGGCAGCTTCGGCAAGAAGGGCCCGGGGCTCGTGCCGACTGCCCGGCGCTTCCTCCCTGATGCCATCACGCGCGAGGTCATTGCGCTCGTGACAACGTGCTTTGCGGATCATCCGGGCTCGCTCGCCGCGTTCGACTGGCCAGTGACGCCGGCCGAGGCCACGGAGGCGCTCGATGACTTCATCGCGAATCGGTTGCCGGACTTCGGGCGCTGGCAGGATGCGATGTGGACGCGTGAACCCTGGCTCTACCACTCGCGCCTCGCGGCGGCGATGAACCTGAAGTTGCTCGACCCGCGTGATGCCATCGCGGCGGCGGAACGCGCGTATCACGACAAGCGCGCTCCGCTCGAGGCGGTAGAAGGATTTATTCGGCAGATCCTCGGGTGGCGCGAGTACGTGCGCGGCGTCTACTGGATGCACATGCCGCAGTACCTCGAACGCAACGCGATGGGCGCGCACGAGGCGCTCCCGCCCTTCTACTGGGACGCGAAGACCGAGATGGTCTGTCTTGAGGACGCGTTGCATCAAACGCTGGAGTTCGGCTACGCGCATCACATTCAGCGCCTGATGGTGACGGGGCTCTACGCGCTGCTGCTCGGCGTCGACCCCGTGCAGCTCCACGCCTGGTATCTCGCGGTGTACGTCGATGCCGTGGAGTGGGTCGAACTGCCCAACACGCTCGGCATGTCGCAGTACGCCGATGGTGGGGTGATGGCGTCGAAGCCCTATGTCGCCAGTGGGAAGTACATCCAGCGCATGAGCAACTACTGTACCGGATGTCGCTTCGACCCGGCCAAGTCCACAGGGGAGGACGCCTGTCCCTTCACGACGCTCTACTGGGATTACCTGCTACGGCATGAGCAGGCGTTGAAGGGGAATCAGCGGATGACGATGCAGCTGAAGAATCTGACCCGTCTGGATTCAGCGACGCGAGCGGCAGTCGGTGCAAGGGCCGAGGTGATCCGGGCGAGTGGCGGCGCGCCGCCCGTGGCCGAAGAGGTCAGCGCCAGAGCGTGAGCGGTACCAGTCCCCAGTAGGCAAGCAACCCGAGCCACTGTGCGGCCATCAGCATCGACAGGAGATCGAGTCTGGCGCCGACGGTGCGGGTGCCGGCCCGGACTCGGATGATGATGGCGCCGATCAGTGCGAGCGGCAACAGCAGCGTCAGCGCGGCAATCGTACCGTTGGCGATAGTGAGATCGCCGATCGCGAGGAACCCTTGCGAGAGGTACAGCAGAGGAGACAGTGCGAGGAGGGCGAGCGCGAGCGTCGGCCAGGCCATTGGCTCGGCGCGCCAATCTCCCCTTGCCCGCGCCCGCAACGTCCGGGTGGTGCCGACGACGAGCAGGTGCAAAAGTCCGAGCACGCCGAGGGCGGCGCTGGTCCAGAGTGTGAGGAGGTAGCCAAAACTGACGCGCTCCCATGTGCGCTGACCGTCGCTGATGAACGGCTTCCCCTCGGTCGTCGACGCCAGCACGTGCGAAGCCTCCGACCGCCCGTCCGCGCGGAAGCGGGCGCCACCGACGGGGACGAGGGCGCGTGCGGTGCCTTGGAGTGGGGCGAACCGGAGCGTATCGCGATTCCACGTGACCTGTGTGACGCCGGTGAGCTCGTCGAGATAGGCGAACTGTGCGAAACGCACCGGACGTACGAGGTAGCGTCCCTCCCACCGCGACACGTCGATGGTCGGTGCGGCGACGGGTGTCTTCACTCGCAGCGGGAGATCAAGGGCACGCGTCAGGAGCGCATCGACGCGATCGAAGTTGGCTTGTTCGGGGTCGGTGTTGAATGCGACGAAGAACGCGCGCTGCGCTTCGGGATACACGCAGAGGGCAGCGCGAAAGGTGCCGTTGTTTCCAAAGTGACACCCGCCGATCACGCCATGGCGGTCACGTCGCGACAATCCCAGCGCGTACCCAGCGGCAAGACCAGCGCGGGCGGCCTCCGTTCCCGTCGGCGCGGCCATCGCGCGAAGCAGTGTGCTGTCGACGACGACCACTCCATTCACTACGCCGTCGCTCATCATGAATCGCGCGAGCCGCGCCATGTCTTCTGCGGTCGTGGTGAACTGACTCGCGGGTCGCACGGGAATGGCCATGGCCGCACTGGTCGTGACGATGTCGAAGTGCCCCATGGCGACGGAGGTGTCAGCCTCCCCTCCCGTCTGGCTGACGAAGTGCGATGTGCTCCTGTGCATCTGAAGCGGTGCAAGCAGCGCGGACTCGAGATAGGTCTCGTACCGAGTGCCGCTGACCGACTCCACGAGCATCCCCAGCACAAGGAAGCCTGTGTTCGAGTAAGAAAAGCGCTCCCCCGGCCGATGCCGCACGCGGAGGCGATTCCCCGCTCGCACGAGCCCCTCCGCCAACGGCGCGTCGGGGTCGCCTCTGCGCGTGAAGACCTGCCACAGGCGCACATCATCGAGACCAGCGGTGTGATCGAGCAGATGACGCACCAGAATGGGCGAGGTGGACTCGAACGGATTGTCGATCGGCAGTCCAGGGAGATACCGCGTGAGGGGCGCGTCGAGTGCGAGTCGTCCCTCCGTCACCAGCCGGAGCACCCCGAGTGCGAGGATGGTCTTTGCCACCGATCCCAGCTGCACGCGATGCTCAACGCGCATCGGCGCGCCGGTGCGGACATCGCGCGTGCCGGCGGCGCCGAGCAGGACGGTATCGCCGACCACCAACGCAAAGGTCGCGCCCACCAGACCCTCCTCACGGACGGCGTCGGCGATGCGCTGCGCGAGCGAGTCCGAGACTGCGACGCGCACGATTGCCGTGGCGGCCGGTACCGGCGACGTCGCGCGAGCCACGGCGGCGGCCGCCGCGGCGGGCGCCGCGGCGGGCGCGCTCTGCGCCATCGCGGTATTCCCGGGCAGCGCCAAGGGCAGTGCCGAGTGCAATGCTGAGTGCAGTGCCAAACGCAGTGCAGCCGCGATGAGCACCACCGGTACGCGTGCGCGGTCGAGCAAGGGTCGCACGACCTCGCGGACCGCGCGCCACGCGCGCCCGACCGCGAACCCGGCAATCGCCGCATACTCCTCAATGCTCGGCTTCGCCTCCTCGCCGAGCGATCGCAGGATGCGGCTGCGCATACGCATCACGAGGGGCGTTCCGACCTGAATGGCATTGAAGTACGGGTCGTAGCGCGTCCCGATGCCCTCGATCAGCGCCGCTGTCCGCGCGAAGTAGACGAGATCGCGCGGCAAGATCACGGGGAAGTCGTAGAGCGAGGCCATCACCGTGTCGGCGAGCATCGTCTCGAGACGCTGTTGCGTGGTCGTGCGCGTGACGCTGAGTTCCACAAGAACCTCCGCGAGCCGGAGAATCTCCGCAGGGTCGGCGCCTGGCACGACCAACCCCAACGCGGTGAATCCATCGGAGACGCCACGGGCATCGCGGCGAATGGAGGCAAACACCGTGCGGATCAGGGCGAGCCGCGTGGCCGTGGGCACGCGCACCATCATCCCGAAGTCGAGCAGGACGAGGCGGCCATCGGCAGTGAAGAGCAGGTTCCCCGCGTGCGGGTCGGCGTGAAAGAGTCCGTCCACGAGCATCATCTGCACGTAGACCTCCATCACGAGGCCCGCGAGACGGCCAGCATCGACTCGGCCCTGCAGGCGATCCACGCGTTGGCCGACAATGAACTCGAGCACAATGACACGCTGCCGCGTCATCTCGTGCATGATCTCGGGAATCACAACGCGCGGATTCCCCCGAAAGTTGGCGCGGACTTCGGTCGCGTACTCGCCCTCGAGCCGGAAGTCCATCTCCTCGCCAATGCGTGCCGCGAACTCCTCCACGAGCGACTGGAAACCGAGCACGTGCGGCACGGGCCATCGCCGCGCGGCCCACGCGGTAATAGCTCGCGCACTGGTCAGGTCGCGTGCCACCGTGTGCTCGACGCCGGGACGCAACACTTTCACCGCGACATCACGTCCGCGCCATTGCGCACGGTGCACCTGCCCGAGCGATGCCGCGGCGATCGGGGTGCGGTCGATGCGCTCGAAAACCGTATCGGGCGCCTCGTGATACGCCGCGCGGAGCTCGGCATCGATCGCCTCCCACGAGACCGGGGGCACTTGGTCAGTCAGCGTCCCAAGGGCGGAGAGGTACGGCTCGGGAATCAGGTCGGCGCGCGCGGCAAAGACCTGCGCCAACTTCACGAAGGTCGGTCCGAGTTCGGCGATCGTCGCGATCAGCGCCGAGGCGCGTCGGGCGTGGAAGGCCGGCGTGCGCGTAAGCGGCGCCCCCCACCAGAGCCAACGGCGCTGATCGCGGAGGAGCGAGCCAACAAAGGGCCCGAGGGCCAGAAGGATGCGAAGCGTATGCACGGAGAGTGGGCTACCGAATACAACGTGTCGAGCGGGCCGAAGGTGTCCCGGCCGCGACAGAACACCCGCGCTACCAGCGCAGCAGGGCCGCCGGGCCCGCTTCAAGTCGCGACCGAAACACATCCCGAGGCTCGGGGGTCCGTGCAAGCGTGCGGTCTATCGCCGAGAAGCGGATGACGAAACTCGCGTCCCCCGGGCCGCGGCGAAGCGGCACGCCGAGATCCACGCGATACAGTCGCTTGCCGCCGGAGGGATACGCCGCCTGCACGGAGAATCCCGTGGACGCCATCACCGGGCCGGTCTGACCGTAGGGCACGTCGCCAGCCCAGATGCGGCCCACGTCAAGGAAGGTCCCGACGGCGATGTCCGCCCAAAAACTCTCGCGCGAGACCAGCGTGCGCTCCTCAAATCGCGCGGTGAGGCGTCGCCCGCCGGCGAGCGTCGAGTTGGCGTGACCGATGAGCCCACCGTCGGCATCCGCCATGCTGAGTTGCATCGGGAGGCCGACCCCCTGCACGCCGGAGGCGGAGATCGTGATCTGCCGCGTCCGCGTGTCGCCGATAACTCGGTAGCGAGCCAGCCGCAGACTTCCGACCGCGGCAAGCCACTCACGCGCGGCGGGAGCCGCGCGCCGTCGTCCATCGAACCGCACGCCGAGCGAGGTGAAGATGGCCGCGCTCCCACGGCCGCTGTACAGGTTGAACGCCATGAAGTCGTCCCGAGCATCGCGCCGGGTGCCCATGCTGGGACCGGCCATCATCGTGAGTTCGGCGCCGGTGGCGATGTCCTGCTCCGCGCGCAGCGCATCGAACCGCGACACGGTGCGAAAACGCAGGCCGCGGAGCGCGACGACGCCGGCCACATGATTGGCGCGGTACGTGGGGTAGCGACCCCGCAGCGTGGTATCCGCCACCGGGCGCAGACCGGCGTCCGTGATCTCGCTGAGGTGCTCGTCAACGTTCGCCAGCACGCCGGACGCGACCACGCCGAGCAATCCGATGGTCCGACGTCCCCGGACGCCACCCATGCGGCGGAGCAGGCCCGCTTGATACGTGCTGTGCTCGGTCCGCACGGCCACCGGGTCGAGCGCCCCGCGCAGGATCCGTTGATACTCGGTGTCGGTATCGACGTTCACGATGAACGCCACGCGTTGGCCATCGGTGAGCAAGGGCTGGAACAACGTCGCCCGCGCGCCGCCACCAAGGGGATTCTGCGCGGCGGCGAGGGTGAGGGTCGCGGGACGTCCGAGAAACCCCGGCTGGGCGACGGTGAGTCCGACGCCGTCGCGATAGTTGCCGCCTCGCTTGAGCGATCCGATGATGGTGCGCCCCTTGCCGGCATAGTCGAGGGTGCCGAGCCGCACTTCATCGAGGGTCAGTCCCCGCAGGCCGCCGCCGATCACCAACTCGAATTCATTCACGACATCCACGCGGATGCGCACGCGTCCCGGTCCATCGGCGAGTGGCGTGACGGCGGCCGAGGCGATGAAGCGTTGCGCGCGGAGCAGACGCTCGGAATCAGCGCGGTCCTGCTCACGGCAGGGTCGGCCGACGCGCAGGCGCAGATAGGCCCGCACGACGTCGGTATCGGAGTTGAGGCGCTGCCCGCGCGGCGCGGCGGCATCCGTGGCGGTATCAGTCGCGGCCGCCGCGGCGGTCTGCGCGCGCGTGCGTGCGCTCCGACGGGAGGGGGCGTAGCGATACACGTCGATGCGCGTGATCGTCTCGCCCGCGCACGCGGCGCGCACGGCCGAGGCGATAGCGGGGGCGTGGAGCGCACTCGGAATCGGGGGAGGCGGCAAAGTCGGCACGGGTGAAAGGTGTCACGCGGAGGACGCGCGGCGGAACCACGTCGAGGCATCTGGGTCCATGTGGCGCCGCCGCTGGAAGCGGCACGGTAGATTTCGCGCTGGTTCACCCTCTCGCGCACCCTCTCCGAATGGCGCTTCTGAGCGCGTTTCATCTCGCCACACGGACCCCGCAACCCTGCGGGCTCTTCCCTCCGGATGCCTACGATGCGTTGCGTACGCATGTCGCAGGGCATCCGGAGCTCAAGCCGACGCCGCTGCTGAAGGCCAAGGCGCTGGCGCGATCGCTCGGCTTGAAGAATCTGCTGCTGAAGGATGAGACGGCACGGTTCGGGCTGCCCGCCTTCAAGGGGCTCGGGGCGGGCTTTGCGGTGGCGCAGTTGCTCGCGCGCGGGAGCGTCGCGCGTGGCGACCTGTTGGTGTGCGCGAGTGAGGGGAATCACGGGCGGGCGGTGGCACGCGTGGCGCGCGCGCAGGGACTGCGGGCGCGGGTCTATGTGGGTGCGCGCGTGGCGGTCTCGCGCGCCGATGCCATCGCGCTCGAAGGCGCGGAAGTCGTTCGCGTTGCGGGCACGTATGACGATGCCGTGCGGCAGGCGGCTGCCGATGCCGCGGCGCAAGGCGGACATGTCGTTTCCGATACCGCGTGGGAGGGCTACGAAGAGATCCCGCGATTGATCATGCTCGGGTACACGCGATTGATGGACGAGGCCGCGACGCAGTGGAAGGAGAAGGCCCCCGACGTGGTCGTGGTGCAGGGCGGGGTCGGCGGACTCGCGGCGGCGGTGGCGAGCTGGTACGCGGCGAATCCGGCGGTGCCGCGGGCGCGGCTTCTGTGTGTGGAGCCGTATCACGCGGCCTGTGTGATGGAGTCCGCGCGCGCCGGACGCGCGGTCGCGATTCCCGGTGCGCTGGATACGATCATGGGCGGGCTCCGGTGCGGCGTCGTCTCGCCGGCAGCGCTTCCGGCCGTGCTGGAAGGCTTCGACGCGTATCTCGCCATCGATGACACGTGGACCCGTCGGGCGATGCTCCGCCTGGCCCGTCCCGCGGAGGGCGAGCGCCCGGTGGCGAGTGGCGCGTCCGGCGCGGCCGGCCTTGCCGCGTTGATGGCGCTGCACGCGGATTCCGCACTCGGTGCGGTGCGCGAGGCCCTCGGCATCAGCGAGCGGACGCGCGCGATGGTGATTGTGACTGAGGGAGTCACCGAGCCCGAGTTGTATGAAGAGATTGTGGGCGGGGGCGGTCGCGCCCGTCTCCGCTGAATGGACGCGGTTGCGCACGCGTTGATGGTGCTTGACGCGAAGGCTATCGTTCTGCCGTGACCCCGTGGACCGCCACCCTCTTGAGCGTTGCCGTCGTCACGGGTGTGCCGCTGGCGCTGATCGCGCTGCTCGCGGGCCCCGGGCGGCGTTTGTCGCGCGTCCTCCCTTGGCTGGTGTCGTTCGGCGCCGGGGCGCTGATCGGTGCCGCGGTCTTTCATCTGCTGCCGGAAGCCTACGCCCGTCATCCCTCCGTTGGGTTCGTGGCGATCGCCGTGACGGCGGGGATGATCGGCAGCCTGGTGATCGAGCGGTTGCTGCATCGGTTTCAACACACGCATCATGAGGCCCCTGCGGCCGCGTCGTCCATCTCAGCGTTCGATGACCCGTCGATGGTTGCGGTCAGTTTTATCGCCGATGGCGTGCACAACTTCGTTGATGGTGCACTGATCGCGGCGGCGTTCATCGCCGGCGAGAGCGCGGGTATCGCCACCGCGCTCGCCATGCTCGCGCACGAACTCCCACGCGAGCTGGGAACGTTCGGCGTCTTTGTGCACTATGGCACACGTCCCGCGCGCGCCTTCTGGTTTGCGGTGGCGTCCGGCGCCCTCGCGTTTTTGGGCGCTGGTCTCACGCTCGTGCTCGGGGAAGGCACGGCGCGGGTCGCGGAGATCTTTATTCCCTTTGCCGCCGGCTCCTTCCTGTTCGTCGGTGGCGCGGTGATCGTTTCCCAGTTGAAGGCGCTTCGCACGTTCGATCTCCCGGCCTCGCAGTTGGTTGCGATCGCGGCAGGGTTCGGTCTCTCGGCGCTCTCGGTGTTGTTCGGCGCGCACTAGTTGGGGCCGCGCTGATGTCCCGTCCTCTCATCTGGGTCTCCCACTTGCCCGGTCGTCACACTTCTCGTTCCGTCATGCCTCATGCGTAGCCTGCGTTCTCTCATCGCGTTCGCGATGCTCGTGCCACTGCTGTCGACCGCGCAGTCCGGCCCACCGCGTGGTGCACCGAACCTCACGTATCCGCAGCTCACGGCGCTCTTCCGCGACTGGCGCGCGTTCGAGGAGCCGCCCAAGCTGCAGAGCGCCCCCGACTACACGGCTGCGACCTCAGCGCGTCGGTTGGGCGAGCTCGCCACGTGGCAGGCGCAGCTGCGCCTGATCGACACCACGGGCTGGAGCGTCCCCGAGCAAGTCGACTGGCACTTGGTCCGCGCGGAGATGAACGGCATGCAGTACAACCTTGCCGTACTGCAGCCCTTCGCGCGCGATCCGGCCTACTACGCGTCGGTCCGCACGCACGAGAGCGATACGCCAGCCGAGGAGGGGCCGACCATCCATGGAGCGATCCGGCTCTGGCAGTACGGCATCTGGCCGCGCACAGTGCTTGACAGCGTCCGGCCGCTGTCGCGGGACGAGACGCGGCGTTTGACCGCCGCGCTGCGGACGGTCGGCCCATTGCTGCAGCAGGCGCGAACGAATCTCGCGGCGAGCACCGCAAAGGATCTGTGGAATGGCGGCGTGCGTGCCTTCGAGGAACAGAGCGAGGCGTTGGCCACGTTGCGCACTCGAGTCCCGGCGAGTGAGCGCGAACTGCTCCGCGTGGTCACCGAAGCGCGCGTGGCGACGGAGTCCTTCGCGCAGTGGCTGCGCGAGCAGGCGCCGCTGAAGACCGGTCCGTCGGGTATCGGCGTCGTGCAGTATACGTGGTATCTGCGTAACGTCATGCTGGTGCCGCTCTCGTGGGAGGACGAAGTGACGATCCTGCAGCGCGAGCTCGCCCGATCGCATGCGTCGTTACGTCTTGAGGAGCAGCGCAATCGCGATCTGCCGCCGATGTCTGTCGCGAATACGCCGGGGGACTACGCGGACCTGCAGGAACGCGCCATTGCCGAATGGATGGGCTTCGTCCGGTCCAAGGAGATCGTCACGGTGGAGCCGTGGATGGAGCGCGCGCTCCGCGAGCGTATGCCGTCCTTTGCGCCGGAAGCGACCCGCGACTTCTTCATGCAGGCCACGCAGCGCGACCCCATCCCACTCTGGACGCATCTCTACCATTGGTGGGACAACGCGCGCATCCGCTACGCGCCACACGCGAGCCCCATCCGCCGCACTCCGCTCCTCTACAACGTCTGGATGAGTCGCGCCGAAGGGATGGCCACGGCAATGGAAGAGTGGACGATGCAGGCGGGGCTCTACGATGACTCGCCGCGGTCGCGCGAGATCGTCTGGGCGATGCTGGCCGCGCGCGCCGCGCGCGGACTCGGCAATCTCTACGCCCATGCGAACATCGTGGATATGGAAGGGGCGGGGAACATTCACGTCGAGTGGACGCCGCGCGGATGGATGCGGCGTGATCCGCTGCTTGGATTCGAGCAGCACTTGTATCTGCGGCAGCCCGGCTACGGCGCGACGTACGTGACGGGCGGGCGTCTCATGGAAGAGACCATGGCCCTCCGGGCGAAGCAGCTCGGAGAGGCCTTCACGCTCAAGCGGTTCCTCGACGAGGTGAACGCGGCGGGGATGATCCCCGTGTCGCTCCTGCACTGGGAGCTCACCGGTGATACGCGGATGCTCCGCGCCCTCGACGAAGGGTTCAATACGATTCCGCCGACGCCCTGAAGGCACGAAGGGTCGCGAAACGAATGAAGGGCTCCGATCATCTCGGAGCCCTTCGTTCGGTTCGCGTGAACCGCGCTGTTACGAAATCGGCGCGTTCGCCAGATCGGTCAGCGCCTTGCGGAGCTTCCCATTCTTGCTGTTATCACACGCACTCGACGCCTCGGACGCGAGCGAGCCCGCCACCGCGTTGAGCTGTGTGGCGCGCGCCGGGCCCGTGGCACGCTCGGCCGCGGCGATGCTCGTCCGCAACGCGCTCACACGCGCCGGCGCGAGGCACTGCTTGCGCTCGGCCTGATCGAGGTACGCCTTCGCCAACGCGAACGACGGGGGCCAAGAGATCTTGGGCTGGCCCTGCGCGTTGAGCTCGGTCCAGCGGACCGTGTTCGCGGCGTCGAGCTCGTTCTGCGTGAGATGCTCGCTCGGCGTGAGCTGCGCGACGTCGAGGCCGCGGGCGATCTCCGAGCTCACGATGTTGCCGTTGTACCAGTACACCGACCACGAGCCGCCCATCTCCATACGGTCGGCCGTGACCGGGCCGCGATCGAAGAAGGCCATCTCGAATGGCTTCGCGGCGTCGGTCCAATCGAAGACCGAGATGCCGCCCTGATACCAGGCCTGCACCATCACGTCGCGGCCGGGAATCGGGATCAGCGAGCCATTGTGCGCCACGCAGTTCTCCTGCGCCGTCTGGACGGTCGGGATCTTGTAGTAGCTCTTGAAACGCAGGCGACGGTTCTCGATCGTGAAGATCGCGTTGGCGCCCCACTCGTAGTTGTCGGTCGCACGGCACTTCGGCGCGCCGCCACCGCCCCACTCGTCGGAGAACAGGATCTGCGTGCCATCGTTGTTGAAGGTGGCCGAGTGCCAGTAGGCGAAATTGGAGTCCGCGGCGGCATCGAGACGGACCGGGTTCACCGGATCCGAGATGTCGAGCAGGAGGCCGTGCCCTTCGCAGGCGCCGCCCGCCAAACCGAGGGCCGGATACACCGTGATGTCATGGCACTGCGATCCGGCGTTGACCGGGCCACCCGGCTCGGGCGCGCCGTCGAAAAAGCGATTGATGATGCTCTGCAGGCCGCTACGCAACGCCGCAGAGTCCGCGGCCGTCGGGGCGCCGCTGCCACCACGTGAGCGCACAATGGAGTCGAGCTGCACGCGAACAAAGTTGCCCCCCACGACAATCTCCGATCCCGACTGCGGATTCTTCGCGACGAAACCACCGGCGGCGCGCGCCGCGGCCGCGCGACGGGCTGCTTCGGCCTTGTCCGCTTCCGTCTCGCCGTGCTCTGGCGGCGACGTCAGGCCCGCGAAGATGTTGGCGCGGTTCACGATCGCGGCCGCGGCCGGGTTCGCCAGTGGCACCTTGATGATCTCAATGCGGAGGAGCGACGAATTCGGATTCGCGTTCGGCTCATCGCGCACGCAGCCCGCCATCTCAGTCGGGGAACGCACCGGCGCCGAACCCGACACATAGATGTAGACATTCGCCTTGTCCTTCGGGTCCTCGAGCACCGTGTGGGTGTGCGAGCCGCGGCAGGTCTGCACATTCGCCACGAGCTTCGGATCGGCGATGTTCGAGATATCGAACACGCGGACCCCGCGGAAGCGGACGTTGCTCACCGAGTCACGCACGCCGCCTGAGGCGCAGTCGGTGCGGCCGTTGAAGGCCTCCGACGACACGAACATCAGGTTGCGGTGGACCGACACGTCATTCTGCGACGCTGGGCAGACCACGGCCTTCACGAGCGTCGGCGACGCCGGGTTCGAGATGTCCCAGATCACCGGGCCGTTGTAGTTGCCCTGAATGACATAGTTGCCGGTGAAGGCGAGATCGGAATTCGTGATGCCAAGGAAGCCTTCGGGCGAGCGTGCGGTCCCGACGAGGCGCATGTTCGAGACAGCCTCGCCGGCGTTGAACAGACCGGCGGAGAGCCCGACGCGGGCGTCAGACATGCGATTGGCCGGCGCCGGGGGGGCGGCGGCGGGCGGCGTCGCGCACGCCGCCACAAAGGCGAGCGTCGCGAAGGACAGCGCCGTGACGGAGCGCGCTGGGCGGCGGCGATGAAGCACTACGGACATCAGGAATCCTCTGCGTGAAATGGAACCAGCATGGCTCGGAACAGCACGCCGATCACTGCGGCGGAATGCCACCGAGTTCGAGCAACATCTGCAACATGCGGCGAATCTCCGTGGACTGATCCACTTCGACGTCCGCCGCGAACTTGAAGATCGTTTCATCCTGCCCGCTGCCATTCTGCGAGAGGAGGTCGCGCACCATCAGCACCGCCCCCCGATGGTGCTGAATCATGTGACTGAGAAAAAGCGTGTCGAACTCTTCGCCGCGCGCGGCGTCAAGCGCCGAGAGTTGCGTGGCGCTCAGCATCCCGGGCATGCCGACGTGCCCGCCATGGCCCCCAGGCATCTCGTGGCCGGCGTGTCCGTCTGCCGGCATTCCCGTGACGGTCCCGGAACTGTCCACGGTCGGAGCTGCCTGGCGACGGTCGGCGAGCCACTTCTGCATCAGGGCGATCTCGTCCTGCTGCGCGTTGACGATGCGTGCGGTGAGACGCTGCACGGCCGGGCCCGCCCCGTGCGACGGGGCCCATCGTGAGATCAGGATCGCCTGCGCGTGGTGCTGGATCATCCCGCGCATGAAGGCGATGTCCCCGACCGTGTAGGGGTACCGAACGGAATCCGCGCGGGCACGCTCGATCCCGGTGGCCATCTGCGGACGCGGTCCGGTGGCGGGCGCGATGGGTGGACCCCCGACACGTCCCCCGACACAGGCCGAGAGTCCGAGGGCAATCGCAAAGAGAAGAGCTGGGAAAGTTCGCATCCGTTAACGATGGTTGGACACCCGGCCCAATGGGAGGGTTTGCCCGCTTCCGTACCGAAATTCCTCGGGGCTGGTTTCAGTCTGGTGACCTTTTCCGGCACAGTCCCCATATTCCAAGCCGCACCCTGCCCCTCACCCTGCCCTTCACCCTCACCGTCTCCGCCGATGCTGCCGCGCCGCGATCTCGACTTTCTCCTCTACGAACTCCTTGGCGTTGAGCAGCTGGCGGAGCGCCCCCGCTTCGATGGCCAGGGGCGCGAGGTCTACGACGCCGTGCTCGACACGGCCGCCGGAATCGCCAACGAGCACTACGCGCCGAACCGGAAGGCCAACGATCAGCAGGAGCCTGAGGTCAAGAATGGCGTGGTGGTCCTGCAACCTGGGGTGAAGCCGGCGTGGGATGCCACCGCCGAGTCGGGGATCATCGCGTCCACCCAGGACGAGGCGCGCGGCGGAATGCAGCTGCCGCACGTGATTGCCTCCGCCGCCATCGCCCATCTCGAGGCCGGCAACATCGGCACCGCGAGCTACCCGATGCTCACCGCCGGGGCCTCCAACCTCATTGCCGAGTTCGCGAGCGAGGAGCAGAAGCAACACTGGCTCCCGCCCATGCTCACCGGGCGCTTCTCCGGGACCATGGCGCTCACCGAGCCCGATGCCGGCTCCGCGCTCGCCGATGTCCGCACGAAGGCCATCCCCGCTGGCGATGGCACGTACCACATCGAAGGGACGAAGATCTGGATCTCCGGGGGCGACCACGAACTCACGGAGAACATCGTGCACCTCGTGCTCGCCCGCATCGTCGGGGCCCCGGAGGGGGTGAAGGGCATCTCGCTCTTCATCGTCCCCAAGAAGCACGTCGGCGCCGATGGCGTGGTGGGCGCGTTCAACAACGTCACGCTCGCTGGCCTCATTCACAAAATGGGATGGCGCGGCACGACCTCCACGTTACTGAATTTCGGTGAGCAGGGGCCGTGCGTGGGCTTTCTCATTGGCGAGGCGAATCACGGCCTCGCCTACATGTTCCATATGATGAACGAGGCCCGCATTGGTGTTGGGCGCGCGGCCACGGCGATGGGCTACGAGGCCTTCCGCTACGCGGTCGACTACGCGCAGCAGCGCAAGCAGGGCCGTGTCCCGGGCGAAAAGGATCCGAAGAAGCCCCCCGTCGCCATCATCGAGCACGCCGATGTGCGTCGCATGCTGCTCATCGGGAAGTGCGCCGCCGAGGGCTCGATGCACCTGATTCTCGCCTGCTCGCGTCTCGTCGATGAACAACAGACCGGCCTCGACGCGGCCGCGCAGCAAAAGGCCACGCTCCTTCTCGAGGTCCTCACGCCGATCGCGAAGAGCTGGCCCTCCATCTATTGCCAGGACGGAATCTCCAACGCCTTGCAGGTGCTCGGCGGCTATGGCTATGCACGCGAGTATGATGTGGAACAGTTGTATCGCGACAACCGCCTGAATCAGCTCCACGAAGGGACCAACGGGATCCAGGCACTCGACCTGCTCGGCCGCAAAGTGACGCAGCAGAAGGGCGCGGCGTTTACGGCCTTGGTGCAGGAGATTGCCGGAACGATCAGTGAGGCGGAGCAGGCGGGAGGCGAGTTCGCTCCGATGGCGCAGGCGCTGCGTGCGGCGAGCGAGCGCATGGCCGCGGTGACACAGTCGCTCGTCGGGGTCATGATGGCCGACGCAGCGCGGGGCCTCTCCAACGCGACGGCCTACTTGGAGATGGTCTCGCGTGTCGTGTATGCCTGGCTCTGGCTCCGGCAGGCGATGGTCGCCGAACGGGCGCTGGCCGCGGGCGCAGCCGGCGGTGACGTGGCGTTCTACGAAGGGAAGCGGCAGGCCGCGCGTTTTTACTACGGGACCGAACTCCCGAAGCACGAGACCGACGCCGCGTTGCTGATGCGCAACGATGCGTCGGCATTCGACATGCAGGTCGCCTGGTTCTAGTGGTACAGCCGGCGACCGGCGTGTTCGGTCAGAACGGCTTGTAGACCGCCATCAACGCCGCCGTCACCGCGAAGAGCGGAAGCGCGATCAACATTGGGCGCGCGGCGTTGGGCTTGCGGTACGGCAGCATCACGATCGCGGCCATCACGAGCCAGACGACGAGCTTGACCCAGAGCCAGCCGGGATAGGGGGCGCCGTGGGGGAAATTGATCCGCGCGAGGAGGCCGAAGCCGCCGAGCAGGATCAAGAAGGCCCCGGTGCCGTGCATCGCGATCAACAATCGTCGGGCGGCGTTGTCCGACTTCGTGCCCCCGTTCAGCGCGTGGACCGCAAATCCGCCCAACGCAACGAGGGCGAGGGCGATGCCGAGGATATGCACGATTTTATAGAAGGCGTACGGGAGCATGAGTCGAAGTCGGTTAAAGTCTGCGATGCGAACGACCGCGGTGCGCCTCCCGTTCCAGCCGCGGCGCCACGGCGGCGGTCAGGACTTCGGATCGGGTTCCTGGCCCGTAAGCAATCCGTACTGTGCGAGGCGGCGATACAGCGTCGCACGACCAATCCCTAGGCGCTGTGCCGCCAGCGAGACATTGCCCTCAAGCACACGCAATGCCTGTTCAATCGCGCGGCGCTCGAGGGTCTCGAGTGAGACAATCTCCTCTGGTTCGGCGCCTGGCGTGGTCACTGCGCTCCGCTCAACAATCCCCATCGCACGAAGCACGAGTTTTGGCGGCAGGGCCTCCACGCCGATCGCACCCAAACGCGAAGTGACGAGCGCACGTTGTACGACGTTCTCCAACTCGCGCACGTTCCCCGGCCAGTCGTACTGCATGAGGACGTCGAGCGCGTCACGATCGAAATCGCGCTCGGTGGTTCCCAACTCGCGGCGGTAGCGCCGCAGGAAGTGTCGGAGAAGCGAGGGGACGTCCTCGCGCCTCTCTCGGAGCGGCGGGAGTTCGAGCGGGAAGACCACCAGCCGGTAGTAGAGATCCTCACGGAACGTCCCCGCCGCAATCATCGCTTCGAGGTCGCGATGGGTCGCCGAGATGATTCGCACGTCCACCGGGAGGAGCGCGGTCCCGCCGACGCGTTGAATCTCGGACTCTTGGAGGACGCGCAGGAGGCGGGTCTGGGTCGAGAGGCTGAGCTCCCCGATCTCGTCAAGGAAAAGCGTCCCCCCCGTCGCTTGCTCGAAGCGGCCTCGATGCGTACCAATGGCTCCGGTAAATGCTCCCTTCTCGTGACCGAAGAGTTCGCTCTCCTGCAGACTCTCGGGAATCGCGCCGCAATTGAGCGCGACGAACGGACCCTTGGAGCGCGCGCCGTGATAGTGCAGCGCCTTCGCGACGAGTTCCTTGCCCGTGCCGCTCTCGCCGGCAATGAACACAGTGACGCGCGTCCTCAGCACCTGCTCCATCTGGTCATAGAGGCGCTGCATCTGCGGTGCCGCGCCAATGATTTCATCAAAGCGGTACGTCGCCAAGACTTCGCGCTCCAACTCCGCCACCCGCTCGGTCAGCGCGCGCTCGTGTCGCGCCCGTTCAAGCACCCGCACGAGTCGATCCGGGTCTACCGGCTTCACGAGGTAGTCGTACGGACGCTGCCGCATGATTTCTACCGCGCGCTCGACGCTTCCCTGCGCGGAGAGCACGATGACCGGCAACTCCGGATGTCGCTCTCGGACTTCCGTGAGCAACTCATCGCCGGTACGATCGGGGAGCACGAGGTCAAGGACCATGGCGACGGCACGCTCGGACTCGAGCATCCGGAGCGCCTCCCCCCCGGTGCGGGCAATCAGCACATGCCAGCCCGCTTCGCGCAGCACGACGCCGAGCAGGCGCTGCTGAATCGGATCGTCCTCAACGGCGACGACCGTTGGAGCGGTGGCGGGGAGTGTGTCGGACATTGTGGTGAGGTAAAGCTCGTGCTGACGCACGCACCGGGCAACTCCATGTCCCATTCTGGGACTGGCACAGGGACTGCATGGACGGGAGGTATGCCCAGAAAACTCGTCCAACTCGGTCCCCTCGCGGTTGACCGTATCACCACCGGTGAGGCGCTGTCCCGAATCGACGGCCTGCTCCGCGATGGCCGCGGCGGCTTCGTCGTGACGCCCAATGTCGATCATATCGTGCTGGCTCACCAAATACCTCGGCTGCGTGAGGCGTATCGGCGCGCTGCGCTGTCGCTGGCGGACGGCCAGCCCCTCCTCTGGATGTCGCGCGCGCTCGGGCGCCCGATTCCGGAGAAAATCTCCGGGTCGGACTTCATCTGGTCCCTTGCCGAACGTGCCGCTGAGCGCGACTGGGGTGTCTTCCTGTACGGCGCCTCCGAGGCGGTCTCTGTGGAGGCCGCAGCCGCGTTGGTGGCGCGCTATCGCACGCTCCGCATCGTGGGGCGCGATACGTCGGTGTGGCCGAACGCGCGTCCGCAGACGCTGATCGAGAAGATCAAGGAGTCTGGCGCCCACGTGGTCATCGTCGCGCTTGGCTGCCCCAAGCAGGAAGCGTGGATGCTCCAGCACGAGTTGGCGATCAGTCCCGCCGTCGCGTTCGGGCTCGGAGGCTCACTCGATTTCGTCGCCGGGCGGATTCCCCGTGCGCCGCGTTGGATGTCACGGAGCGGGTTGGAATGGAGCTACCGCCTCGCACGGGAGCCACGCCGAATGGCGCAGCGCTATCTCGTACGGGACCGCAAGATTATTCCGCTCTTCCTTCGGATGCTGGCTGACCGTGCCCTCGGCGCAGGCCGCCGCGCGGGGAGCGTCCCAGTATGAGCCGCGCCCTGTCCACTCGTCCCGCGATGAGACCGTCGCGCCATCGTGTCCTCATTGTTGGGACCGGCATCCTCGCGCGCACGACCGCCGATGATCTCCGTCAGCGCGACGACGTCGAGCTGCTCGGCGCCGTCCTGCTGACCGGTGAAGTCCCGCACCGCGCGCTCGACCTCCCAATCGTCGCCCACGTGGCCTCCTTGGGCAGCTGGTTGGAAGGTACGTACATCGACGAGATCTACCTCGCCGCCGATGTCGTGCGTCACCGCGCGGATCTGCAGGGCATCATCGCGCTCTGTGAGCGGTTCGGCGTTCCCTTCGCCGTCCCCGCGCATGGCTTCCGCATGCAGCGCGCGCTACCGGCCCTTCCGAGTCTCGCGCTCGACGGCTTTCTGCACTACGGCCAACTCACGCCGGCCCCGCGCGCGCGGGCCGCCAAGCGGACGCTCGACGTGATTGGCGCCAGTCTCGGACTTCTGGCGCTCGCGCCTCTCCTCGCGGCCGTCGCTATGGCCATCAAGCTCGACTCGACGGGACCGGTGCTCTTCCGACAAACGCGCGTCGGGCGGCACGGTCGTCCCTTCGGGATCCTGAAGTTCCGGTCGATGGGGAGCGATGCCGAGGCGCGGAAGGCCGCACTCGAATCGCGCAACGAGCATAAGGAAGGGCCGGTGTTCAAGATCGCGCATGACCCTCGCATCACGCGCGTGGGACGATTTATCCGCCGCACCAGCATCGATGAGCTCCCGCAGCTCTGGAATATCCTCATCGGCGAGATGTCGCTCGTCGGCCCGCGTCCCCCGATCCCTGCGGAGGTGCAGAAGTACGACAGCTGGCAGCGCCGTCGTCTCTCCGTCACACCGGGACTCACCGGAATCTGGCAGGTCTCCGGGCGCAACAACATCGGTTTCGACCAATGGATGCGCATGGACCTGCAGTACATCGACAACTGGTCGTTGCGCCTCGATCTCTCGTTGATTGGCCGCACGATTCCCGTCGTGTTCACTGGTCGGGGGGCGAGCTGAGATGCCCACCACTTGGCCTCCCCTGTGGCGTACCATAATGCAGAAGCTGCAGCGCGATCGCGCGCATTCCTGGCGCGTGCTCGCTCGGCGCGGTGGGCGCTACGCGTGGGAGCTCACGAGTGCGCGCATACGGCTCCGTGGCGTGACTCGCGTCGGGGCGCATGCGCGCACGCTCGGGCGTCCGAACATCGACAACCAGGGCACACTCGAGCTCGGCGCTCACGTCTTGCTGCGTTCGGTCAATGTCCCGGTCGAACTCGCCGTGGCGCCCGGCGCGTCGCTGACGATTGGAGACGGGTGTCGGCTGAACTATGGGGTTTCGATCGCCGCGACCTCCCGCGTGGAGATTGGAGCGCACGTGCGCCTCGGCCCCTACGTGACGATCGCCGACTCCGACTTTCATGATCTGCATCAGCGCGGTGTGCGACCGCCGTCCCAGGCGGTGCGCATCGCGGACCATGTGTGGATTGGCGGGAAGGCATCGATCCTCAAGGGCGTCACGATTGGCCGCGGTGCGGTGGTCGGGATTGGCGCCGTGGTCACGCGCGATGTGCCGGCATTTGCTATTGTCGCCGGGGTGCCGGCGCGCGTGATTGGCATGGTGGACAGCGAACGCTTCGTGCCGGAGCGGTTGCCATGACCGCCACCGCGTTCGAGGGGACGGCGGCCGCCACCCTGCGCACCGCGCGCGCGGCGTTGTTGGTCGCCGCATCACTCGTGGCGGGCGCGGCCTTCGCCGCGGTGGTGCGCGTGGCATTGCCGCGCGTGCTCGGACCGGCGGCCTATGGGAGCTATCGGTTGGCGGAGTCCGCCGCGGAATTGGTGTTGATCCTCCTCACGCTCGGTCTCGATACCACACTGCGTCGGGATGTCGCGCAGCGGCCGAGCGAGGCCGCGGACCGTTTGTGGGGCGTGGTACGCCTGCGCGCGCGCGCCGGCGTCGTGCTCGTGCTCCTCGGAGCACTTGCCCTCGCGCTCGGGGGTGCCTCGACGACGGTGCTTGGGCTCTTTGCGGCCTTCGCGGCCGCGCAGTTGGTGATGTCCATCAGCAACGCGCACACGGCGACGCTCCATGCGCTCGGTGATGCACGGTGGCCAGCGATGGTGACGGTGGGCGCCCGCGCCTCGTGGACCGTGCTCGCGCTTGTGGCGTTGTGGTGGAGCCGCGCGCCGCTGCTGGTGGCGGCGGCACTCGTGCTGGTGGAGACGTTTCGGCTGATCGTGATGCATCGCCGCAGTGCGCAACGCCATGGTGCGCCGCGGCGCGCGGCACGCGGGGTCCCGCGTGAGGCGTGGCGCGCGGCCGCCACGAGTCTGCCGATCTTCGTGAACTTCGTCGCGCATAGTCTGTATGCTCGACTCGGAATCTGGATCCTCGGGCTGCGCGCGCCGACACTCGAGATTGGCTGGTACGCGACCGCTGCGAATGTCGCCGGGGTCGCGCTGCTCGGCATGCCGCTGGTGACGTGGATCCTTCTTCCCGCGGCCGCGAGCGCTGGGGTCCGTGCCGCGGAGGAACGCGACGCCCTCGTGGCCGCCGCGCTGCGTGCGGCGCTGCTTATCGCGGTCCCGGGCGCGACCCTGCTCACCGTCATCGCGTCGCCGGTGATTGGCGTGCTGTTCGGCGCCGACTTCATGCCAGCGGTCCCGGTGCTCCAGCGGCTCGCGCCGACCATCGGACTCGCTTACGTCGCGACCATCGCCGCGGTCTCGCTTCTCGAACGGGGGCGTGAGCGACTCGTCGCGGCCATTTCCGTCGCAGGACTCGCGGCGAGTGTGATCCTCACGCTCGTGCTGGTGCAGGTCGCGGCGCCGGGTGAGGCCGCTGCCGCTGCGGCGATGGCCTCTCTTCTCACCGAAGTCGGCGTTACCATCGCGATGCTGGTGGTCGCCTGGCGTCCCTCGTGGACACGTCCGGTCGGGCGCACCGCGCTCGGCCTCGCCGCGGCTGCCGGCGCGCTCCTGGTCCTCGACCGCACCCTCGGGGCCGCATCCGTTGCGCCCGCGGCGCGCCTCGGGCTTCTCCTCCTCGCGACCCCGCTTCTGCTCACGGCGTTTCGCGCGATCGGCACCGCCGATCTGCGCTTCGTACGCGCCGTCCTCTCACGTCAGCCCGCCCATGCGTCCTAACGCGATCGCTCACGCGCTCCCCGCGCTTCTGCTCTCGTCCGCGCTCCTGCTCTCGGCCTGCGTCGGCCCCGGCGGCACGATTCGTCTCGCGCAGCTCACCCTCGCGTCGGCCGCGGCGCCGCAGGTCGCGTCGGTGATCGGCGCCGGCGATCTCGTCGCCGTGCGGGTGTGGAACTCCGAGCAGATGACCGCCCGTCAACGGGTGCGCCCCGACGGGACCATCTCGCTCTTCTTCCTGGACTCTCTCGTCGTGGCGGGGCGTAGCGCGGCGGAGGTCTCGGACGAGGTCGCGCGGCGACTCGAGGGGGTGCTGGTCGCGCCGCGCGTGAGCGTGGTGGTGGAGGAGTCGGCCGCGAGCGTGGTCACGATTGTCGGCGAAGTCGCACGCCCGGGGAGCTACCCGGTGCATCGGGCGCTGCGCGTGATTGATGCGCTCGCCTTGGCGGGAGGCCTGAACGAGTACGCCCGGCGCGACCAGATTCTGTTGCAACGCGGCGGGGCGCGCGCCGTGACGCTTCGAATCACCTTCCGTGAACTCCTCCGCGGCGCTGACCGCGCGGCCGGGCTCGAGGTTGGCCCCGGCGATGTGCTGATCGTCCGATGAACTGCCTGCGGTACCTCGTGCCGAATCGCGGACGCTTCGGCGCCATTCTCTCGGGGCTCCTGCTTTCGGCCTGCGCGTCGCACCTCACCACGGGAGGCGGCGCGCGCGTCGAACAACTCGCACCGACGGCAGGCCCGTCGCAGACGGGGCTGCGTGCAGAGGCGCGCGCGACACTCGCCGTTCCGCTCAGGCGCGGATCGCTCGCGGTGATGGCCGCACCCTCGGCGCTCCTCCCCATGAACGCCGCGACGACCGCGCGTGCGCAATTCCGCACCGGCGTTGTGCTCGCGGGCGACGTGCGCGCACGACTGCGCCCCGTCATCACGATGGCGCAGGAACAGGGGACCACGACGGCGAGCGAGATGCTCGCCGAGGATCCGAATGCGCCATCCTCGGTGCCGATCGATCCACGTCCGAACACGCCGACCCTCACGAGTCAGCGCCGGACCAGTGAGGCGACGCTCGAGTGGCAGCGGAGCGCGCGTCACGCGCTCAGCCTCGGCCTCTCGCTCGAGCGGAGCGCCGGGCGTGGTGCCAGTGCGGCCGCGTTGCCCTCCCTGCAGCGCGAGGTGCTCCGCCTGCAGAGCTCCTGGCGCGCGAATGGACGGACAACGTGGGGCTTTTCGGCCGCAGCGGAGCGCTCGGGGGTCGCGTCCGCGGTACCGTGGGCGACAATCACCGCCGAGACGCAGTGGACCCGTCGTCAGGCGCGCGGCCTTACGCTGGCGCTCGAGCTTGGGGGCGTCGCGTCGGAGGCGGGGGCCGCGTCTCGCATCGGCGCCCGGCTGCAGCGGGCAGCCGCGCCCTCGCGGATGGGCCTCGACCTCGTGCTGGCGCAGGGACCGGAGTTGGATCGGATCGACGGGTCGGTCCGGCCTCGGCAGCGCGTGCGCGTCTCATTCGAGACACCGCGTGTCTCGGCTGTCTCATTTCGGGGCGGCCTTCAGGCGTTCGCCGATCGCGGAGTGAAGACTCCCCGTCGCGCCGTGGGCTTCGATGTCGCTCTACAGCAACGACTTGGCGATACGTCTTCGCTCGAGATCAGCGTGGCACGGCTCCTGCTTTGGGAGGGACATGGAGCGGCCCGCGGCGAGACTCGCCTCAGTGCCGGACTCCGGATCCCTCAACCCGCGGGTCGGTGCAGAAGCTCCTGCTGATGTCCGTGCTGATTGCGACCTTCGCCATTCCGGCCGCCGTCCGCCGTCGAGACCACGGCACCGATTCATTCGCGCGCGTCGCACGCGCCTTCCTCGCCTTCGTCGGCCTCTACGTCCTCCTGCTCCTCTATGTCTATCCGCGTCTCAACTGATCGTCCCGCGCCGTGCGCCCTCATTGTTGAGGACTCGCCCGAGCAGCGGCAGTATCTGACCGCGGTCCTCATGATTGCGGGCTTCGACGTGACCGCGCTCTCCGACGGCGATCGCGCCGTGGAAGAGGCCGTACGGTTGCGACCGGCGCTGATCTGCCTCGATGTCGTGCTGCCGAACCTCGGGGGTCTCGAAATCTGCGAGCGCCTGCGGCAGACGCCGGAGACCGCGGGCATCCCCGTGATCATCACGTCGGGGCGCGGATCGGCACTTGATCGGGCTCAGGCCGAGATGGCGGGGGCGGACGAGGTCGTCGTGAAGCCGGTTGATCCCGTGCGGTTCGGCGTGATGGCGCACGCGCTGGTCGCGCGTCGCACAATCTCGGACGGCTGATCCGTGGCCCACGCCGACTTACTTCCGCTCGAGGCCATCCCGTGGCGCGGTGCGATGGCCCTGCTCGGTCGCGCCGTCCGGCGCCATTGGCTCGGCGCAATGCTCGTTGCGTTGCTCTTTCTCGGTGTCGCGGTCACCGCCGCGATTCTGCTGCCGCGCTCGTGGCAAGGGGAGACGCGGCTGCTCGTGCGGAAGGGGACGTCGGTCATGTCGGCGGTGACGGATCCGCGACGGGCGGTCGTGCCGGGCTTCGACCAGCCCGCACAGGCGGCGGTGGAACTCGCCCTCTCGCGCAGCGCGCTCGAATACATCGTGCGAGAGGCTCAACTCGTCGAGCACTTCAAGGCGCATCGTCCCGCGGTGATGCAGTGGGCGGATCGCGCCCGTCGCGCCGTCGCCGGCCCGATCGCTCCCGCCGATGAAGAGGACGCGCTGATTGGACTCCTGCAGGCGCGCTTGCAGGTGTCCTCCGGCGAGGAAGTCGTCCGGATGAAAGTGCAGTGGTGGGACGCCCAGGGCGTCGAGTTGATTCTCACGCATGCATTGCGCGCGTATCTCGCGGAGCGGCGGCGCTTTGACATCGAGTCGCTCGAGGAATCGCAGCGCATCCTCGTGAGCGCGGTCGACGCGATGCGGGTGCAGATGACTGAGCAGGTCGTCGCGTTCCAGCGCGCGCGCTCCCAAGTGATTGGCGGGCGCAGCGTGGTGGTGGAGCGTCGGCCCCCGACCTCCGCGCAGCTCGGCCAACTCCGCGATCGGCTCACCGAGCGCCGCAAGTATCGCGAGGAGCTCGAGCAGCAACGTCGCGCGCGCCTCGCGGGGCTCGAAGTGCAACTCGCGCAGCAGGTCGAGACCCTGGGTCCGTCCCACCCCGACCGCATGGTCACCGAGCGGGCCATTGCCGGACTCGGGAACGACGACGATGCCATTCGTCGCGCCCGCGTTGAGGAATCGCGCCTCACCGACGACTATCTGGCGGCCGGCGGATCGCTCGACATCATCGGCGATGGAATTGCCGCGGGCGAGCCGGTCGATCTCGCGGCGCTCCGTCCCGACGATGATCCCACCGTGATTGCGGCACGCGCGGAACTGCGCATTCGTGTCGACGGCTACCAGGACCTCACGATGCGTCTGGAGAACGCGCGACTCGAACTCGAGACGGCGCACGCCGCGCTCCCCTTTCGTTATGTCGTCACGCAGCCACCGGAGCGTCCGCGCAAGCCACTGGCGCCGAATGTCATGCTCATCGTGCTTGGCGGACTCATCACCGGCGTCGGGGCGGGCGTGCTGCTCGCGATTGCCCTCCGCGTACGCGCCGACGCCCGCGCGGCGGGCCACGGTGTGGCGGCGCATCTCGCCCAACTCGATCACGCCCCGGTGCTCGCATGATCACGCCGATTGACCGCATGCGGCTTCCCGCGATGCTCATTCCCCCGGCAATCGCGCTCTCGTTGGTGCTCGTCGCGGCGGGCACGGGCTTTGTTCCGCTCGCGCCGTTGCTGGGCGTCGCGGTCCTGAGTGCGCTCTGGGTCGCGCCGATGGAGCGGTCGGCCATCGTCTTCCTCTTCGTCGCGCTGCTGGTGGACAATCCCGGCGAACGCCCGATGGCAGATAAGTGGAGCTCGCCGCTCTTGCCGCCAGGCGAGCTGCTGTATCTGAACCTGCACAAGATCACCGGCATCGGCGCCTTGCGCTTCTCGCTGCTTGAGGTCGCCATCGCGGTGCTCCTGCTCTGCGTGCTGTACCGCAAGGGGCAGCGTGATCCCATCGATGACCCGCGCGCGCTCGGCGCGCTCCCCAATCCCGTTCGTCTCGCATTCGCCGTGTTCTTCGGCGCCATCCTGGCGCTCGAGCTTTATGGGCTCGGGCGGGGCGGGGACTTCAAGAACTCACTCTGGCAGGTGCGGCAACTCTTCTGGCTTCCCGTGCTCGGGGTCGTTTTTGGACATGCGTTCAAGTCGATCGGGGCCCGTGTCTGGCTGCTCCGTATCGTGGTGACTGTCGCGGTCGTGCGCGGGTGTCTCGGCCTCTTCTATTACGTGTCGGTGGCGCGGCCGAGCGGGATCCGCCCCGAGTATGTCACGACGCATTCGGACTCGGTGCTCACGGTGGTGGCGATCCTCGTCGCGGCGATGGCCCTGATTGCGCGCCCGTCGTGGGGACACCTCGCGCTCAACGCACTGGCGCAGCCACTCCTCGTGGTGTCGCTGATCCTCAACGATCGGCGCATCGCCTTCGTGAGCCTCGGCGGCGGCGCCTTCGCGATGCTGCTCCTCGCGCCGCCAGAACTCAAGCGCGCCGTGCGGCGACTCGTGCTGCTCTCGATTCCACTCGTGCTCGTCTACGCCGCGGTTGGCTGGAACTCCAATGCCGCCGTCTTCCGTCCCGTCGGGATTGTGAAGTCGGTGGTCGAGCAGGACGACGCCTCCAGCCAGACCCGCGACATCGAGAATTTCAACCTCATTCGCACCCTCGCCATGCATCCCATCGTGGGCTCCGGCTTCGGACATGAATATCGCGAGGTCGTCATGGCGAATCGTGTCGACCAGATCTTCGCGCAGTATCGCTTCATCGCGCATAACAGCGTTCTTTGGCTCATCTCGCTGGGAGGATGGTTCGGCTTTGCCGCCGTATGGCTCGTCTTCCCGGTCGCCGTGCTCATTGCGTTGCGTGCCTTTAACGAGTCGAGTGAGCCGATTGATCGCACGGTTGCCTTCGGCGCGATCGCCTGCATCCTCGCCTTTATCATCCAGGCGTGGGGTGACATGGGACTGCAGAGCTGGATGGGGACGCTGCTGGTCGCCGCCTTTATGGGCGCGACCGGCGCCCTGTGGACCGCGCGCGAGCGCGACGCGGCCGAGGCGGTCGCATGCTAATCGTCTCCTGGTTGCTCTCGGTCGCGGCAGTGCCGGTATTACTTGCGGCGCTGTATCTGCTCGCCGCCTCGCTCTTGTCGCGACGCGCGTTGTCGCGACGCGCGTTGTCGCGACGCGCGTTGTCGCGACGCGGTCAGGCATCGCCGAAGCGCCGCTTCGTCATCGTCGTACCGGCGCACAATGAGGAGGTCGGTCTCCCGGCCACGTTGGAAAGCCTGCAGTCCATCGCGTGGCCACGCACGCACACTCGCATTCTTGTGGTCGCGGACAACTGCACCGATGCCACCGCCACCGCGGCGCGCGCGTTCGGCGCCGAAGTTCTCGAACGGACCAGCGCGCTGCATCGTGGGAAGGGCTACGCCCTCGCGGCAGCATTCACGCAGCTTGGTGCGGAACCCGGGCACGCGTGGGATGCGGTCGTCGTCATTGACGCGGACACCGATGTCGAACCGACGCTCCTCGAGGCGGCTGATGCACGTCTCGCTGATGGTGCTGCGGCGCTGCAGGCCGTCTACCTCTCCCGACGCGGGACCGCTCCGTTGCAGATCATCACGGAGATTGGCCTCTGGGCCTCGCACATGGTGCGTGGACGCGCCCGCGAGTCCCTTGGGCTGTCCGTCGGTCTCCGCGGCAACGGGATGATTCTCACGCGCGCCACGATTGCGCGCGTCCCGTACACGGCGTTTTCGGCGGTGGAGGATCTCGAGTACGGCATCCTGCTCGCGCAGGCCGGCATCCGCGTGGGGCTCGTTCCTGAGACCATCGTGCGCGGCGACATGCCGGCTGACGCGCGCGTCGCGAGCACGCAACGCGTCCGCTGGATTGGCGGCCGAGCTGCCGTCGTACGGCATCACTTGCTGCCGCTCCTCCGCGCCGGCATTCGTCAGCGCTCGGGACTCCTGCTCGACCTCGCGGCCGATCTCGCACTGCCGCCGCTGGCGCTCCTCGTCGCGGCGACCGCGCTCGGTCTCCCCCTCGCCTTCGTACTCGCGGGGTTCGGTCACCCCGTCCCCTTGGCACTCTGGGCGGCGGCGGGCAGCGCACTCGTGAGCCATGTGCTCGATGCCGCGCGAGGCGCCGGACTCGGAGCGGCACTCCCGAATGTCCTGCGCGTGCTGCCCGGTTACATCCTCGACAAAACCCGCACCACCATCCGCGCCATCGGCGCACCTACTCGAACCTGGGTGCGCACCGCGCGCGCCGGAGAACGCTCATGAACATCTTCTGGCGCGACGCGCTCGGACTCGCTCGTGCCGCCAAGCGCGTCGGCACCGCCCGCGACGCGAGGCGCATGCTGCGCACCGACGCCTTCTTCCTGCTCGCACTCTTTCGAGTGCGCGCGCTGGCGCTCCGATATCACATCCCGATTGTGAATCGCCTCCTCCGGCAGATCCAAATGATCCTCGGTGGCGTGGAACTTGGCAACGACATCACCCTCGGCGAAGGGGTCTACTTCATTCACTCGCTCGGCACCGTGGTCGGGAGCGGTGCGCGCATCGGCGCGCGCGTACGCTTGCTGGGCAACAACACCGTCGGTGCGGCCAGCGATGATGGCGCCCCAATCATCGAGGATGACGTCGAGATTGGCTGTGGCGCACGCATCCTCGGCCCCGTACGGATTGGCGCGCGCGCGGTCATTGGTGCGAACGCCGTCGTCCTCACGGACATCCCCGCTGATCACGTGGCGGTCGGTGCGCCCGCGCGCGCGTTCCCTAAGCGCGGTGCACGACACACGGCCACCGCCCGGCCGTGCTTCGCGCCCACCCCTACCATCGACGAACCCATCACCGGGCTCGGCTTTCATCCTCCCCTTCGGACTCTCGCATGAGCCATCCCATCGTGAGCGTCGTGATCGCCACGTTTGATCGCGCCCCTGCACTCCGTCGCCTGCTCGGCGATCTTGCGCGCCAGGCCATCGCGCCCCATGCCTTCGAAGTCATCGTCGTGGACGACGGCTCAGTCATGCCCGCAATCGCGGCCGTGGCGAACGTCCCGATGCCGGCGCATACCCGCTTCGTGCGTATCCCGAACAGCGGTCCCGGCGCCGCGCGGGATGCCGGCGCGCGGCAAGCGCGGGGCATTGTCCTCGTGTTCATTGACGACGACATGCGCGTCGCGCCTGATTTTCTCGCGGCGCATCTTGGCCATCATTGGTCCGGTGGACCGCATCGCGTGGTGCTCGGCAGCATCCATCCCGATCCGGCGCTCGCCGCCATGCCGCTCTTTGAGCGCTTTCACGCGCAGCAACTCGCCCGCTTCCAGCGCGAAACGCTGGCCGGGCGCCTGCAGCCGCGCGGCGTGCATCTCTGCACCGGGAATGTCTCGATGCGCTTGGCGGATTATCTCGCCGTCGGCGGCTTCGACACGACGCTCCGCCGATCGGAGGATCGCGATCTCGGTATCCGACTCGAGCAGCAGCGGTGCGCATTCGTGCTCGCGGCGGGCGCGGTGACAGTGCATGGCTCCGACCACCAGAGCGTCCGGGCCTGGCGGCGTCGGTCCGTCGCATGGGCGCGCGCGGACCTGCTCATTGCGCAACGGCATCCGACGGTCGCTGATGTGCATCCGTGGCGCTTCTGGTCGTTGATTGACCGACGCGCGCGGCCATTGGTGTCGCTCGCGCTCCTGCTGCCGAGTGTCGGCGGGCTGCTCGGAAGCGTCACGTACTTCGCGGCACGCGTGGCGGACGGACTCGGACAATCCTCGGCGGCGCTCAAGCTCACGACGCTGACCTATGCCTTCGATTATTTCCGCGGACTGCGTCTCGCCGCCGGCAGTTGGCGCGCCGTGCGCACCGCGAAGCGGGGCTCGGGCACCACGGCCGGCCAGCGCACGGGGCCTGCACTGGGGTTGTCGCCCGCAGTCGCGGCGCCCGTACTGTCGGCCCCCGCGCCGCATCGCTGGGCCAGCGTCGGTTACGCCATCCGCGCCGACCACGAGCAGCTACGCGTATTGCGCCGGAAGTATCACGCCGACGACGTGCCAAGCGCCGCCCTCCTCGGACACTTGGTGCGAAAGATCGGATTCCAGATGCTCGCGATGTATCGCGTCATGCGTTGGGCGCACGCGCGGCGATTACCGCTCGTCGCCCCCATCCTTTCACGCCTCATCCGCCATCTGTACGCCGCCGAAATCAATTGGCAGACGCGCATTGCTCCAGGCATCGCCATCGTGCATGGCAATGGCATTGTGCTCGGGCATGGCGCAGAGATCGGCACCGGCTGCGTCCTCTTTCAGGGCGTCACGCTTGGGGAGGCTTTTGATCCGGAGACGGGCGTCGTCGGGGCTCCGCGGCTCGAGGCGAACGTGCATGTGGGACCGAACGCGGTGTTGATTGGGCCAATCACAATCGGGTCCGGGAGCAAAATCATGGCGGGTGCCGTCGTGACCACCAATGTCCCGGCGGGGAGTGTCGTCCGCGCGCCGGAGTCGCTCGTCAGTCCGCGGGCGACCATGGCCCGCTAGGTCGCGTGACGGACGCCGCGGCGCACGCCGCCAGCAACGCCGCGTGTGTTGCTGGCCATTCCGCGGCCAGCGTGTCCACATGCGCATGCGCCGATGCGACGTTCGCGGCGCGCGCGTCGCACTCGAGTCGATCCGCGCGCTCCGCGAAATCAGAGGCCCCGAGGAGCAGGGCCGTGCCGCGCATGCTGTGCGCGTCTCGCATGAGGGTCGCCGAATCCCCCGCGTCCGCGAGCGCGCGAAGCTGCGCAAACGTCGCGGGGAGTGACGCCGCGAAGCGCCCCAACAGTTCCGACGCTAAGTCCTGGCCGCCTGCTCCGGGGAGCCGAGCGAGCCTCGCAACATAGGAGGGATCGATCAGCCTCAGACCCGTACCGCCGTCCCGTTCGCGCACACCATCAGCATCCCGCCCGACTGGCCGACCGTGATGTTCTCGTAATCAAGGTCGACACCGACGATGGCATTCGCCCCGAGTTCGCGCGCCTGCTGCGTCATCTCCTCAATCGCGATGTCCTTGGCCTTGCGCAACTCCTGCTCATACGCGGCCGAGCGCCCGCCGACGATGTCGCGGATGCCCGCAAAGAAGTCGCGGAAGATGTTGGCCCCGAGAATCGCCTCGCCGCTGACGAGGCCGAGGTACTGCTGGACGGGCTTTCCTTCGAGTGCGCCGGTGGTGACGATGATCATGGCAGGGGCGGCAAGAGTGGGCGAGCGGATGCCCTAATAGTGCGGTACGGCGCGACCGATGGCAAAATGTCCGTCAGTGTAATCCCTCTTGACAGCGCCGGTGATTCGCGGCACACTCGGCGGTATCGCAGATTCCCACCTTTGATCGAGGCACCAATGCTCCGGAACACCCTTGCGGTTGCGCTGCTCGCAGTATCGCTGACGGCCTGCGGCGGCTCGCGCGCCCCAGCCAACACCTCCGGGTCGGGCACGAGCCAGTACACGCGGCAAGTGCAGGGCTACCTCGCGAATATGGCTACGGCGGCGGAGAAGCAGGGGTTCCGTCGCGTGACCGGCGGGCCGGTGTTCGGCAGCCTCGATGACGACGGCAAGTCCTCGCACAATATGACGGTCGTGGCCGGCGTGGAGTATGTGCTCTTCGGGGCGTGCGACAACGACTGCACCGACGTCGATTTGATCGTGTACGACGCGGGGGGGCGTGTCGTGAAGCGCGACATCCTCGCCGACGACAAGCCCGTGGTCCAGTTCTCGGCGGCACGTTCGGGGACGTATCGCATCGAAGTGGTGATGGCGGTGTGCAGCACGGAGCCCTGCCGCTACGGGCTTCAGCTGAACAGGAAGTAAGCGCGCCGAGTTGCGGCGGACACCGGGCGGCCCCGAACATCGGGGCCGCCCGGTGTTGCACCAGACCTCAGGGTTTGCGGCGGAATGAGAAGGGCGGCGCGACCGCCCACGGATACAGCAATCCCCCCACCGCGATGGTCCCCGCCGCCGCAAGCAGGACGGCCGGCCGCTGCCAGATCACGAAGCCGATCATCCAGAGGCTCAGCGCCGAAAACACGAGCGGTGCCACGGGATACAGCGGCGTGCGGAACGGACGCGGGACTTCGGGCGCGATGCGACGCAACCGCATCAATCCGATCACCGCGAGCAGGTTGCACAGGTTGAGGACGATTCCCGCGTAGGCCAGCACCTGCTCGAATGAGGCCGTGATGATCAGGAGGGCGATCAGCGCCAGCTGCAGGCCGAGGGCGCGCCTCGGAACGCCATCGGCAGCGCGCTGCGCCAGCCATCGGAGCCCGGGAGAGCCCGCGCCGACCGCCTGTGTCACGCGTGAGCCGGCCATCAGGAAACTGGAGATCGTCGCCACCAGCACGAGGGCAATGACCCCGCTCATCACGCGGCCACCGATGGGGCCGAGGATGCGGGCGCCCGAGAGCGCCCCCACTTCAACCGTTCCACGCAGGGCATCGATCGGCACCGTCCGTAGGAAGACCCAGTGCAGGAGCAGATACAGCGCGGCGACCAACAGCACGGACCAAATGACCGCGCGTGGAATGGTCCGCTGTGGTTCGCGGATCTCGCCGGCCACATAGCCGATCGAGTTCCACCCCGTATAGGCATACACGACGTAGATGAGCGAGATCGCGAACGGCGCGGAGGCGATTTCGCCCCAGGCGGCGCCTGTGGGCCCGAACGGGAGCGGCTCCACGGGACCAATCGCGAGTCCCGTGACGATGAACCCGATGATCGTCACCACAGTGATCGCGGTCGTCGTGACCTGGAACACCCGGGCTCCGGACACGCGGGTCCAGTGGACGAGCGAGACCACCGTCAGCACCCCGACGGTGGCCGCCATCGGATTCACTGGGATCACGGCCGAGGCGTAGCGCCCGAAGGCGATTCCGGCAATCGCGATGGGCGCGGAAAATCCGGCGGTCATTGAGACGAATCCGCCGATAAATCCCAGCCGCGGGGACCAGGCCTTTCGTAAGTAGACGTACTCGCCGCCCGATTGCGGGTACATGGCCCCGAGCTCGGCGTAGCAGAGGGCCCCGGCGAGCGCGAGGCTTCCTCCCACGGCCCAGAGCATGAGGAGGGCGAAACCGCTGGAGAGCGACTGGACCTGAAAGCCGAGGCTGGTGAAGACCCCGGTCCCGACCATGTTGGAGACGAGCATCGCCACCGCGGTCGGGAGACCGAAGGTCGCGGCCGCCGCGAAGACGGGGGCGGGGTCCTTCTCGGGCGGTGTGGCGGAGTTCATGTCGGGTCAGCGCTCGGGAACGGCGGATGGCACCCCCCTTACTGTGGGATGTCCGGGAAATAGATTCTATGCGGGGCGAAGATATGGTCCGGTCCCGGCTACCGCTGGCTGGGGGCCGGTGTCGGGTGCTTTGTGATGGCGAATCGTCACTTGGCACTCCCCAAAATCGTGTCATGGTGCCATTGTTTACTGGATTCCGTGCTGGCAAAAAACATAGGAGACGACATGCGACACCTCGTGAGGGCTGCGTTGGCCCTTTCCCTGATGGTCCCGGCAGTGGCAACGGCGCAGGAGCCGGGCACCGTTGATGCTGGTCTCTTCGGGCGCTACTCGCTCATGGACAAGAATGTCTCTCCGGACGCGGCCATGTCGCTCGGCGGACGATTCGGCATCTTCGCCATGAAGAATGTCGCCGTCGAGTTGGAGTACGCGGCGGGTGCGACGTCGGGCGATCCGAAGACGGATCTGTTCCCGACGTACGTGCGCATGGCGTACTTCTACCAGTTCGCGAACAAGTGGCAGGGCATCGTCGGCGGTGGCTGGGTGCATGATCGCACCCGCCCGGGCCAGACCGGCCCGGCCTTCAACGATGACGGCATCCACCTGCTCCTCGGCGGCCAGCGTGCCCTCGGGTCGCGCATGGCGCTTCGCATGGACGCGGTCGTGGACTACCTCTCGAGCCCGATCGGCGAGACGGCAGCCGATGACATCTCGAACATGAATATCCATCTGCAAGCGGGCCTCAACTGGCGGTTTGCGCCGCCGCCGCCGCCGGCCCCGCCGGTCGCAGACTCGGATCGCGATGGCGTGCCGGACTCGGCTGACGCCTGCGCGAGCACTGCTGCTGGCGAGTATGTCGATGGCCGCGGTTGCATCCCGGCCAAGGACAGCGACAACGACGGCGTCTTCGACGCGAATGATCGCTGTGCCAACACCGCGGCTGGCGTGATGGTTGACGGTTCAGGTTGCCAGCCGGACACCGATCGTGACGGCGTGCTCGACGTCGATGACCGTTGCCCGAATACCCCCTCGGGAACCCGCGTGACGACCACGGGCTGCCCGGTGGACAGCGACGGCGACGGCGTGCTCGATGTCAACGACCGCTGCCCGAACACACCGGCCGGAGTCCGCGTCAACGAGACCGGCTGCGCGCCGGACGCCGATGGCGATGGCGTGCCTGATGCGGTCGACGGCTGCGCGAACACCGTCCGCGGTGCGACGGTCGATGCGCGTGGTTGCGTCCCCGTCTTCACGGCTGGCGCGACGAACATTGTGCTCGAAGGCGTGACCTTCGCGACGGGACGTGCGACGCTCACTGGTAACTCGTCGGCGATTCTGGATCGCGTCGCGGAGTCACTTGTTGCGAATCCGGAACTCAACCTCGAAGTGCAGGGCCACACCGACAACACGGGCTCGCTCGTGAACAACACCCGCATCTCGCAGCAGCGTGCAGATGCCGTCCGCACGTATCTCATCTCGAAGGGTGTCGCGGCGAGCCGCCTGACCGCGAAGGGCTATGGTCCGACGCAGCCGAAGACGGTGAACACGACGCCGGAAGGTCGTGCGGAGAACCGTCGCGTTGAACTGAAGCGCACCAACTAAGGCTCCACTCGTTGCAGACCGAACGCCGCCCGGGCTCAGCCCGGGCGGCGTTCGTGTTTCTGCGCCCGAACAGACCTCGGCAAAGTTCCCCATCACGGTGTGACGGGACGCACACGGGGAGACGCGGGACCGGTGTATCGTCACTTCATCGGTCGCGTTACACCGCGCTTATATCCCCGTCACGGAGTTAACAGATGTTGCATTCCATCGTCCGATCCTGGCGTCCCATCGTGGCGCTCTCGGCTCTTGCGCTCTCGGCCTGCGATTCCTCCACGGGCGGGGGGACGAGCACAGCCGTTCGCCTATCGGCCCCTGCCGTCGTGGGACAAAGCACCGTGGCCGGTGCGGGCCTCTCCATCGCCGGTTCCAACGGCACGCTCGTGATCACGGATGTGAAGATGATCGTCAACGAGTTCGAGCTACGCCGCGCGGCGGTCGTCGACTGCGACGACGATGATTCGTCCGGCCCCGGTAGCTGCGGATCGTTCGAGACCAACTACTTCGTGGCCGACGTGCCGCTCGGCACCGGGAGCGTGACCGTCGCGAACGATCGGATCCCATCAGGGTCGTACGTGGAAATGGAGTTCGAGGTCAAGGATCTCGAGGTGGATCTCGGTGATGCCGATGACGCCGCCGACGCCGCCCGCATCAACGCGCTGCTCACCCAACTCCGCACGACCCACCCGAACTGGCCGGTCGGCGCCTCGATGCGCATTGAAGGCACCTTCACGCCCACCGGCGGCGTAGCCCAGCCTTTCGTGGCCTACTTCGACGCCGAGATCGAAGTCGAGAAGCTCTTCTTGGTTCCGCTGGTGATTGACGACACCTCCGCCGGCCTCACCATTGACCTGCGGCTCGACCTCTGGTTCAAGAACGCGGACGGCACCGTGCGTAACCTCGCCCTTTCAAACTGCTCCACGACGTGCCCGCTGATTGATTTCGAGGTGGAGCTGGAAGACGGATTCGAGGTCGAGTTCGACGACTGAGGTGCAGTGGTCAGTCGGCACTAATGAACATCTCGGGATGAGAAGGGAGCCGTGACTCGAATAGGTCACGGCTCCCTTTGAGTCTTTCGCCCCGCTCGGGTCTATCGCGGCGCGGCCCCGATCGCGTCCGGCCACCCGATCTGCGGAATCCCCGGGGTGATCCGCAACGCGTTGCGATAGTAGACATTTTGTAGCACCTCGTCGGGAAGTCCGACGCCATAGAGCTTCCACGAGGCGTGATAGTCGCGGTAATAGTCGAAATAGTCGTCGTTCGTCTCGAACACGCGCCAGTAGTACGGATATTCCTCGGGCTGGAAGGAGTCCTTGCCAAAAAGAATTCGATCCTGGTAGCGCACGAAGAAGTCATGCGCGGCGCGCGGCTGACGGCCGATATCGTACAGGACGGCGCCGACCTCAACGAGCATGTTCGGCATGGCGTTCATCATCCGTGCGAGTCGGGGGAGGTCGTTCGCATGCCATCCCATGTGTGCGACCACGAAGGTCGTGCAGGGATTGCGCCCGATCATGTTGTCCCGCTCTGTCATCAGTTGCTCAAAGCTCGGATTGTTCTCCGGCGGATAGCGACGATTCGGGAAGAGCGCGAGTTCGAGCCAGCGTTCATTCGTGTTGTCGATCGGCTGCCAGAACTCCTGTGGGTCCGCGGTGTGGATGAACACGGGGAGCTTGAGGCGCGCCGCCGCCTGCCAGACGGGGTCAAGGGCAGGGTCATCGATCTGGAGGCGCGAGCCATCGGCCTTCCGGGTGCTGAGGCCGAGTCCCTTGCCGATCTCACCAATCCCGACCGCGCCCGTGGCCACATCGGCTTCGAGCTGCGCCACGGCGCGTTCCGCCCACCCCGGGCCGACGTCCCGAAAGTCGATGCCGGTGAGGAACCGCAGGCGATCGCGCAGGCGGGGAGAGGCCTGCGCCAACGCGACCTGCGTGCGCAGCGCGTCCCCGGACACGTTGTTCGCTACCACCATCACCCGGACGCCGATTCGGTCCAGGTCATCCGCGAGTCGCTCGAGTGCCTCGGCGGAGCCAAGTCCGGTGGGGTGTCCGTGATAGTCGATCGACGGGAACTTCGACCTCGGCACGAGGTGCGCGGTGGTCACCAGCGTGGAGCGCGGGCGATAATCGAGGATCGAGGGGGCGGGGAGGGTCGGTGGGCGGCAGTTCCGTGGCCGTACCTCGGTCATGCCGGCGGGGCACTCCTCGCCCGCCTGGATGGTCACCCCGCCTCCGCCGCCCGGCTGGCCGGCGACGGCGGCCGGGAGGATGACGAGGGCGAAAAAGGCAGAGGCAAGGCGCATCGGGTCACTCGTGCAGCGGGACGTCGAACGGGTGGTCCGTTGAACGATAGTCTCCCTCAGGATTTCCTCTAGGGCGACTGCCTACTGAGCTCGGGGGAGTCCGCTGATGGTCCTCGGTCGGCCGGTGTCCGAACTTTCGGATGTCCTCGAACACGGAAGCCCATCATGCGCCACATCGTGATCGTCGGCGCCGGTACCGCCGGCACCATCATGGCCAACCGTCTCGCGCGCGCCCTGCGCGCCGAGATCCAAAAGGGCCGGACCCTCATCAGTGTCATCGATCCTGACCCGGTCCATCTGTATCAACCGGGGCTCCTGTTCATCCCCTTCGGTGAATACACGCGTGCGGATATCGTGCGGGACCGTGCCTCAACACTGCCCGGCGGGGTGCACTACATCGCGGGTGCGATTGGGAGCATCGATCCGGCGAGCGACACCATCACGATGGAGACCGGGAAGGTGTTCTCGTATGACGTGTGCATCATTGCGTCGGGCACACGCATCGCGCCCGAGGAGACCGAGGGGATGCTCGCGGCGGGTTGGCGCGAGACGGTGCACGAGTTCTACACGCTGGAGGGGGCCGAGGCGCTCGCGCCCGCGCTGGCTGCCTTCTCACGGGGCAAGCTCGTCGTGAACATCGTGGAGATGCCGATCAAGTGTCCGGTCGCGCCGCTCGAGTTCGCCTTTCTCGCCGATGCCTACTTCACCAAGCGCGGCATCCGTCAACAGGTCGACATCACGTATGTGACGCCGCTCGACGGCGCCTTCACCAAGCCGGCGTGCACGAAGTCGCTGACGCATCTGTTGGCGGAGAAGGGCATCCGGCTTGAGACGGAGTTCAGTGCCGGTCGCGTCGATGGCGTGCGTGGCGAACTCATCTCGTATGACGATCGATCGATCCCCTTCGATCTCCTCGTGACCATTCCCACGCATCGAGGCGCGGCATTCATTGACGCGACCCCGGGGCTTGGCGACGCGATGGGATTCGTCCGCACCGACCCGCGGACGCTGCAGTCGGAACTGAAGCCAAACATCTTCGCCATTGGCGATGCCACGAACTGTCTCTTATACACATCTCCGAGCCCACGAGACTAAGGCGAATCTCGTATGCCGTCTTCTGCTTGAAAA
>ENA-ORBV01002523-ORBV01002523.1-microbial-mat-metagenome-genome-assembly--contig:-NODE-2523-length-38436-cov-5.184233_pt1 | contig 38436 bp, 16 predicted proteins | sample MGYA00237777_ERZ505514 | MGnify/ENA primary metagenome ERZ505514 (study PRJEB26160, sample SAMN06269048) | microbial mat metagenome | isolation source: Oligotrophic lake microbial mat | place... | reverse complement strand
ATCATATATGTACATTTAATAGTTTTACAACCCAATCCTTATCCATTCTGCCTTCGTTTTCTTTTTATAGAGGACCAAGACTATTGCGGCTGCTCCTTCGGCTCTTGCGCTTTCCTGCCAACTTGGGCTTTTCAAGACCTTGCGCCCGCTTGGTCGATTCCCGTAGGGACCACCAAACGACGAGGGTCTTGGCTTGTCCTTCTCCCACTTGCTTGACGACATCTTGCCAAGCCACACTGTTTTTGAGCGACTGTGGCGAATACGTGACCAAACACAAAACTTGTGTCACGGCTTGGGTGTACTCGTCTTCTTTGCGCAAACACACGCGAATCAACTTTTTCATTTCCGTCGTGGCCCAAATCGATACCTTGCTGGGACGGAGGGCATGCGAGGGTTGGCGTTGCGGATTTTCCAAAAAGTCAATCACCTCGCGGGGGACAATTTTTTGGGATACCATCAACTCCTCGTAGCATTTGGCCCAGGCCACGACTCGTGCCAGAGCATCGGCGCGTTCTTCTCCAGCCTGTTCGGCACCCATCAAATGACGGGGCATGGCTTCCAAGCAACTGGATCCTTGGGGAAAGAGTGAGGAAGTGATACCGGGTTTGCGTTCCTTCTTCATGCCACCCGCCAAAAAGGGCGCCATCATTTTGTTGACGACCGACATGACCGACTGGGATTCCATGCGCTTGGCAGCACCTTCGGGGACGCTGAACATGGCCTTGGACATTTGTTCGCCCAAAACAGCACTAATGATGCGATTCATGTGAAAGTACAGGACCACGACCAAGGCAACTTCGGCCTTGGCCTTGGCGGACAACAAAGGAAAGGGTTCGTCCTTGCTTCTATTGCTGGACGAGGACGAATTGGAAGTGTCGCTGCACAAGCCACTGCTGCTGCTGTCATCCGCTTCGAGGGCCATCAAGTCCCCATAGGAATTGTCAACCATTTTGGGTTGTGTCTTGTTGCGATACTTGATGGTATCGACAATAAGAAGCTCGGCATAGTCCATGACTTGGAGGTACAACTTTTCTTCTTGTTCCTTTTCTTCGTCACTCATCTGCTTGGCCTTTTTGCTGCTTTGTTCGGCACGCTTGGCGGCTTCACCCATCATGCGATGCGCCGTGACACACATGGGACATTGATTCTTGGTGCTCACCAACAAGGCGACTTCTTCCTTGACGGATCGGGGCAACTCGCCGTCCACAATCATGACTTCGGCCATGAAGGACCACATGCGGGGAAAGACATCTTCATTGACACTGTGGAGAGTAATGGGATTGTTTTGTCCCTTGCTCATGATTTGGCCCAAGGGAAAGTACTTCTTGATGGATTTGCGGGTCTGTTTATCGCCAGCTGCTTTCTCAAAGCCTATGGGCAATGCACCAGCTGCAGGTGTAGTAGTAGTAGTAGCGTTCATTGTTAGAGCTGTCATGGAGAATTTAATTTGTGTTATTTCAACGTGAAGCTTTTGTAAGTCTGTGTTTTTGTTTTTGTGAGAAAACAGATTGGTTTGCCTCAGATTGAAATTTGTGAGACAAGGATAACTTGAAAGAAAACGAAAAAGAGAAGATTGAAAGATATCCGATACCGGTAGTTGCTGTAGATTGTACGGGGAAGTATTACGTCGTACCGGCAAGCAAATGCTGAATTATGCGGTACCACCGTACCAGGTAGTAGGGGCAATTAGTGGGACTGGCTGGTTAGCGGATAATGGCCGCTGAAAAGGATGTTTATTACTGATGACCTGTACTGTGAAAATATCTGTTCTACGAACGCATAATTGCGAGTAGATACCATGACTGAGACTATATGGTAATGACTTCGCTACTTAGGAAAAACGGCATGTGTCCAACGAAGGCCACAGAGGTGTCATCGGCATTCTTATTCTCTGTAATCGATCGAAAAGGGGGGAACTTACTTTCAATTGATTCGGAGTAATACATATGTCTTGTATGTGAATGGAACCTTGGTCACCTCGCAAGCGTCTCCATCACACTTATTGCTGTTTTTACCAAAGACTCAATAATTGCCGATGAATCGATGATGGGGAAATTCCCTTCTTACGTGGTATCGCAGCTGTACTGCTTCTGCAATTAAATTTCATAAACGATTTAAGAGCCATCCTATCATTATTAGGGGCCGAACTCTATTGTTCGTGCTTTGTTGTGCCACTTCTATCGTCAGTACTCAAAAACGACCCCCTCCCAATATTCATCGGTTACCTACTTCTACTCGGCCAGTTCCGCAGCTACACCTTTCACATTAACGATCTTGCTACCATGTGCTGGTGAAAGACAACTCGGACTGAAGTTCTAGCAATGGCCATCGGGCCCACCGCGACTGGCATTGCGTCTGAACTCTGAAGGGACCATGACTGCATCGCTACAAAAGCCTTACGACGTGGTTATTCACTCAAGCACTAAAGCCCTAGTAGGTTCGTGTTACATGGAAGATCATGGAAGCTCCTTTATCGACCCAAACTCAGAAAAGGAAGTTTCTGTAAGCTGTGACCTCGGCTCCCCAGCCGATGCCCCCCTTCCACGATTGCATTTTCTGCCTCTGCTCCACTTTGAAGGTACTCCCCGTGTATGCGTTGCAGTTAGCTAGCTACAGCACCATGCGTCTAGCTAGCTACTAGAGTTGGCTGCTCCGAAGTATCTAGCTAGCTAGTAGCTAGGCTACCTAACTAGCTAGAACAGGAGGAACAGGCGATGCCTTCGGTCGATAATACAAGGTCGAAATGTTCCATCGAAGCAGGGAAAGCTCTGCTCTTGGTAGATGATGGAATGGCCTCCTCGCGTGCTTTTTGGTCACCTCTGCCTGCTGCTGGTTGTGATTCTTCGAAGTCTAGCGGTAACACTACGAGTACCTGATCCGTCGTTGAGCAATAAAAGCACTCAGGCAAGCTATAGTACACGAATGCTGCCCCCTTCAGGTCATTTAGCCTGGCAGAAGGCATCGCTCTCCTGGTGCCACCGCACGATGGCCAGTATGTGGATCTTTTATCGATAGCGACTCATCCCGAATCTGGTTAGCTAGCTAGCTAGACGGATAGCTGCTGTAAGACCTAGCCGGACATGGCCGTTGAAGCGGGTAGCTACCCACGGGCCAGGCAAGCTGTCCAGTGAGCCTTCCCCAGAACCGCATTCTGTCACTTCCGTCTTCTTTCATCTAGCAGCAAGCTCGGAGGGACAGTAGATAATCCGCTCCTTCCACCGACATGAACCGCATTCTGTCGCTTCCTCGTTTTTATCTACTAGCGAGCTTGCTAGTAGACTAGTAGATAGATAATCCGACTAGTTCCTTTCCATGGCCGGCCGCTTCCAATTCAAATGTCCTTTCGGACGTAGCTCACTCCTCCGATGTCAGTTTGGCCCAAACTTTTCTATTCCCCGTGATGCCAACTGGTTTGTGAGGTTCTCTCCCACTCACTCCGCTACAGTTGTGAGTGGCAGCTCGCCGAACGAGGAATCATTTAGCTATCATGAGTGGCGCTCCGAGTGAGAAAGTATCTATCACCCGTAGCTAGTCAGCTACATGGCAGGATATCTGACAGGCCATAATTTGCTGGCAAACACTAGTTACTACCTACCTACCTAGCTAGATAGTAGATATAGTTTCATGAGGTATTGCCGCAAGTGGCCAGTAGCTGTACGGACTACAGTAGCCTGCTCTAGTAGCTAGCTAGACTACTAGTAGTAGCGCACTTCATTCCCAACACTAACACTAATACAAAAACTAACACTAACCTTAACCGATCATCTTAACCATAGCACCTCAAAACAATGATCTCTAACTAGCTAGCTAGCTAGCTAGTAGCTCCTAGTGGTGGCTAGCAATAGTTTGGCTCTTCCATCCCCTCCCTGCTGTTTAGTTCACAGTTGTTATTCTGCTACCTGCATGAAAAGAGGCATGCAGACCACGAGCAAATAAAAGTGTTCGAGGTCCTGTGCAGGTGATTGTCGGCTTTGTGGGGTCATAGAAAATGTCTCAAAAACAAAACCAAAAGCTGCTGACACCTTGCAATATCGCAGCAAAGCCAGTGCAGATAGCCTTGGTCCATCAGATCATCATCAAAGCCCTATCGGTGAAAACGAAAGGAGCGTCGAGGCATTGTCGTGATCATAAGTTTCATACGTGGTCCATATTGATTGCTGCGGGGATCTTTGAGTATTTGGAAAGGAAGACTTTGGGGCGCCCATTAATTTTTTAAAGGAACTTGTGTCCTACATTTTAGATCCGAGTTTCCTTTCATTTTTATATAACTGTGACAGTTCAACGGTAAACTATAATTAATGGCACGCGAGATGTATGTGTTAACAGTATATCGGAGTGTAGATTATTGAGGAATACATGTAAATTGGAATCCCAAGGTTCCGTTCCATTCTTTCCTATACATAAAAATAATCACTGGCAGAATTGTCCTTTCTTATTGTCGCGTCCTTTATATAGTTCCTATTCCGTCCATTGATTGGAGTTTGACGTAATTTGCCGCTTAAAATGGGCTCGCCTTTAGTGGTCGGCATGGACATTCCAGGCTTCCAAGTTTCCCTTCCATATAATATATTCCCCTGCAGTCTTTCGGTTGTTTCTTTCTTCTATTGGACATTTTAATTGGTTGTCGTTGTCGTCGTCGTCGTCTCTTTCTTGTCCTTGTCGTCATCTTTTTTATCTTTCTTTTTCCAAAACTTGGGAATCCCAAAGACCTTTTTCTTGACTTGGACGACATGTTCAATATGGGTTTCCGTAATTTCTTGTCCATTGACAATTTTGGTGGTCGTGGTCGTGGTCGTCACGATTTTGTGAGCATTCTTGGGCAAATCATCGGGCAATGGTGGGGGTTCGACTGGGCCTGCTGCTGCGGGTTGAGGAGCTGGGGCAGGAGCGGGGGCAGGAGCTGGTGCTTGTACGACCGGTGCTGGAGGAGGCGGCGGAGCAGGGGCAGCCACAGGAGCAGGAGCCAGGGGTGCCGCAGCAGAAGACAATGGTGGTGGAGGAGCATTCACGGCTGTCGTATTGGCATCTTTTCCGTAGGCATCCAAAGCAGATTTCTCGGCTTGCGCATAAGGATCCGGTCCTGCATAAGTTGGTCGTATCGTGGACATGGCGGCCACCGGTGGTGCTGCTCCTTCCGTAACTTCCACGCGTTTGGGTTCTGGATGCTGCGGTGCTGCTTGATTGGGTTGATATTCATTCCCCATATCATTCAATTTGGCCTTGGTGTGTTCGATATCTTCCAAGCGTGGGATGAACATGGTTGCTGTTATTTTTGGCTGCAGTGGTAATAGAGGTGATGGTATAGTTGTTGGTGGTTGTACTTTAGCTAATGGCGACTTCTTCTTCGTCGATTGGTGCTGTTGATGTAATAATTAATGCTGGGCAATCTTGGGTTGATTTCTTTCATAGACGTCGGTCATACTTTATTGTTATGCAGTCTTTGAACGGTCTTTGACGCGAAAGATCTTCATGATTGAGTAAGATTTATTTCCCGGGCATGACGTCAACTTTCATGGTTCAAACGTGACTGCATTGTGTCGTGGTTTGAATGTCGTGCATGCCAACACGATGCACGACCATGCAATAGATAGTATCCGCCCGACAAGCAATGACTTCAAAAGAAGCATTGGATGCATGCATTCCTTTTACGAAGTCACTACAGTATAGCATTGCAGCAGCCAAAATCATCACGCCCAGCCATCTACTACAACTATCTATTGTACTACCTACCAGCTTTGTTGAGCAAGCCGCAACCATGACCACCGCCAGTAGTAGTAGTAATAGTGGAGAAGAGAAGAAACCATCAGAGACGACAACGAGGGAAGCCGAAAAAGAAGACAACGTCCAACCACCACCACCAGAAATAACACCAGTCGCCGATGAGAAAAAAGAAGAGGAAGCACCCAAAGACGAAGAAGGATTATTGCTCCAATACGATGTGATTATTTGTGGTACTGGTTTGGTGCAATCCATTTTGGCGTCGGCCTTGACCCGTGCTGGCAAGACCGTCTTGCATTGCGATGGAAATGATCATTATGGAGAATTGGATACCGTTTGGACCTATGATTATTTGCAGCACAAACTACAAGAGCAAGGCAAACAAGACAAGGCTAGTACGAGTACGAGTACTAGTACGAGTGCGTCCAACCAAGACACGAACAAGGATGGTACAATTTTATTGGCTCCACAGGGAGCGTATCAGAGTTTGCAATTTCATTCCAGTGGCCGTCAAACGGAATTTTCCGTCCAGGAAATTGGCACCCAAGTCCAAACTCCCTATGGTATGACAGGCACCGTCATTTCAGTGGATGAAAACACACAAGGAAAAACTACGGTTGCCGCGTCTTTGGACAAGTGGACCCTGGCCAATGGAAAATCGCCCCTTCTTTATTTTCCATTGGATACTGCTACTTCAGCTTCTACTAGCAGCAGTTTGACTTCGATGCGTACCCTCGAAGCCAAACGTTGTTTGGAACAACAATCCCGGTCTTTGGCTTTGGATGTGACGCCCTCTCTCTTGTATGCATCTGGTTTTGCAGTCGACGCTTTGTTGACGAGTGGTGTCGCCGAACATTTGGAATTTCAAACGCTCCAAGCTGTGTATTGGTTGGCGGCTGCTGCTTCCAATAATAATAATAATAATACGCAACAAACATTGCAAAAAGTTCCCTGTTCCAAAGGAGATGTCTTTCAAAGTCCATTGTTGGCTCCTCTGGACAAGAGACGCTTTATGAAATTCTATCAATTGGCCATGGATTATGCCATTGAACGAGAATTAATGAAAGAACAGCAACAACTACTGGAGGCTCAATCCGATGCGACTACGGATACTGAGGAAGGCGTCCTATCCTTGAATGAACGCCAATTAAATCAAGGACGATCCTTGGCACGACCTCAAAACAAGGCCGTATCCACCAAGGAATTGCAAACTCTCTACGACTGTATTGGTCAAAACATGGAGTTTGATACCTATCTCGAGCAACACGCCAAAATGTCACCCCCATTACGAAGTTTGAGTCGATATGCCTTGGCCTTTGAAATTCATGACAACCACAACAATACTGCTACTGCTGCTCCACAGAGGAACGATGAAAACACTCCCACATCCGCATCCCTTGAAATCGGCATGGCTCGTTTGTGCGAGCACATCAAGGCCCTGGGCCGATATGGTACGACGGCCTTTTTATTTCCCCTCTATGGGAGTGGGGAAATGAGTCAATTCTTTTGTCGATCCGCGGCGGTCTACGGGGCTACGTATTTGTTGCGACGTAGTCCCAAACACATCTCGTTGGTCGAGGACAAGGACAAGAAGAAACGAGTGCACAGTGTGACGATTGAAACGCCCGACGACGAAGTCGTACTGGCCACCGCCGGTACCGACGACAAGACTCCTCATCGCAAGGACAAGACAGTTCAAGCGTCGCACGTCATTGTGGCACGCGAAGGGATGGTGTCCCCTCCTCCGTGCCCAAAGCGAAAACGAGTCCTGCGTCGTATCAGCGTTTTGCGCGGAAATATTTTGATTCCCGATTCCAACCACACAACCAACATGAGTGATACACGATCCGTCATGATTCTTCCTCCCCACAGTGTCGAGGATCGCCATGCCTATGCCATTCATGGAATGGTCTTGGATGAAAGTGCTCGAGTGGCACCCCATGGATGCAGTGTTCTTCATTTGACGACCGTCATTGTCGAGGATGAAGAAACCACTGGCCCAGCCGTGGGCGAGGTGTTGGAAAAGGCTACACAAGTCATTCTACAATCCTCGTCAACAGCATCCGTCGGGCAGACGGTCGATGAAATTTACCATACCACGTTTTCCTATGCGCTCCATGAAGATGTCATCAACGACGACAACAACAACTATAGCAAAGTGGAGGGACTCCACGTCATTGGTCGTGCCGCCATGCCCTTGGTCGTCGATGAAGCCTTTGAACGGGCCAAGGCCATTTTTGACACGATTTGTAGTGGCGACGAATTTCTGGCCCTGTCCGAGGCCATGCAACAAAAATTAAAAGAACAACTCAAAGATGCCTACCGAGGTCCCAATCAAGCAGCAGATGATACCGAACAAGTCGTCCTGGACAGTGCCATGGAGATGTTGTCCCCTACGACTAGTAGTAGTAGTCAGTGAATTTGGATCTAACACATGGTGAAGGCACTTTAAATAGTATAAGAACATAGATACGAGCAGCAATGCTGAGATGTGTTTCCGATGTGTGTGGCTTCCATTTGTTAGCTGGTATTCTTGCTTGAAATCTTTCTAGGGATCTACTATTCCAAGCAACCATAGACTTACCACACTAGCTAACTAGCAGACCAAAGAAGCCCCAGCTTCCTTATTCATTGCTCATCCCTACTAGCTAGCTAGCTAGCTAGCTAGTGGAACTCAACAGAGACGAATGCACTACCGGTAGTACATAACACTGTAGATATTGGCAGCAGGTGAAGCCTGCAAGCTAACGGTACAATTGTGTGTAGCCCTATCCTTACTTTCAATTTTGGCTTTCAGACGCACATGTACTCTGTGAGTCTCCAACCTATCCCACCACCAAACAACGATTTGATCGCAATGCATGGAGGACAACACCATGCCATGCCACCATGACAATCAAATGAAGCATACCGTACTTTATAGAGAAACCCAACGACAACCGCACTCTACTATTATAATAGCAATTAAGCATGCCATCGGAAGATCAAGTGAATCCTCATTCCATGACGGAATTGGAAGAACCGCTGCTCTTACAAGAGGATGTTTCTCCCAATCCCACGACCGAACCCGCACGCCGCCTCTATGATGGTCTGGAGTGTTGGGAAACCTCCGTCCTGATCAAGGCCTTGTATTTCTTGGATGCCCTCGGTGCTTCGGCGTGGGGACGCTTCAGTGCCATTTACTACAATTTGCACGGTTTGAATCCCCAACACATTGGCATGATTGAAGGACTCCGGACCGCCTTGCCGACGTTGTCGCAAGTATTGTGGGGAATTGTCGCCGATAAATTTCAGTCGCGCAAAAAAGTGTGGATCTTGACCAATACCATGAGTACCTTGATTTTATTGACCTTGGCCCTGCCGGTCGTCTACACTTCCTTTACCAAGATCTTGGTCGTCTCGATTGGATCGTCTCTCTTTGTCTCGAGTGGAATATTGGATGCCTTTACCTTGGACGTCTTGGGTTCGGCCAACAAAATGTATTATGGACGCTACCGACTGTATGCCTCCTTGTCGTGGGGATTTGGATCGATTGTCATGGGATGGATAACAGATCATTATCATAATTTTGAACCCAATTTTATTCTCTTTGGGATTTTGGCCTTGGTCATGGTCGCCTTGGTGGCGTGGAAGATTCCAAATGTCACGACCACCACTGCGACGACGGTGGATGTCACACCGCCCACACCGAGCACCAGAACCACGACAACTACGGCTACAGCTACAACGACAGAAAGCATAGATGAAAACAATGACAACCATACACCATCCGACAGCCATGCTCCACTGTTGGAATCACAATCCGATCCGCCGCCACCACCTCGTCAGGATCAAGGAGAGGAGGAAGATCCGCATCGTCATCATCATTTAATGGAACTGGTGTGTTTGGCAGCTCGACCACAAGTGGCACTTTTCTTGTCGGAAGTTATCATCATGGGAGCTGCCATGGCGACAGTGGAGCGTCTCTTGTTTTTGTATTTGGTCAATGACTTGCAAGCCTCGACCCTCCTGTGTGGACTCTCGGTCGGTGTCAATGTCTTGTTTGAGTTGCCCATTTTTTGGCATGCCGAAACCGTCATGAAAACACTGGGAGGACACGATGGCATGTATTTGGTGGCCATGCTCTGCTTTTTTGTCCGGGTCGTGGGATATACCTGGCTCACACCGGCCACGAGATGCTACATTTTGCTGTTGGAGGTCTTGCACGGCATTACCTTTGCGTGTTTTTGGATTGCCTCTATGGATATTTCCAAAGGATTGGTCCATCAAACCAAGGGAGCCTTTTGGCGGACGGCCATTCCTTCCTCGGTACAAATGTTATATGCCGCCGTGGGTGTCTCGCTGGGATCCATTCTGGGAGGGTGGGCCATGCATAAATACGGTTCACGGACCATGTACAAATGTACGGCAGGCATTGTCGCCGTCACCTTTTGTATACATCTCGTAGGATCGATAGTGTCACGTGTCTTTTGGAATGGGGCTAGCTTTTTACCAGATTATTCCAACCATGAGCATGAAAGCAGCGACAACGATGATGATGGTGAAGAAGAGGGGCAAGGGCTTGTGGACCATCGCGAGGAAGGAGACTATCATGACGAAGCCACCAGGTAGCCGACAAATCGGGAAGAAAGAGTTGCAAACGGCAACGATTGACAACGCAACTAACTATAAAAATAGAGCCGCTCGCAAGAGGTGGTCGGGGAACGCGAGTCGGAAAAGATGCATCCTTCTACTCTACGTACGACTCGTACGCATATTCATCGGCCCTTGCACTGCCACTGGAGCCGTTGATGACAGATTTTCCTCCCCACTACCACGTCCGTCTACACTACAATATGCATTCAGCTGCACGTGTCTTTCCTCTCCAACCAATTGTCCTCTACTCAGGAATCCATACCTATTCCAGCGAGGCATATGGATGCGTTCCTGTGCGCCTGGTCTTTTCATGCAGAAATAGCATAAACAGGCTTGCCGCTAAAAACTTCATAGTTGATAAAGTAACTTGTGATTTGTATCCGACAGGAAGGAAATCAAGACAACGTCTCTCTTTATTTTCAATTATTGCCCACGGCTGCTTCATTGTAGCTCTGACACAGACAGTCGTAGATCACCTTACGCTTACCAAAAGAAGTTCAGAGAATGGACAAAGAAAAAAAGAGCTTGAAAAAAATTTGAGTGAAAGTGTGGATGAATCTTGAAGACAGATCCAGTTATCAGGGGCAGATGATGTACATCAGTGAAGGCGCCAAAGGACCCAAAAACCCACTGAAACCAGAGAAATTAGTATGATATGTTAGACAACAAAGAGGGACTAGTTTAAAAAGGCATATTTTTTAAGGCTACTGTGCATTCTGCTTGCTAAAACTAGTGTGTGATTATTTCCTGGTGTCTCAAGGTGCTGCCATTTGGACATCAGCCAAGCATCTGCACCAATTGTTGTCTGTGGCAACCTCTTGTGAAGTAGCACCAGGAGCATCATGCAATCTACACACAAGCAACCTTTTGATTTTGGGGAACAACAAATTTGCTGACCTTGTCACCTTTGAAGATTCCATTGATAGATGGATGAGTCAGACTTGATAACACTGATTTCTTCCTTTTTTGGTCATGACCAGAGGTGTGATTGTTCTGAAATGTCTGTAGATCAATGATGACAATGTTAATTAAGTGTCATCCAAGTGAGATTTTTTGGAAGAGCAGGTTGGGACTGCTGAACTCTGTTCTTTGTCGTGCATAATTGCCATGGCATGACAACTCAAATCACAGCCATTCAAGTGTCTGGGGAAGAGAAAGCTTGTTTTGCTGCATTGAAGCAAGGGCAAAGGCATTTGAGGATGTGTGCACACTCCTTGACCAAGCTTCACAAGATGGTTGTTATTGGTCCCAAGAAACAACACAGGAGACATGATTGTTTCTCAAAAATGTTCCAACAAACTGATTTACAAATGCCAATGCAGTGAAAGAGATGTTTCACAAGCATTTGGGTGTCCAAAAATAGCTGCCACATTGCTGCTGCTACCATTGTCACCACCATCAATAGAATGTTTTCAAGCCACTTGCTGGGACAATCAAAGACAGAGCAGCTGTGTTGAAACCAATTGTGGGAGCATTGATGCGGTGCTGGTGATGATGTTGTCAAGAAGATCTGTAACACATTTCATGATGACATGAAGACACACTGTTCCATGAAATTTTCTTATTTGAATGTTCAGTTTGATCGTTTGCATTTGCTCTCACATCTAAGAGGGGGTTAATTTCATTAAAGCAGCTTTGGATGCACTCATAAATGTCTAAAACCAAGAATGTTTTGGCGTCATGGGACATGGTTGGATGGTTGAGATTGATGTTGATGTCAAGGCAGATGGGACTTTAACATGGAACTGAAGTCTTGTTTGTTATTATCCTTTGCCTAGAATTTGTTGACATGCTGTGCTGGCTATGAAATAGAAAGCTTTCATTTGCACATTGAAGCAGCATTCATTTCATGCACCAATGAGTTTTTTGGAATGTCAATTTGTCTATTTCCTGTGCAATCCAAATGTTGTGTCCATTGTTGCAAAATGTTCATTTGCCAAGTGCAATTTTGACAACTTGATTCATTTGCTTTTGATGACTCAAGCAAACCAACAGTTTCAACTTTGACATTGTTTTGTGCAATCATTAACTTTTTGGTGGCTTGCTCCAGAGGGGGGGGGGGGTAACTTTGAGCTAAACACAAGGCACATGAAACAAACAAAAAGAAAAATGCCGTCAAATTGTTTTGCTGCTCACGGTCAAGGCAGACCATGAACACCATGTGGCTTTTGCAAGTTGTGTTCCTAGACAACACTGGCACAATGTGCCATCTGCTTTGTCAACAGAGCTGTCTCCATTTGCATCAAATGAAGCTCTTCTTGTGCGCACGAATTGTGAAGAAACAAATGGACAAGAAACAGCAGCTGGATGACAACCATTGCATCAGCATCAAATGACGTGGACTTTTCAAACACAAAAGTTTAAGCTGGAGTGCTGCTTCAGATTTGCAAGGTCCCTTTCCATGGCGGACAGATGCATCAAGGCAAACTTTTGAGGGACAGGTTTGAACCAATCTGTTTGAAGCAGCTGACTTGCACTTCAGTCGTGTCTGAAGCGCAGCAGACAAATGTTGATAGCCTTGCAAAGCAGTGCCAATTCCACCACATGGATGTACATTTTTGTCAATTTAGCACAGCCATGTTGACAGCTGCATTCTTGTAGCTGTGTGGTTTTCCATGTGGATTGCCGAAGGGACTTTGAGCATGGATGCGCTGGCAGCAAACGGCTCTCCCGTTTGAATTTATGTGTTTCAAGACCTCGCATCCATTTGAAAACCCGCTTCAATTGATTGATCTATGATGAGAGTCATAAGTAATGCCGGCTGCATCATTGTGAACGTACGACGACGTACGAGTTAACGGTGGTACTGTACGCCTGGCGTTTTGGAAGTATGTGCAGGCAAGGGTGACTGAAATAGCCCATGACTAAACGGACCAAAACAGCTGCGCTGCAAGCGTTGGGAAAGCATGCGGCACGCACCGATGAACCAAATAAAGTCAGCAGTGCACGGAGGCATCCTTCACATCACCTCCTTCAATTGTATCAGCGCTGGCAATTGCCGTCTTTACTATTTAATTATTCTATTAGTAGCTCTTGCTTGTTATAGCTATTATGACATATGAATGGAAGGCAGTCTAGCTAGAGTAGAGGAAGGAATACAGAGAGAGAGAGAGGGAGAGAGAAGGACAAGCTAGCTAAAAGTAGGAGTCAAGAGGAGACGTCTGGACAAGAATGAACTGAACTGGAAAAGTCTGGAATTGAAAGAGGCCTTTGCTGCTATAATTGCTACCACTGCTACTAATATAGCTACCACTAGCACTGCCATCATGACGATCCATCAAGTCGCGGGGCTCCTGCTATGGGTCTTTGAAGACTGGAAGTCGGGAGTCCAACAAGAACTACAAGTCTACCAATCGCGGGGCCATTCCCTCTACGAAATCGTCTTGCGGGCCCTTGTTTATTTAGCGGTGGAGTTTTACCCAGAGCTGTTGGATTTGAGACGGGGAAGACTACTGGAACAAGAGCAACCACAATCATCACCAACACCAAGAACGACACGAAGAGCTCGGCGAAACAAACGGGGACAATTGGTACTTGTAGACGCCGGAGATGATGATGATGCAAGTGCCAACAGCTTGCTGGTGCATCAGGGATCCGCACTCAACTTCTTCACGCCGCCTGCCTCCCCGGAACGACCGCCAAAAGAGATCACGATCTTTCCGCAGGACGATGATTCGACAGTGGCGACTCTACCAAGCACTTATACTGCGGAAATTAATACCAAGGGAGGAACAACTTCCTCCATCCACCTCCACAAAGAACCTCCCAAACTTCCAGCCGTCGACAAGGGCGAGGACCCTCCTCCCCTCCCGAAATCTCCCTTCCGAAGAAGTCTTGCTCGAGACACGGAAATGCCCACTTCGCCCATGAGGCCCACGACTAGGCGTCCAAAGCCATCTTCTCGTCCGATTACTCCTTCCCCTCCTTCTTCCGAAGATGGCAACCAAGACAACAACAACAACAACAACAACTCGTTTTTGTATGCATCTCAACCTACTGTATCAGAGGATCCAAATACAAGCACAACCTCGTTGATTCATCTGACCGACAACCTTGTCGTAGAAGCACAACATCTCAGCCACCACCATGAGGATGATGATGAGCACCAGCAGCAAGAGGACTCCCATCACCATTCTCCCATGAGTAGCAGCAGCAACAGTTTCACCAGCGACAGAAGACCATCCTCATCATCACAGCCTCTAGAAGATCATCCGGATCACAGGCCCATTCGGATTTTGGACGATAGCCACACCAGCACTACCACTTCGGATCACCACGAGGCCATTCCCATTGGTGTGGACGATAGCAACAGCAATACTTCGGATGCCTTTGACTCGGACGAAGAGCACGAGGAAGCCGAGAACGAAGAACAGGCCGAGGCCGAGAATGACAAGACTATCATCCAGAAAGAAGGTGCTAACAAGGGCGGGGATGACCTTCATCAACAACCCGGGGAAGCATCCGCCGAAGGGGAAACGCCGGCGCCATTGTTGCCACCTGCCATTCGAAGTACCATTCAACATCCTTCCCTCAACATTATCGAAGAACGCTTGCGGTCTTCGGCGTCGACTCCCTCGCATCTCCTCAGTAATTCCTTGCACGCGGCTCGTCGGATCAGTCAAAATCGGCATACCCTCGATGCACCGCAGTTGTCGGCCTTGGTATCCACGCTGATATCGGCCAATGAAATGGATGATATTTCCAGTAGTAGTGATAATGATGATGACAGCATGGCCGAAGACGACAATACCGACAAGGACAACAGCAAAAGGAGCGGCGACCATAACGACAGTACGGATATTCCCAACAACAACAATAATGACGACGATGATGGCAGCAGTAGCAGCAGCAGTAGTAGCAGCAGTGAGGATTCCTTCGAAGCCATGCAGGAAAGTTTTGTGTGCGATTCGACCCAGGGCAATCCCGACGATCTTGACGATAGCTTGGCTCCGACGTTGGACTTTATGCGCCGCCGAGCCGACGATGAAACCACCTTGGGCGGCGAAAGCGGGTATGGGATTGTCCCCAATTCGGAATTGGAAAAAGTGGCTTTGGCCCTCAAAACCGGTGTCAAGACTCTGGCGCTCAAAAAGAAGAAAAAGAAACGACGGCGACGCCTTCGAAAAGGGAAAAAGAAAAAGCAATACGAAAATTCCTTTTCCGGATCGGCGGCGGTGGATTTTCTGTCCCAGTACTTGAAAAAGCCACGATGGGAAGCCTTGCAAGTGGGACGGCAAATTGCGCAAAAATACAATCTATTCATCAAGTGTGGTGCCAGCAAAAAGAAGAAAAAGAGAAGCGACAAGCTCAATCGGGCCGAGGCTGCTGCTGCTGCGTCTTCTGCCATGTTTGACACGTCCGGTGGCTCCGAGGATGATCTGGACGACAGCGCCAGGGAAACAGGTATCCATCCTGCCACGGGGAAAAAGCTCAAGTCCACCTTGTTGCGGGATCACAGAAAAGTGTACTACCGGTTCTTTGCCTACTTGCCATCCGAAGCGGAAGCCATGACGTTGGAACAAAAGATGCGAATCTTCGAAGAAGAAATTCGCGTCCGAAATGTTCGTCGGGGTCGCAAACGGTACAAGCACTGCTTTCGTGGGAAGGATGCCTGTAATCTCTTGGCGCGGCGGAGGTTGGTTCCATCGCGAGAAGAAGCCACCAATTTGTGTCAACGCTTCATTCTGGAATTCAACATGTTTGAGCCCGTCAATCGACAGGGTGCCTTTCGCGACTCGAGCAAAAGTTTTTATCGGTTCATTGACAAGAACGCCCGGTACTTTAGCATTGACAATGATTTTTCCACGAGATTGGTGGAATTTCAGGGAAATGCCGTCGACTGGGATTCGCATCTGGGCGCTAACGGGGATGGCTTTGAGGAGGATCTGTTTTGGAAGGACAAGCCTGACGTTGGAGACTTGGATTCGATCGGGGAAGAAGGAGAGAGCGACGATGATGTTTCCGAGTCTTCTTCCTCGGCGTCGGAAGTCGAACACGAGCTTATTACAAAAGACCATCAATATCTGTGTGAAGTGGCTGAGGTTCTTGAGAGGGGCATCCAATTAAAGAAGGACGGGACCTTCACAGCATCCAAGGCGTGTACCTTCATGATAACCTGTGGTCTTGTGGATACTCGGACGGAAGCTCAAATTCTAGGCCGACGGCTCGAGCGAGAATTCAATCTGTTTCACTCCGTGACAGGAAAGCATGATTTTGGGGATTCCGGCCATGCATTCCGCTTCACAGACAAGGCCGAGAGGCACGAGGCTCCTGTGAAAATCCAAGTGCCATTGGAAGAAATCGCAGCTACCTTTGAACAGGGGGTTAAGGTGAAAGATTATTCACGGAAAGTCAAAACGTACAAAAATACGTTTGTGGGCATCAAGGCGGTCGATTTCTTAGTCAATTCCGGCTTGGCTTCGAATCGGTTGGAAGCGGTGCGCATTGGGAGGCAGCTGGTGGAGAGGTACAATCTATTCGGTCGGGTTACTGGGCGTCGAGAATTCAGTGACGACTACGATCTATTCAGGTTTACCCCTCCTGAAGAACGCCGCGCACCCGAGCCAGAAGATCAAAAGGGAGATGTTCGATCTAGTACTACGCGATTGGTGGAGGGCATCACAATCCCGGAGAATACCCTTGTCGGAAAATCTCTGAGCGGCGGAGTTTTGGAGTTTGCCGAGTGGTTTCTCACAGGAGTGAAAATCAAGGACAACAAGTTTCGAGCGAAGACGTACCCCAAAACATTTGTCGGGACTGACGGTACGTTAGCAGGTCCTCATCTGATCGGGCTGCTCTATCTTGGGTGTTATTCTCTTTTACTGACTTGTTTGCTTGCTTTATTTTAGCCGTAAGTTTTATGGTCAACAACAGTCGAGCAATGTCCCGCAAAGAAGCTGTAGAGTTCGGTCGAACACTCTGCCAGGACATGGGCTTGTTTAGTGGAATTGATGGTTCAAAGGATTTCAAAGATGATTATCTTCTCTACCGATTCGAAGAGCGTTTCCAAGAGAGATTTTCGTCTACTAGTAAGGAAGATGCTATTTTTCGCAGAGGTGTGGTATCTGGAATCGAAGGCATTAGCGGTATGAATGTCAAGTCGATCCCTCTATTGAGGATTGCCGAGGCCTTCCGCAATGGTATCGATGTTAAGGACCATCGCGGGCGTGTAAGCCGGAAGAAACACAAAGACACATTTTATGGGAGAGATGCCGTCAACTTTATAGTAGCACATGGGCTAGCGGAGGATCGAGTTGCCGCGGTTGACCTTGGGCGAACACTGGCAAGAGAATTCGATCTCTTTGAGCATGTAAAGGGAGAACATGAATTCAAGGACCGCAAGCACCTCTACAGGTTCAAGTACGAAGGGGAGATTTTACCCATGGAAGTCCTAGAGCTGAACAAGAGCAAGTTGACTGTCATTGCCAAGGCTTTTGTCACGAATGTCAAGGTCGAGGAGCACAGAAAGGATCTGATTGTTTTCAAGAATACCTTTGTTGGGTCAGAGGCTGTGGAGTTTTTGGTGAACTCGGAGATTGCGTCAAGCCGCAAAGAGGCAGTTCAGATGGGCCGAGCTATTACAAAGGAGTTCAACCTTTTCGAGCATGTGACGAAAGATAGGCAGTTTGAGGACACCAATGTTCTCTACTCTTTCGCCAAAGAAGAGGACTGGTACAAGGGTCTCAAGTTTGAGCGACAGCTAGGGAGAAGAAATGTGTTTGTGGTCAATGAGACTTCATATCGGCCATATTCGGATCCAAGTATAATCTGTGACTTTTCAGAGTCAGAAGTTGAATTGTCGAAGGAAGATTACGATATGAAGGAAAGCATCGAATTATTCGAGAAGAAGATTCAAGAATTGTTGCGGCCAAAATATATCAAGACGATACACGAGGATGATGGCAGTGTGGAGAGGAAAACGAAGGAGAACATCAACAAATTCATGGCATGGGCTTGTAAATTCCATCGGTTAGATCCAAGGTATCAAATTCGCTATTTCTTTGACAGCCTGGCGCAGGATGGGGCCAAGAAAGTAGAAAAGGAAAACTTTTCCGTGTCCGACTTGAGACAAATCTTGAACTTTCTTCCAAGCCAAGCGCAAGTCTTTTCAGTTTGGCGTCCAACATCGCTTCATGCCATCCGCAAAATGATGTGTGGGGAAGCGGTTGGCAAGGGGCTTGACATTAAAGGAAAGAGTGCCAAAAGAGGGAAACTATCAGGCTTTGTCCCCTTCCTGCAGCTAGGGGAAAACAAACACAAATCCAAGATTCGTCCACCATCCAAAGAAGGCGTGGTTAGACTCTTCTACCCGGGGGAAGCTCGCAGGGCCAGGGATATTGCCGCAGAGAATTTAGAGCGTGTAGCACATGAGATGATGCAAACAGTGACGAGAGCAAAGAAAGTGCTAGACAATAATGATGCTTCAAAGGAGGATCGGGATTCTGCCATGGAGTGCATGTTGTTGGACATGAACGATCCAAAGATTGTATATCTCGATGAATATGCCCCGGATCGATACGGTTTCGAAATACCGGAGCGCCTTTTTTGGGAGGCTTACTTCTCTAGGCAAGACTGTACGCGCAAGCCAGGGTCTGAGTATGATATTGGTAGGCCGTCGCAACCTGCCTTCCAAGATATGAATTTTGCTGCTCTTCGGGCCCAACCAAAAGAAGACGCACCGCGGGCATGTGTCTATCAGTACGCCGATCCAGGGGAGCCTATGAACCCTTTCGAATTGCTGGTAGCGTATGAAGAGCACGGTCGAGTCATGCCCGTTGTATCAGGTGAGTTGTTTTGAAAGTTATTAATGTCATTGTTGCCTATGTCATACCTTGGCTCGAGAGCTGTAATCTAACCACCATCGCTTGTCCTTTTTCGTAGATTTTGACTGTTTCCTGATCGGGACCGAACGTGTGTCGTTTTCGACCCCATTAGCACCTAGCCAGCTGGATGTTCTACGCTGGTATGTTTCTGAAATAGAAAGATTGCTGAGTGAATCAGAAGCAGGAGCCAGTTTCACCGTTTGTTGGTTGGATGTGCTCAAGAAGGCAGCCCGCGAAGGGCGGTATCCACAAATGCCTCGATTTGGGTTCGGTGATCCTAAAAGCTCATCCATAATGAAGTTGGCAGTGACACAGCTAGGAAACACGGGTGCCGTCAGGCATGGAGCCGAATGTTTTAATTTCTATTTTCCTCAGGATCTTGATGACGAGTACCTTGTGATTGCCAATGATCTACCTGGCAACAAACCTTGGGTGTACGTCCAAACGCAGAAGCTGCAAGACTGTCAAGAAATAGATGCATTTGTCTAACCCTAATTTTGCTTCCCCCTTTCTTCCTACATAGGTACGTGGATGAAGCAGGCCTCACGGACATCTTGTCTCAAAAGATAGACCAAGGATTCACTTTCCCACTTAATCCCAAGTGGGTCATGTGCGACGCTAATCGATGGTATGACTTGTACCGAAAATTGCTCATGTCGGATAAAGAAGAAACTAAACAGTCGATGGACATCTGGTTCCCACCCGAATCTGGCGTACGTGAGCAGATCGAACGAGTGCATGCCATTCGACCAGAAGGGTTCTACGCAGAATCTCCTTTGGGTGAAGGTGAAGGAGAAGCCGGCTCCGCGCATGGCAGCAGGGGCAATCTACGAAGTTCCAGAAAGTCTGCACCTGTTTCTGGTCGTCACGAGTATATCGCCCTTGCGTTGAATCTTTTGCACGACAAGGATGACACCCATGCCGGTAATGCTGTCGATGAGGTGCTTGCCGACGACTCTATCCAATCCGTGGTTGTCCAACGCAAGTCCAAGAAAGTCAAGAAGGCCGTGGGAAAGGTCGGAAAGAAACTGATGGGCAAGCTTCTATCCAAGGATTCTTCCTCGGGCAGGCACCATGCTACTTCGAGTGTTAATACGCCATCGCGTGATGACATGGACAGCAGTAACAACACTAGAAAAAGCAAGAGTTTCAAGTCTTCACAACAAGATAATAGTGAGACGCGCAGCAGTATCAACACCAGAAGAAGCAAAAAGGGCAGTTTCAAGTCTTTGCAACAGGATAGTAGTGAAACGAGCAGCCCTCGAAGAAAGCGACGGTTGTTTGCTGCTGGAAATGTTACTTCGTCCACGAGCAGCAACACCAACAAGCGACTTGCCTTTGACCTAGAAATGGAGTTAAAAGAAAAGGCTACAAAACTTCGGCAAGATCGGCTCGCCCCTGCGAAACCTTAGTCCACAAGGAAAAGGAAACATCGTTTGCACAACACAGGACGATGTAAGCATGCCGCTTTAAGCTAGGAAAGAATTCGGGCAACAGGCGCCTACATTGCATGAGGTTGATAGTTATCACCTCTAATAGATTCTTAGGTTACGAATTAATTTTCTTTTCAAAGAAGCCAAATAGCTACATGTACATCGTACCCACTAGAAAATACGAAGTTCGACCGGAGGGCCTCTTGCAGCTTACCAATTTGTTTCGTTTGAAAGATGACATTTTTCGTCTTTCAGGTTCGTGTCTCCGCAGGGAGCCACCGTGTCTCGAGAACCTGTTGGCTACAATAGGATATTAAATTTTTGTGGATGTTGTGTCAAGACAGCCTGTTGGGAAACCAAATCGAGCCAGGACTTGTTTCAATTGGCACATGATGCACCAATGTTTTCCCATCATCCTCATTGCAAACCAAAACCAAAATGTGTTTTTGACAACCACTTCTTGACCATTTTCTACACAGTCAACACTCAGCCAGAAAAAAGGTCAAGCTGAGAGAGCTTTTCATGCTGCACTCTTGTGACCTCTTTTTTGCAAGATCCAACATCAAGCTTTTGTGCATTGGAATGTTTTGTGTGCATTAGTTTTGCAATCATGCACTAGCTCCAGTTCATGGGCAAATGAATTTATTTGGATCCTTTGGATCCTGCTCATTTGTGTCATTCACAGAGGCATCTAAAGATGAGGTGCAATCTTTGTGAGGGCCAGCTGGTGCGGCTTTGGCAGCCTTGAGATGACAAGTAGCAGTTTTCTCGGCACTGCTGCAATCTTTGTTGTTTTCTTTTGCTTGCAGTGGTGGCATTTCTCTTTCTTTTGTTGTTGGGATAAGCAATCAACAGGAGACAAAATCTCATGCACAAGTTTGTTGACATCCATAAGTTTGTTAAGGGGCACTTTCAGGAGATCAACTGACAACAGCATGCAACTGCAATTTTAGCTGTTTCCTTGAACTTTGGTGCTCTAAGTCCAACACACCTGCCACTGCATGGCAGAGCACCAGTGTTTGCTGCAGCAAGCAGCTCAAGCAAAGCAACCGCACACACATGCATGTGGATGATTCAAAACAACTGAATCATTGTCATTGGAACAAACAACACAATTGGTTTGCAGGGCAACCAATTAGAACAAGAGCACCCACAGACAACTGTGTCAAACTTGGTTGTGAGCCAAGGGCTTTTAAAAGAAACCAGTGGAACAAAAGAGGAAGAAGATGACATCAAATCCATCCATCTCATTGCTACTCAACAAAGCAATGTTTTAGCTACTGAAGGAATGCTGCCACTGCAAGATCAAGCAAAAATCATGGCAAGGTGTGAGATTGGAAATAAAAACAAGCAAGGAATCAGAAGGAACACAAGAACACACCCAGAAAAATTAGAACACTGCTAAAAACAGTGGGGAGACTGACTCTGGAATGAGTTGAAATCCTACAAACTTGGTGAAGAAGATGTTTCAGCACTGATGGACACAACACAACAACTGAATCTGTCTACCTGCACAGTCACAATGAGGACCCTGTTAAATGACTTTTAAAAATTGCATGTTTGTGGGCAGGGGAAGCTCAAAACAAAAGAAACCAGAGGGATCATGCAAAATCTGTGTGAAGTGACAGAACAAACAATGAAAGTGGACTGGGGCGATGTTGGTGTTGTTTTGCTTTTTTTGCTCCTGCATGCACCTTTTTGCAACTGATTCTTTCTGCTGCACTGTTCTGACTCAATGGTGTATCCAGCAAGCTGAAACATGCCCAAAAAGCTGATTCAACATTGTGCATTTCCAATGGAAGGGGGAAAATGAGCACCACCATTGACCTGTTGCAAACCAAAACATTTTGCTCAATGAAGGGGCTGATGCAAACAGACAGAAGTAAGAGACAATGCAGCAACTTCACACATCTCCCAGTTCCATGCACAATGGACGACAGATTGAATTGTGTTGAGAAACCGCTAACATGTCCCACTTTTGTTAAATTTCTAGCAAACAAAATGTTTCCTTGCTCTTTTGTGTCGGCAACTCCCTTCAACATGAACAGACGATGACCGTCTCCCTGGCCTTTTGGGTGAGGATCACTGAACTTACAGTCCAAAGCGACAGTACTGTACGACCGGAAGTAGCAAAACTGCATACAACAAACCCTGTATGCGTGGATCGGTTCCCGGTTGATAATTAACACTTTGTGATTTAGAACAAACTAGGATGGTTTAGCGTGCTATTTATTAGGTACTTTGAAGATACGGTACGTGGTAGCTTAGCGTGGGCTACCGCACTACCGTCATAGCTGCGTCTTGCTGGTGGTGAATGAAATGAACCGGCCATCAACAACATCGGAATAGACAACCACCACCACACTAAACTTGTTCTACTCTTACTATCAACAGCTAGCTAGCTTTCATAGCTGCTGCTGCTGCTGCTGTACTATTACCTACAGATAGCTACTACTACTACTAACTGCTATCATGATGGACGTAGCTCCCAATACGACTCCGTCGGAACAGAATCCAACGACTGCTGCAGGCAACCACAATACTGTAGAAATGGACGCTCGATGGTGCGAAAATGGAGACGATCGCTATGGAGAATTTGGAGTGGTGGGTGCGGAACAGGCGGACGAAAGTCACTTGGATGCGTATCGGCATCGCATCGAAGAAGAAAACGAAGATGCGGAAGACTCTGACTCCAACGAAGAAGCAGACGAAGCCGCCTTTTTGGCCAAACAGGGGAAAATCAAATTTTCCAGAAAGAAATTGTACGGAAGAGACGAAGAACTGGAGATACTGATGGGACACTACCAATCCATGGTGGACTCTGGATCTACAACCGGAGGAGGAGGCTTTGATAGACGCTTTACTGGCGGTGGTGTTGCGGATGGAAGAACTTTTCTTCGGGATTCCAAATCGAAACCCAACATTACCAAGACGGTCTTTCTTTCGGGCTATTCGGGTTGTGGCAAGTCTGCTTTGGTGGAAAAGTTTGTGGATCAGGTACGGGAACGACAACAACAAGGAGAAGCCAATGGCGAAGTTTTGTTTCTCCGCGCCAAATACGAACAAAATCCAAACATGGCACCCTTTTCCGCCTTTACCAATTTGTTTGATTACATTCCCTATACACTGCGACAAGAATTCCAGCATGTCTATGCCTTATTACGAGAAGCTCTGGGAGATGATGTGGTCATTTTACGAAGAATTTTTCCCCAACTCAAGTATTTATTTCGAAAACATGCCGGAACCAATACCAACACGACGGATGAGGGGGAAGGGGAAGATGATCTTTCCGTGGCCTCCTCCTTGCAATCTCAGGGACCTTCCACGGCCTTTACCAATGCCATTGCCAACAGCAATGTCCATGCCAGTTCCAACAATAGTCATCGTCAATCCGGTTCGTTTTCCTTGGGAAATTCGGCCGCGTCCGCCAGTACAGGAACCGGGACCAACAATGATCGGAGTATAGGCAACGCGGCTCCCCAAACTACGCCCGCCCGAAACAGTATGAGTCGAAGACGGGCTACCATTGCTATAAGAGCGGCCGCTCGTCGACGGACCAGTCAAAACAGTGATCATACCGAGGGGTCGGCATCACAACAACCACATCGACGAACACAATCCCAGCCGAATCCACATCCACATCCAAATCAACAACAATGTCACCAACAATCTCTTCCAACACCCGCCCGTCAACGACTTCGACGACAAGCCATTATTGTCCCCAACAAGGCACGCATGAAATTCGCCATTTCCGCACTCTTTCGTGCTCTTTGTCATCATTTATCGGGCCAACAACACCAACAACAAGAAAGTCAACATCAAGTTCTTCAACGACAACAACAACAAAAACGATCTGTCATTATTATATTATTTATGGATGATCTGCAATGGGCCGATGAGTCCGGTTTGGAATTGTTACAAACCTTATTGACCGACGACTCGCTCCAACAATTGTTTTTTATTGGCTCCTATCGATCCAATGAAGTCATCGACGACGATCATCCCTTGAATGAAATTGTCATGTCCACCCTCCAAGCCAAACAAGTTCCGACCGAACACATGAAACTCAACGAAATGTCACTCCAAGCGACGGGAGAATTCATTGCCGATTCGTTGTGCCTGCCGTCCTTGGAGGTTGCCGAATCTCTGACGCAAGCCGTCTTTTGTAAAACGCTGGGCAATCCGCTCTATACCAAACAGGCGCTTGAACACTTGGTGCGAAAAAATGTCCTCTTTTACGATACCATTTCCTTTTCCTGGTCTTGGAATTTTCAAAGCAAGAACCAAAGCGACAACCACAACCACAACAACAGTATCAACAACAATACGGATCATGGTCAAGACAACAACAACAACAACAATAGCAGTAAGGAAGCACAGGTCTTGGAAGATTTGTTGGGCGATGGCATTGTGGAAATGGTCAAGTCCAAAATTGAAACCCTGACCAATGCCAAATTGCAACGAGCCTTGGCGGTGGCCTCGTACATTCGTGCTACTTTTGATGTCGATACCTTGTTGCACGTTTTATTATTCATGGACACGGAGAATAAATACAGCCAACAGGTTCACCATCATCACACGGATGACGATGACGACACTGACGGCGAGGAAGACGAAGAATACGAAAAAGAACGAGACGATCTCATTGCATTGTTGGATCAAGCGGTCGAAGAAGGACTCTTATTGCCACAGGCACGAGTGAGTTGTACGGGCGCGAGCAGCCGAAACGGCATGCGGCCTTCCCACAACAATAACCGCGAGTATCGGTTTTCGCACGATCGGGTCCAAGAAGCCTCGACCACCTTGATCGGTCACGACAATGACGACGAAATGTATTCGTTCCTGCGCAAACTGGGATATGCCTTGTTGCACCGGGCACAATTTCTGGATCAAGAGGAGAGTCAGGACAACAGCGACAACCAGTATAATGAGAATGAGGAGGATGGCATGGCAGATAACTCTCAGAGGGCAGCAGCTGTTGCTGGCAGCAGCAACAATAGCAATACCGATTGGATGTATTTTGCGGCTGCAAGACATTTGAATTCCCTCCCTCCGTCCTTCTTAAAAGAAAAGTCCGCCAAGATTGAATTGGCACAATTAAATCTTCATGCTGCCGAATTGTCCATGGGTCTCTTGGCATTTACCAAAGCCATGCGATATGTGAAATGCGGAATTGCCAATATTGGAGACGAGGAGGATGACAAGGAAAGTATGTGGACGAATCAATTTGATCTCGCCTTTGAGCTTCATTCGGCGGGGGCACAAGCGCTGGTGGGTTCTGGCAATTTTGATGAAGCCGAGGTGTATTGCAACAAAGTGTTGGCCCGAAAAACGAACCTGTACCACGCCATGCCGGCGTACAAAGCCTACTTGGAGGTCATGGGGGGACGAGGAAAAATAAAGGAAACGCTGCAGATGGTTCTTTCCATTCTGAAAGAGTTGGGAGTGAAATTCCCAAAGTCCGCCACTGGCCGCAAGCTCAAGGCGTGGATCACACTACAAGAAGTCAAGGCGCGTCACATTCCGACGGAAGATTCCGTCCGCAACATGCCGTATGCCACCGACCTAGTTGTTGTGGACACGATGGAAATTCTCCAAAAAGCTGTGCGGTTCGCCTTTGCCGATGACATTGACCTTTACGTCTTGTTGTGCTGTGAATCGATGCGGTGGATCTGCAAACATGGGCTGACCGACACATCTGGCGCGTCCGTGGCATCTTTTGCCAATGTCATTACGCATCGATTTGGTGATTTCGAAACCGGAACCCGTCTGGCGGAACTGGCCATTATGATTGTCGATCGTCAAAAAAACAAATTCAATGAGACGCAAGCTCTCAACACGGCCAACATGAACGTACTTGGCTGGGTACGACCCATCAAAACGCGACTTCCCTATCACATTCGTGCCTACAAGTCGGGCATGCTTTCCGGGAATACCGAAGGAGCCTGTGTGAGCAAATGGTTTTCCTATTGGGTCCTGTATCACTCCGCGTCCCCGCTCGCCGTATTGGAAGAGGATATGCGACTCACCATACCCAAAGTCAAAAAGATGGGCCTTCCTTTTTTCGCGACGGTCATGTCGATGCTGTGGCAGCTGGCCCTCAATCTCATGGGAGATTCTGATAATACGACTCTGCTGGTAGGAAAAGGCATCAATGAAAAGGAAGAAAAATTCCAAAAGATGCCCTTTTCCATGATCCTGGCGACCTTTCGAAGTTACGGATGGGCGGTCTTTGGTGACTTTGAAGCGGGTGCCGAAGATGCTTTAGAACGCGGAAACTCGTACATTCACAAGATGATTGGAATGCAGTACGGCCTGGAGCCCTTTTATCGTGGAATTAGTCTTTACGCCATGGCCCGCAAAACGGGTTTGAAAAAGTACAAAACGGCCGCGATCGAAGTACGACAACAATATAAAACATGGGTCCACAAAGGATGTGTGAATCTGGTCGGTCTTTTGAAATTGCTGGATGCCGAACACGCAGCACTGTCGGGGAAGAAGGCCAAAGCGCGCAAAAAGTTTGAAGAGGCCATTGCCACATTGATCGAAGGAGCCTTTTACAACAATGCTGGACTAGCGTGTGAGAGATACGGCACCTATTTGTCCGAGATTGGTCAGGCGGATGGTTTGAAGAAACAACTGTCCGAAGCAGTGGATCACTATAATCGCTGGGGCGCCAAACGGAAAGTCGAGCTTTTGCTGCGCCAACTTACCAGTCTTGAAAGCTAGCTAGTAGCTCGAGTCCTAGCTAATAGATCGAAATTAGAACATGGTAGAGTCATCCAGTCTACTCTTACTCCTAGCTAATAGTAGTTAACTTGTGTCTTTTAGCCACCCTACTTCTGTGATATGCCAGAATAGCACTTGCATTACAATAGTAACAGTGTATCCGAACTGCCAGGAACGTTGACCGGTCAACCTGAACAGAATACCGCACACATACCGTAAACGTGAGAAGGGAAGTCGAACCGAGTAGTTAAAGGAGCACAGACAAGAAAATAATAATGACCTGTAATTGCTAAAGGTCTAAAAATCCCTCTAATCGTACGTAATCCTTAAAAAACTTGATCTGGCACATGGGGTAAACGTCAATTTTTGGCTCGGTAACGTTGTTTCTGATCTGGGTTGCATCCATCCAATTTTATTTTCGCATGCACCTTGGCTTGAGTCAATAACGAGATCAGAGATGGTCATTGGGACATTCTGTGCACTTACTGTTTCACAACTAAGTATTAACTCCTAATGCCCGAATTGCTTCAGTCTGGTACTCCAGGGTACTCAAAGTCATTAATTTGGCACCAACATTCCACAGTAGATACTCCGATCATTGTGTTGAATTCTACGGTGTACGAGTACATGCCAGTCTGCTCCTCTTTTAAAGTAAGTAACTGCGTCCAGTTAGAGGTACATTACCGTACAGACCAGTCATTACCAGCAATTATAATTGACGAGAATGCATGCAGAGATATTCACGTGATACACACATTCTCATAAAAACGTTCCTGCTTTGACACAAAACAAAGCTACAAAACAAACACACGAAGATGGATACCAACGACAACCATGTACCCATCACTACTACTGCTAGTAGTACTAGCCCCAGAAGGCCCAGAGGACGAAGATGCCAACCTTCAAGTCCCACCGACAACACCAACGTAGTGCTACAGCGCAACATGTCCATTTCTACTAGTAGCAGCAACAGCACTGCCGCGAGCTATCGAAGCAACACTGCTTCTTCGGCAGCGGCAGGTGTTGGACATGTGCGACTGGAACGATCCATTAGCAATAGCAGCGACATGAGCTATAGCGTCCAGATCCATCATAAGCCCAAGCAGAATGCTAGCTGGAATACCGTTCGGTTGCTACGTGGTCTGGTGGTAGTGCTAGGTCTAGGAGCTTCTGGAACCTTTCTCCTTCAAACGGTCTATTTCTCTGCCATTTCCACACCTGGTAGCACTACTACTACTAGTAGTGCTAGTGCTAGTAGAGGCCTCCTCTCCGTATCCAAGAGTCCTGTCGCCAATGACATCAGTTCCCAGTCGTCTGCCAAAGATTATGATGAGACAGGCAGTAGTGATAATGATGATGCACCCATGAAAATACCCCTTCAATCCGATGTCTTCCAGATTCCCACCTTTCCAGATATTCCTCCTCAAGCCACAACCACCAAAGGCAGTTTTGCGGCTTGTCTCATTATCAAAGATGACAATCATTGGCTGATTGAATGGTTGGCCTATCATTATCACGTCATGCCCTTGCGTCGCCTCATTGTTGCCGTGGATCCCAACTCCAAGACGTCTCCCACTCAAATCCTCAAACGATGGCAATTCCTCATGGACATTACCGTGTGGAGTGACTCGGATTTCATGCCCGCCAAGCCAAAGAAGAGACGTTTGCACAAGCACCACAATGTCATTACCCATGCACCCAAAAAGGCGGAACCCACAATTGGCAAAGAAGCTGTGGACCTCCACCGCAAGCGACAAAACAATTTCTACATTAAATGTATGCAACATTTGCAACGAGAACGACAGCAACAAGAAACTGCGGGCCAGAAGAAGAAAGACGCGGCTGCCGATTGGCTTCATTTGACCGATACGGACGAATTCATTGCCATTAATTATGCGAGTGGTCCCTTGTACAATTTGACCAAGTATCACCCCATTCAACAACCCGGATCTGTACTCCAATTTTTACAACATTTCAAGGACGCCACACAAGAAATACAAGACGCACCAGAACAAGAAGATCCGGCGTGCATGTACATGCCACGATACATGTTTGGTGCCAAAGAAGCACCCTCCAAGTTGCTGGAACGCAATCTACCCAAATCGTTGAAAACGAAATTACGCGCCACGGATTTTTTGACGCAACGGTACATGTATCGGAATACCAAACGCATGTCCAATGGCAAGAATTTGATCCATTTGAGTGCACTTCATAATAATAATAATAATAATAATAATGGAGCGGACAATTGGAAACCCATGGCCAATGTCCATCGGGTGGCGTCGTCCTGTCCTTCCACGGATGCTACCCAAAACGTGGATTTTTCACGTCAAACGCTCCTCAAAATTCATCACTATTTGGGATCTCCCGAACAATATGCCTTTCGACAAGATCCCCGCAATATGCCAAAACGTGATCATGATCACCAGAACAAGAACGTCCCAGACCAACCTCCTCCTCCTCCCGTGGCCCAAAAACAAATGTATTTTGCACGCAATCCTGCACGCTACAATGCCCTCGATCAAGCGGGCGTCTATGCCGATGCCGGTGCCCGTGGATGGATTGCCGGCTTTCTTCAAGATCCCAACATTGGAGTGCCCATGGCCGAATATTTGCTCCAAGGCGTGGGGCACGTCGGCGTGGAATAAATACGCTACTCCAGAATATATAACAAACTAGATTACAACAATTTATTATTCATATTACTCATAATTATAACAACTGCTGTAATAGTCAGTACTTCTTTAGTAGTGGTTGCAACATCCTTCGATCATTGGCCAAATAGATTCCCACTCCAACGGCATGATTTCAAGGGATGGTGTTCTGGAATTGCCAATATACCGATTCGCCTGCAACATGGGCAACAGAGGGTAGGCGGGACTATCGATATTGGCTTCTAATCCCTCCAGGAACACGTCCATGGAGACCGTTTGGAGATTGGCTTGCTTTTGAAGGCCAACACCAAACAATTGGGAAAGATCCAAATCCCATACCGAACAAGGTCTCCCCGACACGAGATCGTCCGCCGCCACATCCACGGGACAGGCCGTTACAAATCCAAAGGACGACGACAGTGGAGGAACTTGTTTGCTTTGTAAACAGTGCTGCAAGATTCTCATCAACCAATCCCGTGGATTTCCCCACAGCAGTAGCGGAGGCCAAAAGCAGGTACCACCCCGGCTGCGGACTACCATTTGTTCGCTCTTCCATTTGGATTGGGTGTAACCATCCGCAAAGGGAGCATGGCCTTTACGGGTACTTGAAGTCGAACAATACAACATGGGTGCCAGACGCCATCGTAATAGCTTTTCCGTCAAGTCGACATTGTCGTGTTTGAGAGCCTTGTAGTCCAGGACATGATTCACATTCGCGGCCAAATGAATCACGGATCGATACTTGCGATCCAGTGGTACCTCGGTGACCACCACCACCCGATCCGACTCACAGAGTTTAGATTTGGATTCGTCTCGAGTATAGCAAACGACTTGTACCAGTGGATCCTTTTCAAGAAGGGCACGCAGGACATGCCGCCCAAAGAATCCAGTAGCACCAGTCAAGAGAATGCACGGGGCTGACGCATCATAATGTTCAAAAGGCGCATCCATATCGGTTGGGATTTTGTGGTCTTCGTCGTCGCCGTCGCCATCGCTGTCGTAGGTCAAGGAGACATCGCTTTCTCGATCTTTTTGCTGAGCCATTGTGGAATGCGAGTCCAAGGGATCGTTGAGAAGCGAGCGCCACTCGGGAATTGCTTGCCCCAATTGCAGTTTGACTTCTCGCAACCATTGTACCGCCGTCATGGAATCTCCTCCATTTTCCAAAAAGGATTTGGCACGATCCATGGGTCGACCGAGGACGCGTTCAGCAATATCTGCCGCGTCGATCTTGTCATCTTTGCTTTGTTTTTGCTGCTTGGCTGCTTCCATAATCCTCGGTTCTTGCTGCTCCGCTGCCAGACTATCTGCTGCTTTTTGAAACATACCAATGACTTTGCCTCGTTGTAGCTTCATGGTGATTGTTTTAGGCAATGGCTGATCCGTAAAAAGTATGGCTTTTGGTTGCATTTCCCGGGAGAGAGAGTTGCTGCGTCGTAGAATTTCTTGCAACATGGCATTTGTATCATTCCTTCCTCCGTGGAATCGGAACGATGAAGCTGACACCAACAGGACCAACACGTTTTGGCTGTTGCACCACACCATGACCTCGTCCAATAAATCAGGACGACAAGCCCGAGTAATCTCAGATTCAATGTCGATCAGAGAGCACCACTTTCCATTGTCAAGCTTGAAGGAAGCAGCGTCGCCGGACCGGCCTAGGACACGAAGCTTACGGCCATGCTTTGTGAGCTCCACAATGTCGCCTGTGTTTTTGTCGCCAATCCAAAGCTCCCCCACCACGCCTTCCTTATCTTTGTTGAGCCAATACCCGTGGTTCTTTTCATCCTTCCCTATCTCACCACTGTTTTCACTAATATAATTTGGATTACGAATTCGAATCTGTTTCGGCAATGAACTATGAATCCACCCATCCGTTGCAATCCCACCAATTTCGGTCGTTCCATACCCTTCGTTGACATTTCGAATATTGTACTTTTGTTTGAAATCCTGTAACATGCCTTGCGAGACGGGTGCTGATCCCACTGTTACATACCGCAAGTTGCCACCCAAGGCGGGACGATCCTGACCATTCTCCTGAAAGGAACAGCACAAAAATTCGACTATGGTTGGCATGAGGACCATGGTAGTGGGTTTTATTTTTTCCATGGTTTCCAAAATTTGCGACAGTGAAGGATTGGGTGGAGCGAAGCCAATTCGATGTCCCGACTGGAAGGCTTGATAGACCAAACCTCGATCGGTCCCCCAACAGGGCGGTAAATAACTGACCGTGGCATGCGTCGTATCATCATTCCATTTCGTCGGTTTGTCCCGAAACGTTTCATCCAGGAAAAAGCGTCGTGTCGTTGGAATTAGTTTGGGCTTTCCTGTGGTACCACTGGTCAAGAAAATAGAGTATATAGCATGCACTGGATCTGGCCCGGTATCGCTAAGAAGGAGGTCCACATCATAAGGCTCTACCTGTTCCATAAGTGTCGGATCAACCGCTTGTTGAGCATCCAGCCAGACGAGATGTGGAGGAATATTGTCGTGGAATACCTCTCGAGTCGCATGGTCGCATATAACATGCGTGGCTGTCGATGGCCAATCTTTAGCGGGAGGTGGTGGATTATTGGGTATTCCGATAGTGGTAATACCTGACAAAATACAGGCGAGATCCCAAAGATAAAACTCCATGGACCCGGCTGGAAAGCAAAGCACTACATGGTGCATTTGCTGCAGATGTAGAGCCTGTTCGTCTTTCTCTTGTGATCGTGCTACAGTCTGCTGTTCTCGGCAGAGTACAGTCACCAGCAGCAGAACCCGGTCGAGCACTTGCTCGTAGGTCATCCAATTCTGCTCGTCGTAGCGGCAAAAGCAGGGTCTCGAAGCGAATCCTTGCATCACTGTCAATATCGCTTGGGATAGTGAATTACAGGCAGCCGCTTCCAATCGTATCATAGATGGATGTATATGTTCCAATACAACATCCAGATTTGTATCATGGCTACCGCCGTTGTCGTTGTCGTCGTTCTTATTGTAAGAGCAGCATTGTGTATGCAACTTGTCGTACAATAGGGTATAGCAGTTTTCACATAGGACCTCCCGACAGGGAACACATCGCCATCGAGGAGCCGAGAAACTGATTTCCCAGTCACAGGTACTGCAGTAGTCCATGGTCCTCGTTTTCCCTTCCTCATCGTAGTCAAAACCGCCCCCAATGACCTCAACATCTTGATCCTCATTTCTGGTTGGCAATTGAAGACGTCCCAACCACTGCAATGGCTCTGGTAAAATCGATAACCAGTTGTCGTCATACTTTTCTTTGTCATTCTCATCCCCATCATTGCTGTAGGCATTGCTCATGACATGACTCAAAAGCTGCAAATTGCCTTGGAGTGCCCCCAGGCACGCCAGAGCATCATCCCGCCGAAAACCAGAAACACGCTGGAGTCGCTTCGCTTGCTCCGAGATTTGCTTTAATTCCTGCAATTTCTCCATTAAATCCTTGTCAGAATTCTGATCGTCGCCCTCTAGCGCATGACAAGTGGCAAGCTTTACTGCTAGTGAAGTAGTACCAGCACCACCACTGGTTATGTCCTCCATATCGAGGATGCATTCATATCGTTGACTTTGTAATTTATCGGCCTCTCTCCTTTGGTCGATATTAAAATAGGAGCGTAAATCGCGGGTCTTTTCCAAGAGTTTGTGCATCAGTTCTTCAATCTCTTGTTGTTCTTGCCCATTGTTGTCATTGCTGTCTTGCTTCTTACTGTACTGTTGATTTTGACTCGAAAAAAAGGCCAAGCATTTGTCCAAATGATGGAGCGCAGCATCACTATCATTTCTATTGTCGTTATACAGTGCCATTCCGTGAAGATCGCCACCACTTTTCGACAATCTAATTGCTGGTCTCCGCTCACAAGATGCAATTGAACTAATGTTGCCAGTATGGTTCATTGTCGTGCTTCTATTGTTGCTGTCTTGGTCTTTTATTTTGTTGTGTCAACAGCCATCATCATCAACTTTCTCCTTTTGAGACGTGGATGTTTGTCCACGATAGATCAGCTGGTAGACTACTAGCTAGCTAGCTAGCTAGACTACATGCAATATTACTGTTCAGTGGCAGGTTTGGAAGCGAACTCGCTTGTTAGCCCTAACTCTACTACATGGGTGGGTGGAAAGACAATATTAATCGCACACATGATCCGCGCATCACGAACAACCAATACTACTAACGATATTCCAACCCAAAACCGTAAATCTTTTTAGGAGGCCAACCTCGTCGACGACTGCCTTTTCATTTCAAAATTTTGGAAAAGACTCTCATGGGATGAGCTTCCGTGTTGAAGACATGTGCTTGCAAGATATCAACGGGACTGTCCGGATCAAATAGGAGATATAAATATTTGAGCGTTTCGGCAAAAAAGAACGATTCCATAGAATCCGTGGGTGGCTTGTTAGGATCTGTGACGTCCTCCAAGGCTCCATAAGCTACATCGGTTTTACAATACGTTTCAATAGCCTGGTAGATTTCCCATCCCCATTCACGATAGATTGGGTCGCGTGTGATTTGATGCAGGACAAACAAGGATTCTACCACTTCGGGTCGCAAAATGTATTCTTTGCGATGGACCTCCGCTTCAAAATCATATCCCGCATAAAATCGGGCACTTTCAGGACCAATGCCCGTGTTCATGCGTGCATACATTTGATAACACGTGTACGTCAAAGCCTTTGCTGTTTTCAAGTCCCGTTGGGCTCGTTGGGACTGAAAGCCTGTGGGATCCGTATACGCGCCTAGCGCTAGCATTCCACCCGCAAAGCAGGCTAGGTGCCCCATGGAATGATCCAATGTATTGTCGTGTCCCTGCAGGCTCGCCAAATACCACAATCCCGATGGGCTTGACTGTTGTAGCAATACGTCGTGCAGTCCTTGTATGGCTGTATCGTACATGTCTCGGTAGATATGTTCGGTTTTGCCACCTTGAATCCACGCCTTTAACAAGTATTCATAAAAGCTATCGGCGCCACCCCCAAAAGTAAAAACATCATTGGCGAACAATTTGTCAGGGATTGCTCCGGACATGTTGCCCTTTATGACATTGTATATACTGACAGCATACAATCCATGAGGAGGATGGATATCGTGCAAAATTTGGTAGACAGATTCCACTTTTTGTCGCATTTCTGCCGTTTCATTCGTCCCGACGAACGCATCGAGCCATCGAAACTCCAATTGCAAGGTTCCCATGCGAGCCAATTCCGAGTACAGGCCAAAATCGCCATTCCGAGCCTTGCCCGTTTTTAAATTGATCATTCCCATGGGCAAACCAAAGGTCGATGTATTGGGATCCCAAGTGTCATCAAAGGCTCGAATCAGTCGTTGGCCCAAATCCAAGGCGGTATCCAAAAAGATGGGGTCGTGCGACCAATCATACGCACTTAATAGACTCGCCAAATTCCGAATGGTGACCTCAAAAACAATCGAATCGCCGTCAATATCAAACATTGTCGACCATTGTTCTGTTTGATTGCGTATGTAGTTGCGTGCTTGCCAAAAGTCTTTTTTCATTCCCATCAACCACAAGGTATCCAACGAGTCCATCATGGTCGTGGCCATGCCGCCCCATCGATTGTTGGATTGATGGGTAACGGGCTGGAGTTCGTCCATGCCAAAGGCACACTTGGTGTACGCGCTGTAGGCAAATTGCATACTTTTCTGGACGTGTTCACGCCGTGCTCGGGCGACATGGTCGGACCAATTTTGGAGTCCGGGTGCGGCATGAAAATAGGGATTGCTTCCATTGGTGTACTCAGCATACCGAAATCCTCCTGGTGGAGTCCAATTATGTTTTTGGGGCGTCCAAGTACCCGGCATTGGCATGTTTTGGCGATAGGGAAAAGCTGGAAGGCTTTCTCCTGCCACTCCAGTGGCCACCATACCCGCCATCATGATGGCAATCAAAAGAATAGCACTTCCTGCCACAACGACACCACAAAGACTCATTCTTCTGGTCATTGTACAAGTGCTCGTCCAATTGGGATGATGTTGTGCCATGGAGCCATCCAGATTCATCGGCAAAAATTTCCCTCTTTCTTCTGCCTCGTAGGCATGATGGTCTTCTTCGGTCATGCTTGGTATGGTGGTGACGAGACTACTGTAGCTACTAGCTAGCTAGCTACTAGCTAGTAGATTGAGATGAGGATGATGGTCGTCGTTGGTATCGATCGTCCAGATTGCTGTTCTTGAAAATTCTGAATCTTGCGAAAGATCTTGGTGGCTGATGTCAGTCATCCTCGGGTTCAGAATGACCCATGGTTAGGGTTATGGTGCGATGCTTTTCCGAAGATAGATCCTCGATTGAATATTTTGAGCTGCCCACTCTACTACTACTACTAGTCTACTCATCCGAGAAAAATAACTGCAAGGTGACCTGCTAACGTAGTGTCCGTGCTTCCATACTAGCTAGCTAGCTAGCTAGCTAGCTAGCTAGTATGGGAGGACAAGGTTGATGCCCGAAAGAGTGGTTTATAGACTAGAAGATTATTTTTGGCTAGAACAAACCAAGATACCCTACAAGTTCGTAGTTTGGATATCCACACTCTATCCAATCGATTATCATGCTATATATCCAGAACCAAGTCACAGTGAGAGAAAAGAAACTGCAGTAGGAAGAATCCATACGGAGAGACAATTGCAATAGAGGGTTCATTATTTGTTCCTAAAACCTCAAAGATGGATAAAGATATTTTTTTATTATAAAAGTTCACATGTTATAACCATAACGGCAATCTTGCGGCAAGATCCCGTGTTCTACAGTATATGCCTACTGCATAGCTCCCTTTTTCACTCGTTGACGCGACATGACATGCCTTTTTCCCAGCTCGGATAGATTAGGATGCCTCGCAATTATTATTCCAATTTGATTTCCATATAGTATTATACTTCACAGTCATTTATTTTTTGTTTCCATACAACTCGTTTGGTTCTTTTTTTTTCGTTTTCGTTTCCGTCTCGTTCTTTTTTCCTTTGTCGTGGCACATCCCATACTTTTTCATTGTTACTTTTCTTTTTTGGCTTCCTTCTTGGTAGCATCCTTGACAACGGCAGCGGCTGTCGCCGCCGCCCCCGTCGTCTTGCTGGCCAAGATGCCGGCATCCATGAGTCGTTTGTGATGCCACACCAAATAGATGGGACACAAATTGAATTCGATCAATCCAAAGTACAAGAGATAGGGCCAGGAGAACATGCGCGCCAGAATGAAACAGACATCGGCAAAGCCGTACATTAAAAAGATATTGACAAAACTCAATTCAATCTCCCGACGATAGGCGGGATGTTGAATCAAATGTTGACTTCGATGATAATGGGTTTGCAAGGAAAAGGCCAAATAGAATTGTTGTTGGGCCATGGTAAAAAAGACGGCCATCGAATACGCTCCCATGCCAGTGGTCAAGGGCGTGGAAAACCAATCCGGATAGAGCAACATTAACGTAATCATGGAATGATTCCAAATGTAGGTGTCCATCAAATGATGGATCAGAGGAGGAATCCAAGGACGGAGGCGGACATTGGCCGAGTCGTCTCCGAAACCCGTGAGCAAGGTTTGCACAAAGTGGCACGCATACATGACCATGACCCACTTGACGGCAAAGGGAGTGTATCCCAAGCACTGGAAGAGGGGCGTAAAGGTCGAAGGCGCCGTGTACTCCACAATGGCTTGTTGTTGTTCGGTAAGTCGCGGTAGAGCATTGTAAAAGGACACGGCGGCCGCGTCGGACACGATACGACGACGCTTGGGACGACCCCCATCTTCATCTTCGCTGTCATCGGAAACAAGACCGCGATCGTCGCGTTTGAGAGGTTCGTGAATCCGACTGTCGTAATGCAAATGATTGCGATCTCCACTTTCGCGTTCGACCGTCATGGATTCTTCGCGAACATCCACGTCACTTTGAATGTTGTTGTTATTTCTGTTGCTACTACCCCCACCCACAGCTCGTCCCGTCGATGGCATGGGACGGGGTCCCGCGTGGGGAGCAAAAAAACTGGGCATGTACCACGGCAAGGGTTCGGGACTAATGGAACGAGCGGCGGCGTCGGCACGCGCACCCCGGACGGCTTCGTAGCCCATCATCATGCTGTCGTCTTGGGTTTCCCGGCCGCCTTCATCGTAGCGTTCGTCACTATTGTAGCGTTCGTCGTCGTCGCCTCCTCCATCGCGGCCGCCGTCGTCCTCGCGACGGGGTTCCTCATCAATGTCCATCATTTTGAAAGGAACGAACGTTGAGTGTTGTTGTTGCTGCTGCTGCTGCTGTTGTTGTTGTTGTGATGCGTCTAGCAATCACAAGATCCTCAATTAAAGCTAGTAGATATTATGACTCGGTTGTTGTCGGCTGGTCTGGCTATGTTATTGCACACTAGCTATACTAGATACTACTACGATGTACTGTAGTGTAGCAAGTCTGTCTCTTATACACATCTGACGCTGCCGACGAATA
>ENA-ORBV01002522-ORBV01002522.1-microbial-mat-metagenome-genome-assembly--contig:-NODE-2522-length-38441-cov-9.187389_pt1 | contig 38441 bp, 38 predicted proteins | sample MGYA00237777_ERZ505514 | MGnify/ENA primary metagenome ERZ505514 (study PRJEB26160, sample SAMN06269048) | microbial mat metagenome | isolation source: Oligotrophic lake microbial mat | place... | reverse complement strand
TCTGGTCGACCGCACTCTCCGTAGGTTGGCTGCCACTCATCCAGTTCAGATTAAAACAGCCGCGGCGGAATGTCCAGAGAAATCAAACAAAACTAATCAAAAATGTTGCAGAGTTCCGGTTGGGTTTCCAGCGCCCCCTTCCCGTCGGCCTTCGACGTTCCCCGAATTATTGAGAAGATACTGTTTGCGCTCATGCGCGCTGGGACGCCAGACCACTTCCCGATCCGTGCCCGGCTGCAGCGGCAGGCCGCGCCCGACGACTCCGGCCCGGTTGGGCTGCAGCCGAAAGAGCACATCATGGCCGCGACGGGTGGCGGCAAAGGCCACCGAAAACACGCCGAAATTGATGTCCCCCATGAGTACCGAAAGAGGCGGGAGCCGCTCCAGTATCCGTTCCGTCAACGCTTGTTCGCTCACCGCCTGGGATCCGTACATGGGCCCCCAGCAAGGACGCTCGGCAAGTGCCGTGGTCAGTTCCTGCGCCACTAACACACGCATCACGGGCCAATGCGATTCCCCGTGCTGATTCTGCGCGGGAGGATAAGCTTTCAATAATGCTGGGGTGTGGGGTAGTTCCACGGTTGTGCCGTCCAGGATGAACACGCGCCGATCCCAACCGGGTAGCGCGGGGCGGCGGGCGGCTTGCGCCAGATGTTCCAACACTCGATCGGCCACCCTCTCGGCCGCCTCAAGCGGCATCTTCTGACGCGCGTCGCTGTAGGCGCCGGTGTGGGCGCTCACGGTGCCATCCCGCAAACGCTTATGCTCGGAAAGCAGCACCGCCGGTCGATTTTGTACCACCTGCAGCACGGCGGTTGACAGCGTGGCTTTACGGTCCAGCCGCTGCACCATCATCAGCCACATCACCAGCGGCAGTCCAAAGATCCGCCGCCGCGAGGCCACGCCCAATTCTTTCTCCAGTTGCTGAAAGAACTCCTTCGGCGCGGCTTGGCAGTAGAGATCCAAAAGCCCATTCAGATCCTTTGGCGGTACCTCCTGCTCCCCTGGTGCTGCTGTGCTTTGCGATTGCGAAATGAAACCATCCACCAGACTATAGCCGATGGATCGAGAAATGTCCAGCGATCACCCCCGGGAAACTTCCTACAGTCACCATTTACTCGACCAAAGGCCGACTCCTGGAATAACGAGTGGCATTAGCCGTTAGCCTCCTTCGCCTACGTCACGCCAGAAAATCCGAATGGACGGCGCAAACTTCTCGACTTCGCTTATCTCGCCGTGCATGAGACGGCCGTGCTCGCCAAGCAGATGATACGGGCTTACTACGGAAGCGGCGCGCGCTTCTCGTATTGGGTCGGCTGCTCCACTGGCGGACGGCAGGGCATGCAGGAAGCGCAGCGCTATCCGGAAGATTTCGACGGGCTCGTCATCGGCGCGCCCGGCCTCTTCCTCACTGGCAATGTGATGCGGCGCATCTGGGTGGGCCAATCTCAAATTGGCGACGGGGCGCTGCCCGTGGAGAAGCTTCCGCTGCTCAACAAACTCGTCTACGAAAAATGCGACGCCATTGATGGGCTGGCCGACGGCTTGATTGACGATCCGCAGCGCTGCGATTTCCATCCCGCGCGCGATCTGCCCAAATGCGGGGGCGCGGAAACGCCGGCGTGCTTCACCGCGCCGCAGATTGCCGCGCTCGGAAAGATCTATGGCGGCGTGCGAAATAGCAAAGGAAAGCTTCTCTTCCCCGGCGAGCCTGTCGGCAGCGAATCCGGGTGGGCGGAGAATCTCGTCGGCCCCAGCAAACTGGTGCTGCCGCGCGCCGAGAGCCAGATGAAGTTCTACGCACTCGATCCACCACCAGGTCCGTCGTGGAGCTATACGATGTTCAACTTCGACAAGGATCCGGCCCGCACCGCGCGCGCGGCCAAGGACCTGAATCCGCTCAACCCGGATCTCGCGGCGCTCAAGAAGCGCGGCGGCAAGATCATCCAGTATTCGGGCTGGGCCGATCAACAGGTGAATCCGCTGCCGGGGATCGAATATTACGAGGCTGTCAACAAGCGCATGGGTCACTTTGAAACGCGCGAGTTCTATCGCTTATTCATGGTGCCAGGCATGTTTCACTGTGGCGGCGGACCCGGCTGCGGCAACGTCGATTGGCTGGCGGCCCTGATGAATTGGGTGGAAAATGGGGTGAAACCAAAGCAACTCACAGGAACTCACCTTGAAAAGGGGCAGGCCACGCGGACGCGGCCATTGTGTTCGTATCCGGCAGTGGCGCGTTACAAGGGCACGGGCAGCACCGGCGAAGCTGCAAATTTCGTCTGCCGAATTCCGTGAGCGCCATTGTTATATAATGTTGCACGTCATGAATAAACGGCAATTTCTTGCGGCGAGCATTGGAACGGGCCTGGCCCTTGATAAATGGAGTGCCGCGTTTGCACAGCCGGGTAAAGTTCCGGCCCGGAAGGCGAAAACAACGAAGCTGTTCAAGGCTCCGGAAGGATTTCCTAACGGACTGGCAGCCACGCCGGAGGGCTTATGGATCGCCGAGCAGAAGCTGTCGGGAACGCAAGCCGCCGCTTACCGCCTGCCCGAACCGAGGTCTCTAACCGAGGAAGCCTGGCTCGTCGATTGGAACGGCAAGGTGCTGAAGACCGTGACGACTCCTTCGCGCAATACTAGCGGCATGGCCGTGGGCGGAGGGTACGTCTGGATGATCGCCAACGCGCCGCCGCAGGGCGTTTTTCAAATGGACATGAACGCGAAGCTCGTGAGCCATCGGCAGATCCCGCTGGGTCCGGCCAATGACGGCGGCGGTTCCCACGGCGGCCAGTGGGACAACGGCAAGCTGTGGATTTCGTCGTTGCGCCTGCGCGGCAATCTGCGAGTCGACCCCAAAACCTGGGAGCCGGAATTCTTTATTCCGTTCTACCAGGCGCCGGACAGGGTTCGTTATCACGACATTACGCTGGATAACGGGAGCATGTGGCAAATCGTCGGCAACGATTCCAAAAGTTATAAGGACTTTCGGCCGGGTCTGGTGCGGTACGACGCCGCCACCGGCAGGGTGCTGGAGACGGTGGACTTCGTTTCGAATTCCTGTGACCCGCATGGTCTCGCGATGCACGACGGGAAGCTGATCAGTTGCGATGCCGGCATCCATCCGGGTTGGCCAAACAGGGATAGTCCCACGGCCGGCTGGGTCTTTCAAATCGACTTTTTTTGATGAACCGCCTGAGCAAACTGTGGGAAGGTTGCGGATCTCCTCAACCCTGAACGAGCCCTGCGTGCGGAGGCGCGACTCTCGGATTCTTCGTTGCGTGAAAAGCATGACTCTGGCCATCAAGCCCGATCTCGGGCAAGCTTCTTTCGAACCGCGACAATAAGGGGCCGCATCTCTTCGGACTTCGTGATGATATCGCCAAGGTGGATGACCTCTTCGGTGAAGTTGTTCGTTTTAAGCCCGGTGTAAATAAGATAAGGTATATCTCTTGTGTCGCCTCGCGCCTTTAGCCGCGTGACGCAACGAATCCCCGCACGCATAAATGCTCCAGGTTCCATGACCTCTTTTGGCACTCTGCCTTGCTCCACTTCTCGCTCTAAATCCTCTGATGCCGGCGCCCAGGGGAGCATCACATCGAAGATGATAATATCGGGCTTACTTCGGCCTAGCTCCGGGAGTTGGATAACGAAATCTCTCTCGCACGGAATCACTTCGACACGCGCATTCAAGTCGGCCCTAAGAGCATCGCCAATGAGTGCGGCGTCCTCATGGTCGTTTTCGACCACAACAATTTTGGGTTCCATGAACGTCCTTTCAAATGCGAGCAATGGGGAACATCAGCCTGATCCGCGTGGTGCGGTCCGGCGTGGTCGGCGTGATGTCCAGGCTTCCATGATGTGCCTTCATGATCTCATCGGCGATCCAAAGTCCGATACCACTGCCTTCGCCTACGGACAACCTAGCGGCAACGCCCCGCTCCCCCCGCTCCTTTATTGTCTGAATCTGGTCGGGGAAAATTTTCAATCCTTTGCTGGTAACACCTACGCCAAAGTAGGCTCTCGAGAGGCTCACATCTATCTTGACGTGTGTGTTCGGATCGCTGTACTTCCCCGCATTATCCAGCAGATCGTTCACTGCCTGATCGAGCAAATCCTTATCGAGTCTAACCTTTCCATCTTGGGGAAGCTTTAAGTAGCCCTCCTCTTCAAACCCAAAGGTAACCCCTCGTGGCTCATCGGAGATCAGAAAATTGGACATCGCGGCCTCAATAAGCAGTTGGCGTATCTCAGCGTAAGACCAATTTTGCGGGCTGAACTCAATCGTTTGACCTGATGCCAGGCGTGAAAAGAGCCGGGCGTTGCCCGCGACTCGTCCTGCCCGCCGCATATTACCTCGCAGGTGTTGCAACTGCTTTATTAATGGCTGACTCCCTGTTGGCGCCGCAAGCTTGAGTAGGCCAGGGAGCCTCGCGCGGGCGTGACGGAGCGGCGCGCGGATTTGGTGTTCCAAGTCCATCATCGCTTGTGCGTGAGCGTTCGCAGCTTGCTTCTCTCTTCTAATCTTTTCTTGGAGCTCGCTTTGAATATGGGTGAGTTCAGTGATCGTCGTTAATAGATCGTGATAGATTCCCAGTTGATTGCCGAGCAACTGTGCGATCGCGACCGCGTGCTTCGGAAACTCAGTCGGTCCACTGTTTACTATCTCTAAGAACCACACCTCATTTCGACACTTTATTGGAGCTATGAGCACCCCGTTCGGAATTTCTGGCATCGAAACGGCGTACGATTTGGTTTCCGACGCTGCAAGCTGTTTGCGATCTTTCAGGATGCCAGCGCCAGCGGTCAATTCCTTCTCCCACGCGGCGGGCAGGTTTACCACGTCTTTCGGCTGTTCGCCCTTGGATGCACTCTTCATGTTCCGTCTCCTATACATGCCAGAACCGATGCGCACGCCGATTCCGATCCATTGATCGCCCGGAAGCGCCGCGGCAATCGCTTCCAGTCCTTTTTCGAGCACGCGATCCTCATCCGGGTTCTTGCGTTTCAATTCAGCGTACACAAGGTCGGTGATCGGCGACATGCTTTCAATGATCACCTTATACGCTTGGCTTTCGCGGATAACCTCCCGGCGGCTGCGTTGGTCGCTTACGAAGTGTCCGATTTGACCCGCCAGCAGCATTAGGAGGTCAACCTCTCGATTGGCGAAATAGGTGGGACCCAGGACTGGAACACAACATCGCAGAACGCCGAGTAATCGCTCACCGGCCAGAATGGGCGTGGCCATGAAGCTTAGCGGGGATCCAGGCTCAGAAGCAATTTCCCTCTCGACGTACTCAAGGTATTTAGGGTTTGGGTCTTGAACCTCCATGCCGGGTGGAAACGTCCTCCGTTGCCGAAGGTCAAGAATCTTTATGGGTCTTCGATAAGTAAGGGCGCAGGCGGCGGGATGGTGATCTCCCATATTGTAAGAGAGGTTCGTGACACTTGGGTCCGGAAGAGTCGTTCCATAAAGAACATACCGTTCGGGTTTGTCTTCCGACTCGAGGTAGACCGATACGTCGAAGCAGCCCAAGTTAGCTCTCAATAGTTCACAAAACTCTTGCGTGACATTACGTAGCGTCTGTTCCGTCGTTTCGGCCCGTGCGGCTTTCTGGAGCAACTCGTTCACAGCTAGTGAGCATCGGTACGCGACTTCGTCGCGCACGGTTTCATACAGTGCAGGCAGCAAGTTGGCGATTTGGCGGACTCTTACTTCCTCGCTCTTAGTAAATGGAGGCTTGTTGCTCTGACGAAACAGATTGAGACTTCCTAGGGCGCCATCTGCAAACCGCAGAGGGACTATGCACGCCCGTGAGATCTCGTTGTCCGTCAGAAAAGCGTCCTTGTGACTATGAGGATTGCTTAGGATATCCTCTATCGCGTAGGAGCGCAGCCCGTGAGCGATGGCATAACCGGTCGCGGAGTCTACGGGAATGTCATGCTTCCGCCAAACCCTGCCATTCTCGAACCATTGCGCCAAGGCGAAGAAACTTCCTTCCCGCCTATCAGGTGTAAAGGTCGATCCAGGAGAGGCTTCCCACAAGACGCATCCGAAAGCTTCGAACTGGCGCGCGGTGCTCTCCAAGATGTCCTGGATACCCGAGATCTGAGTCGCGCCCAATCCAGCTCGAACCACGATAGCAAGGGACTCCGCGTATCCCATTTCATTGTGGACTTCCATCTCTTATCCGTCCAAGTTGATTTCCGCTCGAATTTTATCAAGTAGTTCGACGACTATTCCGAGCCAAAGTTCGTCGGTAGTCGAGAGTATAACAGGTTCGCCAGACAACGAGAAAGGAGTTGGCGCAGTGGCATCAAGCAACCTGATGACTCTCCTCTGGGCGCTTTTCGCCATCGACTCGATAATGCCGTGTTCCCTATCGTAGCTGCTATTTACAACAAGTATTATGACGTCACAAAGCTCGATTTGCGCCCACAAATCGTCGAACCAGCCGGGTTGAGATGCACGACCGAGTTCGACTGCGGTCAATTTGTACCGGCCACAGCTCAAAGCGCCCCACAATTTACTGTGTGCCGGTTCGTTCGAACGATGGAACGTTACCGCGATGCGCAGTCTGCCGTCCCCTTCCGGTTGTCCTCTGGCTAATTGTTCTAAAAACGCTCCTACTTGAACGTGATTGTCTGTGTCGTCGTATTCGATCACTTCAAGTCCTCGATCTTCACGTGCCCGCCGTTTCACCGTATCTGTCCACCGTTCGCGGGGCAGCAAGATATAGTGTCGGGACGCCCGATCCCGAAATCTCGCGGCGAGCGCGTCCAGAACATGATTGATGTCGGGATCCGATCCGCCAAATCCAATGAACAAAACCGTGTAAGCGCAGAAGATGGACTCGAGTAAGAACCGGTAACCGGGATTCCAATGAATCAAATCCTGATAACTACGTGTCCCAAGCGCGATGCTGGATGTGTCGCGATAGTCACCATGGATCTTGTACACGAAGAAATCGTTATTCAGGATTGGATCGCGATTGCCCCGAGTGTATTTAGCATAGGTCAGCACCAACGGTAGTTCGCCTTTAGCCGCCGAATACGCATCTTCGATCAGCGTGTCATAGTTTGTTGTCAAAACTGCTCGCAGCCGCATCTCCGGCAAAGTGTCATGAGCGAGAGAAGGATGAACGGCGGGATCTTCGAAAATGGTGGCGAGATAGCGTTGCAACGAGGAATCTGGAATTATCTGCTGCAGTTCCTGCCCTGATTCCAATAGTTGGCCGTTGTCAATCGTCTGTATCAGATCGTCCGTTACGGAACATCCGTCGTGGCTCGCCAGTTCTGCAATTTCGCGCAGCAAAGATCCCCACCCCGGCAATGGCTGACCGCTTTCGCGAAGTACTTGGCTCGAAAGGCCCGCCCCTGCAAAAAGTACGCAACCTCCTCTCTTCATTTCCCAATGCAGCGCTTCCGGAACGCGGCCTGTAAACTTTGGGAAGCGATGTGTCGACCGGCCCATCCTGTCAGGCCCCTTAGGCTCGGAGAAAAGAGATGATAGTTTGAACGATCTGATCTAGCTTCTCTTGTTTTAAGCGCCCGAGGACGTCACAGACCAGCGTTTTCTCCAACGTAAATATCTGGTTGGCGCGGACACTACTTGGATATTTTAAGGAACCTTTAGAGAAGTCCCCCGCATTCACTCCGACAGCATACCGATCCTTGGGGGCTTTGGTAGTAATCTGGCATAAGATCAGATCCGGCCCCGACAGATCGGCCAGGATAAGCGCCGGCCGCCTTTTTTGATCGGAAAGATTGTTAAAGGGAAATGGCACAACGACGACATCACCTCTTACAAATAACTCCAAGCCGCATCCTCCTCCGCACTGAGCCAAACTCGAGCGAGAGATCGCTCGCTGGCAAGCCCCGCCGAATGTAGAGGCCAACCGCTTGCGTCTTCGCTCTCACGCAATAATTCGATGCACCTACGCACGTCGGATTCTGTGGAAGTCGCGGAAAGTTCGGACAGTTGCGCTCGCAATGCGGAAAGGCCGGAATAGTCGCCCCGCCGCACCGCGCTCTTGAACTCAAGCCGCATTCGGTGCATTTTATCAGCGGTGTCAGGGTGCAAAAATGGATCTTTGTATACATCCGCCACAAGATGCAGCAGAATTTCCCAACCAGAAGAGAGCATCGCCTGCGGGTGCATTCGCCGAGATGCCTCAATCGGCGGAACGATCTTCGACGTAAAGGCTGCGGCGTCGTGGTCCAAATACGCCAAGATGACGTGGCCCTCGCACATTCGCTCTATGATCTCTACTTGAAAGCCGTATAGCAGAAAGAGGGCGACCGGCTGCCACAGTACGAAGCGCAATCCCAAGGGGTCTCTCGTCTCATCCAAGGGAAAACACAGATGATTTAAAAGGTAGACATCCTCCAACGGTGCGCGTTGGCGATGGAGTCGAAGCACCTCATCGAACGCGTCGCGCGAAACAAGCGGCGAGGATCCTGGATCCGTTCCCTCGAAGCCTGTGTTGCCACTGGAATTAGCTTCCACGGGGCGCTTGTTTTTGGATACAACTTCGTCCATTTCACTACCTCGATTCCTAGAGGTTACCACAAAACGAGCGCTGCTCCGCCAGGATTCCCAAACGGGTTGGCCGCCACGCCGGAGGGCTTGTGGATCGCCGAGCAGAAGCTGTCGGGAACGCAAGCCGCCGCTTACCGCCTGCCGGAACGGCGGTCGCTTACCGAAGAAGCCTGGCTCGTCGATTGGAACGGCAAGGTGCTGAAGACCGTGACGACTCCTTCGCGCAATACTAGCGGCATGGCCGTGGGCGGAGGGTACGTCTGGATGATCGCCAACGCGCCGCCGCAGGGCGTTTTTCAAATGGACATGAACGCGAAGCTCGTGAGCCATCGGCAGATCCCGCTGGGTCCGGCCAATGACGGCGGCGGTTCCCACGGCGGCCAGTGGGACAACGGCAAGCTGTGGATTTCGTCGTTGCGCCTGCGCGGCAATCTGCGAGTCGACCCCAAAACCTGGGAGCCGGAATTATAAATCTACTGAAAGTGGACCTGCGTGCCGCTGTAGGACTGCCAGACAATCGACCCTTGGTCCAACCCGGTAGCCGTGAATCGCGCCGGAAGCGTGAAATGTTGTACCAGCAGACTCCCCGTCGGGATGTTCAGCGGGGCCGCGACGTTGCTCGGGACCATGGAGGCCAGCACATCGCGCGGCACCGTGTAGCGCCCGGCTTAGGCCCTTTCCGTACAACCGAACGACGTGAAGATCTCCGCGTTGGATCCCGCAAACGAACCGCCCTGGATTATCACGAATCCTCCGGGCGCGCCGCCCCTCCAAGTAACCGTAAGAGGTTGCGACCGGCTGACCGCGGATGGGGTGCCATCCCCGTCGGGGGCATTGTTGAGAGGGTTAGTGGTGGGAACCCCGTCGACCAGAAGATTATTTGAGCCGCGGCGGGCGCCGTTGACGCTGACGGAATCGGAACCGGTGCCAGGGTTGTCGGCATTGAAGACAGAACCGACCACGCCGGCGGACGTGCCGAGGATCTGCGTGAAGTTGCGGGTGGCGAGGGGGATGGACTGGATGGTGCGCTGTTCGACGACCTGGCCGATAGTCGACTTTTCGCTTTGGAGAAGAGGGGTTTCGGCGGTCACGTTGACGGTGTCGGTGACTTGACCGACGCTCAAGGTGACATCAATGCGAGGGCGTTCAGAGGTGTTGACGACGACCATTTGCTGGACGCGCTGGAAGCCTTTACTTTCGACGGTCAGCCGGTACGTTCCGGCGCGCAGTAGTGGAAACTGATACGCGCCATTCGGATCCGTTGCCGAGCGGAACTCGGCGCCGTTCTCCTGATTGACGGCGGTGACGCTGGCGCCGACGATGATGGCGCCCGTTGAATCTTTTACTACTCCGGTGATGCTGCCTGTTGTTTCCTGAGCGGCGAGGGTGGCGACGCGAGTCATGCCTGATAGGGTATCGCGTTCCTAGTGGCGGAGCTATGACGATTAGTTTACAGGCCGGGAATAGTGGCTGATTGAGAGGAGTGGAATTTGGATAATTAAGAACCTTGTCACTTTACAGCGCGCATTTTCGCGTATAATGATGCTGGTAATTTGCGGATTCCTGTTAAGGGAGGTCTCGTATGTATATACGCGCTTTGATTGGCTTGGCGGTATTGATCTTCACCGTACCGCGAACGGATGCGCAAAAAGTGGCGGGGACCCTGACGGGCGTGCCTATCCGGTTGAGGATCCGGCCCAGCACCCAGACGCCCACAGTGAACCAGGAACTCAAACTGGTTGTGACGCTGCTGGATGGACAAGGGCAGCCCGCAAATGCAAGAGGCATGGTGGAGGCCTATATCTTCGTGCATCCTCCGTCTGGCGTCAGAGAGAAATTCACGGAGATGATCAGTGGCGGGGCATCGTCGGATACGCAGAACTACACGCCGCGGGCCGTGGGCCGGCACACTGTTGATGTCGTGGACAAAGCGGGCCGTCTGCTGGCGGATGCGTCGTCCTTCTACGTCTTTGCGAGAAGCATGCAGAGGAGGTCCGGGTTACCCCCGAATTGGTGGATCGGAACGGATCAGGCGAGGTGGATGGCGGCAAAGCCGCCGCCGCCAATCACGCCCAGAAACCAGAGTCGAAAAAAAGCCACGCTGCACGTCAGTTACGACGGCGGCCCGGAAGGCGTCCTGGCGGACGGGAATGACGCCGTGAAAATCTCGGTGATCTACGATGACGGCGTAGGCGGCGCCGCGCCGGAGGACATTCGCGTATGGTTCCGGCATACCGCGGGGAAAATCGACAATCGACCGCTGGTAGTCCCGAAGGGAGAGCATTTGGGCGAGGCGAGATGGACGTCGAAGGACGCCGTTCGGGCCGCGACCATTGAGTATGTAGCTCCCACGCAGCAGTTCGAACTCGACGTGCCGGCCGCAAATACTTTTAAGTTCATCCGTCATGTCGTCAGGCTGTCGCCCATCGTATCGCCAATGATCTCAATCATCGATAGACCGGAAATCACGGTTCACTTCGCGGATGTGAATGGTATGGCGGTCAAGACCGATCGCCCGCGATCGGTGACTTTTTCTGTGATCCAATCGGGCGTTACGGTGTCCCCGGCAACGCACGCGATTGACGAGGGCGGCGGTCCCGTCCGGGCGACGATCACGCCGGCCTCGCTGGGAACGGCGAAGATCCAAATCGATTCCGACAATCTCGTTATTGCCTCGACTACGGTGGAGATCCAGGTGGGCATTGGTTCGCTGATTTATCTGTCGCTGCTCGGTGCGCTAGCCGGGGGCGGCTTGGCCTATGTCAGGGACCGAAAGGATTTGCCGCTTAAACTCATGGGCGGCGTGGCGGGCGGCTTTGTGCTGGCGGCGATTTATGTGTTTGGCGTGGTGCCGTTGAGCGGCGCTGCCCTGCCGACGAACGCCATCTCGGCGATCGTCATCTCTCTGGTCGGCGGCGTGATGGGAATCGCCGTCATTGATTGGACGTGGGCGAAGTTATCGAAGGGGTAGTAGCGCCGGGCGTGTAGGATAAACCCATGCGCCGCCGCGAACTTCTCCAAGCCGCCGCCACTTTGCCGCTGCCACAACTGATAGCCACGGAAAACGGTAAACCCGGCAGCGCCGGTTGGCAACTCACCAAGGTCTGGCCCAACCGGGGCAAAGGTTTCCGCTCCGCTCTGATCGAGGGTTACTGCGGCCAACAGAGCGTCCACGCCGGCGAAACATTGACCATCCATGTATCCGCCAATCCGGCCCGCCGCTTCACCATCGACGTCTTCCGCATGGGCTACTACGGCGGCGCCGGCGCACGCCACATCGCTCAATTCGGCCCGTTTCAGGGCAAGCCTCAGGATGACCCGCCAATCGGCCCCAACCGCCTCCGTGAATGCCGCTGGGAACCTGTAACTTCAGTCAAGATTCCAGATAACTGGCCGTCCGGCGTGTATCTGGGCAAACTAACATGCGTGCCGGAGAGCGCCTTGGAGCACCCCTGGCAGAGTTACATCATTTTCATCGTCAAGGACCGCCGCAAAGCGGCGATGACTTTCCAGTGCAGCGATAACACCTGGGCCGCCTACAACCGCTGGCCCGACGACTATTCGCTCTATACCGATCCGCGCCATTCCTGGGCGCCCTCGGTCGCCACGAGCTTCGACAAGCCGTACGCGAAATACGCCCAGATCTTCGATCACCCTTTGTCCATTGGCTCCGGCGAGTTCCTGCTTTGGGAATTCCCGCTTGCCTATTGGCTCGAAATGCAAGGGTACGACGTCACTTATACGTCCAACTCCGACATGATCGATCCCGCCCAGTTCCAACGCAGCCAGGTCTTCCTAAGCGTCGGTCACGACGAATATTGGGATCGGCGACAGTACGACGCGGCGCTCGATTCCATCCGACAGGGAGTCACTCATTTATATCTCAGTGGTAACTCCGTCATGGGCCTCACACCCTTCCAGACCAGCGCCGACGGTCGGCCCAACCGCGTCATCAGCCGCGAAGGCGTTTATGGCGGCGTTTACGGCGGCCTTGACAAGTTCTTCAAATATCCCTTTCCCAAGGAAGGACCCAAGGCTAACTTGTTGATGGGCGCTCACTCCGTTTACCCTTTCAACGGCGGCGGCGACTGGATCTGCCGGAAGCCCAGCCACTGGATGTTCCAGGGGACCGGCATGAAGCAGGGCGACCGCATCGAAAGCCTTGTGGGATGGGAGTTTCACGGCGATCCCGCCGCCATTCCCGGCCTGGAAATTGTGGCCGAAGGCGATGCGCTCTCCGGCGGCAAAACGCCCAGCCACTGGACTGCCACGATTTACCCCGGGCCAAAAGGAAACTTCGTCTTCAACGCCGCCACCATTTGGTGGGCGCAAGGTCTCAGCACTCCGCCAGGACACATCCTGCCCTGGTCCCACTGGGTCCGCCCCTTGGGTCCGGATCCGAGAGTCCAACGAATAACTCGTAACTTACTCGACCGCGCCCTAGGCAAGTAGCTTTCGGATCGCCGTGAGTAACACATCTTCCACCGTTGGCGCCACCCGCGACACCGCCGTGGTCTCATAACCGCCCTCGTCGTACGCCCGTTTCGTCCCGATATACATCGGGCCATAATCGCCGTACGCCGCCGTCGCGACCAGTTCTCCCGCGCGTTCCTTGGCCGCCGCCAACTGGTACTCCACAAACAACTCGCCCGGCATATGCAGCAGCGAAACTGAACCCATCCGCAACGCCGTCAACTCGACCCGCCGCCCGGCTCTAACAAGCCGGTAATAGGCCAAATAGCGGGCATTATTGGCTCGCTGCTTCACGTCCAAAGAGGCGTCCGCAATAGCCGCCATCATCTCCGCCTCGCCAAAGCCGTTGCCCTCGCGCAGCGGCAGCCGCACCGGCTCGGATATCCATCGTACGGTCTCCATGGCGACAGGTGTCTCCGCCGCCTTCGCCCGCGCCATCCCCGACGCCATTCGCTCCGCCAGAACCGCCCGCAACGCCGGGGCTCCGTCGTTATACTTACCCGCCCCGATGTTACCCGCCGCCCCGGTGAAATGAACCTGGAACGTATCGGTCTGGCTATCTCGCGCCATTCCCACAAAGTCGGACGAGATGGCCCCCTTTCCGTAGTAACTCATCGGATGTGTGGCGTAGTAACTCAAGGTAGCTGCGCGCTTGGCCTCGCCCCAGAAGCTAACCGACCGCAACAACGGGTCAATCACGCCCTCCGGCTCCGCGCACAGCGGCGAGTTCCGGCACGCCGTCATCCGTCCAAAGGCCACCTTGCCATCCGCTCCCAGAATCCGCCGGTTCGACGCCACGCCCTCCACGGCCGCCGCACCGCTCGTCACTCCGGTTACCGTCACTGCCCTGGCCTTCTTCACCGCCGCCGCCACGCGCAGCGCGGTTCCTCGCGAGAAATCATTGTCACAGAGCGGAACCCCTGGCGGCAGCAGCGCATGGGCGGAGAGATCATCGCCGGGTGCGTCATGCTGGTGGACCGTATGCAGCGCCACGCGCTCCGGCACGGTCCCGCCGGCCTTTGCGATCACCGCCCTCCACCGGTCCCTGCTCGCATTCCCAATCCCCAGCCAGTCCACCGCGCAAAGTACAATCGGCCGCTCGCCCGCCGGAAGCAGCACCACACCCCGCGCCCATAACTTGTCCGTGACCGACGCCCCCGCCGGAACCAGTCCGTAACAAAGCGGTGCGCCCAACGGAGGCGTCACGTCAGCCGCGAACGTCGCCACCCGCAATCCCCGCCCAGCCAGTGCCAGCCCCAGAAAGCCCCGCCTACTTATCGCCATAACAGTACACGGCTCCTTTTGTCCGTATCAGCACGCGTCCGTCTACCAGCGCGGGCGTCGCCAGCACTTCTTCCTCCACCTCATTCACCGCCAGTAGCTCCTGCTCCGCGCCGGCCTTCAGCACGCTCACCTTTCCCGTATGGCTCGTGATGTAAACCTTCCCATCCGCCGCCACTGGCGACGCGTAATAGCGGTCCGCCTCACCGCGTAACCGCGCCTGCTTATGCAGCTTCCCCGTCGCCGGGTCCAACGTCGTCAACACCCCGCCCTCATTGATCATATACAGCACCCCCCGGTACACCAGCGGTGACGGCAACTGCGGAATCGACCGCAGGAACTTCCAAACCAGCCCGCCTCCAATCTTGTAAGCCAGAAGCGCATTTTCCGCTCGCATCGTCCGCGCGTACTGCTCCCACTCACCTTGATCCAATGACCCGTTTGAATCCAGGTCAATATATATCCAAATGCTCGTGACATGAGTCGACGGCGCCTCCGGCTTACCCAGCTTTCCATCCCCGTTCTTATCGAACCCCTTTAATGCCTCCGCGAACAAAGGAATGGTCAGTAACTTCCCCGCGTCATTCTCCGGCGTGTTAAACCCATGCACCAGCACCAGGTCCCCGTGCACCACCGGCACTGACTTCATCTCGGCCGGCAATCCATCCACGCCCCACGCCGTCCTGCCCGTTGCGATGTCATACGCCTCCATTCGCAATGACCCCGGAGCCAGCACCCACTTGCCATGCACCACCGGCGTTGAATGCCCGCTTAGCGCCTCCTTCCGCGCTACTTTCCAAACCTGCTCACCGTTGCCCAAGTCGAATGCCGCCGCGTACGATCCTTGGCTTTGGTCGACAATCAGGATCACCTTGCCCTGGGCAATCACCGGTGACACACCCATACCATAGGCATTGGTAAACGGCCCCATGGGCGTTCGCCAGCGCTCCTCACCGGCTACCGAATAGGCCGCCAAACCAAAGTCCGGGAAGAACGCCACCACCGACGTTCCATCGGAAGCCACCGATGGCGAAGCCGCATGGTTCAGCTTATGCAGCGGTTCCGCCCGGGCGCGCTCCACTGTCCGCCGCCATAACTCCTTCCCGGTCGAACGGTCCAGCGCCACCAGCACAAACCGTTCCCCTTCCAAGCCCGTCACAAACACCCGTGTCCCCACAACGGCCGGTGACGACAACCCCTCCGGCACCGCCGCCTTCCACACTGTCCGGAACGTCACCGGAAACGCCACGCCGTCATCCGCCACGCCCGCGCCATTTGGTCCCCGAAACTGCGGCCAATCGGCGCCTGCCAGCAGGACCGGAATTACAAGGAAGCGGAGGAATCGCATTCCCGTTTATACCGCGTCGCCACCACCGCCAACAAGATCGCCGTCGCCATGGATACCACCATCATCCACAGCAACATCGCGGCGAATCCAATGGTCTCCTTCCAAATCCCCGCCATATAGATCATCGCCGCGCTGGACAGCCCGCCCATCATGTTCAACAGGCCTCCGCCCAGCCCGCGGTTTCCGCTCCCGATCACATCGTAGGCCGCCGCGAATGCGTTAGCCGCCAACAGTCCCGAGAACAGCCCGAACCCGGCGGAGCAAAGCCGCGCTTCCCACAACGTCTCCGCCGCGAACGTCCAGTAGGCGAAGGGGGCGCTGAGAAAGACGCCCCCGGCGGCCACGTAGAGCCGCGCGGGCCGCCAACGCTTGCGCAGCAGGTCCGCCAATGCGCTCCCGCCAAAGATCCCCGCCACCAGACTCACCTGCACGAAGACTGTCGCGTTCCACCCGCTATCCGTCATCGACAGACCGAACCGCTCTTGCAGGAACGTCGGATACCAGGCCAGCACGATCCACTGGATGGCGCAGAACGCCGCGAATGCCGCCGAAAGGGCGATGTAGCACCGCGAGCGAAATAGGCCAGCCACCGAGCCTCCGGAGCGCGCTGCCGTAGACTCCGCGCCAATCCCGAATCCACGCAAGCCGAACCACATCACCACGCTGTAGACTATGCCCATCCCCGCCGCAATCGTGAAGCCCTGCCGCCAGCCCAGATTATCGGCCGCCCAGCCGCCATACCAGCCGCCGATCAGGACTCCCACGTACATTCCCGATTGATGAAATCCCAGGGCCTTCGACCGCGCGCCCTCGGAGTAGTGGCTCGCCAGCAGCGCCAGCGCCGTCGGGTAGTACAACGCCTCTGTCACCCCCATCACCCCGCGCCACACCAGGAATGAGTTTTCCGACGCCGCCGTCCCGGAGCCCAGCGTCGCCGCGCTCCAAAGCACCAGGCTCGCCACCAGCAGCACGTCCCGCCGCCAGATATCGGCAAGCCTTCCGGCAATGGGCATCGACAGCGTATAAACCCACATGAAGACGCTGCCAATCAGCCCCAGTTTCGCCCCCGCGAACCCCAGGTCCGCCTTCAACGCCGGGAACATGCTGTAGACCATCTGGCGGTCAATGTAGTTCATCGCGAAGGCGATCCAGAGATAAGCGACGAGGGGCATCAGCGCCTGAGTTCCGAGACGTCGGCGCGGGAGAACTCGGCCAGTGCGTCCAGGTTCAAATCAATTCCCAATCCCGGTCCGTCCGGGATCGCCAACATGCCATCGGCATCGAGATGCCAACCGTCCGCGCACAGGCCGTCGATGAACGGCGACCCCGTCAAATATTCCACCATATCCGTCCCGGCGAACGCCGACGCGATCTGCAGGTCGGACGCCAAGCCGACGGTGGTGTTCCAGCCATGCGGGATGAACCGGACGCCATTGTCGATAGCCATTTGCGCCACGCGCCGCTGCTCGCTTAACCCGCCACACTTGGTCACGTCCGGCTGCACGATGTCGAAAGCGCCGGCCGTCAGCCACGGCGCGAAAGACTGCCGCCGCGTCAACACCTCCCCACCCGCGATCGTCACTCTGGCCGCACGCCGCAACGCCACGTAGTCCTCCAGCGCGTCGGGGTGCAGCGGCTCTTCGAACCAATAGACATCGTAGTCCGCAAGCATTTCCGCCGTCCGCAGCGCCCACTTGTAGCCGCCGGGCCAATAGGCATCCGACCCTCCGGCGTCCACCATCAGCAGCGAGTCCTCGCCCACTGCCTCGCGCGCCGCGCGAGCGATGGCTTCGTCAACGGCGTGGCTCTTTCGTCCGAACGGACCCCAGCCGATCTTGAACGCTCGAAACCCTTGCGCCTTCACCGGCAGCAGTTCCTCCGCCATGCGCTCCGGCTCGCGCATCAGTAGGGACGCGTAAGGCCGCACACGCTCCCGGTACCGCCCGCCCAAAAGCCGTCCCACCGGCTGCCCGCAGGCTTTCCCCAGCAGGTCCCAAAGCGCGATATCGATGCCGCTGATCGCATGGGTAATCGCGCCGCCCCGCCCCAGCCAAAAGGTATGCTGATGGAGCTTCTCGCTAACCCGTTCAGGCTCCAGTGCGTTCTCGCCGATCAGCAAGGGCCGCAAAATCTCCAAAGAGGCCTTGACCAGCGACTCCGAAGTAAAGACGGAGCCCCAGCCGACGCCATGCGCGGTAAGCACGGCAATGATGGTGTGGACGCAGTCGTCGGGCCGCAGTTCATTCGACCAGCCGCCTTCCGGCGTGCGGCCGCGGAGTCCGTAAGCGTGGACCGCCTCGATTTTCAAGTGGGTTTGTTTTTGCATACTGTGGCCTTAACCGCGCCGGAAAATTCGCGGCTCCGGAGTGTACGGGAAGCCGTCGTCAAGCGGGTACAGCGGCCGCCGCGCCACGGTGTGGCCCAGGCCCTTTACGTTGGCGCTGGTCGATCCAGGGGCGTCGATGTTCAGCACATGCTCGGCCCCGTCGTTAAAGAACCGCGGCTGGCACAGCGGACTTTTCACGACGGTCATATCGAAGGCCGCCGGGTCCTGCCCGTTCACCAGGAAAAGCGTCCGGTCGTACAAGCTCACGGGCCGGGAAGTCAGGATAATCGTATTCGGGCCCACCTGCAACACGGCGGTCAATCCGGCGTACCAGTGTTCGCCGTGGGACTCGCTGCGCATATGGCCATCGGAGAGCGTGCGCACACGTCCGGTCACCGTGACCGGTGTGAATCGCGGGTCCAGAGCGCCGCCAACGTTGACCGTCAACTCCCCGCCAATGCCCGCGGCGAAGCACGCCTTCACAGCCGGCTCATCGACGATCGGAACCAGCGCCGTTCGCCCGCATCCTTGCCGGATTAACTCCGCCAGGATCGCATTCGAATCGCCCGACGCGCCGGAACTCGTCGCATCCGCCGCGTCCACCAACACCACGCGGCCAGTGGCGCTGTTGGCGATCCGGACGCTCTCCTCCAGGCTTAACAGCGGCTGCTGAATCAGGGCTCTGGCGTCCCAGAACTCACGCGCTATGCGGCAACCCAGCTCGCACGCCGCCGTCGCGTCCCCATCCGCCGCCAGGAAGACGTTCGAGGCCAGGTCCGGCACGTCGGTGAACGGGTTGCCGATGAAAAATCCACCGGAAACCCCGCCCTGCGCGTTCTCGAAGGCAACGGCCTCGCGCACCCAGTTACCGAAAAGACCTGTCGCGGTGATGCACTCCTGGCCGCGCACCAGCGCTGGAATTGGGATTCGAATCTGCACTGGCTTGATGCCGCCATCGAGCAGGCGGATCAGCAGCCGCGCCGCGCGTTGGCCCGTCTCGAAAAAATCCGTATGCGGGTTGGTGTGGAACACGGTGGTCACGTCGGCGTGCCGCAACATGCGATCCGTCAGGATGCCGTGCAGGTCGAGCGATACCGCGATCGGCATCCGCTCCCCGACGATCTCCCGCGTCCGTTCCAGCAGATACCCCTCGCAGTCATCAACGTCCTCCGAGGCCAGCGCGCCATGCAGTGAAAAGTAGATCCCGTCGAGCGGCCCGGCCGTTCGCACCGCCTCCAGAAATTCGTCCGCAATACGTGCGAAAGCCTCGGCGGACAGCGTCCCGGTCGATGTGATCCCACGCGCCGCGAACCCGCCGGCGATCTCATAGTCCGTGCGCGTGGAGAAGACTACCATCGCCCCGCCCACTTCGGAATGGACGGGGCGATGGTAGTCGAGCAGGGCGTCGCCGCGGTTGATAAGAAAATCATCGTACTGGGCGATAACCGGATTGAAGGATGAGATCTCCTGCTTGCACTCATTTATAAGAATACGGGGCATGGCGGTTCGCCATATTCTGTCACGGAATTGAGCGCAATGGCCGGTCGCGTCGCGCGACCGGGTCCGTTTTGCGCGATTTCATCAAATGAAGTCTAGCCGCCGATCGATACCAAACTAGTGGCGGGGCGCTGGACGGTGACCGGCGACTGCAAGTCGGGCATCGGCTTGGCCGAGAAAAGCCTGCGCGTTGGGATCGCCAGCCAGCGCGCCATTCGCGTGGCCCGTTCGCGGCGCGCCGAGTCGGTGGAAATGCCGGTGTTGGCGTACATCTGCCGGTACAATTTCGAGATGAACAGGAACGCTAATCGGCCCTTCAGCGAAGGCACACACTTGGAACGCTGCCAGATTTCTTTCAGGTTGTAGAAATCGTCCCAGACGCCTTGTGTGCGGACGCGGAGGTCTTCCGAACTCATCGTGGGATGCGGGGTGAACATCTTCGGCCGTATTTCGTGCGGAATAAGCCAATAACGGGTGATCGGAGTACCCTGCACTTTCGGCACGTCATCGCCGAGGCTCTTCTCCCAGCGTTCGAAATCGACGGTGCCGGGAAACGGCGTGAGCATGACGAATTGGGCGAAGGTGAGGTCGGCGGCCTTGGCAAGAGCGGCGGTGGCGGCGAAGGTGTCTTCACGATCCGTGGGGAGCCCGAAGATAAAGCTGCCGAGAACGTGGACGCCATTGGCCCGAAACGTCTGCAGGCGCTCGGCGAGTCCGGCCCCTGCTTTGTTGAAGTCTTTGAAAACAGCCTTTAGGCCTTCTTCGGTGACCGATTCAATGCCGACCAGCGCGCCCTTTATATGGGCCTTTTTCATGGCGATGAGGAATTCGACGTCTTCACCGGCTTCCATAGTGATCTGGGTGAAGAACACCATGTCCTTGGGCAGGAGAGCGAGCTTTGCCATCAGGTCAAAACGCTCTTCCCGGATCTCCTTCAACTCTGCGACACGGGCCGCGTTGCCTTGCCGTTCGGCGAGCATAATATCTGTGATGGTGACCGGATAAAAGTTATCGTCGGCAAGGGCGATGAAGCGGTAGCCGAGGCGGCGAAGCTGGACTATTTCATCGATGACAATGTCGGATTCGCGTTGGCGAGGCTTTTGACCGTCGGTGCGCCACACGGAGCAGAAAGAGCAGTGTTTCGGGCAACCGCGAACCGTTTGGACCGATGCCCACATGTATTTGTCGCGGCCGGCAAGGTCCCAGCGGGCGGGCAGAAACTGCTTTCCGGACACGCGACCGCCGTCATAGATCTTTTCGGCGCGATTGTTAACAATATCCTCGAGTACTTTGCCCCAGATCACGTCGCCGTCGCCTTTGACAACTACGTGGGCGGCGCCAAACTCCAGGGCCTCGTTCGGATAGAGAGTGGGGTGGACGCCGCCATAAACCACGATGGCTCCACGTTCGCGACAGTCGCGGCCGACCTGCATACCGCGCAAGGCGTTGCCCGTGTGCATGCCGATTCCGACGATGTCGCCCGGTTGGACGCTATTCAGATCCAGATGCTCCAGAGTCTCGTCGGTGACGATTGGGTCACCATACTTCGCGGGGGTCGCGGCGGCCAAAACATACAACCAGCGGGGCGTAATTACGCCGATGCCAAACGATGCATCACTCGGATTTACAAGGTGAACACGCATCCAACAGGACCTCTTCCTTCCCCGAGAATCGGGTCGATGACGGGAACCATTAGTCTATCAGAGAATATACGGCAAAAATCGTCCGACTTTGCTCATGTAGGTTTTATATGTTTCGCCAAAGCGAGCGATGAGATAGCGTTCCTCAATTCGGGTGCGAATGGCGAGCAGGACGAAACAGGTGCTGACAAACACTTCGACAAGCCAACTGCCGAGAACCAGGGCAAGGGACAGGCCGGCAACTAAGATCCCTATATACATAGGGTTACGGACATAGTTGTAGGGACCGTGGGAGACGAAGTAGGCTTCGCGGCGGGTGACGACGGTGTCGGTTAGGTTACGCCCGAGGGAGACGAACATCCACGCGAGCCATGCGGCGGAGGCGACAAAGAGACCGGTTCCGGCCCATTGGAGCCTGAGAACCGGGGGCGAAGGTTCACGGAAGGCCAGGAAAAGGGCGACGAACATGGCCAGACCGGATAAACGAATCCCGATCAGAAGGGGCCAGCCTTCGAGACGGCGATTGATGGGTTCGCGGGAACGAGCGGCGTTGAGGCGGTGATAGACGCCGACTAGAAGGAGTGCGGCACCAGTGGCATAAACTATGTTTTTCATATTGTACTTAACTATAGTTAACTAGACTTTCTGAAAGTTGTCAAGGGGATAGAGTGACAGTGTTCAGGGGAATTGGTAAGTTGGAGGGGAAGAGCATGGCTATTTCGCCCTTTATTCGCCTTAAAATACGAGTTGGTGTGTTAGTGTTGATACTAGCGACCGCGTTGGCCTATGCGGCGGAACCCCCGATCCGCTATGAATCCAGCGTTGACGCGATGGGCTCCACTTTTTCGATAGCGGCGTGGGGCAGCGACCGCGGGAATCTAGCGGCTGCTGTTGAGACGGCGTTAGAAGAGGCTCGCCGCCTGGACCGGATGTTATCGAACTACCGGCCGGAGAGCGAATGGAGCGCAGTAAACCAAAGCGCCGCGGACCGGGGCGTGACGGTCAGCCAGGAGTTGTTTGACCTGCTGACGGCATGTGTACGGTACAGCGAACAGAGCGAAGGTACGTTTGACATCACGGTGGGCCCGCTGATGCGGGTTTGGGGATTCTACAAGGGTTCCGGCCGCATGCCGCACCGTTCGGAAGTACGCGCCGCGTTGGCCCGGACGGGCTACAAGAATCTCTCCTTGCAGACAACCACACGCACAGTCCGATTTGAGAAAGCCGGCCTTGAGCTGGATCCCGGCGGGATCGGCAAAGGATACGCGGTGGACCGGATGGCGTCGATTCTGCGAGCAGGCGGCGTTTCCGGCGCATTGATCAATGCGGGGGGCAGTTCCATGTACGGCTTGCGGACGCCGCCGGATGAACCGCGAGGCTGGAAAGTTGTGATCCGCGACCCGAAGAGATTGGAGCGGCACGTGGCCGAGTTGTACCTGAAGGACGAATCCATGTCGACTTCGGGCAGCTACGAGAAGTTTTTTCAAGTGGGGAAGCGAATTTATTCGCATATCATGGACCCGCGAACGGGTTATCCCGCGCCGGGCATGTACTCCGTCTCAGTTTTGGCGCCGCGGGGGATGGACTCCGAGGCGTGGACGAAACCAACCTATATTCAAGGCCGCCAGTGGGCGGCGAAACATTTACCGACCGGTTTTCGGGCATTCTTGTGTGAAGACCGGGGGGAGGCCCAATGCGCGTGGCTCCAATGAGCAGCCGATTTCTTGATGCTTGCCGACGGCGTCCGACGGACGTCCGGCCAGTGTGGTTTATGCGGCAGGCGGGCCGGTATCTGAAGCCATACCGGGAGATCCGGGCAAAACACACGATTCTGGAGATCTGCAAACGGCCGGATCTAGCGTCGCAGGTGACGTTGCAACCAGTGGAGATTCTGGACGTGGACGCGGCAATCATCTTCGCCGATATTCTCCTGCCCGTGGAGCCGATGGGTCTGAAGCTGGAATTCCGGGCCGGGGAAGGGCCGCATATCGACAATCCTATTCGGACATCGAGCGACGTCGATTCGCTCTCCATTTCGAACACCGATGATCTAGGCTACGTGGGCGAGTCGATTCAGTTAGTTACGCGCGCGCTGGCGGGGAAGGTTCCGGTGATTGGGTTCACGGGCGCGCCGTTTACGCTGGCGAGCTACATGATCGAAGGCGGGCCGTCGAAGAGCTTTCTGAATACGAAGCGGCTGATGTATACCGACGAGACGCTGTGGCGCCGGCTGATGGGCAAGATTGTCGACGTGCTGGGTCCGTTTGCGATCATGCAGGTGGCGGCGGGGGCGCGGGCCATTCAGATTTTCGATTCCTGGGTGGGCGCGCTGTCGCCCGACGACTACGTGCGGTACGTGGCGCCTTACTCGCGGGCGCTGATTGAGCGGGTTCGCTCCACAGGTGTCCCGGTGATCCACTTCGGCACGGGCGCTTCGGGCTTCTTCCGGGAGTTGCACGCGGCCGGCGGGGACGTAATGGGAGTGGACTGGCGCGTCAACATCGACCAGGCGTGGATGGACATCAGCTACCGTTCGGCGGTACAGGGGAACCTGGACCCGGTGGCGCTGTTCGCTCCGCTGCCGGAGTTGAAAGCCAAGATTCATGAGTTGTTGAAGCGGACGGGAACCCGGCCAGGGCATATCTTTAATCTGGGTCACGGCATCCTGCCGGAAACGCCTGTGGACAATGTAAAGGCCGCCGTGCAGATCGTCCGCGACTTTAGGCCTTAGGGACGCCCAGTGCCTTCCCATGTAGTCATTGGCGGCGGCATAACGGGGTTAGCTGCGTGCTGGTATCTGGCCAAGTCTGGGTACCGGCCGGTGCTGATTGAGAAAGAAACGCGCTTGGGCGGAGTGATCCGCACGGACCATGTGGAGGGTTGCCTGGTGGAGGGCGGCCCGGACAGTTTTCTTTCTTCGAAACCGGCGGCAATGGACCTGATCCGGGAATTGGGGCTGGAAGGTGACGTGATTGGCAGCAATGACCATCAGCGGGTGACGTTCATTGTCAAGAACCGGCAACTGGTACCGATGCCCGATGGGCTGATGATGATGGTTCCGACGCGGATTATGCCGATGGTGAAGAGTCCGCTGTTTTCGTGGGGCACGAAGATCGGGATGGGGCTCGAGTACTTCCGGCGGCCGGTGAAGAATCAGCCTGAGCGGAGCGTGGCGCAATTGGTCCGGGAGCATTACGGCCAGGAAGCAGTTGACTATCTGGCCGAACCACTCCTGGCGGGCGTGTATGGCGGAGACCCGGAGGATTTGAGCGCGGACGCGGTGCTGGAGATGTTTGTCAACATGGAGAAGAAGTACGGGAGCCTGACGAAGGGGACGCTGGCGATGCGGGCGGAGCGGGGGCCGACGGGGCCGTTATTTAAAACGCTGAAAGGCGGAATGGAACAGTTGACACAGGCGATTACCTGCCAGTTACCGGGAAAAATGGACAGGTATCACGACGAGGCGATAGCGGTCCGGAAGTCGAGCTTCGGTTATGAAGTGGAGCTGAAGCGGGAAAAGATTTACGCCGACCATGTCTTTGTCTGCTGCCCCGCGCCGGCGGCGGCGAGGTTGTTGCGGCCGGTGGATGAGCGGATTAGCGAGTTGTTGAACGGGGTTCGATACAACTCTTCGGTGACGCTGGCGTTGGGGTATGAACAGGCGGACGTGGAAGGCAAGATTAGCGGATTTGGGTTTCTGGTTCCGAAGGTGGAACGGAAACGAATGGCGGCCTGCACATTTGTGAAGACGAAGTTCGATCACCGGGTGCCGGCGGCGAAGGCATTGTTGCGGTGCTTTTTGGGTTGTGCGGCGATTGACGCGCCGGAGGGCGAACTGATCCGGGACGTGCTGGGGGAATTGAAAGATCTGACGGGATTGTCGGCGGTTCCATTATTCACGCGGTTGACGCGATGGAGCGGGGCGATGGCCCAGTACAGTTTGGGCCACAAAAAGCGGGTGGCGGAAATCCGCGAGCGGACCGGTGCGCATCCGGGTCTGCATTTGGCGGGGAATGCGTATGAGGGGATCGGAATTCCGGACTGCATTCGCGGGGCGAAGAGCGCGGTGGCGGCGTTATGACTTGTAACCGGCGGCGGCATTTGGTCTTCTAGTAAGTATGGTGACTATGAATCGATTACTACCGTTGCTCTTTACGGTGCCTTTACTGGCACAGGCGAACAATCCGCACGCGGCCCGGTTGGAAGAAGCGGGGGCGGTGTTGCAGGAGATTATGGATATTAAGGAGAAGTCGATTCCGCAGGACTTGTTAGACAAGGCAGAGTGCGCGATTGTGGTGCCGGGCGTGAAGAGCGGCGCGTTTATCGTGGGCGGAAAATACGGGCGCGGCTATGTGACGTGCCGGAAATCCGGCGGCGGCTGGAGCGCGCCTGGCGCAGTGAAGGTGGAAGGCGGGAGCGTTGGTTTCCAGATCGGCGGATCAGAGACGGACGTGGTGATGCTGGTGATGAATGAGCGGGGCGCGAAGCGGTTATTCGAGAAGAGCAAGTTCACTGTGGGTGGAGAAGCGATGGCGGCGGCCGGCCCGGTGGGACGGACTTCTTCGGCGGAGACGGACGCGTCAATGCGGGCCGAGATTTTGTCGTGGTCGCGGTCGCGGGGCGCTTTTGCGGGTATTTCGGTGAAGGGCAGCACGATGCGGGAAGACGATGACGCGATCAAGGCATTGTACGGGAAGAAGATGAAGAACTCCGAGATTGTTTATGGGACGGCCCCCGCGCCGGCTTCGGCGGAGAAATTGATCGGGCTGTTGAATAAGTACTCTTCGCGGAAAGGGAGTTAAGGACTTTCCGATCCGCCGCCTCGCCGCTCGAATATCATGCGCAGCGAAAGGCCTATCATTGCCGGGTTGTACCTCTCGATATTCGATTCTCTTGGCTTGACAGAACTTGGCTTTGGAAGCTTCGTCGAGGCATTCAACGTCATCGAGTACGCCCTGGGAACCAAGCCCGCTTCTATTAAAAACTACCGCGATCACGCCGTGGCGGCAGTTTTGAAAGAGCGCTTCTTTCTCTTCGTCGTAAAGAACTTCCGGGAGTCGCCGATTCACGAGATCTTTCGGAATCCGCTATCGGGAAGGCTACAGTTCAAAAAGCATGAGCGGAGAGTGGTTCAGATTTCATTCCTGGCGAATGTCTAATCAATCCCCGCCGCGCGAATGATCGATTCCAAACTCGCCTCCACATCCTCCGCCGTCGTTACCCAGGACGACACGCTGATACGCATCGCCACGCGGCCTTGCCAATTCGTCTCGCCGCACGCAATCCTTCGGCAAACCGGCGCGCATGGGCGCATGTTCTTTCGACTAGCTCCGCCATTCCGCGGCGTCCCATCCCCCGAAGTACCGTCCACAACTCCACGCCACGCGCCCGGCGAGACATTTCCGGGGTGTAATGGCTCGGCTCGCGTTCCGCCCCCTCCGGCAGATACGCCGCCACCATCGCCATTGATGCCCGCAGCGCTTGCGGGTCCCGAACGAACGCCAAGCCGCAGTCGTAGGCGACGTTCGGCCACTTGTGCCCGTCGGTGGCCCAACTGTCGGCGTCGGCAAACCCCGCCGTCAAGTGCCGGTACTGGGGGGAGACATTGCGGCAAACAACCCAAACGCGCCGTCAACGTGAACCCACGCGCCGGCCGCGCGCGCCGCGCGGCAGATCTCCGCGGCCGGATCGAATGCCCCGGTGTTCACGTTACCGGCTTGGATGCAGACGCTGGTCCGCGCGTCCAAGGGCGGAAGCGCCTCGGCGATCATGCGGCCTTGTCCGTCAACGGGCACGCGCACCACGCGGCCGCGCCCCAGTCCAAGCAGGCCCAGCGCCTTCACCAGCGAGACGTGAACCTCCTCGCCGACCACCACTGTTAACGGCGGCGCTCCAAATAACCCGTCATTCTCCACATCAAAATCCGCTCTTTCCAGCAGGGCGTGCCGGGCCGCCGCCAAGCCGGTGAAATTGGCCATCGTCGCGCCCGTTACCACCGCGCCCGCACTCGCCGCCGGAAGCCCCAACACGTCGCGTAGCCAATCCAGCGCGATATCTTCAAACGCCGCAGCAGCAGGCGACATCACTCGCAGCGCCGCGCTCTGGTCCCACGCGCTCACCATCCAACTCGCCGCCAGCGCCGCCGGCTGTGTCCCCCCGGTGACGAAACCGAAGTACCGTCCGCCCTGCGTCGCCACGGTGGCCGGCGATCCGATGCGGTCAATTAATCCCAAAACCTCCAGCGGGTCCGCGGGCTCTTCAGGCAACAGACCGCCCGCCGCCGCCAGTCCGGCCACCGACTCGGCCGTCGGCCAGACGAGCCGCCGGGCGATTGAGTCGAGATAGTCGCTGGCCCGCCGCGCGGCGTCCGTCAGCAGTTCGTCGTGCATTGTTCTAAGACTCCTCCGCCATCGCCATCGCCAGCAATGCCATCACCGTATTCCAGTTCCGCCCTGTCCCCGATGTGCCAAGCGTCCTTTCAATCTTGGCCATCGGCAATTTGGAGACGCCTTGCCCAAGCGGAAAGTGAATGTACATTTCGCTTCCGATGATGTGCAGTTCCTCCGGAGAGATCGCCATTCGCTCCACAGCTTCCACCGCCGCCGCTGCGGGCGTTGCAAGTAAGAACGACACCAACAACTTCCTGGGGTCCACGTCCGGAAGCGGATTCCGCTCCGTCACCGCTCGCATTTCCGCCGCCGTGCGAAGAACCACAAACGTGCGAACGCCGAAGACACGCTCGATTTCCTTTTCCAATCGCGAGCCAACGTCCGCCGCCTTCGAGCGGAATACAATGTTGCCGCTCTGAATATAGGTGCGCACATCGCGCAGTCCCATCCCCTCGCAGACCGCTCGCAGTTCATCCATTTTGACCTTGCAGTTCCCGCCCACGTTCACGCCTCGCAGCATGGCAATCATTGTCGTCATAGTCCCTCCAGAATAAATCTTTGAAAGGATTTCTCAACCCGCGCGATACCTCGATGTCCGACTCAGAAAGGATATCGATATGCAAATTCGCTTCTTCGCGGCCGCCCTTCTTGCCGCCGCGCTGTCCGCCGCTCCGGTTCCCACGGGAAGTCCTGTACTTGAGAGTACCGATATGTGATGGTTTTCGGCTCATGCCGCCAAGCTGGTTCCTTCGGTTCTGGACAGATCAAGCCTGTCTCGGATGAATTTCACGAGGATTGAGGGTTTGGCGGTACTTGCGAGAAATTCCGGAAGGGTATTGCGGAGGGCAATGGCCACGACCTGTTCGGAGGGGGCCAGTCCTGGCCGAACGGTCCGTATCCACGAGCCGAAGGACTGCCAGACCAGTGAGGGTTTCGTCGCGGAGAGGATCTGCAGTAGTCCCTGGGCGATGAGACCGAGTTGGATGTGGCGATGGTAGGCTGCTATCTTACGGCGGACGGCGTTGCGGTAGGTATCCGATTTGCGGTGCAGGTACTGGTTGCCGCTCACGCGCCGTAGTGGCGTCATGGCCGCCATCCAGAAGTGATAGGCATACGCGCCAATGACCCGAAGGGCCTGTTTGAAGGACACTTCGATTTTGAATCGCAGGCCATAGATGCGGATGATGTCCAAGGGGGCCAGGGTCAGGTCCGTGGACATCAGCAGGATGGCGCCGCGCTGCGGATGGAGTACCACGACGAAGCGGACGAGGATGCCGGCCGGGCGCCATAATAGGTCGGCGGCCCGGAAGCGGAGAGTCACCCCCTGCTCGCCATAGACGGGACTGGGGGCCTCCTGCAGTTGATCCTCCTCCTTCAGCCGCGCTGCGACCTTGATCTTCTTCCCGTACTTTGCGGGCCTGCCCCGGCGCCGCGGCTGGTGCGGGGTTGGGGGTGTCGCCGGGAAATAGGCCACGCTGTTGCTTTTGACGCGCGTGACCAGATGGTTTCGGCGGGCCAGCAGTCCGCGAACGATCTTGCCGGAGGCATAGTAGGCGTCAGCCACGAAGTAGAACGACTCCTTCAGGTCCAGTGCGTCGAGCAGCAGGATCATCTTGTCCAGCAGGGTGCGGTGGTCGCGGTTGGAAAACACCGTGCCTTCGTGGATGCGACCGGCCACAGGCAGGGCGAATACGCTGGACAGGGCTTGGGTGAGCACGGCGACGGCTTGGCAGGAGTGGCCGAAGATATACTCCGGCTTGGTGTTTGAGCCGGATTCTTGATGGAGCTTTTTGACCCCGGGCATTTTGCGTCCGGCCTTGGCGACCTTGATGCCGTCGCCGGCGAGGACGGGCTTGCGGTTGACGCGAAGGATGCCGGAGTTGAATCGGAAGACCAGAGCGCACCAGGCGCAGGTGAGCTTGTCCAGATCCAGGGCCGGGCTATGGAAGAAGTCCAGGAGCCGGTCGTAGCAGGCCGGCTCCACGCCCAGGGCGCGCACGATGCTGGTGACGCCCAGCAGATCTTTCCGAGTGGAGAATCCCGCCAGGCAGAGGGACATCCACAGGAAGGTCCGGGTCCGGGCGCAGGCGGGCCGCAATTCGCACACCAGATTCCACCAGTGGCGCCAGAGCATGAGCGGCCTCCTTGCCGGTTGGCTCGACGATGGGGATTTCGGGCTTGACAGATGTTCGGGCATGTCTAGCATATATATGCTATACATGCAACACGAAAAGGAGAACGCATGAGCCGGAAACGGATGCAACAGATCGAGCGGAGGATTGACCGGATCAAGCGGGCGCTACTGGAGATCGGTCCGATGCGTCCGGGCTCGCTGACCCGCCAGTACAAGGATCCCCAACACCAAGCCGGGGCTTACTGGCAGATCAGCTATACACGCCGGATGAAGAGCCGCACGGAGTACGTCCGCCGGGTATGGGTGAAGGATATTCGCCGCCAGACCGCGACTCACAAGCGGTTCAAACGTCTGGTTGACCAGTGGGTCGACCTCAGTATCGAACACTCACGGCTAACCATGCAGATTGCGGAACCTGGGGCCACCCGATAGGCTGGCATTCGATACTCGCAAGGAGAATCCGGAATGGCGAAGTTGGGATCCGATAAACGGCCTGCGGTAGTTCGCGTGCGGACGATGCCCAAAGGCGAAAAGATCGTCGCTCTTTGTGAAAAACACCACTGGAAGGTAATCGCCGGTATAGAACCGGACCAACCCGAAGATCTCTCGGACATCGACCTTCTCTTGCGCGGCTCCGCCGGGGAGCCCCCGGCGCCTCGCGCGGCGCCCAGGATCGGCCGCAATGATTATTGCCCTTGCGGGAGTGGCAAGAAGTTCAAGAACTGCTGTGCAACCCCTTGACCGCATGGAAGCGCATCACTGGACCATGCAAATCGCGTGAACCTAAAGCCGGCTGAATGACGCCCTGGAACTCGGTACTCTCAAGATGATTAGTGAAACCCCGAGGTTGTAGACTGAACAACACCGGCACGCTCAGTAGCGCCTGCACCCGCGCATCGCCAAAGGGCAATGCCGAGGTCCGCTGCCCCTGCGCCTGGATGGGCCGAACCACCTTTTCAAACGCCTTTTCGCCGATCAAGCAGTCATGGGAAACAGTTCGGACGTTCAGTAAACGCCGGTTAGCTGGGAAGCCGGCCTTCCGCAATTCGGGAAGGTTGTGAAGTAGTTTGCCGATGCCGAAGTCGCGTGTGTTGTTGATGGTGGTTTCGGTGCGGAGGGCGCGCCCCTCCTTGTGATACTGCTTGATGCGAGAGTTCTTGCGGTCGACGTGCAGCGACGGGACGACGCCGCCGGTGATCACCCGCGTGCGAAACCTCCCCGGCGTGCGGCGGTTCACCCGGCGATCAAAGATCAACTGCACTGGACTGGGCCGTCCGCTATCCAGATTCTCCCGAATCACTTCCTCGAAAAAGACCCGGCTACTGACGGGGCGGTCCAAGATTCGGGTGAGCGAGAACCCGGATTGCCGGTCTTTGGCGGTGAACGGGTGCGGCAACTTGCGGAACCATTTACGCGGTAGCGCATCGATTTTCTCCGCCGACAAGCTATCGCCCAAAGATTGCACCCGTTTGGATCGTCGCCCGACAGGATGCCGTTATCGAGCGCCTCATAACCGATGCCGCGGTTGCCCAGTTGTTGCTTGACGTACTCGTGACCGTTCAGACACAACTTGGCGTTGCAGGGAAAGCAGGTACAGAACTTCAGGAAAAAGGGGCCGCAGTCCCGATCCATGCCGTAGACGTAAACGTGATTGACCATGGCGGTGGAACGGACCAGCCATGGATAAGTGGCTCCCGTCCGCTCATTGCGCCGCCGTTCGGTGCGGAACACCGGCGTCTTCTCCCGCGCTTTGCCGATGAACCAGATTCCTTCCTGAGCGCAAACTTCTTGCGGTACGGAGCGGCTACGTCATCTTTGCGCGGACCCTTCGAGAAGGTCGCCATCGGGATGGACTCTTGCTTGGCGAACTTCTCCATCCGGGCGATGAAATCCTTGGTGATCGGATCCATCAACGCACTGGAGAAAAACGGCGGCCGAGATGAAAGCGGAAGAAACTGGCCACTCCTCCGGCCCGCTGCAACGCAGGCACGTACACATTCAAATACATCCGGTCGATTCCTTCCACCTCGAGGGCAACGTGCTCGGCCAGCACTTCGGCAACGCTTCGCGGTACGCTCATTTCGGCTCCGGTATGACTCCGATCCTTCGGGATCGACTGCCGCTTCGGCGGCCTAACTCCTTGGCGAGAACCGCTTGCGGTTCTCCCTTGTCGACCGGAGTCACTACGCGGTTTATGCGACAACTATGGGGCTTCCTCGAAAAAGACCCGGCCACTGACGGGGCTGAACCGAATACAACTCGCCGGTCTGAGGCGGAGCCTCGCTAGATTTATTAGGTTTCTCGCGCTTGAATTTTGTGAGGTAGGCGCGTACTTCCGCGCCACGTCTAAACGGGCCATGAAACGGCCCTTGAGCAGCCTTGGCAAGTTGAGCATCAATGGATTTGCGCTGGAGCAAAGTGTACCCATCTTTTTGCAGAGGCTCCGTCGAGGTCACAATCGTTATCCGGCCGGGGGTTGCCTTGATCTCCATCAAGTCACCGGGGCCAGTATCGGCGCTACGCTGAATCGCGGGAGGGATTCCGACGAAGTTTTTTACGACATTAGTCATGGGAGATCTGTTATTGAACCGGCAAACGAATAAAAGCAAGGAAAACCTTAGAAACGTAAGAGGCTCAATGGGTTAGTGCCTGGCCCATTTCGGGTACCGTGCGCCGTTAGACTGCCCGTATCAAAGCTTCCGCCATTGGGTCACGCGACGCGGCTGCTTTCCCGGCGATCTCACCCCGTTCACGCCTCGCAAGATGGCGCCGCAGGCGGCCAAACAAGTAAAATCGCAACGTGACGGACCTCAGAATTATCTGTATAGGCATCCGCCGAAACACCCATCTCTCCCTGCGGCCATCCGAGTGCCCTTTAATCGTTGGCGGCCAAGCGCTCACTGGAATGGCGGTAGACTGGTTAGGGGTTAGGATCTAGTTGCGATTCAAGCGAACTGGTGCATCTTATAGAATCTCGAGGTTTCCGGCTGCTCAAGGAGAAAGGCTCCATTCGGTACTATCGAAAAGCCGGGCACGAAAACCTGATTCGCATTGACTTCCACGGTTCAAAAGAAGTGCCAAGTGGAACCTGCCATGCAATCTTGAAAGCGGCCAGAATCGAGCCTGGGAGGAAGCAATGATAGACTTAGGCTATTCACTGGTAATTGAGGTAACCGAGGATCCCGATTTCTTCTCGTTTTACTCTCCCGACATCGAAGGCTTTAGTGGAGTCGGGCACTCCGTCGAAGATTGTCTGTACAAGGCCAAGTGGGGCTTCGCGGAGCATGTGAGCCTGCTGGCGGAGCAGGGCCTTCCGGTTCCACTACCTAGTCCCCGTCCCCGGATCATGATCGAGAACGCGCCGGCGCTGATGTAGGGGGCGGACGAAAGTCGAGACCCGGACGAGATCGTGCTTGAGGCGAGTAGGCTGGGGTCGTTCGAATCCCCAGTGTCCTTAATCAGAGCGATTTTCACTGATGCTGGCTATGAAGACCTGACCTGAGACGCAGCGAGCCATTTGCCGCAACGCGCGTTCCTTCCTGCTTCCGAAGCAGGCATGGGCCGTAGCATTACGAGCCGGAGCCGATACTTAGGGAGATTTAGAAAATGAATACATACTTTGTCAAACGAAACGAAGGCGATAGTTCTTTCCATACGCAGCGGACAGAAGCGGAGGTGCGTGAACTAGTTGCACGCGGACAGATCAAGCCGGATTGGCGCATTACGTTGTACACTTTTGGGGAGTCATTTAATCACTTCACAAGGGAACCACGCACACCAGCGAGCTGGATATCGGTGGGGACTTTCGTTGAAGAAAAACGAGGTGAGGAACGATTCGAAACGGGGTTCCGCCCCCTCCAATCCGAGATGGTTGACCTCGGGGGGGGAGGGGTATGGTCATTCCAAGGAAGAATTAGTAGGTCGATGTTTTGGGCGATATCCATTGGAATGGCTCTCGTCAACACCCTTAGTGGTATTGTTCTGGGAGCGATCGGTGTACTCGGGCAAGTCGGCGCGGTCATTGGACTCATCCTGCTGGTTGTGTTAGGGGCGGTCAGCATTTGGATTGGTTTGGCGGCCCACGTAAAACGGTGGCATGACCGTGACAAGTCCGGCTGGATGGCGTTGATTAGTTTGATTCCTATTTTAGGAACCGTTTGGGTATTGGTTGAACTGGGTTTTCTGAGCGGAACAAAGTGGGCTAACCGATACGGCGATGATCCTACGGGGTAACGCCCGCTCGCTCATCACCAGGCCGGCATTCTGCGGCCATCTCTTTTGCCCGCGATGTTTCCCATACCAAGCTTTTCGGCAGAAGCGGGTATGGCGGGCGAGGTCACAGTCGAGAACTGATTTTGTCCGCAGCAGTTTAATCCCCGTTCTCGCCCCTCGAAAAACCCCTGTCTTGAATTGCAAATCCGAAGCTGCCCGCACGCACGCACGCACCCCATTGACACCCATTGCAAACTGGTATAACGTTTTTTTAATCGCCGCTCAAATGTCTGAACAAGATGGGAAACTCTAGATCTATGCGCATCAAGCAACTTCTCGCCACCATTCTCTGCCTGGCCTTACTGACCACCGTTGCCCTGGCACAAATCGGAACCTCCACCATCACCGGCCGCGTCACTGACACCAGCGGCGCCGTTGTACCCGGCGTATCCGTAACCGTGGTGCAGGTTTCCACCAACTTCAAGTCGGTCGCGGTGACCAACGCGGAAGGCATCTACCGTGTCCTGTCGCTGCAGCCGGGCATCTACAAGCTCACATTCGAGGCCGCCGGATTCAAACGCGGCATCCTCGACAACGCCGAGTTGCAGACCGGCAACACGATGGCCATCGACATGGTCCTCCAGGTTGGAACCGTGAGCGAGACCGTCGAGGTGCTGGGCACGACGCAGTTGCTGGAAACCGAGACCTCCGCCACGGGATCAGTGGTCACGGGCAGCGTGCTATACGACATGCCTTTGTTCCAGCGCTTCATTAATAACACGTTCCACCTGGTCCCCGGAGTAACCACTTCCGGGCATACCTTCGGCGGGAGCCTTGGCGGCTTTAGCGTGGCCGGCCAGCGCTCCAGCTCAATCGGCGCTTTTGAAGACGGGGTTTCGATCAATGATCAGCAGAACGGTACGGGGACCATCCGGATGGTTCAGAACGCAGTGGCCGAGGTCCAGGTTCTCACCACCGTCCCCCCCGCCGAGTATGGACACTCGGCCGGCGGCGTCATCAGCGTGGTGAAAAAGTCCGGCACCAATGAACTGCACGCCATGGGATCCTGGTACGGTCGCACCCGCATAATGCAGCACAGGCTGTTCTACGACAAGGAGACGACTACCCAACAAAACCTGCCGACTCTCTTCATGTTGCCGGACGCCAACATGTCCGGACCCATCTACATTCCTAAAGTCTACGACGGCCGCAACAAGACGTTTTTCTTCTTTGGCTATCAGCGCCTGCACGAAAAGAAAATCGCATTGGTCGATGCCACCACTCCCACCGATTTGATGAAACAAGGAAACTTCAACTTCCCCGGCGTGGTCTCCAACCCGATCTTTGACCCCGCCACCACGCGTAATGCCGGCGGCGTCTGGCAGCGCGATCCATTCCCCGGCAACATCATCCCGGCCGGCCGCATTGATCCTGTCGCGCGCAACGTGATCGGGTTCGACCCGTGGATGCGCCCCAACCGCCCCGGCACCTTCAACGCGCTCGGACCCAACGGAAACCTCGGCGGCAACGAGTTAGCGCAAGTCTATCAGAACAACTACAGCCTGCGCCTGGATCATCAGTTCGGCACCGCCCTCAAGCTCTATGGCAGCTACACCGCCGACGGGCAGAACGGACTCGGACGGCCCATTAACATTCGCACGGACCGCCCCGAATTCGACCACGTTTCCGGCAACTACACCCCCTTTAACGGGAAGAATGCTTCGGCGGGTTATACCTACATCGCCCGGCCCAATCTCGTCAATGACTCTCGCTTCGGGTACTACCGCCGCGTAAATTCCACCCAGGTTCCTTCCCTGAACGGCGGGTGGGGGCAAAAACTGGGCATCCCGAATATCGACGCTGCCCTGATGCCGGCTTTGGGGTCCGGTGACCGCTACGGTGCCGGAAGCCTTTACGGGATCAGCGGCGCAACCCCCAGCCGCCAGGTCAACGAGACGATTTCCTTCCGCAGCGATACTTCCTGGATCAACGGAAGACATGCCATCAAGTTCGGCTATGAGGTGCTGCGCTTCCGCTTAAACAACGCGATCCTGGCCAGGCCGGTTGCCTTCTCCTTTGCCGGCGTGACCACCGGCTTGCAAGCCAACGGCGCTGCGGTCCCCAATACCGGCAACACGTTCGCCGGCTTCCTCACCGGCTACCTAAGCAATGCTGTGTTCCAGTCCGAACTTACCAGTTGGCTTCCGCGCTCCTCTATTCACAGCTTCTACATACAGGACGACTGGAAGATCACCCCCACACTGACCGCCAACATCGGCCTACGCTATTCCAACGAAGGCCCGTTCAACACCAAGTATGGCGCCATGAGTAACTTCGACCCCAATGGAAGGGACCCGATTACCGGACGCACCGGCGCCATCGTCCATCTCCGCGACCCGCTCAACCGGCGCGACAATAACAATTTCAATCCGCGGGTCGGCCTCGCCTGGCACCCCGTGCAGAAGTGGGTGCTGCGCGGCGGAATCGGCATGTACACCGTCGATGTGAAGTTCCCCCAGGGACGCGGTAATTTTGATGAGTACACGGCCATCACCAACCAGCAGGCTTTGCCCGGAGACCCCACCCCCATTTACCAGATCAGCAGGGGCGTCAGTCCGCCGCCGTTCAGCATTCTCCCGAACGGCACCGCTCCCTTCGTCGGCGCCAATTTTGCCGGCCGGGGCGCCAGTTGGTGGGATCCAGGTCTGCGCAATCCCTATACACTCAACTGGAACACCAGTCTTCAATATGAGCTTGCCAAGGACTATCTGCTCGAGTTCAGCTACCTGGGCTCGTCCGGGGTGGGCCTGCTGGAACGCTGGCAGACCAACACGTTCCCGCTGGATTTTGCCGCCAACGATCCGGTGCTGCGCAATCAGGTGTTTGCCGCAAGCCAGAACTTCCGCCCCTACAACCAGTTTGGCGATGTCCTGATGCAATCCAACTTCGGGCACTCCTCCTACCATTCCGGCACCGTAAAACTCGATAAGCGCTTTTCGCGCGGCTTCTATTTCAACACCTTCTACACCTTCTCGAAGGCCATCGACAGCCAGGACACCGACCTTGCCGGAGCGGGCCGGGCGCCAATTCAGAACCGCGCGATTGAGAAAGGCCGTGCCGGCTTTGATCGCACTCACCGTTACGTTGGCGTGGTCAACTACGAGCTCCCGTTCGGCAAAGGCAAGCGTTGGATGAGCGGCAGCCGCTGGAAGAATCGGATCTTCGGCGGCCTCGAACTGAGCTGGATTCAAACTATAGAGTCGGGCAACCCGCTCACCTTCAGCTTTGCCAATAGCCCCTACAACTACTTCCCGGGCTTTGCGGGCCTCCGCCGCCCCGACATCGTCAGCAAGCCTACCTACGATTTCTCAAAGTGGGACAATGGCGGCCCGGACCGCTTCACCCTGCAGAATCGTCCCGCCGTCATCGACATGAACGCGTTCGCCTTGCCCGGCGGCGCTGGGTGTCCGACCCTGGGCGCATCCGCCGCCGACATTTTGCGTTGCTCGTTCCTGGTGGGCAATGCCGGCCGCGGCATTCTCACCGGCCCAAGGCTCGTCTGGGCCCAGGTCGCCTTGCAGAAAAACTTCAGCATTCGAGAGCGCGTGCAGACGCAGTTGCGCTTTGATTTCCAGAACGTCCTCAAGACCTACAACTTCAGCGGACCCACCACAACGGTGGACTTCCGCAATCCGCTCACTTTCGGCAGGCTCACCGATGATCCCCGCACCGCATCATGGGGCGGCCAACCGCTCATACACCTCACCTTGATGATGCAGTTCTAAACGGAACAGCACCATCCTTTTGAGCGCAAAGGCCGGTTGCGGCCCCCAACCCACCAGAAACTCCCGCACCCCCCCATGCCGCAACCGAGTCCGTTTTGCGCGAGTTTCTGGAGCGGAACCGCTTCCACGGTTGTTTAGAGTAAATTTCCCACCGCCTTTAGGCTAATACCACTCGTTTTTTGATTTGTAGGTTCGATCCGCATGTCGCCTCCGGTGTTGAGTTCATGGCGAAGGGGACTTGCGCTTGGGGAATTTGCGGGAATGGCCCCAGGACTGCCGTGGGGTAGTGGCACGGTTGCTTCGGTCGGGAAGCTTGCACGAGGCAACCAATCGAAACATCCGTTGCAGGCGGGTCTGGTATTCTTCCGGCGATCCAGCGGCGTCCAGGCCAGGCAAAGCGGCGTTCACCACCTCTTGCGAGCGCGAGAAACTCAGGCGGCGCGGGTTTAGACCGTTTTGCTGGGCGGCGATATTCATTACGGCCCGGACCAAGTTATAGCCTGTAATCGCCAGGACCAACTCTTTGGCGATCATGTCGGCACTCTTGCATCGGAGCATCTGCAAATTGAGGGTTTGTTTCAGTGAACGGAGATCCGTTTGTCGGGTAAGGGACTGGCGCGGTACGCGGATATCCGGCCCGTTTCCAGCCCCTCCCCATAAGAACTGCTCGTGAAGTTTTCCCTCAAGCAGCTCACCCAGTGAATTTCGTCCAAAGGGTTATGAGCCTCGTTGACCGACGGCCACTTTCACGTCCCTTTGCCAACGCCGGGGAGCGGTTGGATTTTCCAATCCCAATACAGCCCCAGCACGTCGT
>ENA-ORBV01002521-ORBV01002521.1-microbial-mat-metagenome-genome-assembly--contig:-NODE-2521-length-38451-cov-21.688695_pt1 | contig 38451 bp, 39 predicted proteins | sample MGYA00237777_ERZ505514 | MGnify/ENA primary metagenome ERZ505514 (study PRJEB26160, sample SAMN06269048) | microbial mat metagenome | isolation source: Oligotrophic lake microbial mat | place... | reverse complement strand
CGACGACGGCTATTTTACTGTCCCCAGTGCAGGCGAATCACGCGCCCCCGTGCAGGCATTTTGCTTGCCCATTCCCACCGTCCACGGGCAGAGTATAAATCGTCCCCGTTTCGTGTGTTGTTTGTACTCAACAACGATGAACGGCGGAACAATTTGGCCGAAGCGCTGCTCACCATGCACCGACCCGTCCTGCAGTTGGCGTGGCTGACGACACTCGACGCGATCCTGGCCGACCCGCTAGGCCCGATCTGGCTGCGTCCGATCGACTACCGCACTGCCACGACCGCAACACAGTATGAACCTAGGACCCGATTGCGAGGCGAGGTCTACCGCCGCGATCCCACCCGCGAGGCATTCGTCGCAAATGCACTGGAACTGAAACATTTTCTCACTGCAAAGCACTAACTTTAGTTGCGAACGGCTACTGTCACAGCCTGCACATGCGCATTGCAATTACCTCCGCTTACCGAACTTCTTCCGACTCGGATTGAGCGATTGCACCGGAACTTCGATATCCATCTGCTTGCAAACCGCCTGTTTCTGAGCCTGATCGGTGTCGATTAGCAACAACCGCTCCCAAGTCACTGCTTCGAGCACGACTCGTGCCACTTTGTTGCCAGCCTTATTGAGCTTCTTATGAAGTCGTACGATTTCATCTACCGGAATGTGGGGCGTTCGTCGGTTTAACCGCACAACCAAATCTACGAGTTCAATCGGAATGGCAGGATCAGTCGCGCGCAACCTGTTCAAAGTCGACTCCAAATCTTTGGATCCAATGGCATTGGCGACCCTCTTCGTAAGTCCAAAAGTTGCCATCCAGTAAGTCTCGAACCAGAATCTGCTTGACATGATTCCCGCTTCACGCCAGAGGTCCCTTAATTCCGCGCGCCGTAATTTCCCCGCCTCAGCATCTTTATCAGATCCTCCAGCGGCCCGTGCCTTCTCGATGTTCTCCTTAACCTTCGATCTTACGAGCACTGGCATTAAACGTTTCCGAACATCCATGACCATATGTCGCAAATCCTTCAAGTGATGGAAAAGGAAACCAAGAAGCCGACGTTGCACCCCGAAGACCTCCTGCATCAACGATAGCTTCTCGGGCCCCTCAGTCGAAAAAGCCTTATTTCTCAGCACTTGACCGAGAATTCGTATCGTCCGCAACGCTCCTCGGACGTCATTCAATGTTGCGTGGAGTTCCTCGCGTATGTCTTGTTCATCGCCGTTGGGAACCACCCGCACGAGCCTCCCATCATGGAGCTGTCGATCCCGTCGCTTCGCTGCAGCGTCGTCTTCCAGCTCTTGGAGAAGCTTTCGGTTCACGTCGGGCGCGGTGGATGGCAGCGCGAAGAAGCCCTCGACGCCAGGTAACTTATTCAAGGGCTCAACGTCGTTTTCGACCGTCGCCGGCTTTGCACTCTCAAAAAACTTCGCTGCTGCCGCACGCATTTCGTCCAGTACAATAGGGTTGTCCGTTAGGTGCGAGAGGAAGACCAATACGTTTGCCGATACCTCGTGATGCAGCCGCTGAGTCAACTCGCGGATGACGTTGGTTGCTTCCGGGCGGTGGATGTTCCGCGATAGCCAGTAGGCCACGAAAAAGGAAAAAACGTACGTTTGCCGGAATGCGACCTCGTCTCCGTCGAGTCGCAGCATTCGCGTATCAACCAGATCGTCCCGCACCTGCTCAAACGCGAGCGTGAGATCAAATTTTGCACAATGATCGGCATGGAATTTACGCGCCTCGGCGTCATTCAGCACCGGCTGTTTCTTCTTGAAGAGGTGATATGCAAGTTCGGACAAATATGTAAACTTGCCGGACAAATTGAATCGAGAAAACTTCGATTTGGCAAGGCGAACCGTGATGACCGCGTGGTAGAGGTGCCCGTAGTCACCGTTTTTCGCAGCGATCGTCGCGTCGGGAGACTCGTCATGCTCAAGAATCACGACCAGCAGCCACGGGGTGTGCGGAAGTCCTGCCGTTGTCAACAGCGATTGGACTTTGTCGCACAAATCGAGCGCCACAGATCGTAACTCGGCGGGGTCTCTCTCGCCGCGCCCGATCGAGGTCCAGCGAAGTGCGAGTTCTTCGAGTCGTTGCCGTCCAAAATCGCCGATTTCATACCGTTGGTAGGCAATCAGCTGAGAAATATCCTCGCCAGTTCGACGGTTGAGAAGCTCGATGAACAGGTCGTCGCTTGCTGTCAATGCGATATCCTTGAACCTACCACCGATCGCGTCGAGAATCTTGCGTCGCGCGCCAGCGTCGGATGGGGCATCGTGAAAATCGTCGACGAGCAAAACCTTCAGGTCGGTGCCCACTTGCTCAAACGCGGCCGGGGTTAGGTATTGATACTGTTGCTCGACCGCGTGCATGATTTGCTTGCGAAGGTGTTCAGTGTTCCCAGACTTCGGGAGCTCTGTTCCTCTGAGGAAGAGCGGAACGCGCCCCAACCGATGCAAATCCGCAAAAAGCCGTTTGAGTAAACTAGTCTTCCCAGCCCGATCACCGCCTCCGACAAGCGCCCGGCTCGCTTGGCTCAATTCGCCAAATACGTCTCCGCTTTTTATTCTGTCAATGACTTCCGAGGGCTTCGACTCGCCGCCATCCGCGACCTGAGTGATGCGTCGCAGATCAGGGTACGAGAAGAGGTGTGAAAGCCGGAGGTCTTCCTGCCGAGGATGAGTAAGTGGATCTTCGAGTTCGTCGAGCCACTCTTCGAACTGTGCCCGCAACCGGAACTTCCGGTCGATGCGGAATCGATTCACGTCAAGGGGCGACGGGTTTGCGATAGCGTCGAGCTCAAAGTGGTCTGTATCCCATGCATGCCGCTTAACCAGTTGTGTTTGACTCTCAAAATCAAGGCGAACTGTGTTGAACAAGCACAAATCTGAGGTCGGCGTGTCGCTCAACACTCCTCCCTCAAGATATGCGATTTCACCGCCTTCCTTCACCAACCGCCGGCTCGATTCGTTCTCGTGTTCATGTCCGGTGAGCAGGAGATCGCAATTTGTTTCAAGCAGGTCCCTCAGTTCGCGCCGAACGCTCGGCATAAGGAACCAGTGGGGCGGATGATGGATGACGCCGACCGCGAAATGGGCGTCGGTCGCAGGCGGTGTAAATGCTTCCAGTGGAAACCGAAGATCATCGTTCTCGTGAATTATCGATGTCCACGATGAGTTAAGCAGATGGAATCGAACCGTTGTACGCTTCAGCACAAGATCGAAGTGCCGATAGAAAGGGTTTTCGAGTGAGAACGCCGCGCCGTCCGGATTCACCAATTTTGAGAACTCAAAAAAGTCTCGTTGTGCTCCGAGTAGGAAACGCGCTGTCGAAGAGGCTGGCATTTGGTTCGACGTTTTGGCGCGCAATGTGATTCTTGCTTCCAAATCCTCTGACGTAAGGTCGCAGTCATGATTGCCCGGGACAACAAGAATGTGTACGGGTAAATCTGGCTTTACAAACGTGAGGTGCGTTTTGAGGCCGGTTAGTAGTCCCGAAGCCAAGCTGAATTGATCCTCCTTGCCGCCAAACGCCGCGTCACCTCCGAAAACGATTACGCACGCTTCGATGGTGTCGTCAAGCTCCGCTTGAACAGTCTTCAATACCGCGTCCCATCGCTTGAAGATCGGTTCAGATCCGTCCGTCGCGTGGAGATCGCTGAGCTGCACGAGTAATATGGGCATGCCGAGATTCTACAGCGTCGCCGGGCAGATTCGATGCGCGGGCGTGTTGGGGTGAAGTCAAGGATGGTCGACTGCGTGTAACAATGCCTCGTCAATCTCTTACTGCCTGTCCCGTAGGTGTGTGAGAGCAGTTCATCGCGGCGGTGAAGCTGATGCCGCTCCTGGGGCTGAACTGGTTAGCGCTATTCACTATCGCAGGCTACGTTTGTCAAGGCAGTGGTCACTACTGACCCATGATAAAATCAATTTCTTATCATCTAAGCTCACACGTTTTATGGAATACGTTCCGGTTCCCGATCCGTCGCTCGACCCGCAGACGGCCCGTGCCGTGGCCGCGATTGTCGCCACGCTCATTTTACAGCCGCTTTTGCCGGTGATTGAGTAGCGTCAACGGTTGGTCGTCTCGTGGCGTAGTTAAAGCAATTGTGTAAAAAGACCGCAGCACATCGTGCTACGGTCCGTTCGAATTATTCAAAATTCTATAATGCTTCAACGTTGGCATTCAGGACGACAGCAGTGCTGCAAGCATCTCCCCGTCCAAGTCGGTCGGCTGTTCATCGGCCAGCAGTTTGACCCAGGTACACCAGCGCCGGGCTGCGAGGTGCGGGATCAGCGTGTGCGCGAGTTGCACACCGGCAGCGTCGCCGTCGGGAAGAACAAACAGTCTGGCTCGTTCGGTCACGAGTTTGCAGATTGCGGCGATCTGCCACTCCGAAGCCGATGACCCGATCAATGCGACGACGTTCTGGATGCCGTGTTGCCACAGCCACCACACGGACGCAAACCCTTCGACGACAACTAGCGAATCGACCAAGTCTTCGATTCGGTGTGCGTTGTACAACACGCGCGATTTCCGGAACTCGATCAACTTTCCGTCGCGTTCGCGTCGCCCCGGAAGCAGATAACGCGGGTTGTCGGCAGTGATACTGGCATCATCGACGGCGCGACCGGCGTAGCCGATCAAATCGCCCGCTTCATTGTGCAACGGAATAGCGATGCGATCCTTCAGCATCCCCTTGCCGCAAAATCCGAGGCCAAAGTGTTCGATCGTCTCCGCGTTCAAACCGCGGCCGAGCAGGTACGCATGACTCGGATCGAGGTTTTGCAAAGTGAATCCCAGCGGCGGGTTCACTTGCGCAGCCATCGACACCGCTTCATCGTCCGGCTCAATAATCGGATCAACCGTTACAGCGATCGATTTTGGCGGCTGCCCGGCGGTCACCGATTCATTGCCGGGTCGCTTGGCATACCGCTTGCCGTCCCGTTTTACTTCCTCACCCGTTCGCTTTTCGCCGGTCACATTCAACCCGAACCGCTCGGCCAATTTTAGTCCTGCGGCGCGGGCGGATTTCGGATCGGCGGGATCGAGTCCCATGAGAAGGATTTCCAGATCGACCGCGTTGCCTTTAGCGCCGCAGCCGAAACAGTGGAAACAATTCTTGCGGTAATGCGCCGAGAACGAAGGCGACTTGCGGTCTTCGTGCCCCGGCAGCGGGCAGAACCCGCTGGACTGATCGCCTTTGACTTTCATCACTACGCCGTGGTGCGCCAGCACGTCGGCGATTTTGAGTTGTGCGCGCAGGGCGCGGAAGTCGATCCATTGAGCCATGACGGCCTCCTTTTGAGTTATCGCGAATGGAAAAGAGCCGGAGAACACCCCCGGCTCGATGAATGTGTTGCACGATCTACGAGGTGGTAAGCCTCATTTCCTTCGTGGCAATCGAATCCCATTCGGCAGCAATGCCACTCTTTCCAAACTGGTCATCAGTAGTCGTCCGGCAGTAGAACGGTGGTCACCGATCGGTCGTGTTCAGTGATGATGTAAAATGTGCATTGACCGCGGTCGGTGTAACGGCTGAACAATCGCGAGCCTTGAGTCAGGGCGATTTCATTGCTCGCCCGGTCTTCATCGCACAATTCGCCCCAGTCGCCTTTGACGTGGCGATCCATCGACGTCTTTACGTCGTCGGGATCAAGCGTGCGACCGGCGTTGGCCGTGATGACGCACCGCCCCAACGGAAACTTCATGGTTTCCATGACTGCTCCTTAAAATGAAATCGGATTACCGCTACCAGCTGGCGATCAACGTGATCGCAGCGGAATTCTCACGAACGTGAGCGCGGGATAGTTGTGGAGAACACTCCGCGTTTAGAGTGCCACAGGTCAGGCGTCGGCGCAAGTGATCGCCAACCGACAACTGGCAGATGTACGTTGGAGATCTTCCTCAAAAGTTTCCTGTTCCGCGTCGTCCGCTGCCGACCATTGCACCTATGACCCCGAGCGTTCACGCTGTCGCGGTCGATCGTCTTCAGCGCAGTTCAACAATGATCTTGGCGTGTGCAACCGTAAACCCCTTTAACTCCAACGACATGAACCACGCCTCATCGGCGGGCGTCAACTGCAAAATAGCCGGATGCCTACTGCCGCCCTGAAGGACTGCATCGAGCCAAGCCAGATCGTCGGGCGATGGAAGTAAAATTTGCCATGATCGTTGCTATGTGTGAACGTTGCTTTTGTTTTGCTGTTGGAAATGGCATCGTCTATCATAACAAAGTCGTGAAATGAGTGAACTAGAATATTGTTGCCGAGGTTCAGTCGGCTCTAGTTAATCGAGTTGCGAGTCGCCACTCGCGTAAGCGTTGCTTGTTTCAGTCGCAGGAAAAGTACGAGATTCCGATGGGAAAAAAGCTTGTCGATAAGTTGTCAGCGTTCCCAGATATCTCAAAATTTAGGAGCCTAGCCAATGCGTGTCACCTACCTTCCCGCCGCTTTAAGCTGCCTCGCTCTTCTTGCGGTCGGGTGCGTAAAAGTTGTCAACACTGATGGGATCGACGCGTGCCTGGCAAAGAAGGCAAAGGCCGAGGTATTGGCATATAAGCTCAAGACTCGCTTTCCGTCCACGCAGAGTGCCGAACACAAATTGGCGGAAACGATGTACGACGAGGCTGCTGGCGACGTGAACGGATTTCTCGACCCGGTCGTTTCGAATCTCCGGCTCACCAAGAGAATCGATGTGCCGAAAGCGAAGTTCGAACAACACGACGCGAGTGCTTCCTTGAAAAAATTTCTGGAAGACGGGCCAAAACTAATGGGAAGTGGCGTGGTGCCGGTGCCGGACCCTGTCACGGCAGCTGCGATCGCCAGTGGCGTTAAGGTCGTCTTGGACGGCTTGATTGGACTGCACAACAAGCTTGTGGATCAGGCCGTGAGGGATGCGCGGGCCGTGATTGAAGACGGTAAAATGGTTCCTTTTAGCGCTTTGACCTTACAAACCATCAAGTCACGATACCCGGAGAAGCCGTGAGATGCCTCCGCTGCATCTCATATTCACGACTGTAATTTTCATCGCAGGTTGTGCGGCCACGGTCCGCGAGGTTGGTCCGCCGGTAAAACTTGAAACTAGACGATCCGACGCGACAAAAACAACCCCGCTAACAAAGGCGACGACCCAACCCTCTGAAACTGCAATGTATCAATTGCTCGCCCAGTGGCGAGCAGATGAGTCAAAAGCGGCAAAGGTTGCCGCCGAACATGCTTGGGAAGTCGTGTTTGATCATCTTGCGGAATCTGATAGAGCCTTTGTTCCCAACGACGCATTTTTCTTCAACCCTGACGATGATACTCCGTTTGGTTTCTTCGCCCACGGGAAAATCGGCAAGGTGCCCGCGAAAGTCACAGTAACGCTTGGCGGTGCTAGGACCTTGTATGCCGTATGCGAAGCCATGTGCATAAGCGAGGAGTATTTGCTTTCAAAGAATCCTCGCGATCCGTTCTTTCAGTTGTATTGCGCATACTTGGCCACAAACCCAGGATTCGCAGAACTTCGAACTCCGACGGAGGCGCTTGGCTGGAAACATCAGGATGTCCCGGATCGCGTACGCGAGCGAGCGATCAACAGTTATCTTGAGTGCCTTTTCTTCGTGGTCGCACACGAAGTCGGTCACGTCGTCTTGGGTCATCCCGGCTGCGATCCGGGCGAACGGGATCCATTCCAGCTCGCGATGAGCCGCTTGCGGGAGGTTGAGGCCGACCAGTACGCTTTTCGCCTGCTCTATCGAATGGGTTACACAGCACTGCCGATGACGTATGTCTTTGTCGCATGGACTGTGTGCGTCGAGGGAGTTGATCCACTGCCTGGACAACGGACGCATCCGCCGCAAATGAGCCGTATCACCGCAGCAGTCGATTTCTTGAACGCGCTCGCCGAGGTCAAGGACATGCCGCCGAACATCCGAGCGGAGATGTGGAATGCGCGCTTGGCAGCCTATCACTTCGCCTTGGTGCTGGAGGATGAAAAGTTGCGTGCGGAAATGTCGAAAACGATTCGTAATCTCGACGTTAAGGATTTACGCCGCGAGGCTCCCAAACCCGCCGTGCGAAAGTAGCGTATACGCTTCGCATCTGAAAGGACACGACATGCCCCAAATGCTGACTATGCGACTGTGGTCGCTGTTTATCTTGCTTACGCCGTTCGCACTTCTCGCGCTGAAATACGTCCAGATTGGAGCGGAAAAGCGAGTTCGTGGATCCTCGGCGGGCGCGCCGATCTCCGAATTGTTGTCGCGCAGGCTCGACGATCCGAGTCTTTGGGCGATGTTCGCAAGCGCGTTAGCCGCGCTGCTCGTCGTGCATGGAATTCAGAAAATTGGTGCCCAACCAGAACTCTGGGCCAATCCAAGTGCCGTCAAGCGGTTCCGATTGTGGGGCTGGAATGTACTGGGCGGCCTTGCAGGTGTGTACCTGATCATTACGTTTCTGAAGAAGGAAGCGTTGTTCTTTACGCTCGGGAACGGGCCGGACCAACGCGACGGCATCATGCTCACGGTGCAGTTCATCGAAGGAGTTATCAATCTCACCGTGATCTGCGTGATGGCGAGAACTTTCACCGTCGCCTTGATCGGTCTCGACGAGATTCGAACCCGGGCCCAAGCTGGGGTACCTACTCAGGTACTGGCCAGTGCAGGAAGGACGGATGCTCGTTTCAGCCGGTATACTCCCGATCTCGGCATTTCTGCTAGCACCCCTCTCCTATCAAGTGTTGACGTCGGTGTTCGGCGCAGAACCGGACTTCACTCATCCCTGGCCCCTGTGGCCCGCGGGATTGCTTTCGATCCTTCCGTTAGCTATCCCCTTCGGCATCGTCGGCATAAGAGGACTTATAGTCCTTCATAAGCATTATCGTGTTGGGCTCAGTGCGCTCAGCCTGCTGCAATTGCTGATTTGGGTCGGATTGATCGGGATGGGACTGGCCAACGCCAAACCTCCCGGCTGGTTAGTGCGCTTTGAGAAGCCGCGTGGCATTGTTATCGGAATTGTCGGCAACTTCTTCCTAGCCACGCCGCTGGCGTTTTGGATCGATGTGGATTTATAGCTTCATGCGCGGGATTTTTCGGTTAATTCGAAGAGCTTTTCGCGAGTGCGACGTTCTACTAAGCAAGTTCCCCGCTCCATATACGCAAATCCTCGCAGGATTTCGCCAGATCCCGGGGAGCTCGCGACAGCACGCAAGCATTTGGCAAGTTGCGCCCGCGGCTCAAGAGGATTGAACCGCGACGGCTACGACCGACTTCACGGCCCTTTGAACAGCAGGAAACGCATCAGCAGGGTCAGTGCTGCAAGTGTCAGATATAACGGCCACACGGACACCGAAAAGATGCTGACGCCGACGCCCTTACAGAGCGTACCAAGACCTCGCGGCGGAGCGATGCGAAACAACTCCTGTTCAGTCGCCGTTCCCTCATGGACGTGTCGGAGAAACTTGTTGTACGACCCGATGAAGCAGCGTTCGAGGTGCAGGTAGTAACCATCGAGCAGGAAAAAAAGGACCACCGGAACGGCTGCAATGTAGGCGTACTGAGGCTTGTCCTTGTCGGCGAGAACGACCAGAATCGCCGAGACGATCGTGATCGCCAATGTCTTGCAGGAGGCGGCGTTGTTGGCCATCCGAGTTATGATGCCCTGATAGATGGCAAGCTGCGCGCCGACGGCCTGTGAATTGATGTCCGGTTTTTCCATTTACCGACGCTCCGGGAGGTCATTTTCAGCAATTGCACGACGTTCTGAGCGAAATGGCAAATTTCTTACTCTTGCCGAACAACCGTCACAAGGGTAAACCTGTTGAACTTTGAAGGAATCCAAATGGCCCGCCGCGCATTCTACAGCTTCCATTACAAACCCGACTGCTCACGGGCTGCCCAAGTGCGGAACATCGGAACCGTCGAAGGAAACAAGCCCGCATCGGATAACGATTGGGAATCCGTTACGCGCGCCGGCGACGCTGCGATTCAAAAGTGGATCGACGACCAGCTCTACGGGAAGTCCTGCGCCGTCGTGCTGATCGGTGCGGGCACGGCGGGCCGTAAATGGATCAACTACGAGATCAAGAAAGCGTGGAACGAAAAGAAGGGATTGGTCGGCGTCTACATCCACGGGTTGAAGGACCTGAGCGCCAATACGTCAAGCCAAGGAAACAACCCCTTCCAAGGGTTCAAGGTGGGCGATACCGAAATGACGACCATCGTCAAGACTTACAACCCGCCCTACTACGACAGCAAGCAGGTTTACGGTTACATCGCTGAAAATTTAGCGGCTTGGTTTGACGAGGCGGTGAAGATTCGGGAGAAGTATTGATTGTGGCGTAAGCCAGAATAAATGTTTGCCGGAGAAATGGAGCTCTGACATGGCGAAGTGGCAAGGGAACAAGAACAGCGGGAAGCCGGTTACGCCGGCGATCGTGCGGCAGGTCAAGGAGTTGGCGAAGGAGAACACGCCGACTCGGGTGATCGGCGGGATGATCGGTCGAACCGAGGGATCGGTGCGCAATATCGCGTCCGACAACAACATCTCGTTGAAGCCGACGAACCAATCGCCGAACAAGGGAAAAGGCAAGTAGGCCACCGGAAGCGCCGATAGCGCTTCTGATGCGTGCCCGCTCCATCCGCCAGCCTACGCCGAGCGGATCCTTTCGCGGCACAAAGAATATCGATTACCGCATCCGCCCGACGAGGATTATCGGCCAGCAGTTCTATAGCTACGCGGCCAAAGCCAGAGCGACGAGCCCCCACCTGCCCTCTCCCGTAAGCGGGCGAGCGAAAATTACCGCCCACAATATCGCGGTGCCGCGAGGGGAGTTGCCTGCGTGGATGTTTGAGCTGGCTGCGGCACTCCGGCCGTGGCACAGGCCGGTAGTTTCGCGTGCTCGCCGGGTACCCTGATTTTCTACAAAAAAGTGCGATTGTATGTCGCACCGAGAGCATACGCGGTATGACCCGAATGCCATCCGTTTAGTGCATATCCTCTGTGTTTGCTGTTGGTTGCATGTACTGAGATCGCCGTTTTGTCATCAAGTCGTACGGTTTGATTCGTCGTTTCAGGACGCGTGGGTTCCAGCGGCCGGGGCGGGGTGGGTTGATGATCAGGTCGGTCCGCAAGCAGCCGTCGCCCGGCGCCGACTTGACCGCATTGACGCTCATCAGCCAACGCGCGGCATCAATGAAACTCACGCGGTTCGGATCGACGACGTTTCCTGCCGCGGCGCACATCGCGGTTCGCACCAGATTATACACCAGCGTGAACACCAGCAGTTCTTTCATCACGCCGTCCGGGGTTTTGCATTTGAGTTGATCCATTTTCATTGTCTGTTTGAGATGGCGGAAGTTGGTTTCGATCTCCCACCGCTGGCCGTAGAGCTGGGCGATCTGGCGCTTCGGAAAACGCATCGGGTCCAGCAACGTCGTCACGATCGTCACGACGCGTGTCCGCCGGCCGGGAACCGTGATGCAGTAACGAAGTTCTCGTAAGCTCATCGTCGCAGGCAGATCATCGTACTGCTGCTGTGTCATCCACACGGGCGGCTTTGGCGGCTTGACCCATTCGACGAGTTGATCATCGGCGCCCAGCCGCCGCACGAAGCGCGACGTCGGCATGCCGCGTTTACGCTTTTTGCCGCGTCGCTGGTGCGCACGATTCGGGGTGAAGTCGACCAGATGCTTCTGATGAACACGCAACACCGCGTCGAGTTTCTTCAATGCCAGCATGGCCAGATGCGCGAACGAGCAGAACCCGCGGTCGCCCAGCAGCACGTCGCCGGGCCGGAGCATAGACGACATCGCGGCGGCCTGGCTCATTTCGTGGACGTTCAGGCAGAACATCGACAACTGCACGATAAGGCCCGTGGCCAGATCGACCAGTGCCAGCAGCTTGATCATCGGAAAGCCGATGCCGGGATGCTGCGCATCGGGTTGCGGCCAGAGCCGCTGCATCGCCGGCGTGTCGGGCGTAGAGCAGTTGGTGGCATCGGCGATCAACACGCGCCGCCCGAGCCACGTCGCGGCGGTGCTGCGCGTGCATTCGATACAATCACGACACAGCGTCTCGATCACCGATGCCATCGCCAGCAGGGGCAATCGCGCCCGCGCGTCACAATAACTCGACGGGCAGACCGCCGTCTGGCACAAGTGTCGCAGATGCGTGATGGCCGTGTTGCCGTGCAGCACCTGTAAGATGAACAGCTTGAGGATCGTGGCCGGATCGAGCAGCCGATCGCGCCAGACGTGCTCGGCCTGAGTGAAAAGTGTGTTGATGCGATCGGCTCCGCCGATCAACAACAAGGGATCAGATTTGATCCCCGCAAGGGTTCGAGCGACAATGGCCATCCGTGGCCTCCTGTTGGTTGGTGACAAACACACCACCATTCTGACAGGAGGCCGCGTTTCGCGCTACGATTCATAAAGCGCGCGGTAGCGCGGACTTATGGACTAAGCGGATGGCATTCCGGTATGACCCATTAAATTGCAACGGCTTCCGTTCGACGGTTTGGTCGTAACTCGTGTCACCAGGACATACAAAAGAGCCAAGCATTGAAGCTTGGCTCTCGGCGGAAAACACCGCCAACGATTCGATCAACCCCGGCCGTTCTCACTGTCGCGGGCACGGAGGTTGGTGATGAATGTGTGGCAGTCCAGCAGCAGCTTGGCGACGATCGGCAGATCGTCGTATCCGAAGCTGGACGTTTCGTGCCATTCGTCGTTCACCTTGTAACTGCGGGTGACGGTCACGTTGTGGAAAATCCCAGAGTCCACCCGGTTCTGCCAGATCGCCGCTTTAAGTCGGCGGTGGCGGACGGTGTGAACGGGAACACTTTTGGCACCCGCACCGGCGGCGGCGTTGCCCGACATGGACGACGGTGCCGACGTGGCGCGGGGCGGTTTCGTGTTGGAACTTGCAGAGGCCATGATCAAACTCCTTATTTCGACGGATTCAGCGCGCAGCGAATTTCCGGTCGATCAAGCGATCGACGAATGCGGAGAATCCAATTTGCGCAGTGAACGGGTTGGGAAGGAACTAGACGGGTTCGGGTTCGGGCGAGCGAAGGAACTGGCCCAAACATTCGTACGGGTAGCCGGCTTTTAGAATCTCATCGGCGGCCCGGAAGATGCGCTGGGCCGAGCGGGACGGGATTGCACCGTCGCTGCCTCGGCTTAGCCAACTTTGAATGTAACCGCGGCAGCAATCATCGCCGGGCAATCCCAGCGACTCGCAGCAGATCAACGCCACCGACTCGGCTTCGACTTCGCGAAGGTTGACCGGCGTCCGCTCGTGATCATCCATCCGGCGAAGCTCCGCGGTGTGGCCGAGAACGACATGCGCCAGTTCGTGGAACAACGTCTTGTGCGGCAGCACCGCGATCGGCGACACCGCCACCGTGCGTTCGGCCGCGACACCTTGCACGTTGCCGTTGGGGTTGTCGAATGGAACACGCTGAATGTTCAGTCGCTCCAACGCCCGCTGTTCACCCCAATCCGGCAACTCCGTTGGCGGGACGTCTTCCCCTTCAGTCTGTGACAACACAAACCAATGAGGTTTGAAGGCGAACACCGTGCGGGTGGCACGACCGGCGTTGCGCTCTGCGCCATCACCGACCATCGGATCACCGTCGTCATTGGTCGGCGGCTCGCTTTTCTTGCGACGCACCTGCACCGGCATGCGCAGCGAGATCGCCTTCTCCCCTTTCTTCACCTGCCGACCGAGCTTGTGCCAACCCTTGTAGGTGTGGATCGGCCCAGGCGGAATCTGTCGAAACAGGCACTCGAACATCGCCAACAACTGATTGCCGACCGAATAGTGCCAGAAACGGGAGTATGCCGATGAGATGACGCCGGGCCTGGCCACGGCATCAATCAACAGTTGCGACCAGTCCGGCGGCGGACGGGCGGTGGGATGAGCGGACATAGACAACCTCCTGTCCCGATCAGGCGGGACGTAAAAACAGTTGATGATCGATTAACAAAGGAACGGTGGGATTCTGCCTTCATCCAAGCACGGATCGGGCGGGTTTGTACAGTCGCCTAGGCGCGGTTATCCACAGTGGATAGTTTGGGATTGTTGGTGGCTTGCCGGTGTTACCGAAGCCGCGTTTCAGGCCATCCACTGCCGCAATCGATCTTCGACGCCGGCTCGCGGCGTTGAATAGCGCTGCCGGCAGTATCGAATGATGCGTTCTTTCACCCGATCGGCACCGACTGGCGGAGGCAACGTGTGACCGATGAACGGATCGAGGTGTTCCCCGCCGTCGAGCAGTCGAGCCACAACCGTGTGGTTCGGCAACCCGCTAAATGTCGAAGGCGGATAGAAACCGCCGCACTGACGGGATAGTGTTTCAGCATTCTTCTCACTCGTGCGAAACGCGATGGTGTTTGCGGCGTTAGCGGCGACCGCGTCGCGGACTTCCGGAGCAATTTGCTCAAGGTGTTGGTGAAACAATGCAATCGAAAGTTTGAACTTACGCGATTCAGAAAGAATGTCGGCGAAGTTGGTGCCGGCGAAGTTCTGAAATTCATCCACGAGAAGTGCGTGGGGAGCACGGTCGGCTTCCGGTTGATCGGCCCGCCACAGCGACGCGGTATAGAACGACGAGACCAGCAATGCGCCGATCAGGCCACTGGCGGCTTCGCCCAATCGGCCCTTGGAAATGTCGGCGACGAGGATTTTGTTGCGATCCATTATGAATGGAATGTCCAGGCGGGTGCTCACTTGGCCGAGCACATTCCTGAGCGGGCCGGACAAAAGCAGGCTGCCGACTTTGTTAAGGATCGGGCTGATCGCTTCACTGCGCAACCGGCTGTCCATCGTCGCAAATTCGATCAGCCAGTACCGCCGCACGATCGGATCGGTTACCTGCCGCGTGACCCAATCGCGGTAACGACCGTCCACGAGCATCCGCTGAACGCTTAACAGCGTCACATTCTCACATTCTGTTAACGCGGCGATTGCGTTGGATAAAATGTACTGAAGTCTTGGCCCCCACGAATCCCGCCAGATCGATTGAAATGCGCTCACAATCGCATCAGTTACCAGATGCCGCCGATCGGCGGGCACGTTGGCGAGCAGGTTGAAGCCGATCGGATGCTCCAAATCGGCCGGCGCGAAATAGACGACATCATTCACGCGCTCACGCGGCACGAGCGACAATGCACGGCTGGCCAAGTCTCCGTGCGGATCGATGATGCTGCATCCGCGGCCCAATCGAACATCCTGCTCGAACATCGACAATAACAGCGTACTCTTGCCGGTTCCGCTGCCGCCGATCACATGAAGATGCTGCTGTCGCGAAGCAAGCGAAAGCCCGAACGGCCGTCGTTGGCCGCCCCAGATATCCCGCTCCCCCATTTGAATAAAATCATCCATGGCCCCCGGCGGAGCCACCGTTCCGGCACGTCGATGTCGTCTGCGTCGTCGAAAGACACAACCCCGTGCACATCAGCGACAAACCATTTTTAGGAGTCGCCGGGATATTCGGTGGCTCGGCCGGACGTCAGAAGCAATTGCGGATGAAGTATTATACTCCGGATTTCATATCGTCCGCGAGCAAGTCAGCTGCCGAGCGAGAACAGGTCGGTCGGTCAGCCTGATCTGCTTGGCGGAGCGATCCTCGCTATCAAACATATGGGTTTATTTCACCTTTTTTCCTGCGAATTCTGGAAGGTGAAGTAAGCCTCGCGTTTGTCCGGACGTGGTGGCCGAACCGCGCCATTCAGTACCTTACAGGCAAGAAAGTTTGCTTTCACGCCGTTTCAGTTTCTGGCGCGGGAAGCCGAGTGCAAGTGGCGACAACTCGGCGACGGCATCGTATTCATCGACCGACCGATCTAGATAAGCCGTTTAGCTTGCCGCGGCTGTCCCCAGTTTTTAGTCACACCTCGACACCTTTCGGTTGAAAATCGATTAGGCAGCAGTTCGAAAAGCACGATTACAGGCGCCGGAACCTCGGCTTACTTCGACCTCCAACTGTCACACAATCAAAGTCGTTGCGCCATCGTACAAATCACGCAACACCTACTTCTTTATCTAGCGGTCTGCCGTTTAGTCCAGGCTGCTAACACGTCAACCCCGGCGGCGGCAAAGTTGTCTAATTGGCAATATTCGACCGTCGATCTCTGAGTTGAAACCGATTCAGAAAGCGCTTTGTCCTTCTCCACCAACCCAACAGCGTAGACAACTTTTTTGACCTTGCTCAAGACAATGCAAGTAGCGCACATGAGGCAAGGAACTGCCAAAACATACAGTCGGCATGCAGAAAGATCGGGTGATCGAAGAAAACGACTTGCTGCTCGTATTGCTTCAATCTCAGCATGGCTTGATGGATCATGCGTGACGTGAACTGTATTAACGCCTTCTGCGATAATGGATCCGCCGTGGACAACTGCAGCCGCGAATGGACGCCCTCCTTCTTTTGTGTTCTTGCTCGCGGCATCAATGATCCGCCCCATGATTTCGGCATCAGTCATTTTCACTCCTAACGATGATTTCACAACCTAGACGTGTGGGCAGATTGATTTTGAACACATCGCCTTGATCCATTTCTGCAGGCTTGCCGATCTGGATTAACGCCTGAATGACTTCGAAGGAGTTGGCGATCAGGCAAGTCACAGGCTCATGGATCGCGATCGGAAAGTCGTGCCAGATCCCTTTCGATAAGACGATGCCTGTGCCGCCGTTGAAGACAAAGCAACGCAGGCTTGATAGGTCCGGAGTACGATTGATTCCGTCTGGCGGATGGCAATCTGGCTTGGCCAGCACGAGAGCAAAATCGGCACTGCCCAAACCGAGGAAGAACTGAGTGAGGTTCAGATGCCGCTCCAGCCACCGGACCGGCATGTTCGTGGGAAAGACTCGCGCCGTCCGAATGACCGCCCGTCCCGTGTGCTCGAACGGCAGGTTGATGCCTTCGTCGACGTGCGGGTAGAACGGTATGGGAAGCCGCGCATCTGAAACGATCTGATCGACCAGACATCCGAACGGCGCGACCGAGCTGGCTGTGGCTCGCTCCGCGTTCAGGATAATCTGGTTCACAACATCTCCAAGAAAGTCCTTTAGCGCCTTCCCATTCCGGTCAACGCCAGCTCTGAGATGACCCGGCGATTTTCAGGCACTTAAAGAACACGAACAGCGGCATCAATTGGCCGATCTGTTCTTCCTTCCATGAGCTGTTTGCAGACACCTCCGAAAGATCCGCAAGCTGAAGTTCTGCGTGTTGAAACACTCGTATGTTTGTTTCAAATGTGCGATGGTATTTCACAACACCATCTACAAACCACTTGTGCGGACGTGGACCGTCTAAGTGGTAATCTACGATGGCGGAGGTGCCATCGGCACCAAGGTTGGCTGTGTAGAATGGATGATTGATTGACATGATCAGCTGCCCGCCGGGCCGCAGCCAACTCGCGATTCGCTTTACAACATTGGCGAAGGATTCGACGTAGTGGAGAGACAACGAACTCACCACTAGATCATAGGTCTGCTGGCGTGTTTCGAAATCTTCGACAGGCAAATTAATCAATCGGATGTTCTGGACGGCGTTCGTATTCTTTTGCGCTAATGCACACATCTGAGCGGAAATATCGATACCCGTCACGCTGAGCGCGCCAGCCTTACTGGCAGCGAGGCAGAATTCACCCATGCCGCTGCCAATGTCGAGCAGATGTAGTCCCTGCAATGGCGGCAGCATTCTCTGCAGAGCCGGCCATGCGAGCTTTTCAGTCGGGCAGTCTCCCCGCGACCGATACGCCAGATACGCCTTCAGGAAGCTCGGATTATCAAAAATGTTCTGTCGCATTATTTTCCTGCCGATCGCTCGGCATGAATTTCGCGGACGAGGTCGTTCGTATAGCACGATTCGATATCCGGCACGCGCTTCAATACGCCCGATGCGCTGAAGATCTCGGCTGTGTGCTTCCAGGTTCCTTCGGGCATTAGGCCTGATTTTCCCGGTTCGTGCGATAATAATTGTTCTTTCGTGACTCGCCAGACTTCAAGCTCAGTTTGGCGGTTCAGATTCGGATTGAGCTTAAGTACGATGTCAACAACCTCAGCGTCCTGCATTTTCTGCGATTCACTGATCGCCTCAAGCATCGCACGCAAAAATGCTTTCAGTTGCGGGCGTTTTTCGCGAAGCTTCTGTTCGGTAGTAAACACCACGTTGCCACCCGGGCGAATACCATAATTCCACGGGTCGATAATGTTCACAGCATGGCCCTTCTGTGCGACGGCAATCGGCTGATTCGACACATATCCAACAGTGGACACGTCAATTGCTCCAGTCAAAAGGGGCGTCAGATCAAAGCCGATGGTCACTTCGGTAATTCCCTTTCGATCGATGCCCTGCTTGGCCATCAGCGCTTCGTAGACGGTGCCGGTGTCTGAAGCGGGAATAAGACCTACTTTCTTTCCCACAAAGTCTTTCGGCTCCTTAATTCCAGACTCTTGAAGCGAATAAGCCACAACGCCCGATTTCACATATTCCTCCGCAATCGCGATGATCGGGATTCCCTTCTCACGGGCCAATAGGATCTGCGCATAGCTGGCAAGCCCGATGTCGTCTTCGCCGGCAATGACGGACTTGATCGGATCGACATTAGCACCGCCGGGCCGGATATCAATGTTCAGATTCTCACGTGCATAGAGCCCTTTCTCTTGCGCAATCAAGTGATGAGCAAACGAACTGTAGATAAACCACTTCAACCGGAACGTCAGCTTTTCAGGTTGCGGCTGGGTGGCCGGTGCTCGGGTCTCGGGCCCCAATCTACCGGGTTTCGGCAGGAGCGCAGCAGCGATTGCAATAACCGTCACCGCAACAACGGTGACAACGATGGTGACCTTTTTCTTGGACATACGAACTCCTTCTTAAACTAAGACGTGTATTTTCGAAGACACCACTCGATGCCCGCAACCGACGTAAACGCCAGCAGACCAAGCGCCGCGGCAAGCATCGCGGCGGCAAACACCAGGCCCGAGTTGAGATTCGCCGACGCGATCGTCATCGTCACCCCAAGGCCGTGCCTTGCGCCGGCCGTCTCTGCGATCAAGCTTCCAAGCACCGCACTGGGGGCGGAAATGCGCATGCCCGCGATCAACATCGGTACACTCCGGGGAACGATCAACTTGCGGAACAGTTGCCAACGCGTTGCCCCGAATGCGCGAAACAGATCGTGTTCGGCCTGACTTGCACTGGAAATCCCCTCAACTCCCGCGACCAGGATGGGAAACAGCGCCACAACCGCCGCAAGCAGCAGCTTGGCAGTCATTCCATATCCAAACCACAGGAGAAAGATAGGCGCGCAGATCACGATGGGAACCGACTTGAGCGAAACCGCGACCACGATTATAGGCCGGCGAGTCGAATTTATGATGAACGTCAATGATGCCAACAGTAGCCCGATGAAAAGCGCCAGAACGAATCCGCAGACCGACTCCACCAGCGTATAGAGAAAGTCAGTGGATAGGGCTTGTCGGTATTCCCATCCGCTGCGAAAAACCATCGACGGTGGAGGCAACAGGTAGGAACGCACGCCGATCAACCAACAGAGAAGTTCCCACATGATCAGGAGTCCAAGTATGGTAGCGACAAACTTAAAGACTATGCGCCCCATGTTGCTACCCCTTCCTCTCGTGAGGCGGTGCTGCCACCCACTTGCACGGTCGCTAAGACCGCGCGAACCTGTCGCCGGATATCGCCGAGTTTCTGGTTATCAGGGTCGCTAAGGCGATCCTGCAGACCAATCTCAACATTGTATTCTTGAAGCACAGATGCCGGTCGTGGCGACAGTGCTAGCACGCGGTCCGAAAGCAGAACCGCTTCATAGATGGAATGCGTCACCAGCACGCACGCGATGTTCAACTTCGCCACCAGCGACGCCAACGTGGCATACAAGGTTGACCGCGTAAGTTCGTCCACCGACGCGAACGGTTCATCGAGGAGCAGCAGTTGTGGACGGCGCACCAACGCCCGCGCTAGCGCGACGCGAGCCTTCATGCCGCCCGATAACGCCCTCGGGTGGTAATGCGCGAATTCTCGAAGTCCAACCTGCGTCAACAACTCGTTAATGGCGCTACCAATATCTTCCACCCGTTGATTCGGCCCAAGCTCGAGCGCGAGCCGAACATTTTCGAATGCAGTACGCCAAGGCAATAGCACTGGGTCTTGAAATATGAACCCCACACCCTCACTCGGCGTGTAGTCGCCGTAGTTGATCTGGCCGGACGACGGCATTTCTAATCCGGCGATCATGCGAAGCATCGTCGTCTTGCCCGAGCCAGAGGGTCCGCACAGGCTGATCACCTCCCCCGATCGCACCGACAGCGACAGATCCTTCACGACCTGCAACGGGCCTGCAGGACTTGGGAAGGACTTCGAGACGTTGTGGACGCTGAGCAGAAACACAGATACCTCACGTTAACTTTTTTCAGTTATTACAAACGGGGGAGTAGGGCACGAAGCTTGTCACTCTGATCAAATTCATGGACCAGATAGTCGATGCAACTGTCGCACGTCGCTATGTCCGTGTAGAGCAGCAAGTCTCGATTTGCACTCGGACCGCCAAATGGAAATCTCCCGAAAAGTTCCCTCTCGCGTCTGCCTTCTGATGTCACGACGGAGTAAAACCCGAATCGCATGTTCCATGCCCAGAACGGGCACCACTCGGTCGCTATCAGGTGGACACGGGAATCGATGTCCTTTTTCGAAAGGTCAACCGCCATGAGCGACTGTCTCATTTTCAAATGATCTGCAGCGACTCGGGCACCGTCTATCCCTCCATGCAAGCGGGCATTTGAAATTCTCTCCAGTACGGTGTCTGCCGGCCGAATGTAAACAAAGCAGCAACCGCGCTTCACGGCACTAATCCAGGCATCGCGAAGCAAGTTCCATCCACCTGGAGTCAGTTCGAGCGGAAGCAAGTTCACGGAACAAATCACCACAAGATCGTCTTCATCCAGTGCGCGATAGAGGTCAAGAATGCCGGACTGGAGGTCGGTAGACTTGGACCGGATATTCCGCGCAATGCCGAGCCGAACGTTCTCCTTCGCAACTTTGGCGGGGCTGCGACGGCTCTCTTGTCGTTGCGTGGCGACGGCAAAATCGAATCGTTCGGCCAACCGCTCTCGACCCACCTCGAGGAAATCAGCAATCGCCTCGGTTTCCTCGATCGAAAATGTGTTGCGCTTGAGATGAACGCGAAATTGAGAACGGTCCACTTGGATTGAATCCGCAAAACCAATTTGGGTCCGGCCAGCCGCCTTCAAAGCCTCTTTGAAAACTTTCGCAAGCTGAATGGTCGGTTTGTTCGCCATGCAACTATTGTTTCTCACAATCATTGAAAAGGCAAATTTTTCTGGCAATCTTCTTGACTCATACAATCCTAGTCGTTATTGTAACTGGTAACACTTGGGGGTTTTTGAAAATGCAATAGCATTGGGCTAGTTGATGTGAAGCGTGTCGGTTTGGTCTGAAATATGAAAACCCCGCGGACATTACGAGTGTCCGCGGGGCACAAACAAATGTCGGCCGGAGCCAACACTTCCGTTCCTTATTTTACACTAACATGTGTTCGTGTGCAAGGAAAAGGCGCTCCGACCTAACTTCGGAGGCTACGTCGTGTCCAACTTTCTTGATCATCGTGCCCTCACGCACGATCGCGTCCTTATTGTGCCGCGTATTTCCCTCGCCGCGCTTCAGGCGGTGACCTCGGGTGATGCGCTGGCGTTCATCGTTCCGCAGTATTACACCACCGCTGATTGCGCGCTCTTCACACGCCGCCTGTTGTCATTCGATCGTTGGACCAGCTACGAAACTGGCACCGGTGCCGAGGCGATTGGCACGCTGGGTAGCTCGCTTTTCGGCTGTTTGGGCCAAGAATTTTGCGAATCGTATTTTGACGGCGCCGCAGAAATGATGGCCGCCATCTCCGATCACTTTTCGCCATTTGCGTATCCAATCGATCGCGTGATTCGTGAACTCGATCTGGTGTGGCCGCATGGGGCTTCCCTTTGGCGTGTTAACGGCCGCGTTTGTTTCGCCGGTCTTGCTCGTATGTTCCGCAGCGGCGGTGCCGCGTTGCCCCACGACGATCGCGCTGACATCGATTTTCCGGCGGAAGAAACCTCAGCGTCACTCGATCAACTTTTTATCAACGTGTACTGCTCGAAAACCGTAGGCGGCGGCAAGCTTCAAATTTGGGATCGCCGAATCACCGACCGTGCCGAATATGATCGTTTGCGCGACGGTGACAGCTACGGCCTTTGTCGCGACGTGCTTGGCGAGCCAGAAGTAACGATCGACCCACCGCTCGGCGGGCTGCTCATTGGTTCAGCGCGTCGTATTCACGCCGTGACCGCATGCGAGGGCGAAGGGGTGCGCCTGTCGGTGTCATCGTTCATCCAGTACGCCGGCGATAATCGCCCGTTGTTTGTTCACTCGTGATTTATCCTGATACAGCCTGCCCGGTCATCGTTTGACCGGGCGGCTGCATCGTGCGTTACTTAAGGAGTACACCAACATGCACGTCAAAAAATCACTCGTTTATTTGCTTCCGAATCCGCCTATTCATTCCAAGGTTTTGATAGTGTCTGCGACAACTTCCGCCAACGGTGAAACCATCGTGCGAACCGACCCTTGTATTTTCCACCCCCAGGGTGGCGGCCAACGCGCCGACGTCGGAACGATTGGCGGATTTCGCGTACTCGACGCGCACAAGACCTCGGACGGCGACGTTGAAATTGCGCTTGAGTCGGCTGCGGCCGGCCTTGTGCAAGGTCAGTTCGTCGACGCCAAAGTCGATGACGACGTTCGTCGATCCAACGCCGCATTACACACTGCCGGCCATGTTCTTGCGAACGTGGTTGAGCAGCGCTTTCCAGCACTCAAAGCCACTGGCGGTCACCACTGGAAGGACGAAGCGCGCGTCGTCTTCACCGGCCCACTGTCGGTTCCAATCGAACAGTTCGTCAATATTATCCAGAAAGATCTGGCCGCCGCCATCAACGCCGATATGCTCGTTGCCGTCCTTGGCGATCCACATGCAAACCGTGAGATCAAGATTGGCGAACTTGCCTCACTTCCGTGCGGCGGCGTACATCTAGCCCGTACCGGCCAGCTGAGCCACATACTGATCCGAAAGGTAAAGCTTGCTGGCAAGGAACTCCGGATCAGCTATGACGCGTCCCCGGTTACACTGGTCGACGAAGAAACCGGAGTCGTCACGACCTTCGCACCATGAGCAATTTCACACTGTCGTCAACGTCAAAACCGCCGGGCACGCTGCCGGCGGTTTTTTGATTCCCGTGCATTTGATTTACGGTCGGCCTGGAGACAATGAACAGCGGCGGCGTATGAATCATTGATAAGCTACTCGACACCCATGATGCCGCACAAACTAATGAAAGAATAGTGGCGACCGGTTCCGCACATCCCTCCTAAACGCACCGCGACGACCCAACGCCCGCCGAGCGATCCGCGGGCGATGCTCCACGGCAACTTCTGAAACATGCCTATCGATACGCCCTACCCGATCGGATCGGACCGCGGAAGGCCCAACTCGACCATTTCAGAAAACGGCGGGCCAACGTAACGCACAACGCACCCTTCATTCACTGCAACTTTGCCTCGATCGCTAGGGACAAATCGATTATGGGCATTTGGCGGTTTGATGGCTCGGGCGCTGGATCAAAAATCTCCTTAACGCACGTCTTGGTCTCAGAGCAACTTGGGTGTCGCAGGCTGGTCGCGGTAGGATGTCTACGATTGCTGGGTACGCGGCTGTAGTCGGCGGCGACTCCGCGACGCTGGTCTGGATAAGATCGCTCACTATTGGCTATCTCTTACGACAAACCTTGCGTTCCACGAGGAACCGCTGAACGCTGGTGATCCAATTTCCTTGCGGATCAGTTTGCCCGACCTTCCAGCGGCTGATCATTGAGTATCCTGCACCCAACTCTTTGGCCAACTGCTCCTAGGTTATAACTCAAAGCGAGTCGCTCGCAACGGATCTGGCCGCCGCGGTGGCATACACGGGTCGGCTAACCCTATTGTTGGCGTTTGTGGTACGAAAATGAGGATTTGGCGCGCAGGTGGATGCGCGGTAAATTCGCCACACAAGTTAAGTAGTGCGCGGAGCGTGTTGGTGGCGTTTGACACGCTCCGACTCCGCACAACTTGGCCTGAGAGCCAATTCATGGCACCCCAACTCATTGCAGCATGTGACCGGCAACTTTACGAGCCGTGCCGAATATGATGCTCCGCGTACGCCAGCGCGATGCCGTAGAGCGTTAAGTCCGGCGAAATGGCGTGGATCAGGTCCCACCCGTCGAACAGCAATTGAGCATCGCCGCCGGTGGCGATGATTTCCGGCCAGTTGCCCAATTCGGTCGCGTAGTTTTCGACAATCTCTTTCACCATCCCGCGAATGCCGTGATACACGCCGTTGCGAATCGCGTCTTCGGTGGTTTTGCCGACGGCGTGTTCCGGCACCGCCAGCGAAACCAGCGGCAGCTTTGCGGTGTGCTCGGCCAGGCTTTTGAGCATCGTGCCCGCGCCCGGGGCGATGGCGCCACCGAGGAAGTTGCCCTTGTCGTCGCACAGGTTGATCGTGATGGCGGTGCCGGCGTCGACGACGACGCACGCCTTCTGCATCTGCTCGAACGCCGCCGCGACGTTCAGCAGACGGTCGGCACCAGTTTGTTCGGGCTTTTCGGTGAGATTTTTGAGCGGAAGATCAAGTTGTCGACCGACCCATTGAACGGGCTGATTGGTGGCGGCCTTGACGGCGTGTTCGACCATTTCAATGGCGGCAGGGTTCACGCTGGCGCCGGCGACGGCGGCACCGGCTTTGTCCGCGATCGGGTGCCAAGCTGCGCCAATGGCGGCGGCCCAATCCGATCGATGCTCGATCGAAACCCGCGCAACGTTGGTCAACTCGCCGGCGGAGAACGTTCCCATCGCCAGGCGGCTGTTGCCGGCGTTGATTACCAGAAGATCAATTTCCATGGGTGAACTGTAGCGAGTGATCCGATCATCGCCACTTCTTCTCTTGTGGCGGCTTGGGGTCGACCGGAACGCCGGCTTCGTCAAACAACACATCAAAGATGCCCGGCGTGGCGCGATGAACGTCGATCGCCTGCCGCCGAATGTTGCGGGCAAAATCAAACTGCCGCGCCTTCACCATGATGCGAACCAGATCGCGCATGGCGTTACGCACGTGCTGCTGCACGAGGGGCGACGACGCATTCACCTGGTTCTGCGCGCCTCCGGTTATAATTGCTTCGGGCGCGCCCAGCACCTGGTAAATGTTCTTCAGCAGCGGCCACGGCTCGGGTCGCGTCGGGTCGAGAATAACGGCCTGCAACAGGCTCGTCACGGCTTCGTCGATCTTGCTCTGACTCAACCGAATCGCGCCGATCTGGATATAAGTCACCGCCGACATTGGGTCGAGTAACTGCACATAGCGGTAGGTGTCGATGGCCTCATCGAACCGGCTCAGTCGAGTCAGCGATTCGCCCAGAATCAGGTAAACCGGCGCCAGGCCCGCCTCGGGAATCTCATTCATCGGTTTGAGCCGAATGATTTCCTTGCGCCGGTTGAGTTTGCTGAAGGCTTTATCAATCGGCTCGGCGCGCCTGAGAATGGCCACCGACTTTTCAAACCACTGCTTCGCTTCGGGCGTCATCGGATCGGGCGAGTTGGGCGTCATGTGCAGCCGGCCCATTTCGGCGTAATACATGCCCAGGTGCAGATAAAGCCGCGCGCTGTTCATCTCGTGCGGCAGGACATCGACGATCTTGAGGCCCTTTTCGTCAACATCGATCATCCGCTGCACGCGGCGCTTGTATTCGGCTTCGTCGATGCGCCCGCGGAGTTTGTCGATCTGGGCGTTTTCGTACAGCGCGAACGCGTACGACTGATACGACCGGAACGCGTTATCAGAGACTTTCAGGGCCGATTCCCAGAGCATTTCATCGCTTCGCCAGGCGAGGTTGCGGTGGAGTGTACGCGCGGTGTAAAGCGCGACGACGAGCATGAGAATCGCGTGCGGCGCAAAATTCAGCCACGACGGCCCCGCGGGCGCCGAAGCCGCAAGCGAGCGCCCCGCCGCGGCGGTCAGACGAAGTGAAATCTTACTGGCGACCCAGAACACCAATAGCGAAACCCCGCCCACAAAGCCGAACAGCGGGAGGTACATGAATCGTTCGGCCATGATGCTGCCGATGACTTTGACCAGGTTAGCCGTCGGCAGCAGCGCCAGGAAGTAGAAAAAGATCATGTACGAAGCGGCCTTGCCCCCGCGGGCCCAGAGAATGCAGGCCCATACTAAGAAGCCCAGCACTGCCGCCGCGCAGAGCAGCGCGGCAACGTCACCGAGCGAAGTGAACGAGCTGTTAAAAATCTTGATCTCGTTAAACGAGTAGTCGCTCGACAGGTTCACCGGCCAAATCAATTTTCCCAGCAGCAGGATAACGACTTTGAGCGCGGTCACCCGACCTTCAATAAAGCTGATTACCGGATTTTCATTCAACCCGATATACGGATTGCCCCTGATCGGATTATCCAGAAACGGTTCTTCCGGCGGCGTGCTGTTGGCGAACACCCAATCGCGCGACAGCTTCCAGATCACCACCGCCGGCACGAGCCAAATCCAGCCGGTGAATGCGAAGCGAAGGACCGCGCCGATGAAGTCGCCGATCCACCGCGTAAGGTCGGTAAACCAACTGCTCTGGCCATTGAACAACCCGGCGATGCGCGGTCGGTAGCGGAAGATGACTTCGTAAGCAGCCAGGCATGGCCCGACGGCGATCGCGCTTTCTTTGCACAGCGAACCAACCGCCGTTACCAGCATCGCCGCGATGAGCCACGGTAGCCGCCAGGCACCGCTCACCTTCGTGCTGCGGATGTAGAGCAGCAGCGTCGAGAACACCGAGATGGCGGCGAGAATGTCGGCCCGCCCGATGATGTTGGCGACCGATTCCACCGTGATCGGATGCGTGCTGAACATCGCCGCAGCGAAAACAGCAACCCAGAATCGCCGACAGATCGCCAGCATCAGAAAATACACCAGCACGGCAGTGACGGCGTGCAGGATTGTGTTCGTCCAATGAAACCGCACCAGCGCCTGCGCCGCAACGCGGTAATACTCTTCGGGTTTCTCGTCGCGCAATTTTTCCCACTCCGCCGGCGGAATATTGCGGATCGGGGCGAAGTTCCACCAATAGGTAATCGAAGTCAGCGGCCGATACAGGCCGCTGATGCCTTTCGGCCACCAATAGTCTTTGGTGAAGTAGTTTGAAAACCCGAAATCGCTGTAATTTTTCGCGTCGGCCAGCTCTTTGGCGCGCGCCGCCAGTGCCGAGAAATCATACGGCTTCTGATACAGCGCGTGAGCCTGCGCGGCGGTGGCGGCTTCGACGAAAATCTTCTGCTGCAGGTCGCTGCGGTCGCTCATTTGCAGCGTGCGCGATCGCGGATCAAGTTCGATGATGTATCGACTATCCAGCGTGAACCCCGAACGATCCATAATCACATACCGCTGCGAAAGCGTGTTGATATTGGCAATGATCGTCAAGACCAGAATCGCGCCCGTCACGGTCAGATGCCGCAACAACCCCTGGACGGGCCACATCCGCTCGCGCAACGCCGCGCCGGCGGCGACCTGATCGATTACGGAGGTCGAATTGGAGGGAGATTCAGCCAAGCTCACAGTTATTCCAGATCGGCAAGAGTCATGGCTGCAGTGGAAAGAAACCGCCGGAATAATCCGGCAATGGCCTCTATCGGAGTTGAACCGATACGCCCTTGCGGGCACAGGATTTTGAGTCCAGCGCGTCTGCCAATTCCGCCAAGAGGCCTTCTTGGTAACCGAGTCGCGTAATTTACCATGCTTGCGCGCCGGTGGCAAAGGCGTGCTTAAACGCTCCTCTAAACCGTGCGTCGGCATCACGCCCCCGTGGTCTGCGGCGAGGTTGGCGAACCCGTCCCACCGCCACGATCGCAATCGCGAGTCGTCGCCGCGTGAGCGGAGAAGACAATCAACCACAGATGAACACCGATTCACACAGATAAGAATTGGGTCCACGAATTAACACGAATGAACACGAATAAGAACTAGGATTGAGCTTCCCCACGAATGGTGGACGCTAATCGTTACCACTCTGTTTTCTCCCCCGTAACGCCTTGTCGCGGCGCAACCGCCCGCAAGAAGCGCGCCGGCGCAGCGTGCATCGAAAATATATTACGACGCCTTTCGCACGACCGCTTCACGTTGGGTCGTACCCCGCCAAGGTGAACTGATACAGCCCGTACCCTAACAGACCCACCGCGGCGCCGCCCATCAGCCACGGGCCGTAGGGCTGGAGGGCAAGTGTGTCGAGCGCGCCGCCCGGGCCGCGCGCGTCGGCTGGGTCGGCGTTTTTGGCGGCGACGATCAGCCACACGCCGATGATCACGAACACCACGCCGCGCCCCGCGGCCCCGAACCGGCCGAACCAGACCGCCCGCCGGTGACGGCGCGCGCTCATCCTGGAAAGATCCCCCTCGTCCCGGAAGACCCCCGTCCAGGTCTTGCGGAGCTGCGCCAATCCGAACACGATGACGCCGATCCCGACGGCGGCGACCAGCCACTGCCCCCACGGCTGCTGCATCAGCGTACTGGTCCACCCGCGGACGTAGGCGTCGTCCGGGCTTTGCCGACGCCGCGCCACGCCCGTGAGAATTCGCGCCGCCGCCAGCACCAATCCCCCATAAACCAGTCCGCTACCAAGGTATCCCGCGCGGGCGCAGAGTCCGCGAAAACTTCGCCCGCGCCCTTCGGTATCGGCGATGCACTGCGTGAAACGCCACAGGGAATACGCCGTCAGTCCGATGGCAACGCCGGCGAGCAGAACCATGCCTACCGGTTGCTCGGCGACCGTCCACAACAGTTCGCGCGGCCCTGAAGCCGATCCCCCGATCCAGGCCGCGCGCGCGGCCAAGAAGGCGATCAGCACGTACACCGCGCCTTTGGCGAAATATCCAAGACGAGCGCCCAGTCGAACCCATTTCGCAGGCTCGCCTTTGGAGCTCGGCGTCTCACCGGGCGAATCATGCGTGCGTGTCACGATGGCCTTTCTGGCTTGGCCATCTCGTCCACGCGCTGCGTTTTTCCGCGCCCGAAGAAAGTTTTCCCTCTTTCTTCAACCTCGGCCTTTTCATACGCAGTCAACGCCAGTACGGATTTCGCCCCCACATCGGCAGCGCGGCGAACCACCACACGAGCAGCAGGATCAGCAGGAAGATGAACAGTCCGCCGCTGGGGTAGTAGCCCCAGTTTCGGCTGTGCGGGTAGACCGCCGCGCTCGAAGCGGCAGCGATCAACAGAAAGATCACCAGAATTCAGAAGCACACGCGACTCCCTTTATTGAACGCTCTCCAACACGTCTTGCACCCGCCGAGGATCCCACAGCCTGCCAACGTGAATCACCCGGTGATTCGCGTCGGGATCGCGTTCGGTGAGCCACGATCCGACGGTGTGGTCACTCGCGGTCGAAGCGAACGGTCTTCCCTTCCTTGTATCGAATGAGCAACTGTTCGCCTTCGAACCAGTACGTGACCGACGTCCCGCCGCGGATTGCGTCGGACGAAATCACGTCACCGTGAACTTCGTACGGCGCGGTTTTGTCGCGCACTTGGCCGACGAACGGAATGTCGGACCAGGCGGCGAGCTTCATGGGACCGTCCTTGCGGAAAGTCAGCTTGATCTTCACCTGCCCAATCTTGGCGTCTACATCTTTTGCGACCCACGTTCCCATCAGCTTTTCCTCGAGCGCCTGAGCTTTGGCGGCGGTTGAGGTGGTCGCGGGTGCCGCTGTCGCCGGCGGGGATGTTGCACTGCGCGGTGCGGCGGCGGCCGAAGGATTTGGAGAATCACTTCTTCCGCAGCTTATCTGCAGGAAGGTCAGTATCATCGCCCAGAGCAGGTTGCCTTTGTTCATTGGATAGCTCACAGTTGGGAGTTCGGCCAATTTGCGACGCGTCGTCATTCCCCTCATGTCCTCCTCGTCTACCTGCTTTGAGCATCGCCCCGGGCGATGCAGCCGATCCCGGCGATGATGAACCTCACTGGCGAGCGTAACTTAAGCCTAAGCCGCGAGACAGTCACGGCACTCGGGGCGGCTGGTCGTCAGCGGTCAACCGAGATACGGATAGCCGGGGTACATATAACCCGCCCCCCAGTAAGGGCCGTAGCCGTAGTGTCCGTACAGATTGTCGTAGTACCGCTCGTCCACCACATCCGGGTCGTAGACGGGCGCGCTGGCGATCGTTTGCCGATCGTGGCTGACGACGACCTTGTCGTCTGCGATCTGCTTGACCGCATCGACGGGGATGAGGAACTTGGTTGCGCCCATGCCAAGGAACCCTCCGGAGGCGACGCGGATGAAGCGCACCTTCTTCTCGGTGTCGTCGATCATGAGGTCATCCACGTTGCCGACGTCTTCACCGTTGGCATCAACGACCTTACGGCCGCGGATGTCCTCGGCAGCGCTAGACAGCGTCATGTCGGTGTCGCTCAGCTTCAGGAGGTTATGAGGTGATTGACTTTCTTGACTTTGCATAACTGAACTCCTCGTTCGTGAAAAGGTCTTTGTTCGCAAAATGGTGCCGCGCGGGGTTGCATATTGGTCCCCTCGCTTCGCCGCTGCCGGTTGCGCTTCGCCCGCTTTTGCACCAACGATTGCGACGTCGCTGTCGACGGCACTCGGAGGCGGTCAACCTGACCGCTTGCAAGGAAGTATATTGACGAACGCAGTTTTGATGCCACGAGGGAAAACCTGATCGGCGCATAGGGCCGGAAACGAAGTGGCGTCGGAATCGGCGTGCATCTCCGTCCACGGTCCGGCGATTCCCTTCGGCTTCCGGCTTGCATAGCGGCAGTTCGGAATGAGGGTCACTACCACCGTTTGTCCGCCCGTACCGGCACGGCAGAATCACTCCGCCGGTCGGTTCGGTCGATAGACGTGACATGCTCGCCCTCTCCATCCGCCAGCCCTACGCCGAATTGATCCTGCGGGGAATCAAGACGGTGGAGCTGCGCGCGAGGCCGACGAAGATCATCGGCGAGCGGTCTTACTCGTACACGTCGCCGCGCTTTGCGATCGTGATTACGAAGACCGTCACGGCTTGATCGTTGATTGTGTAAACAACTCGAAGGTCGCCGAGGCGGTAGCGGTAGGAACCGGCGAACTTTCCCTTCAGGGCTTTGACGTTGTTTCCGGCGCGTGGATTCTACTCAAGAGCCTCAAAACATCGGGCGAGCTTCTTTGCGATTGGCTGGTCACACCGATTGTAGAATCGCTGCGCCTCATGAGACAGTTCAACTTTATACATCGGATCGAACCTTGCGCCAGGGCTTGGTGCGCCCGCCGCTAATGTCTTTCATTCCCTTTGCATAGGACTTCTCAAAGCCGGGAATCGAAAGCAATTCGAGCGTGGCGTTGTCGAGGTCGCGGCGCTTGACGAAGGCGAGAAACTCCGACGCGACACGCAACTGAGGACCGGACATCGCGTCGATCAAGGCCTTGGCCTTCTGCTTCAATTCGACGGTACGCATTCGGATACTTTACCGCCGTGTCGCTTGCGTTTCCAGCGAAAACGGAACAAGGGTCGCTACTATTTTGTCTGTCCGCCCACATCCGCGCGGCAAAACCGTTCCGCCGGTCGGTCCGGTTGATGGAAGTGATATGCTCGGGCTCTCCATCCGCCAGCACGGTTGGTTGAAATGGGGCCGAGTTGAGGAAAGCGCGGGATCAAGACCCTTCGGCAAGCTCAGGGCGGGCGGTGGAGTTGCGGTCGCTATGTACCTTCCGCAACGACGATCACTCGGGAGCGCTCGGGGAGAGTGATGTCACGATCGATCAGCCGGATGACACCATTCTCCACGATGGCAGGAAGCGCCAGCGGATGGCGTGCTTCGCGGTGCAGATGGTCTTCGACGCGCACGGGTAATGAACTTGGCGGCAACTCGGGCGGCGGCAGGTGCGGTGCGCCGGCGATTTGCTCGTCTTGGGCTCGACGCGCGGCACTTCGTGAATCGGGTTCGATGGTCGGCATCGCGCAGTCCTTTCAATAGGCGGTGATCACGAAGATTGGAACCACTTCCAACGCCGCGAACACATCGGGCACTTGGTTCTCTTCCCGATCATAGCGCCAGATGACCCAGATTCGCCGGCCCGAAGGTGTAGCCGCATACATTTTGAAGGAGCCATCGCCCCGGTGCTGAAGCGTGAACACGCGGTCAAATGATCCCTCGACTTCGTCGGATGAAAGCGCATGAGCGTCGATCTTGGCGAGATTCCAGTCGATCCACTTGAATCGTCGCATGTATTGGTCCTCGCTACTCGGAATCGTAATCATGCGGGCTTTGGTGTGTCAATTTGTGGCGCGTTCGAGCCGATCCATGAATGCATGCTCGGCTTCTCCATCCGCCAGCACGGTTGCTTGAAGTTGGGCCGAGTTGAGGAAAGCGGGGGATCAAGACGGCGGCCCATTTGAGCTAAGTTGGCGCACGCAGACGACCTGCATACATCGCAGATTTTGTACTTGACTTTCACACGTCGCGCCGATCTATTCTATGAGGTGATGAATTCGCTGCCGCTTCCTGCCAACCTTAGCCCGGCCCTTCTGGGTCTTGGCCTTGGTCTGACATAGTCGCGGGTGATCTGAACGGTCTGATGAAGCCTTCAAACCCCGCGATGGTTCGCGGGGTTTTTTGTTTTTTGGGAGCCGCTCATGGACACCGTAAAAATCTTTGACACCACCCTGCGCGACGGCGAGCAATCTCCCGGCGCGACGCTGACGCAAGGGGAGAAAATCGAAATTGCGCGGCATCTCGAGTCGATGGGTGTGGACATCATCGAAGCGGGTTTCCCAATCTCGTCCGAAGGCGACTTTGAATCGGTCCGCGCCATCGCCCTGGAGATCACCAAGAGCACCGTCTGCGGGTTGGCGCGATCCACCGCCAAAGACATCGATCGCGCCGGCGAGGCCGTCCAACACGCCGCCAAGCCGCGGATTCATGTGTTTTGCGCCACCAGCAAGATTCACCGCGAGCACAAGCTGCGAAAAGGCAAGGAGGAGATCATTCGCATCAGCGTCGAATCGATCAAGCAGGCTCGCGGCTACACCGATGACGTGGAATTTTCGCCCGAGGATGCCAGCCGCACGGAACTCGATTTTCTGGAAGAAATCGTCCACGCCGCCATCGAAGCCGGCGCGACGACGATCAATCTGCCGGATACGGTCGGCTACGCCACGCCGAAGAGTTACGGCGACATGTTCGCCCACATCATCGGCAAGCTGCCGATCATCAAAGAAAAGGGAATTATCCTTTCATCGCACTGTCATAACGATCTGGGCCTGGCCGTGGCCAACTCGCTTTCAGCGATTGAGAACGGCGCGCGACAGGTGGAATGCACCATCAACGGCATCGGCGAACGCGCGGGCAACGCGGCGCTGGAAGAAATCGTCATGGCGCTGCGGACGCGCCGGGATTTTTACAACATTGATACCCGCATCGACGCGACGCGCATTTTCCCCGCATCCCGCATGGTCAGCATGCTCACCGGCCTCGTGGTGCAGCGGAACAAGGCGATCGTCGGTCAGAACGCTTTCGCGCACGAAAGCGGCATCCATCAGGATGGCATGCTCAAGTACCGCGAAACGTATGAAATCATGGACCCGGTCACCGTCGGCATCCCGGCAACTTCGCTGGTGCTGGGCAAGCATTCCGGCCGGCACGCGTTCAAGGCGCGGGTGGTGGAACTGGGTTATCACCTGAAAGATGAACAGCTCGAGCACGCGTTCGCCAAATTCAAATCGCTGGCCGACAAGAAAAAAGAAGTGTTCGATGAAGACATTGAAGCGATCGTGGATGACCAACTGGAAACGGGCGTCGGCCTGTGGACGCTCGTCGGCCTGCAGGTGACGGCGGGCAGCACGGCGATTCCGATGGCGGTGGTGACCCTCAAAGACACCAACGGCGAACAACTACAAGACGCCAGCGTCGGTGACGGCCCGGTGGATGCCATCTATTCCGCCATCGCCCGACTGACGGGCGTAAAGGCCAATCTCACCGATTACCGCGTGCAATCGGTCACCCGCGGGAAAGAGGCGCAAGGGGAAGTGCACATCGAGTTCGACCACAGCGGCACCAAAGTCCGCGGGCGGGGGTTGAGTACCGATATTCTTGAGGCCTCGGCGCTGGCCTACCTGGCGGCGATCAACCGGCTGCGGTCGCTGGCGCATCGCCAGAAGACGGTGACGCAGCATTCGGGGGTTTAGTGTGTTCGTTGCTCAACGACGCGATTTGTTCCGCGAAACCGCAAGCGTGCGCAGCGCCATACGGCGTCAGATGGCGCTTGCGGTTTCGCGGGATCTCAGTCGCAAACTCGTTGGGGTAAGAGAACTGCGTTAGATCTTATGCGCCAATCGATGGGTTATTTGTTATGATAGGGAAGTTATGAAATCGGCATTCCGTGGCATTCTCGAAGGCAGCCGGATTCGATGGATTGGCGCTGGTCCGCCGGACGGCGAGCCGCATGAGGTTGAAGTCAGGGTGGTGCCCAGCGCCACGGATACCGCCGAGCGTCGCAAGCGGCTGGCCGATTTGCTGGACGAAATCGCCTCACATGGCGGCCTCAAATCGTTCGGTGATCCCATGGAGTGGCAGCATGAAGTTCGCAAAGATCGACAGCTCGCGGGCCGTGAAGACTGATGCTTCTTGACAGCAACATCATTATTTACGCCTCTTCGGCGTCACATGAACTGGTGCGGAACTTTGTTTTGTCGCTCGACATTCCGCATGTATCAGCGGTTTCGCAAATTGAAACGCTGGGATTTCACAAGATCACGCCTCCAGATCGCGCGTGGCTGGAGCGATTCTTCGCCGATGTAGAAGTGCATCCGATCGATGCCGCGGTCGTGGCACTGGCCGTTTTACTGCGACAGCAACGAAAAATGAGCCTCGGTGATTCGATCGTGGCCGCCACCGCCCTCGTGCACAAGCTCCCGCTTGCAACGCGAAACGTCGATGACTTTGATTGGATCGATAGCCTGAAGATCGTCAACCCGCTGGCGTGACGCAATGGCGCTGGATGCTCAAATCACTTTCAGGAATCGGTCCGCATAATAAGTCAAAATCAAATCCGCGCCCGCGCGCTTGATCGCCTGTAATGATTCCATGACCACCCGCTCCCGATCCAACCATCCGTTGCCGATGGCGGCTTCGAGCATCGCGTATTCGCCGCTCACCTGATAGGCCGCCACCGGAACATCCACTGACTTGCGCACGGCCGCCAACACGTCGAGGTAGGGCATAGCGGGTTTGACCATCACCATGTCGGCGCCCTGCTCAATGTCTAAGCGCGTTTCAAGGATCGCCTCTTCCACGCCGCGGGCTGGGTCCATCTGGTAGCTGTGGCGGTCGCCGAATGCCGGGGCAGAATCGGCGGCGTCGCGGAAGGGACCGTAGAACCCGCTGGCATATTTGACCGCGTACGACAGGATGGCGGTGTTGGTAAACTGTGCATGATCGAGCGCGCGGCGAATCGCGCGAACCGCGCCGTCCATCATGCCACTCGGCGCAATCACATCCGCGCCGGCCCGCGCGTGATGGATGGCTTGTTGAGCCAGCAGATTGAGCGTCGGATCATTGTCCACCGTGCTCTGGTCCGCCGTCAGAGCGCCGCAGTGGCCGTGACTGGTGTATTCGCAAAGACACAGATCGGTCACGGCCGCCAACGGCAATTTCTGATCGCGAACTCGCCTCAAGAGTTGGCAGACGACGTTATCCGGATCGAGCGCGGCCGAACCGACGTCGTCTTTCTTTGCTCGATCGATCACACCAAATACGATGAACGCCTTGAGCCCCATCGAAGCCAGTTCAGCCAACCGCCCCGCCGCCACATCGACCGACATCTGGTAAACGCCGGGCATCGAAGGCACTTCGATCTTTACGCCGGCGCCTTCCCGTACGAACAGCGGCAGAACCAGATCGCTCTTGCGCACATGCACGCGTTGAAGCATCTCGCGCAGTTGCGGTTGAAGGCGCAATCGCCGCGGGCGAGTCGGCAGATCGGTGGTCGAATCAAACGGTTCGGGCATCTGCTCGATTGTATCGAAGTTGCGTTGGACCCGCCCGCAAGCGGCATGGACAGACTCCGGTGCCAACCCCTATGCTCACATTCGTGGCCGACGCACGCGTTCTGGACTATGCCCCGCCTCCCCTGCCCCTTTCAGCAACGGCGGCCAATACGCGCTCGGCGTTCGCCGCGGGGCTTTCGTGCTACCTCATCTGGGGCTTCGTCGCGATCTACTTTCGCCATCTGAACGACCGCGGCGTGGATGCGATGCACCTTCTGGCGTACCGCATCACCTGGTCGACTGCATTCATCGCAATTCTGCTGACCGTGCTGCGACAGTGGCCGGAGGTGGCGGCGTGCTTGAGCAGCGGGAAATCGATCCTTGCGCTCATGGGCAGCACGATCGCCATCGCCGCCAACTGGTGGATTTATATCTACTCGGTCGAAACGCGACAGCTCTCCTACGCAAGCCTGGGCTACTTTATGAACCCGCTGGTGAACGTGCTGATCGGCGTGCTGTTGTTAGGCGAGCGGCTGCGCAAGTTACAGGTTGCTGCCGTCATCCTCGCCGCCCTCGGCGTATGCTATCAAACGTACGCCATCGGCAAACTACCGTGGATTTCGCTGGGGTTGGCGTTCAGTTTTGGCTTCTACGGTCTGCTGCGAAAAACCATGCGCGCCGGCCCGCTGGCGGGGCTAATGGTTGAAACCGCCCTGCTCGCTCCACTGACCCTTGCGTTCATCGGGTGGAACATTCAACAGGGTACGGCACCGAAGATCGACGAGTCGACGCATTTGTTGGTGGCGCTATCGGGCATCATCACCGCAACGCCGCTGCTGCTGTTTGCGTACGCAGCGCGCAGGCTAAAGCTAACGACGATCGGCTTCCTTCAATACTTTTCACCCACGATTCAACTGCTCATCGCCGTCCTCTACTTCGGCGAAGCATTCGACCGTAGCCGGCAGGTGACGTTTGCGTTCATCTGGCTGGCGGTGCTGCTGTTTCTGGCCGATCAGGTACTGGCGGCGCGACGTTCGCTGCCGGTGGCGCAGCCGGCGGACATGGAAACCTGAGCGACCTATCGCCGCCTAGGCCGACTTCTTGGTTCGCTTCAGCGGGACAAAGTTGATCACCACGCGCTTGTTGACCGCCTCGGCGATGCGGTTGAGCATCGCCAGCGAATGGCCTTCGTAGTCGGCGTCTTCAAGACGGCAGATCACCGACGCGGTGGTGCCGACGAGCTTGGCCAGTTGCCGCTGAGTCAGGCCGGCTTCGGAGCGGAGGTGAAAGATTTTGCGGGCGATGTCGTCGTTGACGCGCATCTCCTGCAAGAGTTCCAGCATTTCTGGCTTTCCTTCGAAGTAGCGCTTATGAAGCAACTCGATTCCGTCGCGGCTGTGCGGGTTCATGTCATGCATTTCAGAAGTCCTCCGAATGTTGCTCAGGATTTCTTTCAAACGAAGCCCGCCGATGGATCGCCCGGTCGATCTCGATCTTCGGGACGGCGCGCTCTTTTGTGCATCCGCCCGTCACCACTACCGCAACATTGGAATGAAAAAAATACAGAATGCGGTAGTGCGCGCCTTGATGACCGATGCGCAATTCGTAAATGCCGTCTTGAAGCAAGTCGGCCTCCGGTCGTCTCAGTTCGTAGCCGAGGCTACGCAATCGCTCCAACCGCAAACGACACTTCACACGCACTTTGGGTGGAATCCCATCCATCCAATCAAAAAGCGGAACCTCGCCGTTCGCTTCGCGGTAGATCAGCAACGTGGTCGGCGGCACGAACTCACGTTCGCAGATTTGCGAATCGCCGTCAAGTAGAAACTGTAACTTCCCGCCGCCGCGCCCGCGCCTGCTCGAAGAGTTTTCGCTGCCGCCCGTCGGTCGCCTGGTCGTTGTACAGTTCCGCGGGTCAGCCAGCGCATCCCCTTGTGAAGTTCATCGGCGGTCATGCCGGTGGGTTCGTAGTTTACATCGAATAAGGCGGCACTGCCCAGCGCGACCAGGATCAGACACCCTCAGACGAGCCAGTTGTGCGGGTCGGGCACATTCACAATCGCGAGCGCCATCATGTTAGTTAGTGATAACTAATAAAAGAAAAGAGTCAAGAGATCTTCACCCGATGCTGTGTCCCCTGTAGACGCCAGCAGCCCCATCGATGTTTCTCCAGTTGTCCCAGATGCTCCATATTAAAGAGAGGTGGGGCAGGGATGTTAGGGTCGATGATTTTTTGGAGCGATTGTAAGTTTATACAGAAAAGGCGTTTACGTTGATTATTTACAATTGTGCCGCGTGGCACAATTGCATGGGAGGCCGTCGTGGGGTGGTGC
>ENA-ORBV01002520-ORBV01002520.1-microbial-mat-metagenome-genome-assembly--contig:-NODE-2520-length-38454-cov-14.878964_pt1 | contig 38454 bp, 38 predicted proteins | sample MGYA00237777_ERZ505514 | MGnify/ENA primary metagenome ERZ505514 (study PRJEB26160, sample SAMN06269048) | microbial mat metagenome | isolation source: Oligotrophic lake microbial mat | place... | reverse complement strand
TTTTCAAGCAGAAGACGGCATACGAGATTCGCCTTAGTCTCGTGGGCTCGGAGATGTGTATAAGAGACAGGTCGGAATTCATCCCGCCACGCAGCAATCCAAAGTCAGCGGCGGGCTTGCACGGCCTTATATTTTACTGGAGGTAAATTCTTCTTCGCTATGATTTTGCTTGGCTTTGCGGTTTTCTCGGAAGCGGTTGACTTGATCTGTTTGGCCGCAGCAGCAGTCCGGGTGGGCAGTGCGGCCATGTTCACACGAAGCTGATGACCGATCGTCAGCCGCCCGATCGGGTTCCAGCGCCGAAGGTCGTCCGGCGTGACCTTGTAGCGCCCTGCGATGGACAGGAGCGTATCCCCGGCCTTGACCGTGTGGGTCGTAATCCGCGTGCGGCTTTCGGCCATCGGGATCGGCGGGCTGTACATGAGCGGAAGCGTCGGGCTGCCGGCGGTGAGGGCGCCGTTGATCGGCACGACGAGCATGGAAGGCACCGTGCGCGCATTCGCCGTGACCCCGTTGACCTGACGCAGTTGGGCCACCGTCACTCCGAACCGCTTGGCCACGGTCTCGAGCTTGTCGCCCGGCCGCATTTCGTACGTCTGCCATGAGACGAGGGCCTTGCTGTCGTACTTCTGCAGGTTCGAGTGGAAAATCTCCAGCTTGTCGGCCGGCAGAACGATGCGCGCATTGACCGAGGCAGGCATGATCGGCCGGTTGAATGCCGGATTCAGCGCCACGAATTCCTCCACCGGCATCTCGGCCAGCTTCGCGGCCAGCCTGATGTCGATGTCGACAGTCCTTGCGGCCGTCGCGAAGTACGGCTGGTTCGGGATCGGGTCGAGCACGACGCCGAAAGGCGCCGGGTTGGCGATGATGTTCTTGAGCGCCTGCAGTTTCGGCACGTAGTTGCGGGTCTCCTCGGGCATGCGCAGGCTCGAATAGTCGGTGGGAATGCCGGCGGCCTTGTTGCGCTCGACGGCCTTGGCCACCGCGTTCTCGCCCCAGTTATACGACGCGAGCGCGAGATGCCAGTCGCCGTTCATCTCGTAAATGTCTTTCAGGTAACCGAGTGCGGCTGAAGTCGAGGCAACGATGTCGCGCCTGCCGTCGTACCACCAGTTCTGAGCGAGGTCATAACGCTTGCCCGTGCCGGGGATGAACTGCCAGAGCCCCGAAGCATGCGCGGAGGAATAGGCCATCGGGTTGAAAGAGCTCTCGACCATCGGCAGGAGCGCGAGCTCGGTCGGCAGGCCCCGCTTCTCCAGCTCTTCGACGATGTGATAGAGATAGCGCCGGCTGCGCTCGAACATGCGCTTGAGCGCCTCCGGGCGGGCCGCGTACCAAGCGGTGCGGTCCTGCACGATCGGCCCTTCGAGGTTCGGCATCGAGAACCCCGCGCGGATCCTTTCCCACAGGTCATCGGGCTGCACAGTGCGATCCACGGTGGCCACGCCGCGCAACGGCTCCTTGACCTCCTGCTTCTCGCCGTCAAAAGGCGGCAGGCGCGAGGCGTCCAAAGGTTGGGCAACCGCAGGTTTGGCAACTGCAACCGCCGGCGCGGGCCTGGCCGGTTCGAAAGCGGGCGAGGGCGCGCCCACCTGGTAAGGCACGCGCGCCGGCTTCGAGGAAGTCACTTCGTCCGGCGCGGGCGCCTGCGTCGCGCACGCGCCGAGCAGGGTGGCCAAAAGCAAAGCGCAGGCGATTGCCTGCGCTTTGCCGGCTTTTCGCCGGCCTAGAACTCGTTTTTCCATCGCCTGATGGCGGAGAAGACGTTGACCGGATCCCCGATGCGGGAACCGAGGTACTTGTTGGCGGAGTCGATCACCGCGGGTTCGCGGCAGCGGAGGAAAGGATTCGTCGCTTTCTCGTCGCCAAGCGTGGAAGGCAATGTCGGCAGCCCGCGGTCGCGCAGGGCCTGGTCGCGTTTCTCGCGCGCGGCCAGCGCCGCGTTGGAGGGCTCGACCGTCCTGGCGAATTTCATGTTTGCGAGCGTGTACTCGTGCCCGCAATAAACCTTGGTCTGGTCCGGAAGCGCAATGAGCTTCGAGAGCGAGTGGAACATCTGCTCCGGAGTGCCTTCGAAAACGCGCCCGCATCCGCAGGCGAAGAGCGTGTCGCCACAGAACAGGGACTCTAAGCCATAATAAGCAATATGAGCCCGCGTATGGCCGGGGATGTCGAGCACGGAGAACTCGGCGCCCAGTTCTGGAATGCGCACGCAATCGCCTTCGGATACCGGATGGGTCAGAGTGGGGATCGGTTCGTTCTTCGGGCCGTACACGGGGCAGGGATGCGAGCGGAGGATTTCCGCGATGCCCCCCACATGGTCCGGGTGATGATGGGTTGCGAGGATCGCCGCCAGCTCGAGACCCTCTGCGGCGAGGTAGTCCAGCACCGGTTGCGCCTCTCCCGGGTCGACGACCGCTGCGTGGGTGGAATTTCGCAGCGTCCAGATATAGTTGTCCGTGAAAGCCTTCAGCGGAACTACGGCATTTATTTTATTCATTGATGGCCATTGTAGCGCCCACAGACGCCGCATCGCTCGCCCGGTGGTTCGAAACCCCGCAGGGAGTGTACGTGCTCGGGTGGGAGCAGGACCAGTTCGATAGCGCGGTGGAGGATACTTTTGGCTTCCTGGCAGTGCAGGTCGGCTTGCCGGGCATCGACTTCCTGCGCCGCAACCGGATTTCCTACCGGTTTCCCCTTTCCCTGGAGCCGGGCGCGGCCGTACGGGCCGACCCGCTGGAGCTGCCGATCGCATCGCAGAGCGTCGATCTTCTCGTGCTGCCGCATGTGCTGGAGTTCAGCGCCGATCCGCACCGTGTCCTGCGAGAAGCAGAACGCGTGCTGATGCCCGAGGGACAGATCGTGATCTCGGGGTTCAACACGCTGTCCTTCTGGGGACTCAAGCAGTCGTTTTCGGGACGACACGCGGACTATCCATGGAACGCGCGGATGATCGGACTGTTGCGCCTCAAGGACTGGCTCAAGCTGCTGGGGTTCGAACTCAACGGCGGCATGTTCGGCTGTTATGCGCCGCCCTTTGCACAGGACAAATGGCTGTCGCGTTTCGCATTCATGGAAAAAGCCGGCGCTCGCTGGTGGCCGATCGCTGGGGGCGTCTATGTCGTGCGGGCAGTCAAGCGCACGGTCGGCATGCGGCTGGTGATGCCAGCATGGAAGAAAGAGCGCACCCCCGCGCCGGCGCTCTCGCCGGTCACGCAGTCCAACGGCCATGCCAACAGGCACGAAGATGCCTGAAGTTACGAGCACGAAGATGCCTGAAGTTACGAGCACGAAGATGCCTGAAGTTACGAGCACGAAGATGCCTGACGATACGATCGAGATCCATGCCGACGGGGCCTGCAAGGGCAACCCCGGCCCCGGAGGGTGGGGCGCGCTGCTGACCGCGAACGGCAAGCGCAAGGAGTTGTTCGGCGGCGAGCCGGCGACCACCAACAATCGCATGGAACTGATGGCGGTGATCAGCGCGCTCGAGTCGCTCAAGCGCCCCTGCACCGTCACCCTCTACACGGACTCTCAGTACGTGCAGAAGGGCATTTCGGAGTGGATCCATTCGTGGAAGCGGCGTGGCTGGAAAACCGCAGACCGCAAGCCGGTCAAGAACGAGGACCTGTGGCGGCGGCTGGATGCCGCAGCGCACACGCATCGAATAGACTGGCGATGGGTGAAGGGCCATGCGGGCAACGCGGGCAACGAGCGCGCCGATGAGCTGGCCAACATGGGCATCGGGAAAGGGGGAGGCGGCTGATGGCGACGCGGCTGGTCGTGCTTGACACGGAGACCACAGGGCTGAACGCGCGGCTCGGCGACAGGGTGGTCGAGATCGGCTGCATCGAGATCGTCGACCGGCGCCTGACCGAGAACCGCTTTCACGCCTACCTCAATCCGGGACGCCCAAGCGAAGCAGCCGCGGAGCAGGTCCACGGCCTGACCTCGGAGTTTCTTGCCGACAAGCCGAAATTCAGCGAGGTCGGGAAGGAGTTCCTCGAGTATGTGCGCGGGGCCGAAGTGCTCATCCACAACGCGGCGTTCGACGTCGAGTTCCTCGACCAGGAACTCGAGCTCGCCGGCCTGGGCAAGTTCAAGGAGCATTGCGTCAGCGTCACCGATACGCTCCTGCGGGCGCGCGAACTGCATCCCGGCAAGCGCAACAGCCTCGACGCGCTCTGCGAGCGCTATGGCGTGGACAATTCCCACCGGACCCTGCACGGGGCGCTGCTGGACGCCTCCTTGCTGGCCGAGGTGTACCTCGCGATGTCGCGCGGGCAGGAGAGCCTCATCGTCGAGGTGGACCTGCCGCAGGCCGTCGCGGGCGGCCCGGCGACTTTCGACGCTTCGCAGCTGGTGGTGGTGCTCGTCACCGCCGACGAACTCGCCGAGCACGAGAAGATCCTCGACGCCATCGACAAGGAATCCAAGGGCCGCACGGTCTGGCGCGCGCTGGCGGCATGATGCGCAATCCCAACCCCTACGAGCAGGACCTCGACAAGAACGCGGCCAACTATGCGCCGCTTACGCCGCTGACTTTCATCGAGCGTACCGCGCGCGTATACCCGGATCGCATTGCGGTGATCCATGGCGCGCAGCGCTACACCTGGAGGCAGACTTTCACGCGATGCCGGCAGCTCGCCTCGGCCCTGACTAAGCGCGGCATCGGCCTGGGCGACACGGTGGCGGTGATGCTGCCGAATACCCCACCGATGTACGAGGCGCACTTCGGCGTGCCGGTCACGGGCGCCGTCCTCAACGCGCTGAACACCCGCCTGGACGCCGAGTCACTCGCGTTCATGCTCGATCACGGCGGCGCGAAGCTGCTGATCACGGACCGAGAGTACTCGCCCATCGTCGAAAAAGCGCTGGCGCTCGCCAAGAACAAGCCCGCCGTCATCGATGTCGATGACCCGGCTTTCACTGGCGGAAAGCTGCTCGGCGAGAAGGACTACGAGGCGCTGCTCGCCGAAGGCGATGCGGATCATCCCTGGGGCGGGCCAGCCGATGAGTGGCAGGCGATTGCGCTGGGCTATACCTCGGGCACGACGGGCAATCCCAAGGGCGTCGTCACCCATCACCGCGGCGCCTACCTCAACGCGGTCGGCAACATCATGGTCTGGGCGATGCCGCATCACGCGGTGTACCTGTGGACGCTGCCGATGTTCCATTGCAACGGCTGGTGTTTTCCGTGGACCATGGCTGCGAACGCGGGCACCAACGTGTGCCTGCGCAAGGTCGAGGCGGCGCCGATCTTCGCCGCGATCCGCGAGCACAAGGTCACCCACTATTGCGGCGCGCCGATCGTGCACCAGACGCTCATCAATGCCCCGCAGGAGCTGCGCAAGGGAATCGACCACAAGGTCAGCTGCCTCGTTGCCGGCGCAGCGCCGCCCGCGGCGATCCTCGAGGGCATGGAGCAGATGGGGTTCTCGATCACGCATGTGTATGGCCTGACCGAGGTTTACGGACCCGCGACCGTCTGCGCGAAGCACGAGGAATGGGAAAGCCTCCCGCTCGCCGAGCAGGCGCGGCTCAACGGCCGGCAGGGCGTGCGCTATCCCGTGCAGGAAGCGGTGACGGTGATGGACCCGCAGACCATGCGCGAAGTCCCGGCCGACGGCGAGACGATAGGCGAGATCATGTTCCGCGGCAATATCATGATGAAGGGCTACCTCAAGAATCCCGCGGCGACCCGGGAAGCGTTCGAGGGTGGCTGGTTCCATTCGGGTGACCTTGCGGTCCTGTATCCCGATGGCTACGTGAAGATCAAGGACCGGTCGAAGGACGTGATCATTTCCGGCGGGGAAAACATTTCCTCGATTGAAGTCGAGGACATCCTCTACCGGCACTCGGCGGTGATGGCGGCCGCCGTGGTGGCCCAGCCGGACGCGAAGTGGGGCGAAACGCCCTGCGCGTTCGTCGAGCTGAAAAGCGGCGCAAGCGCAACCGAGGCCGAGATCATCGAGTTCTGCCGCCAGCACATGGCGCGCTTCAAGGCGCCCAAGAGAGTGATCTTCGGCACGCTGCCCAAGACCTCGACCGGCAAGATCCAGAAATTCATGCTGCGCGAGCAGGCGAAGTCCGCTTCCGCGATCGAGTAGGAGAAAGCCATGAGCGCCGTACCGCACGCTGAACAAGCCGCCGCGCAGGACGTGTTGCTTCGCGAAGACAGCAACGGCATCGCCACGCTGACAATGAACCGCCCGGCTCAGATGAACCTGCTCACGCTGGAGATGCTCGGCGCGCTGCAGTCCGCATTCGATGCGATCGCAAAGGATCCCGGCGTGAGGGTGGTGGTGCTTGCGGGCGCGGGCAAGGGCTTTTGCGCCGGTCATGACCTCAAGGAAATCCGCGGGCTGGGCGCGCCGGACAAAGTCGGCTCGCTGTTCGAGACCTGCAACCGCATGATGATTTCGATCCAGCGCCTGCCACAGCCGGTGGTTGCGCGCGTGCATGGAGCCGCCGCGGCCGCGGGTTGCCAATTGGTTGCGCAATGTGATCTGGCCGTTGCTTCCGAGAACGCGAAGTTCACGACCCCCGGCGTCAACTGGGGTTTCTTCTGCTCGACGCCTGGCGTGCCGATTGGGCGCAACCTGTTGCGCAAGCACGCCATGGAGATGTTGCTCACCGGCGACCTGGTCGATGCCGCCAAGGCGCTCGAATGGGGCCTGGTGAACCGGGTCGTGCCCGCCGGCGAACTCGACGCGGCCGTGATCGACCTTGCGCGCCGCATTGCCGCGAAGCCGCCTGCGACGATCGCCGCGGGCAAGCGCGCCTTCTACCAGCAGATGGACCTGGGCATCGACAAGGCGTACGACCTGGCCGGCGGCGTCATCGCCGCGAGTTTCTCGGTCGCCGAAGGCAAGCAGGGCATGGACGCGTTTATCGACAAACGCCCGCCACCGGCCTACTAGGGCCGGCGCCCGACGCATGCAGCACAGCGCCGACCTCATCACCACCATCGCGACCAGCTTCGGGCTGGCGCTGGTCATGGGGTTCCTGGCGGTGCGGCTCAAGATGTCCCCGATGGCCGGCTACCTGCTGGCCGGCATCATCGTCGGTCCCGCGACTCCTGGCTTCGTCGCAGATATCGGGCTTGCGAAGCAGTTGGCGGAAATCGGCGTCATGCTCCTCATGTTCGGCGTCGGGCTGCATTTCTCGCTCGACGACCTGCTGGCGGTCAAGAAGATCGCCATTCCCGGCGCGATCATCCAGATCATCGTGTCGGCCGCGCTCGGGGCTGTGCTCGCAACGCTCTGGGGATGGCCTCCCGGCACCGCAATCGTGTTCGGCCTTGCGCTTTCGGTGGCGAGCACGGTGGTCGTGCTGCGCTCGCTGGAGGCCAGCCGGTCGCTCGAATCCATGAACGGCCGCATCACGATCGGCTGGCTGATCGTGGAAGACCTCGTCATGGTGCTCGCGCTGGTGCTCCTGCCGCCGCTCGCGGATTTCCTCAAGGTGAGCGGGGCGGGCGGGCAGGCGTCGGCCTCGGCCCTGATGCTTGCGCTGGCGATCACGCTCGGGAAGGTGGTGGCGTTCGTGGTGATCATGCTCGTGGTCGGCAAGCGCGTGCTGCCGCGCATGCTGTGGGCGGTGGCGCAAACGGGCTCGCGCGAGCTCTTCACGCTCGCGGTCGTTGCGGTGGCAGTGGGCGTGGCTTACGGGTCGGCGGCGCTATTCGACGTTTCGTTTGCGCTCGGCGCCTTCTTCGCCGGGATGATGATGCGCGAGTCGGAGCTCAGCCATCGCGCGGCCGAGCAATCGCTGCCGCTGCGGGACGCGTTCGCGGTGCTGTTTTTCGTTTCAGTCGGCATGCTGTTCGACCCGCAGATCGTCTTCGAACGCCCGCTGCAGCTGCTTGCGACCGTCGCCATCGTGATGGTCGGCAACCCGCTGGTCGCGGCCGCGCTGGTGCTCGCCTTCCGCTATCCGCTGAACACGGCGCTCACGGTGGGCGCGAGCCTCGCGCAGATCGGCGAGTTCTCGTTCATCCTCGCGGCGCTCGGGGTGTCGCTCGGGCTCCTGCCCGCGGAGGCGCAGAGCCTCCTCGTGGCGGCCGCGTTGATCTCGATTGCGGCCAATCCGCTCGTGTTCGCGGCTACCCGGCCGGCGCTCGAGTGGATTCGCGCGCGCTCTGCACTTGCGCAGCGCCTGGAGAGAAGCGCCGACCCGCTCGGCGAACTGCCGATGACCACCGGCGAGCGTTACCTCTCCGGACAGGTCGTGCTGGTGGGGTACGGCCGGGTAGGGCGCCGCATCGCCCAGGCGCTGACCGACCAAGGCGTGCCCTACGTCGTCGCGGAGCAGTACCGCGAGCGAGTGGAGCAGCTGCGCGCGTCGGGCACGCCCGCCGTGTCGGGAGACGCCGCGCAGCCTTTCGTGCTGATCCAGGCCCATATCGCCAAGGCGAGCATGCTCGTCATCGCCACGCCTGACACGGTATCTCACCGGCGGATGGCCGAAATCGCGCGCACGCTCAACCCGGGCATCGAGATCGTGGTGCGCACGCACAGCGAGGAGGAGGCGTTGCTCCTCGAGGACGAGGACGTCGGGAAGGTCTTCTTCGGCGAGCACGAGCTCGCGTCGGCGATGATCCGGCATGTCCTGGCGCGTCGCGGCATCGCCCTGGACCCCGAAGGCGCCAAGGCGGGGCCATAACCCTCGAACAGCCCCTGCCAAGGGTTGTTTTCCCGCAGCGCAACAGGCAAACTACGCGCCCGGCCCGGAGGCGTCCTTCCGGACCGATACAAAAAGAGACTATGGCAGGAGACATCATCCTCGAGACCCGGGGGTTGACGAAGGAGTTCAAGGGCTTCGTCGCCGTCAACCGGGTTGACCTGAAAGTAAAGCGCGGGACCATCCACGCGCTGATCGGCCCCAACGGCGCCGGGAAGACGACTTTTTTCAACCTGCTCACCAAGTTCCTGCCGCCGACCGCCGGCCAGATCCTCTACAACGGCGAGGACATCACCAGCGAAAAGCCGGCCCAGACCGCGCGCCGCGGCATCATCCGCTCGTTCCAGATCTCGGCCGTGTTCCCGCACCTCACGGTGCTCGAGAACGTGAGGATCGGCCTGCAGCGCTCGATGGGCAATTCGTTCCATTTCTGGAAATCCGAACGCGTGCTTTCGTCGCTCGATGCAAAGGCCATGGAACTGCTCGAGTCGGTGGACCTCGGCGCGTTCGCCAAGACGGTGACCGTCGAGCTGCCGTATGGCCGCAAGCGCGCGCTGGAAATCGCCACCACGCTGGCGATGGAGCCCGAGCTCATGCTGCTCGACGAGCCGACCGCCGGCATGGGGCACGAGGACGTCGACCGGGTCAAGGCCCTGATCAAGCAGGTGTCCGTCGGGCGCACGATCCTCATGGTCGAGCACAACATGAGCGTGGTGTCCGGCATTTCCGACACCATCACGGTGCTTCAGCGTGGCGCAGTGCTGGCCGAAGGCCCGTATGCCGAGGTGGCGAAGGATCCCGGCGTGATCGAAGCCTATATGGGGACGGTGCACTAGATGAATGCGGCCACCACAGGCGCGCCCCTCCCGAAGGCCCCGGGAGCGCATCCTGCGCTCGCGATCAGCGGGCTCCATGCGTGGTACGGCGAATCGCACATCCTGCACGGCGTCGACCTCACGGTGAACGAGGGCGAGGTCGTCACGCTGCTCGGCCGCAACGGCGCCGGGCGCACCACGACGCTCAAGTCCATCCTCGGTTTGGTGGGAATGCGCAAGGGTTCGATCAAGGTGAAAGGCGTCGAGGCCATCGGGCTGCAGACTCACGAGATCGCGCACATCGGCATTGGTTATTGTCCCGAGGAGCGCGGCATTTTCTCGAGCCTTTCCACCGAGGAAAACCTGATGCTGCCGCCGGAAGTGCAGAAGGGCGGCATGACGGTCGAAGAGATCTACGCGATGTTCCCCAACCTGGAGGAGCGCCGCCACAGCCAGGGCACGCGCCTTTCGGGCGGGGAGCAGCAGATGCTCGCGATGGCGCGCATCCTGCGCACGGGCGCGCGCCTCTTGCTGCTGGACGAGATGACCGAAGGCCTCGCCCCCGTGATCGTGCAGACCCTGGGCCGCGTGATCAGCCAGCTCAAGGAGCGCGGTTTTACCATCGTGCTCGTGGAACAGAATTTCCGTTTTGCCGCGCCGCTGGCCGACCGGCACTACGTAATGGAGCACGGCAGGATTGCCGAAACATTTGCCGCGGCCGAGCTCGAGGCCAAAATGGGCATGCTGCACGAGTACCTGGGCGTTTGACCGCGGAATTCAAGACAAGCTGGACTTTCAATGGAGGCAGGAAAAATGAAACGTAAATTGATCAGCGCATTGGTGGCGGGGGCGTTCGCGCTCGCGCCGGTGGCGATGGCGCAGCAGAAACCGGCCGCGGGCAAGATATCCGACGGCGTGGTGAAGATCGGCGTGCTGACCGACATGTCCGGGCTGTATTCGGACCTGGGCGGCCAGGGCTCCGTAGTGGCCGCGCAGATGGCGGTGGACGATTTCGGCAAGACCGTGCTCGGCGCGAAGGTCGAAGTCGTCTCGGCCGACCACCAGAACAACGCCGAGACGGGCGCCAACCGCGCGCGCGAGTGGTTCGACCGCCAGCAGGTGGACATGATCACCGACGTGCTCAACTCCGGGGTCGGCATCGCCACCGGCAAGATTGCCGCCGAGAAGAAGAAGCTGATCATGAACGTGGGCGCGGCTTCAACGCGGCTGACCAACGAGGATTGCAACCCGAACACGATCCACTACGCCTACGACACTTATGCGCTCGCCAACGGCACGGGCAAGGCGATCGTGAAGCAAGGCGGCGACACCTGGTTCTTCCTCACCGCGGATTACGCGTTCGGCCATTCCCTGGAGAGCGACACCGGCAACGTGGTCAAGGCCAACGGCGGCAAGGTCGTCGGCCAGGTCCGCCATCCCCTCAACGCGGCCGATTTCTCCTCGTTCCTGCTGCAGGCGCAGACCTCCAAGGCCAAGATCGTGGGTCTTGCGAACGCGGGCGGCGACACGATCAACTCGATCAAGGCCGCCAACGAGTTCGGCATCACCAAGAACCAGAGCCTCGCCGGCCTGCTGGTGTTCATCACCGACGTGCACAGCCTGGGCCTCAACACCGCGCAGGGCATGCTGTTGACCGATGGCTTCTACTGGGACATGGACGACCAGAACCGCAAGTGGTCCAAGCGCTTCTTCGACAAGATGAAGAAGATGCCGAGCATGATCCACGCCGGCGTCTATTCGGCGACGATGAACTACCTCAAGGCGATCAAGGCGGCCGGCACGGATGACGCGGCGGCGGTCGTGGCGCAGATGAAGAAGATGGACGTGTCCGACTTCTTCCTGCGCAACGGCAAGCTGCGCGAGGACAACCGCATGATTCACGACATGTACCTCATGCAGGTCAAGAAGCAGTCGGAGTCGAAGTACCCGTGGGACTACTACACGCTCAAGGCGACGATTCCCGCCGCGGAGGCCTTCCAGCCGCTGGCGGCCTCGCGTTGCCCGCAGTTCAAGAAGTAAGCGGCTGAAGGAAGCGGCCCGGAAGCGCACGTTTTCCGGGCCGACCTTTTCCAATGACTGAAATCTTCGGCATCCCGCTGCAGGCTTTCCTGAGCCAGCTCCTCCTTGGGCTGGTGAACGGGTCGTTTTACGCCATGCTGAGCCTGGGCCTGGCGGTGATCTTCGGATTGCTCAACGTGGTGAACTTCGCCCACGGCACTTTCTACATGCTCGGCGCCTTCGGCGCCTGGCTGACATTGCAGTACCTCGGCCTCAACTACTGGTTCGCCCTGGTCATTTCGCCCCTCGCCGTCGGCATCGTCGGCATCATCATCGAGAAGACGATGCTGCGCTGGCTCTACAAGCTCGATCATCTCTACGGGCTGCTGCTCACATTTGGATTGGCGCTGATCCTCGAAGGCATGTTCCGCCAGCAGTTCGGCGTTTCCGGCCAGCAGTATCAGGTGCCCGATGCATTGCGGGGTGCGACCAACCTCGGCTTCATGATCCTGCCCAACTACCGCGCCTGGGTCGTGGTCGCCTCGTTGGTCGTCTGCTTCTCCACCTGGTACGTCATCGAGCGCACGAAGCTCGGCGCGTACCTGCGGGCGGGGACCGAGAATGCGGCCCTGACGCAGGCTTTCGGCGTGAACGTGCCGCGCATGGTCACGCTCACCTATGCGTTCGGCGTCGCGCTGGCGGCTTTTGCCGGCGTGCTGGCCTCGCCGATCATCCAGATCAACCCGCTCATGGGCTCCAACATCATCATCGTCGTGTTCGCGGTGGTGGTGATCGGCGGCATGGGTTCGATCCTCGGTTCCATCCTCACGGGCCTCGGCCTGGGGGTCATCGAGGGCCTCACCAAGGTGTTCTACCCGGAGGCCTCCTCCACGGTGGTTTTCGTCATCATGGCGATCGTGCTGCTGGTGCGGCCGGCCGGCCTTTTCGGCAAGGAAAAGTAGCCGCATGGACAACAGGAACAAGATCCTCTACGCCGGGCTGTTCATCGTGGGGCTCATCGCGCCGGCCGTGGTGTACCCGATCTTCCTCATGAAGGCGCTGTGCTTCGCGCTCTTCGCCTCCGCCTTCAACCTGCTGCTCGGCTTCACGGGTTTGCTTTCCTTCGGCCACGCGATGTTCCTCGGCACTGCCGGCTACATCACCGGCCATACGGTCAAGGTGATGGGGTTCCCGACCGAGCTCGGCATCCTCGCGGGCGTGCTTGCTTCCACGGTGCTCGGTTACCTGGTGGGGTCGCTCGCGATCCGCCGGCAGGGGATCTATTTCGCGATGATCACGCTCGCGTTCTCGCAGATGCTGTACTTCATCTACCTGCAGGCGCCGTTCACCGGCGGCGAGGACGGCCTGCAGGGCATCCCGCGCCAGACCTTCCTCGGCATCGTCAACCTCGAAGACGACACCGCGATGTACTACTTCACCTACGGCGTCGTCGTGCTCGGGTTCTGGCTGATCTACCGCACGATCCATTCGCCCTTCGGCCAGGTGCTCAAGGCGATCCGCGAGAACGAGCCCCGGGCGCTCTCGCTCGGCTATGACGTCGACAAGTACAAGCTGCTGGCGTTCGTGATTTCCTGCGCCCTGTCGGGGCTCGCTGGGTCCACCAAGGCGCTGGTGTTCAAGTTCGAGACCCTGACGGATGTGCACTGGGCGATGTCGGGCGAGGTCGTGCTGATGACATTGCTCGGCGGCCTGGGGACGATCCTTGGGCCGACGGTCGGTGCCTTCATCGTGATCACGCTGCAGAACCAGCTCTCCCACCTCGAGGGCTGGGTCACCGTGATCACCGGCGTGATCTTCGTGATCTGCGTGCTCGCTTTCCGCCGCGGCGTGGTCGGCGAGATCGCGGCGCTGCTCAAGAAGGCGTGACGAACCCCGAGTGAAAAAGTACGACGTCGCAGTCCTAGGCGCCGGCATCATCGGGATCTGCGTCGCCGCGCACCTGCAAAAGCGCGGACGGTCGGTGGTTCTCCTCGACAAGCGGGGAGCGGGGGAGGAAACCTCGTTTGGCAACGCGGGCCTCATCCAGCGCGAAGGCGTCTTCCCCTACGGCTTCCCGCACGATTTCGGCGCGCTGCTGCGTTACAGCCTCAACCGCACGGTCGATGCTCACTATCACCCATCGGCGGTCCTCGACCTGGCGCCTTTCCTTTGGAAATACTGGCACCATTCGCGCCCCGCGCGCCATGCCGAGGTAGCGCGCAAGTATGCCAAGCTGATCGAGCACTGCGTCACCGAGCACGATTCCCTTGCCGCCGAAGCCGGCTGTGAGCACCTGATCCTGCGCGGCGGGTGGATGAAAGTCTTCCGCACCACGGCCGAGCGCGATCACCGCATCGCAGAGGCCGAAGGATGGCATCGCGAATTCGGGCTCAACTACCGCGCGCTCGACGCCAGGGCGCTGCAGGAAGCCGAGCCACACCTGGCCCCGGTGCTGCCCGGCGCGCTTCACTGGACCGACCCTACACGCGTGGACGATCCGCACGCGCTTTGCCTGGGCTATCTCGGCCTGTTCCAGCGCCTCGGCGGCGACTTCCTGCAGGGCAATGCCGCGAGCCTCGAGCCACGCGCGCACGGCGGCTGGGCGATGCAGACGGCGACCGGGCCGGTGGAGGCGGGCGCCTGCGTTGTTGCGCTCGGCCCCTGGGCGGGCGTGTTCACCCGCGCACTGGGTTACAACCTGCCGCTTGCGGTCAAGCGCGGCTATCACATGCATTACCGCGCCGCGGGCCACGCCAAGCTCAACCTGCCGGTGCTCGATACAGAGCGCGGCTATTTCCTCGCGCCGATGAAGGCCGGCATCCGCCTCACGACCGGCGCCGAATTCGCGCGTCGCGACGCGATCCGCACGCCCGTGCAGCTCGGCCGCGCCGAGCCGATTGCGCGGGACCTCTTCCCGCTGGCCGAACGGCTGGACGCCGAGCCGTGGATGGGCTCGCGCCCCTGCACGCCCGACATGCTGCCGGTGATCGGGCCTGCGCCGCGCCACAAGGACATGTGGTTTGCCTTTGGCCATGCGCACCATGGGTTGACCCTGGGTGCGGTGACGGGGCGGATGGTGACCGACATGGTGGTCGGCGAGACGCCTTTCGTGGATCCGGAGCCTTTTTCGGCGACGCGGTTTGGGGTGTAGAAAGTGCGGGATGGCAGCAATCCTCCTTGCGACCCGCTCCCAGACTGGGGGCTGACCGAAAAATGGCAGCAATTTCGGTTTCGGCCCGGCTCTGTTTTGCGCTTCGGCAATCGCCAGTCGTCTACCTGACTAACTCTGGCGGCCCTTGCGCGCGGCGTATTTGGCGTCGCGCGCGGCCTTCTGCCCACTTTTAAGTGCTGTGTCGGCCGCCGCTTGGGCAATGCGCGCGGCGTTCTTGCGTGCCTTTTCATCCGCTTCAGCGCGTGCTTGCCTGACTTTCTCCACTGCGTGTTCTGCGTTTCTCCGTTCAGTGGAGGCCCGCTTCGCGGATTCACGTTCCGCACTACGAATTTGCCGTGCTTCCTCTGCTGCCACGCGTTCAGCCTTTCGCTCAGCTGACTGTGCTTCGCCGACCTGCGTTCTTAAGCGAATCTTTTCCAGCTGGGCCTGCTTTGCGCTGGTCGCCGTTTGCAGGCGTTCCGTGAAACTTATTTCTTTCCGAGCCATGTAACTGATCCTTTATTTTCAATCGTACAAGCGACCAACACCGCCGATTACTTTAGCCCAGCGGCACCAAAGAAAATTGACGCCGATGATCAATTCGCCAATTCCATGTCGGTTCGCCACAAACTTTCTCATTCATTGTGCATTCTCGAGTTAAATGAGAAAAATGTAACAAATACAATATATTAGAACGACCGCGGCATCCCCAGCACGTGCTCGGCCACGTACGACAGGATCAGATTCGTCGAGATCGGTGCCACAAGATAAAGCCGCGTTTCCCTGAACTTCCTCTCAACGTCGTACTCGGCTGCGAAGCCGAACCCGCCATAGGTCTGAATGCAGACGTTGGCCGCTTCCCACGAGGCCTTCGCGCAGAGGTGCTTGGCCATGTTGGCCTCGGCCCCGCAGTGCTTCTTCTCGTCGAACAGCGCGGCGGCCTTGTAGCGCATGAGGTTGGCCGCCTCGATCTCCATGTAGGCCTCGGCGATCGGGAACTGGATACCCTGGTTCTGGCCGATCGGCCGGCCGAAGACGACCCGCTCCTTCGAGTACGTCGAGGCTTTCTCGATGAACCAGTGGCCGTCGCCGATGCACTCGGAGGCAATGAGGATGCGCTCGGCGTTCAGGCCGTCGAGGATGTACTTGAAGCCCTTGCCCTCCTCGCCGATGCGGTTCTCAACAGGAATCTCGAGGTTGTCGATGAATACCTCGTTGGTCTCGTGGTTCACCATGTTGCGGATCGGCTTGACGGTGAGGCCTTTGCCGATCGCCTCGCGCGTGTCGACGAGGAAGATCGTCATGCCTTCGGATTTCTTCTTCACTTCCGCAAGCGGCGTGGTGCGCGCGAGCAGGATCATGAGTTCCGAGTGCTGCAGGCGCGAGGTCCAGACTTTCTGCCCGTTGACCACGTAGCGGTCGCCCTTGAGCACCGCGGTGGTCTTGATGCTGGTGGTGTCGGTGCCGGCGGTCGGCTCGGTCACGCCCATGGATTGAAGGCGCAATTCGCCGGTGGCGATCTTGGGCATGTATTTCTTCTTCTGCTCCTCCGACCCGTTGCGAAGCAGGGTATTCATGTTGTACATCTGGCCGTGGCAGCAGCCCGCGTTGCCGCCCGAGCGCGTGATCTCCTCCATGATCACCGAGGCCACCGTCAACGAAAGCCCCGATCCTCCGTACTCCTCGGGGATGAGCGCGGCCATCCAGCCGGCCTTGGTCAACGCATCGACGAACGCCTCTGGATACGCCCGCGCCTCGTCGACCTTCTGCCAGTAGGGGCCGTCGAACTCCTTGCAGAGCGCGCGCACCGCATCGCGCACTTCAGGGTGGTCTCGATCAGTCATGGGGTCTTCCGTGAGGGTTTCATATGCTCCGATGCTTCCTCTTCCACACGGTGCCAGATCTCGCCGGCCATCGGATTGCGGGATTCTTCCAGCAGGTGCCCCACCAGCCCCACGGCGCGCGCCATCACACCCAGGCCCCTGCAGATCTTCCAGTCGAAGCCCATCTCGCAGCAGATCGCACCGATCGCGCCAGTGGCGTTAATGGGCAAGTTCTTGCCCGAGGCGCGCTCCGCCTCGGCCGAGACGAGCTTGACCAGCTCGACATAAGGCCCGGAGAACCCGGTTTCCCTGGCTAGCTCGAAAAGGCGCGGCGTGCGCGGATCGACCGGCTTGTGCACCGGATGGCCGATGCCGGGGACGATCTGCTTCCTCGCGCGGAAGTCGGCGACGATTTTCGAGGCGAGCGCGGGCAGGTCGGCCGTGGCCTTGGGATCGGGCAGCGCTTCCACGAGCATCTTCGCGCAGGTTTCCGTCGAGCCGACGAACACGCTGCCCAAGCCGCACAGCCCGGCGGCCACCGCGGCCTGCATCGCCTCGGGCGCGCCCATGTAGGTCATGCGCGCCGCGATCGCGCTCGGCGTGATGCCGTGCTCGGCGAGGCACACGACCATGGCGTTGAACATCTTCGATTCGTTCGCGGCAGGCAGGCGCCCCTTGATTTCGAGGAAGCCCATGTCGCCCAGATTCAGGTGCCCGAGGATCTCGGAGGGCAGGTCCTTGCCGAAAATCGAGATTCGGTCGGCGGTGCTCCAGCCGATGTCCGACCTGATCTGCTTTTTGGGTCGCGACATCACTCCGCCTTGATGCCGGCGTTCTTGATGACCATGGCCCAGCGCGAGACTTCGGATTTCACCATGTCGCCGAACTGCTCGGGCGTGCCGGGCGCCGGGTTGACGCCGAGCTTGAGGAAGCGGTCGGTCACCTCGGGGGAGCTGATGATCCTCGTGCTTTCGGCGTTGAGGCGCTGGATGATGTCGCGCGGCACGCCGGCGGGCGCGAGCAGGCCGAACCAGACCGTGACCTCGAACCCGGGCACGCCCGCTTCGGCCACCGTGGGCACTTCCGGCGCGAGCGGCGAACGCTTCGGTCCGGAGACCGCAAGCGCCTTCATGCGGCCGCTCTTGACGTGCTGGATTACGTTGGGGAGGTTGTCGAACATCACGTCCACTTGCCCCGCGATCAGGTCGGCAACGACCGGGGCGCTGCCCTTGTACGGGATGTGCGTCATGTAGGTCTTCGACATCGTCTTGAAGAGCTCCATGCACAGATGCACCGAAGTCCCGCCGCCGGAGGACCCGTAGTTGACCCGCCCGGGCTTCTCCTTTGCGATCCGGATGAGGTCCGCGACCGAATTCGCGGGGAATGCGGGATGCGCCACCAGCATGTTGTCCGAGACGCCCGCGAGCGTGATTGGGGCGAAATCCTTAGTGACGTCGAACGAAGTCTTGTACAGGCTCTGGATGACGGAGAAGGGCAGGGCCGCGATGAACAGCGTGTACCCGTCGGGCGCGGACTTGGCCGCGAGCTCGGTGCCGAGCAGCGAGCCGCTGCCGGGCCGGTTCTCGACGATCACCGGCTGGCCGAGCGTCTTGGGCAGCTCCTGCGCGAGGATGCGCGCGAGGATGTCGTTGAAGCCCGCCGGCGGGAAAGGCACGATGATGCGGATCTGCTTCGCGGGCCAGGCCTGCGCCTGCGCCGCGAGCGGCACGATCGCGAGAATCGCGGCAAGGACCAGTTTCAGGCAAGCATTCATTTATTCCCCCTCAAAAGTACAACTTTGATTTTTATGAACCCAGCATTGGCGCGGCTCTCCGGGTAGTTGGTGTACTGGTACCGGTACACCAACGGCAATGCTTACTGCTCCGCCTTTACGCCGGCGGTCTGGATCACCTTGGCCCACTTGGCGATCTCGTCGTTGAGGAAACGCGCGGCCCCTTCGGGATTGCTGCCCACGGGGTCGATGCCGCTTTGCGTGAAGCGCTCCTTGACGTCGGTCTCGCCAACGGCCTTGACGGCTTCCTGCGAAAGGCGATTGACGATGTCGCGCGGCGTGCCGGCCGGCGCAAGGAAGAGGATCCACGTGGACGCTTCGAGCGGCGGGCCGCCGGCCTCATTCATCGTCGGCACTTCAGGCGCGCCGCCGATGCGCTTGCCCGAGAACATCGCCAGCGCCTTGATCTTGCCTCCGCGCACGTGCGGCATGAGCGTGCTCGGCACGTCGACGAGGATCTGGATGTTGTTGCCCATCAAGTCGTTCAGCGCGGGTGCCGTGCCTTTGTAGGGGACATGCACCATGTCGATGCCCGCGGTCTGCTTGAGCAGCTCCGTAGTGAGGTGCGCGGCGGCACCGATGCCGGAGGACCCGAACGAGATCTTGCCCGGATTGGCCTTGGCATACGCGATCAGCTCCTTCACGTCCCTGGCCGGGAAGCTGTTGTTGGCCGTGAGGATCAGCGGCGCGATGGCCACGAGCGACACCGGCGCAAAGCTCTTCACCGGGTCGAACGAGAGCTTGCCTGCATACAGGGTCGCGTTGGCGGCATGCGCACCGATGACCGTAACCATCGTGTAGCCGTCGGGCGGCGCCTTCGCGGCGAGTTCCGCGCCGATGATGCTGTTTGCGCCGGGCTTGTTGTCGACGACGATCGGCTGGCCGAGCGAGGCCTGCATCTTCTGCGTCACCATGCGAGTGACGATGTCCGTAATGCCGCCCCCGGTGTAGGGCACGATCCAGCGGATCGGCTTCGAGGGGTATGCCTGCGCGCCGGCCAGCGTGGACCATGCGAGCGCGACGACTGCCATTGCCACGCCTGCGCCTGCCGCCTTCAGCCTGAATGCCTTCATCTTGCCTCCTTTGGTTTTTATGTACGGCTATCTTAAACGTAACCCGGACCCTCGATGGCCGGGTTCTTCTGCAGGAATTTCTCGTCCACCTCCAGGCCCAGGCCCGGCTTGTCGATCGGCCAGACGTTGCCGTCCTTGTCGACTTCCCACGGCGTGGAGCAGAGCTCGTCGCGGAACTTGTTGGCCTTGGAGACGTCGGCTTCGAAGTAGCCGCCATTGTCGATCGCGGCAAGGAAATGGATGCTCGCCGCCTGGTTGAGCCCGGTCATGGAGCTGTGCGGATGGATGCGCAGCTTGTAGGCCGAGGCCATCGCCGCGATGCGCAAGCACTCGGTGATGCCGCCGGTCTTGGAGAGGTCCGGCTGCAACACGGTGATCGAGCCGTCTTCAAGCACGCGGTTGAACTCGAAACGCGTGTAGTGGTTCTCGCCCGCCGCAAGCGGCGTGTTGCTGAAGCTCGAGGCGAGGCCGTAGCTCACGTAGTCATGCGCGGGGAACGGCTCTTCGAGCCAGGCCACGTTCAAATCCTGCATCGCCGGCATCACCGCGCGCGCGTCATTCACCGTATAGCCGGTGTTCGCATCGGTGAGGATCTCGATGTCGTCGCCAATATGCTTCCTCACCGCGCGGATGCGCTGCAGGTCGCGTTTTGGATTGTCGCCGACGCGCAGCTTGACCGCCTTGTAGCCCGCCTTGAGATGCGGCTTGAGTTCCGCGATGAGTTCGTCCGCGGGCTGGTAGCCGAGCGATACGCCGCCCGCATAGGCCGGCAGTCCCCGGTACGCGCCGCCGATCAGCTTGTAGATCGGCATGCCCGCAGCCTGGCCGCGGATATCCCAGAGCGCGCAATCGATGCCGCTCATCGCCAGGCAACACCCCGCGCCCATGCCGTGGCTGCCGAGCTGCATCTTGTAGATCTTCGCCCAGACCCCGACCACGTCCGACGCATCCATGCCGACCACGAGTCGTTTAAGCGTGGTTTCGATGAGCTTGGCCACCGCGGTGTGCGCGCGGCCGTGATGCGACTCGCCCCAGCCCACGAGCCCGCCTGCGGTCGTGACCTTGACCACGACGGCATCGCGCTTGATCGCCGTGCCGATGCCGAGGGTGACCTGCGCTTTCTTCGGCACCGGGAACGAGGTGGGGTAGGCCTTGATGTCGGTGATCTTCAGGTCTTTGGAAGCCATGGTGTCCTTTCTGGATTGACGAAACTGGTGGGTGGATTGCCCGCGAGCATGCGCAGCGTTTCTTCCGCCGCGATGCAGCCAACGCGCTTGCGCGATTCTCGCGTCGAGCCGGCAAGATGCGGCGTCAGCACCGCATTTGGCAGCGAGAAGAGGTCGTGGCCGGGCTCGAGGCGGTAGTGCTCGTAGACGTCGAGCATCGCGCCGGCGATGGTCTTGCCTCGCAGAGCCTCGACAAGCGCTTCCTCGTCGATGACGGGGCCGCGGCCGACGTTGATGAGGAACGCCGTTTTCTTCATCGAGCCGAGGCGCGCGGCGTTCATCAGGTGGAGGGTCTCCGGCGTGAGCGGACAGGTGAGCACGACGAAGTCCGATTGCGCGAGCAGATCGTCGAGCGCTGCGGGTTCGACGCCGGGCGGGAGCGCGTCCAGCCGCCGCTGGTTGCCGAGGACGCGCATCGAGAGGCCCCCGATGCACATCTTCGCCAGCCGCTTGCCGATATGGCCGACGCCGATGATTCCGAGCGTCTTGCCGGTCACTTCCCCGGCGTCTGCGGCGAGTGCGCGCGCCGTGTCCCAAGCGTCGCTGCGCAGCTTGCGGTCGATGCGGCGAAAGTCTCGCGCGAGCAGCAGGATCGACATGAGGCAGTACTCGGCCACCGACTGTGCGTTGCCGCCGGGGATGTTCGCGACCATCACGCCGTGCTCGCTCGCCGACTTGAGATTGACGAGGTCGGTGCCCGTGCCATGAATCGTCACTGCACGGATGCGCGGCGCGACGTCGAAAAGATCTTCGGGCAGGCGACTTCGGGTAATGACGGCGTCGACTTCGCGCCCCAGCGATCGCAGGGTGTCCGGATCGGTATTCGGCGGGCTCACGACTTCGGCCGAAGCGGCCAGCAGTGCGGTGCCGGCCGGGTCGATCAAGTCGGTGATGAGGATGCGGTCCATCCCTAGTCGAGCTTGATGTTGGCGGCGCGCACGATGCGGCCCCAGCGCTCGAGCTCCCTGCGGTTGAAGGCCGCGAACTCCTCGGCGCTGTAAGCCGAAGGTTCCGCGCCGAGCGCGGCAAGCCGCTCCCGGGTTTCAGGCAAGGACACGACCTTCACGATCTCCGCGTTCAGGCGGCTCACGAGGTCGCGCGGCATGTTGGCCGGCCCCCAGATGCCGTACCAGGTGCCGAGGTCGAAGTCCGGAATGCCGGCCTCGATCATCGTCGGCACGTTCGGGAGCGCCGCGACGCGCTTCGGGTTGGACACCGCGAGCACCTTGAGCTTGCCGCCGCGGATGAAGCCCATTGAGGAGGGCATCGAATCGAACATGAGCTGCACCTGGCCGCCGGCAAGGTCGGCCAGCGCAGGCGCGCTGCCTTTGTACGGCACGTGCTGCATGTCGATGCCGGCCACGCGCTTGAAGTGCTCGCCCGCGAGGTGCGGCGCCGAGGCCGCGCTCGAGGAGGCGAAATTCACCTTGCCCGGGTTGGCCTTGGCCCACGCGATGAATTCCTTCACGTCGCGCGCGGTTTGCGTCACCGGCACCACCATCACGAGCGGCACGATGCCGATCAGCGCTATGGGCGTGAATTCCTTGACCGCATCCACCAGCGGCTTGGAGTACACGTGCGGGTTGATCACGTGGATCGAGGCGTTGGTGAGCAGCGTGTAGCCGTCGGGCGCTGATTTGGCCACGTCCGCCGCGCCGATCTGCCCGCTTGCGCCCGGCTTGTTGTCGACCACCACCTGCTGGCCGAGCGCTTCGGGCAGCCTGGCCGCGACGATCCTCCCGAGCACATCCGTCGGACCGCCCGGCGGGTAAGGGATCACCATGCGGATCGACTTGGTGGGATACGACTGCGCCCAAACTGAAATCGGGGTCAGAGTCGATATAAGCAGTACGAGCAGCAGGCGCATTGACGGACCTTTCAACGGAGCTTGAGGGCGACCTTGCCCAGGGCGCGTCGCGACATCACCGCGTCCTGCGCATCGACATAGCGTTCCAGCGGGAATGTTTCGGCGAGGACCGGCGAAAGCCGCCCCTGCGAATACCAGCCAAATATTTTTTCGTACGCGGCGCGCACCATCGGCTCGTAGTGCTCGCGCCCGTCGCCCGGCGACCATCCGACATAGGTGCCGAAATTGAAGCCGAGCACCGAGATGTTCTTCACCAGCAGCAGGTTCGCCGGCACCTGCGGAATGCGGCCCGACGCAAAGCCGATGACCACGATGCGTCCTTCGGTGGCAAGCGCGCGCAGCGCGGTGTCGAAGTAATCGCCGCCGACCGGATCGAAGATGCAGTCGACGCCGCGTCCGCCCGTGGCGGCGCGCACCGCCTCGCGCAGATCTTCGCTCTTGTAGTCGATGGCGATCTCGGCGCCATGCGCTTTGGCCTGCGCGCACTTGGCCGGTCCGCCGGCGGCGCCGATGACCCGCGCGCCCATGGCCTTGCCGAGCTCGACGGCCGCAAGACCGACCGCGCCCGAAGCCCCGAGCACGAGCAGCGTCTCGCCCGCGCGCAGCTTCGCGCGCCAGGCAAGGCCGCCATAAGCCGTCCCGTACGAAATGCCCAGATGCAGCGCGCCGCCGAGGTCGATGCCTTGCGGGAGCTTGTAGACGGTGTATTCGGTGGCGCACACCTGCTCGGCGTACGCACCCCAGTCGAGGAGCGCCAGCACCTTGTCGCCGGGCTTGCACGCTGTCACCCCGGGCGCAACCTCCAGCACGGTGCCGGTCACCTCGGTGCCGGGCGTGAAAGGCAGCGGCGGGAGGCGCTGGTACTTGCCGGCGATCCACAGGCTCATCGCGAACGAAACCGCGGCGTATTCGACCGCGACGCGCACGCCTTTCGGCGGCAGCGCGGGCACTGCAACCTCTTCGACTTCGACGGCGGTGTGGTAATCGCCGAACTCGCGGCAGACGAGCGCGCGCATCCGTGTGTCCAACTAGGCCGCCTGCCTGATGACGCCCGAGGCGCCCAGCGCCGAACGTTCGGCTTCGCTGACGCCGAGCTCGGCGAGGATTTCAAAGGTGTGCTGCCCTGCGCGCGGCGTCGGATCCAGCGGCCAGTCGGCGTTTCCGCCCGGAACGCGCGGCAGCGGCAGCGGGCCATAGGGGTACTGGTCCACCTCACTGAACGTCTGCCCATGCACCGTCTGGGGCGCCGCGCGGAACCCCGCGTAGTCGAGGACCTCGGCGCAAAGAACGTCGCCGGCGGAAAATTTCTCCAGCCAGTGGCGCGAGTCTTCTTTCAGGAGGCACCGCGAGACCTCGAGGTTGAGGAAGGCCGCGTGCTGCTGCCGCCCGGGTTGTGTCGCGAAGCGGGGATCCCGCCCAAGCGCCTCCAGCTTCAGCACCCCGAGCAGCGAACCGAACATGGTTTCGTTCAGGCTCGTCACCGTGATGTAGCCGTCGCGGGTCTTGAAGATGCCCGCCGGGACGGTGATCGGCGCGGCGGGCCTGCCGTCGTTCAGGACCGCGTCGAGGATCGGCGCGGCTTGAAGTGCGGCACAGGCATCCATGAGCGAAATCTGCACGTGGCGACCTTGTCCCGTCCTTGCGCGCGCGAAGAGCGCCGCCCCGGCGGCCTGCGCCGCATACACGCCGGTGACCGTATCAGGCACCAGAAAGGGGATGCGCCGCGGCGTGCCATCGGCGTCGCGGTTGACCTGCGCCATGCCTGTGTAGGCCTGCAGCACCGAGTCCGTCGCGGCCTTGCGCGAATCGGGGCCGCTCGGGCCGAAGCCGGTGATCGAGACATAGACGAGGCCGGGGTTGTCTTCGATGAGCGTCTCGTACGCGAGGCCGAGGCGCTCGATCACGCCGGGGCGGAAGTTCTGCACGAACACGTCCGCGCTCCGCGCCATCTTCAGCAGGAGCGCCTTGCCCTCAGGTTTCGTCGCGTCGATGCAGGCCGAGCGCTTGCCCGGACTGCCCATGATCGCGAGCGAAGTCATGCCTTCGCGGCCGCCGCCCGCGTTGCGGATCCAGTCGCCGCCCGGCGGTTCGACCTTGATCACCGAAGCGCCCTGCATGCCGAGCAGCCCCGCGCAGTAAGGTCCGGCGAGGCCTTGGGACATGTCGAGCACGCGCAGCCCTTCGTAGGGCGGCGCAAGCGCCGCCGACGTCGCCTGACCGGTCACACGATCCCCGCGGCTTTGAGCTTCTGCATTTCCTCGGCGCTTTTTCCGAGCAGCCCCTGGTAGACCTCTTCGTTGTAGGCGCCAAGCAGGGGAGGGGCGATGCGGTATTCGACCGGCGTCTCGGAAAAGCGCATGGGGCTCGCCACCACCGGCGCCATGCCGCCGAGCGCATGCGGCATGTCGACATGCAGGCCGCGGTGCCGCACCTGCGGATCCTCGAAGACTTCCTGCATGTTGTTGATCGGGCCGCAGGGCACCGTGGCGGCTTCGAGCTGCTCGAGCCATTGCTTCTTGGTGCGCGTCTTCATCACCTCCGCGATCAGCGGGATCAGCGCCCTGCGGTTGATGATGCGCTGCGAGTTGGTCTTGAAGAGCGGATCCTCGGCCACCTCCGGGCGGCCGGCGACTTTCCAGAAGCGCGCATGCTGGCCGTCGTTGCCGACCGCCAGGATCAGGTGGCCATCCGAGGTTGCGAAGACTTCATAGGGCACGACCTGCGGATGGGCGTTGCCCCAGCGCTGCGGGATATTGCCCGACGCGAGATACGACACCACCTGGTTCGCGTTGAACGCCACGATGGTGTCGAGGAGCGCCATGTCGATGTACTGGCCCTGGCCGGTGCGCTCGACATGCGTGATCGCCGCGCTGATCGCGAGGCTCGCGTACATGCCGGTAAGCACATCGGTGATCGCAATGCCGACTTTCATCGGGCCGGCGCCGATCTCGCCGTCGCGCTCGCCGGTGATCGACATCAGCCCGCCCATGCCCTGGAAGATGAAGTCGTAGCCCGGGCGCGGCGCATACGGCCCGTCCTGCCCGAAGCCGGTGACCGAGCAGTAGATCAGCTTTGGATTGAGCTTCCTGAGAGCGTCATAGCCAAGCCCATAGCGCTTGAGCGTGCCGAGCTTGTAGTTCTCGATCAGCACGTCGCACTTGGCGGAGAGTTCCCTCACGATGGCCTGTCCCTCGGGCTTGCCGATGTCGAGCGTCACCGACTTCTTGTTGCGGTTGACCGAAGCGTAGTACGCGGCCTCCGGCGTGTCCTTGCCGGCGGCGTCCTTGATGTAGGGCGGCCCCCAGCCGCGCGTGTCGTCACCGGATCCCGGGCGCTCCACCTTGATGACTTCGGCGCCGAGGTCGGCGAGGTTCTGCGCCGCCCACGGCCCGGCCAGCACGCGGGAAAGATCGAGCACACGGATATGCGAAAGGGGACCAGGCATCTTTAATTGGGGTCAGAGTCGAATTATCGGGAGAGGCGGAATTCGGCGAGCAGTCGGTCGGCATCGGCCGACCTGACGGGTGTTTCGGGAAGGAGAGCTTCGGCGAGGGCCCCTTCGAAGGCGCCGCGCGCCGGCTTGAGCGGATCGCGTGGGCGCAGACGATGCTCGTTGACCAGCGCCGCGAGCAGCACGCGCCGCGCGTCGCCCTGTTTGGAAAGACGCGTGCCCTCCGAAGCCAGGATGGCGGCGCCCGCTGCGTAATAGAGCCCGCTGGCGGCCTGGCGCGCATGGGCGGTGTCGCCGCCTTTCGCGCCCGAGGCTGCAAACTCGCAGGCGCGGGCGATCGACGCGGACAGTGCATCGCGCAGCGCTGGATTCCCGAGCGTAGAAATCATCTCGTCCAAAGCCGGCCGCAATGCCTCGAGCGCGCCTTCGCGCTTGATCGCGCGCTGCACGTCCTGCGCGACGATGTTGCTCGTGCCTTCCCAGATCGAGCCCAGGTGCGAATCGCGGACCAGCCGCGCATCGCTCCATTCCTCGATGTACCCGGCGCCGCCGCGCACTTCCATCGCGTCTCCGGTCACTCGCCGCGCATCGCGGCAGCCGCGAAACTTGAACAGCGGCGTAAGGATGCGCACGCGCTTGCGCGCCTCTTCGTCGCCTGCATCGGCCCTGGCCAACTCCGCGGCCGTGTAGAGCATGATCGAGCGCGCGACTTCGGTCGGGAGCATGAGCTTCAGGAGTTGCCGGCGCATGAGCGGCAGCTCGATCAGCGTCTTGCCAAACGCGCTGCGACGCCGCGAGATGAACAGCGCTTCCGTCAGCGCGCGCCGCATCATCCCGGCCGCGCGCATGCCGTTCGAGAGCCGCGACATGTTGATCATGTCCGCCATCTGCACGAAGCCGCGCTCGGGATCGCCGACCATGTACGCCGTCGCGCCTTCGAGCGTGATCTCGCCGCTGGGCATGTCGCGCGTGCCGAGCTTGTCCTTGAGGCGCACGATGGTGTAAGCGTTTGGCGTTCCGTCTGGCAGGACTCGCGGCAGCAGGAACAGCGACAAGCCTTTGGTTCCCGAGGGCGCGCCCTCGGGCCTCGCGAGCACCAGCGCAACCCCAGCATCCGCGTTCGAGCAGAACCATTTGTCGCCGTGGAGCAGCCAGTGATCGCCGCGGCGCTCCGCGCGAGTGAGCGTGGCGCCGACGTCCGACCCGGCGCCTTGCTCGGTCATGAACATCGCGCCCTGCGTAAGCGCATCGAGATCCTGCGACGTGAGCCCGGGCAGGTAACGCGCCACGAGTCCGGCGTCCCCGAACCTGGCCAGCGTGCGCGCGGTTGCATCCGTCATCGAGAGCGGGCAGCAGACGCCGAACTCCGCCTGCACATAGACATACGTCAGCGCGTACTTGACCGCCGGCGGCATCTTTTCGGCCCAGCCGAGCACGCCGCCGCGATGCGACATCGCCGCGAGGCCGTACTCGCCGAACGCAACTTGCTCGAGGCTGCGGTACGCAGGATGCTTCTCGATCCACTGCGCGTTCTCGCCGTTGCGTTTGCGGTGATGCAGCACCGGCGGATTCTTGTCCGCGGTCAGCGCATGGTCGTCGAGGACGCCGCCCGCAAGCTCGCCGAGCCGCTCGAAATGGGGGAGCAGCCGCGCGAGCAGCTTCGGATCGAGATAAATCGCGAGCAGTCCTCGGAATCCCGCATCGGCTTCGAACAGGTTGAGCCCCCGCGCATCCGGCAGCACTGGCTGCGCTTGCGCGGGGCCCGGGCGAAGCGCGATCGGATTCGCGGCCATCAGTCGACGCATTTAGTCGATCCGTGCGCCCGAAGCCCGCACGATCTTGCTCCACTTGGCGTTGTCCGATTCGATGATCTTCTGGAACTCTTCCGGCGTGGTCGGCCAGGCATCGAGGTACTGCACCTTGAGGCGCTCGACCATCTCCGGCGAGCGCAGGGCCCGAATGATCTCGGTGTTCAGCCGGTCGACGATCGGGCGGGGGATGCCCGCCGGCCCGACGATGCCGTACCAGAGATCGCTGCCGGCCTCCGAATAGCCCGGCATGCCGGATTCGTCCATGGTCGGGATCTCGGGCGCATGGGCGCTGCGCTTGACGGTGGTCACTGCAAGCGCGCGGACCTTTCCGCCGCGCAGCTGCGGCATGACCGTGGAAGGCGAATCGAACATGAAGGTGAGCTGGCCGCCCATCACGTCCGTCAGGGCGGGACCCGAGCCTTTGTACGGGATGTGCTGCATCGGCGCGCCGGTGAGCGATTTAAGCAACTCGCCGGAGAGGTGGTTCGACGAGCCATTGCCCGCGGAGCCGAAATTCACCTTGCCGGGATTGGCTTTCGCGTACGCGACCAGTTCGCCCACGCTTTTCGCGGGCACGCTCGGGTTCACGACGAGGATGTTGATGTAGCCGACCGCGATCGTGAGCGGGCTGAAATCCTTGAGCGCGTTGTAGGTGAGGCGCGGGCCGTACAACGCGGGATTGATCGCGTGCGTGCCCGTTGTGGCCAGTCCGATCGTGTAGCCGTCCGGCGCGGACTTCGCGACACGATCCATTCCGATCGACGCGCCGGCGCCGGGGATGTTCTCGACCACGACCGGCTGGCCGAGCTGCTCGGCAAGCTTCCCGGTCAACGCGCGCGAGAAGGTGTCGGTCGGTCCTCCGGGCGCGAATGGCACGACGTACTTGAGCGGCTTGTTCGGGTACGCCTGCGCCCACGCCGTGGAGAGGGCGCCGGACGAACACAAAGCGGTGAGGACGAGCGCTGCAACGGCGCGGCTGGATTCTTTCACGAGGCCTCCTGGTGGTTTCGCTCCCGGGTCTGGCGCCCGGTTTCGAACAGGAAGCTATTGTAAATCCGGTCAGAGTCTTAAACCGGCCCCGAGTCGCATTTACTGGGCGAGCTTGCGCTCGATTTCCTCCAGCGCCGCGGTCGCCGCGCGCAACTCGATGTCCGCTTTCTCGAGGTCTTCCTGCGCCTTGGCGAGATCGGCGCCCGGATTGCGGCGGTCGTAGAGCGCCTGGCGCCGGTCTTCGACGGCCTTGGCCCAGGTGGTGACCGCCTTGCGGCGATCCTCGCCGAGCTTGCGGCGCTCGACTTCGGGCGCGGCTTTGCGTGCCGCGAGGGCTTTGTCGTACTCGGCCTGCGCGTTGGCTAGCGCGGCCCGGAGGTCATCTCTTGTGCTCATGAAATCCCGCGGCAGGGGTCTGGCGTGATCGATGGAGGCGCAACTCTATCGCCCGGCGCGGTTGGCCTCAAGCGATGGATGCGAATTCGGTCGGCAGCGACAGCATCGAGACGTCCTTGCCCCACAACTGCGCGATTACAGATCGCACGCGAGCCGGGTCGCCGCTGGTCCAGAACCTTTCGGTGCCGACTTTCGGCTTGCCCGACAGGAGCTGGGCGGCCTCCAGCCGATGGTGGAGCTGGCGCGCCACGGCGGCGGCCGGGTCGAGGACGTTGACCTCCGGGCCGGCAATTTTCCTGATCGTTTCCGCCAGGAAGGGGTAGTGCGTGCATCCGAGCACGATCGTGTCCGCGCCTTGCTCGATCAGCGGGGTGACATATTGCGAGACGAGCGCCTCGGTGGCCGCCCCGCTGAGTTCGCCCCTTTCCACGAATTCGGCCAGGCCGGGGCAGGGCTGCACGAGGATCTGGACACCCGTGCCGAATTGCTTCATCAGCCGGGCGAGCTTCTCGCTCTCGACCGTCTGGCGCGTGGCAAGGATCCCGATCACGCCGCTGCGGGTGATCCCGATGGCCGGCTTTACGGCCGGCTCGATCGCGACGATGGCGACCGGAAAGCGCGACCGCAGGGCCTGCACGGCTACGGCGCTTGCAGTATTGCAGGCGATCACGATGGCCTTGGTGCCCTGGTCGAGGAAAAATTCGACGATCGTCTCGGACCGCGCCTTGATGAACTCGCCCGAGCGGTCCCCGTACGGCGCATGCCCCGAGTCCGCGACATAGAGCAGGTCCTCATCCGGCAGGAGCTTGCGCACCTCCCGGAAGACGGAGAGCCCACCCACGCCGGAATCGAAAATGCCGATTGCGTTCCTCTCCATGCCGCACTCGATGGCAATAATCTCGCCATTAGGCCCTGTCCCGACGTCGCCTGCTGTCAGACAGCACGCTATTCGGCTGTCAGCCGATGGATGACGTCCTGAGGAACACCGGGGAGAAAGGCCCGGGCGCGGTCTCCGCCCCCAGGGCAAGTCGAGCAGCGCGGCGAGGCGCTTTGCCGAAGCGATTTTGTCAGGCGAAGGCACGCTGAAATGGTCGAGCGGGATCCTTCGGGATCCCTCCATTGACGAGTCGTTGCGATCGACGAATCTAATAATAGGCAAGGCTGCCCAAGGCGGCGAGCGCCGCGACAATGCCGGCGCCCTTGCGCGCGGAAAACGGCTCGCGCAGGACGATGAAGCCGAGCAGCGCCGTCACCACGAATCCCATTTGCGCAATCGGCACCACCACGCTGGCCTGCGCGCGAGCCATGGCTTCGGCCATGCAGACGAACGCGAAGGCCAGCACGATCGCCGCCATTGGCGCGTAGCGAAGAGCCGCGGGCGAAGGCCTGATGCGGCGATCGACGCAGGCGGTGAAAGCCAGCGCGAGCGTGACCACCACGGCCGCCTGCGCGACAATGATCGAGGCTGGAGTAGCCCCGGCGCGCAGGCCGAGCGCATAGGCGAAGTTGCCGGCGCCTACGCACACTGTGGCGACGATCACGCGCACGAGCGGCAAGCGCGCCGCGCGAGGGTCGTGCCCGCCGTCGGCTCCGCGCGCACCCAGCAGCAGCCACGCCGCCACAAGCGCGAGCCCGATGCCCGCGACTTTTGCGAGCGTCAGGGGCTCGCCGAGCACCAGCACGGCCAGCGCCGCGGTGAGCACGAAGCTTAGCCGGAAGACCGGCGCAATGATGCTGATCGAGCCTGACTTGAGGCTCCAGGCGAAGTTGTAGAAGCCCACGAGGATGAACACCCCGGCCAGCGCGCCCCAGAGCGACCCGGGCACGAAGTGCAGCGTGCCGGTGAGGACGGCATAGAGCACGATCGCGGGCGCGAACACCCACGACTGCACCATGAGGAAGTGATGCGGCTCGGCGCCCGCCGCGGCGCCGCGCTTGTAGACGAGGTCGCCAAGGCCGAAGAACAGCATTGCGCCGAGCGCGTAGTCGATTCCCGGTGGCACCGGCTAGCTCATCGCTCGTGCGCGCCGTGACCGCAGGTCAGGCGTGCCGGGCATCGCTGCGTTCGCTCAGGAATGTACCGATACCAGTACAAAACTGCCCGGAGAGCCGCACGGGCAGCGGAAGATTAAACAAAAAGTGCCGAATTCAGGCTACCCGATGTCCGCCGCGCCGTGGGAAAGAACGACGAGGTCGCGCTCGAGCGCCTTCGCGCGAAAGCGCACGCGGCTGCCCTCGTTCCACATTTCGGTGCGGATCGTTTCGCCCGGGAACACTGGCGCGGAAAAACGCAGCGACAGCGACTTGAGCTTCGTCGGATCGTAACCACAGTACGTCTTGAGGATCGCGTGGCCGGCTACGCCGTAAGTCGCCAGTCCATGCAGGATCGGCTGCGGGAATCCCGCGGCTTTCGCTACCGCCGGGTCCGCATGCAGCGGGTTGTCGTCGGCGCAGAGGCGATAGATCAGAGCCGCTTGGGGCAGGGTGGGCAGGTCGACCACCGCGTCCGGCGCCGTCTCCGGGACCGCCGGCTTCTGCGGCGGAGGCGAGTCGCCGCCCTTTGGACCGTTGCCCTCCTTCTGGCTGAACCCGCCGTCGGCGCGGCAGAAGGTGAGGTGGTCGAGCGTCGCGAGGAGGTCGCCCGTGGCCTTGTCCCTGATCGTGCGCTCCTGGAAGACGAGCGCGCCTTTGCCTTCGCCCTTGTCGACGATGGCCTTGATGCGGTTGCTGCCGATCACGGTGCCGGCCACCGGCAGCGGCTTGTGCACCGTGAGCGATTGTTCGCCATGGACGAGGCGCACCCAGTCGATGCCCGAATCCGGATCCTTCATCCAGAAGCCGGGGTAGCCGAGCACGACGGCCATGGTTGGCAGCGCCTTGAGGTTCTTCTCGTACACGAACTGGAGCTGGTTCTCGTCCATCGGGTCGTGCCCGTAGCCCAGGCCCAGCGCGTAGAGCATCGTGTCCTTCTTCGAGTAGCTCTGCTCGACGTCGGGAAACTTGCGTGCCTTGAGTTTTGCGTAGTCGATCACTGAGGTTCCTCCTAGGCGGGGTCCCAGCTGAAGACGTCCTGTGAGCGGTCGAGCTTGTAGAAGTGCGCCTGCATCGCGGGGATCGCGTGGTCCGCGATCGTCTCGGGCGTCCAGCCCTCCGACCGGTGCACCGAGCGCAAAGGACGGCTCTGGCTCATGAGGAAGATCTCGTTGGCGCGCACGCCGAAGATTTGGCCGGTGACGGCTTGGGACGCATCGCTTGCGAGATACACCGCCAGCGGGGCGATCTTGGCTGTTTCCATCGACTTGAGCTTCTCCACGCGCGCCTTCTGGTCCGGCGTCTCGGCCGGGATCGTGCCGATCATGCGGCTCCAGGCAAAAGGCGAGATGCAGTTGGAGGTCACGTTGTACTTGGCCATGTCCAATGCCATGGACTTCGACAAGCCCACGATGCCGAGCTTGGCCGCCGCGTAGTTGGCCTGGCCGAAGTTGCCCACCAGCCCCGAGGTGGAGGTCATGTTGATGTAGCGGCCGGAGTTCTGGCTCTTGAAGTACGCCGCGGCGGCACGGGCCACGTAGAAGCTGCCGTTGAGGTGCACGTCGATCACGGCCTTCCATTCCTCGACGGTCATGTTGAAGAAGAATCGGTCGCGCAGGATCCCGGCGTTGTTCACCACCACGTCGATGCGGCCGAACGTATCGATTGCGCATCCGACGATGCGGTTGGCTGCTTCCCACTCGGCAACGCTGTCGGTGTTGGCGACCGCGGTGCCGCCCTTGGCCTTGATCTCGTCGACGACTTTCTGTGCCGGGCCTGCATCCTTGCCAACGCCTGCCACCGAGGCGCCGACGTCGTTGACGACGACCTTCGCGCCCTTGGCCGCCATGGCATGCGCGAAGTCGCGGCCGATGCCGCCGCCCGCGCCCGTCACTACGACCACCTTGCCCTCCAAGCTCAGGTTGGTCGCCATGGCCTAGTCCCTGAAGGAGGGATCGCGCCGGTCGAGCATGCGCAGCATCGCCGGCCACTCGAGTTCGGTGATCTTGCGGCGCCGGCCGGGCGCGTAACGGTCGTTGGTGAGCTTGACGACGTCTTCCTTCACCTTGTTTAGCGGCGCCTGGCAGGACATCGCCATGATCTGCGCCTGGCAGGCTTTCTCCAGCCAGTGCATGACGACGAAGGCTTCGCAGACTGTACCTCCCGCGGTAAGCAGGCCGTGGTTGCGCAGGATCAGGGTCGAGGCGCTGCCCAGGTCCTTGACGAGGCGCTTTTGCTCGTCGAGGTCGATCGCCGGGCCTTCGTAGTCGTGATAGCCGACTTGGCCGAAGAACATCGCGTTCTGCGTGAGCGGGAGCAGGCCGCATTCGAGCGCGGAGACCGCCATGCCGGCGGGCGAGTGCGTGTGGATCACGCAACCAACATCGGTGCGGCCGCGGTGGATCGCGCTGTGGATCACGAAGCCCGCCTGGTTGATGCCGTAGCCTGTGCCCGAGTCGTGGACGATGTTGCCCTCGAAGTCGATCTTGACCAGCGACGAGGCGGTCACTTCCTCGTAGGCATAGCCATACGCGTTGATGAGGAAGTGGCCCTCTTCGTCGGGCACGCGCGCGGTGGCGTGGTTGTAGATGAGGTCGTTCATGCCGAAGAGCGCGATCAGCCGGTAGCAGGCCGCGAGGTCGACGCGGGCCTGCCATTCGGAGTCGCTCACCTTCGAGCGGAGCGAGGCAATCTTTACGTTGGAGAGATCGGTCATAGTGTGGCCTCCGTGCCCAACAGGGCGGTGATCTGGCTGGAAAGGACGCCGCCGTTGCCGTGGGCAAGGGCGACCTCGGCGTCTTTGATCTGGCGCTCGCCGGCTTCATTGCGCAATTGGCGAACCGCTTCGACGATGAGGAACATGCCGTACATGCCGGGATGCACGCACGAGAGCCCGCCGCCGTTGGTATTCACCGGCAGGCTGCCGCCGGGCGCGATGCGGCCGCCCGAGACGAAGGCGCCGCCTTCGCCCTTCTTGCAGAAGCCGAGATCCTCGAGGAACAGGATCGTGTTGATCGTGAACGCGTCGTAGAGATCGAGCACGTCCACGTCGGAGGGCTCGAGCCCGGCCATCTCGAAGGCGCGCGGACCGGACTCGGAAGCCGCGGTCACGGTCAGGTCAGGCATCGACGAGATCTGGCGGTGCCAGTGCGCACTGCCGCAGCCGAGCATGTAGACCGGCTTTTTCCTGAGGCTCTTTGCGCGATCGGCGCGCACGAGCACGTACGCGCCACCGCCGTCGGTCACGAGGCAGGCATCGCGCACGCTCAATGGATCGGACACCAGGCGCGCCTTCAACACATCCTCGATCGAAAGCGGGTCGCGCGTGAAGGCTTCGGGATTCAGCTGCGCCCATTTGCGCGCAGCCACGGCCACTTCGGCCAGGTGGGTGCGCGTCGTGCCGTATTGGTGCATGTGCCTCGCTGCGGCGAGTGCGTACGAGGACATCGGGTTGAAAGGCTTGTACGGCGCCTCGAACGCCTGCGGGTCGAGCATCGCCTTGAACTTGCCGCCTTCGGCACGGCCGACCCCGGTACGCTGGTTGGAGCCGTACGTCACCAGCACGACATCGCACAGGCCGTAGTTGAGCGCCATCGCGGCTGGAAGCAGGTGTCCCACGAAGGAAGAACCACCTACACAGGTCGAGTCGGTGAACTTTGGATGGATGCCGAGCTGCTCGGCCACCGAAAGTCCGGTGAGGAAAGCATTCACGCTCGCGCAGACAAGGCCGTCGACGTCGCGTGTAGTGAGTCCGGCATCGGCCAGCGCGTTCCTCGCGGCCGCCGCCATGATTTCGTTCTCGGTCCAGCCGGGCGCCTCGCCGCAAGCCGCGAGGCCCACGCCCGCAATCGCCACCGAGCCACGCAGATCCTTGGGTGTCGGCATCGTGGCTATGCCGGAGTGAATTCGACGATTCGCGCTTCGCCTTCGGAAGCTATGCGCGCCAGTACTTTCATGCCGATCCTTACCGCCGCGGGCTCGACGCCCACCACGCGGCTCATCATGCGCGGGCCTTCGGCAAGGTCGATCAGCGCAACGTTGTAGTCGCCTCCGGCCTCGGGCTTCCTGCGCACCACCGTGGTGGAATACACCGTCCCCGCGCCGTTGGCCGCGGTCCATCCCAGCTTGTCCGCGCCGCAGTGGGGGCAGATCACGCGCGGATAGAACACGTGCCTCGCGCAGGCAGCGCATTTCTGGATCTCGAACTGACCCTGAGCGAGTTTCTGTTTGTAGTCGTGTTCCGGACCGGTCGTCAGCATGAAAGGTGCAGGGGAGGGGAAAGACGGAGCACTATAATCGCATTTCCACTGGGAGAAAACGCGATGCGTTCGGATTTGCGAACCGGGTTGGCGGCGATCGTGTTCTGCCTTCCTTTCGCCGCTGGCGCCGCGCCGGTCGAGCCGCTGTACTCGATGGTCAAAAAGGAGGAATCCGCGCTCGTCGCCACGTTGCGGGACCTGGTCAACATCGAATCGGGCAGCCGCGACAAAGCCGGGCTCGACAAGCTCGTGGCGCTGCTCGCCGAGCGCCTTGCGCAGCTCGGCGGAAAGATCGAAATCTACGAACCCAATGTGGCCGACACCTATCGCCTGTTCGATTCGCCGCGCGAAATCGGAAAGACCGTGATCGCGCGCTTTCAGGGCACCGGCACCCGCAAAATCATGCTCCTCGCTCACATGGACACGGTCTATTCCGCGGGCACGCTCGCCCGGCGGCCTTTTCGCATCGAAGGGCGGCGTGCCTATGGGCCCGGCATCGCGGACGACAAAGGCGGCATCGCGGTGATCCTGCATGTGCTGGGATTGCTCCGCGCAATGAATTTCCGCGACCACGGCGTGATCACTGTCCTCATCAATGGCGACGAGGAAATCAGCTCGCCCGGCTCGCGCAAGCTGATCGAGCGGATCGGTGCCGAGCAGGATTTCGTCTTCTCCTGCGAGCCCACCTCGGTCGAAGCCGACGGCCTCGCGCTGGCCACCAGCGGCATCGGCGCAGCCACGCTTACGGTGCGCGGCAGGTCCTCGCACTCGGGCGCGAGCCCGGAGCTTGGGCGCAACGCGATCATCGAGCTGGCCAACCAGATCCTGCAGACCAACGACCTTTCGGTGCCTGCCCGCGGCATCAAGTTCAACTGGACGCTGGCAAGCGGCGGCGAGGCGCGCAACATCATCCCGGACCTCGCGATTGCCTCGGCCGACGTGCGCGTGAACAAGGAATCGGACCTCGCCGTGGTCGAGAAGTCCTTTCGCGACCGGATCGCGGCCAACAGGCGGCTCGTGCCGGACATGCGGATCGAGGCGGCTTTCGAGGCGCGGCGCGTGCCGCTCGAAGCCTCGAACGCTTCGCGGGCCGTTGCGAAGAAAGCGCAGGCCATCTATGCCGAGCTCGGCAAGAAGCTGCTTGTCGACGACAGCGGAAGCGGCGGAGGGACGGATGCCGCATTCGCGGCCCGGTCCGGCAAGGCGGCCACGGTCGAAAGCTTCGGCCTCGCCGGGTACGGCTATCACTCCTCGGAGGAGGAGTACGTCGACCTCGACTCGATCGAGCCGCGGCTGTACCTGCTCACGCGGCTGGTGATGGATATCGCGCGGGGGCGCTAGGTACGCAGCCGATGGCAGCATTTCGGCTTGTGACCCGCACTGGTGCTGGCCAGTTAGAAATATTTGGCAGTATTTGACTACCATTTCGGCGCCTCGAATGAACCATGCAGAAAAGCCGGTCGACGCAGGCGTTGTTGCTTCAGCCGCCGTCAGCCGCTTGCGACAAGTACGGCGGCCGCGGCTGCCGTGATGATGCGGATGCGCTGATAGCGTTTGAGATCGAGCAGATGGGCATCGCCCGATACGATCACATCGGCCTGCGCCGAGAGCGCGCAGGCGATCACGTGATCGTCGTCGGGGTCGGCGATTACTGTGCCCTCGATGGTTGCGGCAGCCGTTAAGCTCGCGATCACCATGAAACGTCCGACGCAGCGATCGACGGTCTCGCCATTGGCGGTCAGGCGCTTGGAGAACTTCGAATAGGCCAGCGCCTCGCGCAACTCGGTAGCCAGAACCGCGCTGGTGTAGAGTTCAACGGTGCCGCCAATCGCCGCATCGAGCAGTTTGCGCGGCGGTCCATTCCACAAGAGCCCCGATATGACGATATTGGTATCGAGGACCAAGCGCATCAGGTCGCGCCGCGTTTGCGCCTCTCGGCGCGCACCGCGCGCACCTCGGCCACGATCTCCTGCTCGATCTGATCGGTGAGTTCCTCTTGCGGCATGCGTGCCCACATGGCGCGCAGTTCCTCGCCCGCCTGGCGGCGCTGCTCCTGCGTGGCGAGGAAATCGACGAAGTCGGCAATCTGCCCCAAACGTTCCGGCGGCAGTGCCTTTAACTTCGCGAGCAGTGCTTCGGCGGTGATGGGTGCGTTCATGGACTGTCTCCCTTTATCGGCACGTGTGCGCGAACGCGGTATCGAGCATCTGCGCGAAGAAGCGCCGATGGTACGGGGCACGCGGCCGATGCGTTCGATCTGCTGCGGAACAGCGCTTGCGTGCACTGTCACCAGGCGGTGATACAGTCGATTTCGCCATGATCCGCGTCCTCGGAACTCACGTAATCGCCATCAAATTAGTATACGCCGACTCGCCGTATGGGGAGAGCCAGGCGCTGGGGGTGGATGAAGGCAACCCGGTCAGGTTGGTCCTTCTCACTCATGCTTGGCGTGTTCGTTTCAGACGAACCTATTTTGGCGGAGGCCGTGCGCTCGATGGAGAAGCTCGGGATCCGGATTGACTGACGCGGATTGTCACGCCACGGGCACCACTCGCCGGAAGAAGAGTACGTCGATCTCGTCCACGAGATTGTGCTCAAGCAATTCACCGGCGCCTCGACGGACACGGCACGCACCCTGAGAGACGCAATCGACAAGGCCTGCGGGCTGAAGCATCCCGACATGGTGGTCCTCGACCTGGGCCTTCCGGATTCGCGGGGACCGGACACCGCGGTCAAGTTTCGCGCCGCCCACCCCCGGCTGCGAATCATCGTGCTGTCGGCCGATGACGATTGCACGACCATCGCCGCCTGCCGCAAGGCCGGCGTGGCGGGCTACCTTCCCAAGACGGTCGACCCGGAAACCATCGCCGCGGCGCTGCGGACGGTGGCCAACGGCGGAACCTGCCTGCCGCCGCGCGCCGCGCCGATCCGGTTCCCGAACGTCGACCTGACGCAACGCCAGCTCGAAGTGCTGCGGCTCATCGCCAAGGGGACTGGGCAACAAGGACATCGCGCGTTCGCTCAGCATCGCGGAGAACACGGTCAAGGGCCACGCGCGCGAC